>Ga0105054_10000224_pt1 | contig 80515 bp, 80 predicted proteins | sample BON02_FD_78091 | JGI IMG/M metagenome (GOLD analysis project Ga0105054, IMG submission 78091) | Freshwater microbial communities from Lake Bonney liftoff mats and glacier meltwater in Antarctica - BON-02 (megahit assembly) | ecosystem: Environmental > Aquatic > Freshwater > Ice > Glacier...
AACTGACGTAATAGCCGCTGTCAATGTCGTCTTACCGTGGTCAACGTGACCTATAGTCCCAATATTACAGTGTGGCTTATCTCTTTGAAATTTTACCTTTCCCATCTTTCCTTACCTTCTTTTTTTCCTGTTAATTTAACAAACAATAATTTTATATATTTCATCTTCCAAAATGGCACACTCCAAAATTGGAGCGGGTGATGGGAATCGAACCCACACAATCAGCTTGGAAGGCTGGAGCTCTACCATTGAGCTACACCCGCATTCACACACCACCAAATATGGTGGAGGGGGTAGGATTCGAACCTACGTACGCTCACGCGGGCAGATTTACAGTCTGATGCCTTTGACCACTCGGCCACCCCTCCATAGTATAAGGCAAAAACTGTAAAATTTCTTATATACGCCAAAACTTCACAGAAACCTAAACTTACTTTATAGCAGTCTTACCCTACAGAGGGTCATGTTTTAATACAATTAAAGCGATATGTCAATCACTGAAAGAATCTTTTTCACAAATTTAATTTAATATCGTATATTGAAGCCAGTTTTAATTTTAATACAATTAGTGTTTATGAAAAAAAATAGCAGCTTTATCAAAATATATGGGAAACATCCAGTACTTGCTGCTTTAGCAAATACTAAAAGAACGCATAAGGAGTTATTCACTACAAAAAATACATATTTAGAGCTAAAAGAAGCAATAGATAAATCAGGAATCAAAGTAAATATGAAGTCTCCACATGAAATGGATTCATTAGCTCAAGACTCAGTACACCAAAACATTATATTACACACCTCCAGTATAATGCATAGAGACATGACCTTTCTAAATCCATGCTTTAAAAAGGAAAGATCGCTTATTATTGCACTAGACCAGGTAACAGACCCTCAAAATGTTGGGGCTATCATAAGATCAGCGCTGGCTTTTAACGTTGATGCTATATTATTACCCGAGCACACAGCACCAGATGAAACACCGTCACTGATCAAAGCATCTTCTGGAGCAATAGAAAAATTACCGATAGTCAAAATCACAAACCTGGTAAATACAATACAGTTATTACAAAAAAATAATTACTGGGTAATTGGACTTGATAGCAATACTAATCACCTAATGACCCAATCTACATTTGGGAAAAAAACATTATTAATATTAGGATCTGAAGGCAAAGGACTAAGAAGGCTCACAAAAGAACACTGCGACGACATAGTAAAACTACCTATGGCAGAAAATTCCGTAGAAAGCCTGAATGTGTCAAATGCAGCCGCTATAGTAATGTACGAAATATTCAAAAGCTCTTCAATCGCCTAGAGCTAAGAACCTTTAGAAAGAAAAGGGTCTATCAACGAAAATGCAGAGTCTTCTATGTCGGAAATACTGCGATAATATAAATAATGCTTTTCTGGCATTTGGTTTCTAAACCATGTGAGCTGCCTTTTAGCATAATTTCGCGTCGCTTGTTTAGCGCGATCTTTAGCTTGATCTAAATTAATATTCCCAATTAGATATTCCTTGAGGTCACTATAGCCAAGAGCAAACTCTACACCATATTTAGCATGCATCCCATTATTACGATCCAGAAAACTTCTAACTTCCTCGATACCGCCATTGTTAACCATATATTCAAATCGCGAATCACAATTCTCATACAACACGTCTCTATCAGGAAAAAGAGAGAGATGCAGATATTTATGTTTGCATAAAATTTCACGATCATTTTGAAAATCAGTTATAGATTTACCAGTCTGCTCAAAAACCTCCATAGCTCTCAACATCCTAGAAGAATCATTCTCATGGATTTTATCTTTAACTTTTATATCTTTGGATAAAAGTATTTTATAAAAACTTTCTTTCCCAATTTCTGCAAATAACTTAGTAACCCTCTTCCTAATGCTAATATCTATTTCGGGAATATGAATCATGCCCTCTAGCAACGACATAATATATAGCCCTGTTCCTCCGACTAATATTGGAATTTTGCCATCTTTTAGAGTCTCGTCGATTTCATTTACTACCAAATCAATCCACTTTGCCAGAGAACACTTATCTTTATAGTGAATAGATCCATATAGAGAGTACTTATGAGGATCGGATTTTAAATCTGCTGGTTGAGCTGTTAGAATAGGCAACTCATCGTATACTTGCATCGAGTCTGCGTTGATTATCTTGGATGGGTATACATTATATAATAAATCCGCTAAACCAGACTTGCCGCTAGCAGTGGGTCCACTTATTATGATCAAGCTCACTAGTTAACCTCTTTAGTAATATCTCCCTTTTGCTCATAATCTATAATTGAGTCAGTGTAAAGGGGATCATTACTATTTGAAGATATGGCGTACCACCTATTTTCTTGCAACAGCACCTCTATACCTTTCTTCTTTCTGCTTAGGACTATCCAAGAATACACCTCTTCTTCAGAGTCATCCATGCCTTTAACATGTAAAAACTTACCTAGAATACGACCAATCTTAGCTTCGATATTATTTTCTCTTGGCATAATAACCAAGCCCTGGTCTTGATGACTTGCGTCTTCTTCGTATCTCTCATACGCAATCGTACTATGTAAGTTAAGATGAGCTGCAATATTTGAGATTCTATTTTCAAAGCTCTCCACATCTGCACTAGTAGCATGAAAAACTAATAACCCATCCTCGGTTAATTTTTTCAAATACATCTCAATAGCCTCAAGTGTAAGAAAGTGATTCGGAATATCAGAGCCCAAGTATACATCAACACAAATTAAGCTATAAAAAGACTCAGGCGACAAGCTCAGCTGATATCTTGCATCGCCAAGTATGACATTAACATTAGATTTTGATTTCGATATATAGTCAAAGAACTTTGTATTATAAGCTATTTTAATCATCTCTGGATTAATTTCATAAAAATTTATCGAATGATTTTCTTTTCCAAACATAGCCATTGCACCTGTACCAAGACCTAAAACAGCAATATTTGCAGGCTTATTACCTTCTAAAGAATGAAAAATGCTCGATATAATCGAATTAGTAGATAAATTCCCAAAGTATCGTAGGTTTTTATCCGCATCTCCACCAAGAAATCTCTCACCTTGAATAATGCCATCATTAACCAACGAAATTTTATTAGAGTAGTAGCTGTACTCAACCTTAATCGCTCCGTATTGTGTTTTTTTGTAATAAAGTATAGGACTTTTTAATTGAAATAACATAACAAGAAAAACTATAAGCAGACTATCGACATAAGATTCTCTGGGGCCGAAAGGAATGAAAGACGCAAGCAAAAGAAACAACGAAAACAAAATAAAAGAGTATTTGTCATCTCTAAAACTAAAACCAAGATTTACAACAGATACTGCATAAACCAAATAAAGGAAAAAATTAGTTTTACCTGAAAATGATATAAAAACATAAACAAAAACTATTACTCCTGCAAAAAAAATATTTTTTTCTTTCTTATATGAAGTATTCTTAAATACCAGAAGCTTCTCAGCAGGCATTGTAAGAGTTGCAAATAAAGACAAAGCCGTTGCCAAGGTTATAAATTTCATTATATCTGGAAATCTGAATAGGAATAATCCTACCCAAACAATCATAGCTCCAGAGAACAAAGCCATAAGAGTGGAGCTTTTAGAAAGGAACGAACTATCTTTGTATTTTACAATTTCAATACCACAAAGCAATGCAATGAAAATCATAGTGATTATTTGTAGTAAATATTCAGCTACGCCATATCGATGCGTGACAGTGACAGAAACAAGCAAAGGAATTATATAAAATACCTGCAAATGCAATAATATGCCTTCTCTATTTAATATAAATCGATAAAAAAACGGCATTAGAAAAGCAGAGAAAAAAACAATGGTTATAAGATATGGAGAAACCAGGCTAGAAAAAATTGAAATAGTAGCAATGTAGGAAAAGAAACCAAGAGCTCCAAAGAATAGTGTTCGCAGAGATCTAGCATTCACTATAGAGTTCATGGTTCCAAAGCCAACATGCATAATCTTCTGGATTCATTATTTATATAAGTTTAATGCTATCGCAGTAGTAAAGTCCAGAAAAAACTAATAAGAGCCTAAGGTTAGAACGTTATATTAACCATCAATGGTAAGATCAGCATCAACTAATCTTACGCCTTCCTCTGCCAACAGATGGCAGAGGATCTCAAATTCTCTATAAATAGACTCTTTTACAATAGACTCGATTCTGCAAACCAAAGCTGGTTGAGTATTCGAAGCCCTTAGCAACCACCACCCATCTGAGAAGTCATATCTAATACCATCTATGCTGATGAATTTTTTATTGTCTCTCTTCATCTTCTTTTGTATCGCATCAACCACGATGAATTTTTTAGAATCTTCGCACTCAATTCGGATCTCTGGAGTTGTATAAGTATGTGGCAGATCGTTAATCATCTCATGTAAGTCTTTGTCTGAATTTGCAATCAATTTAATAAAACGAATAGCAGTGTATAAAGCATCATCATAACCAAAATAATTATCTGCAATAAAAATATGACCACTCATTTCGCCAGCCAATGGACTATTAATATCTTTCATATGTTGCTTGATGTTTGAATGCCCAGTTTTCCACATAACAGGATTGCCACCGTATTTTCTTATCTCGTCAAAGAAAATTTTACTAGCTTTTACATCAGCTATAATAGAAGCCCCTGGCTTTCTAGAAAGAATATCTTTTGCTAAAAAAATGAGCAATTGATCTCCCCAAACTATCCTGCCAAATTTATCTATAACACCTATGCGATCCCCATCTCCATCAAAAGCTATACCTAAGTCACATTCCTTATCGCGAACAAGAGAGATAAGCTGTTCAAGATTTGCTTTAACTGTTGGATCTGGATGATGAGCTGGAAAATTACCATCGATCTTTTCATTGATTATGTAATGCGTACCAGGTAAAGCATCGCAAAGCCTTTTGGTTACTTCCCCCGCAGCGCCATTGCCTGGATCCCATGCTATTTTTAATTCTCTTTTTGCCTTACACTCTTGGACCAACATTCTAGTATATTCTTCAGTGAATGAAACATGCTTTACAGCCCCCTGAGTATTAGATATGTCAGATTTTTTATACTTTTTCGAAATCTCAAAAAGCGCCTTAATATGATCTCCAAAGAAAGGCTTTTGATTAAATATAAATTTAAAACCGTTATAGTCACCAGGGTTATGTGATCCAGTCACCATAATACCAGCATCTACCTTATGAATGAATGTAGAGTAATATAATAACGGCGTAGGGCCTACTCCAATATTTTCTACATCTATACCCCCATCGCGCAATCCCTTAATTAGATAAGCACATAACGCAGGAGAGCTGAGCCTACCGTCTCGGCAAACACTTACAATATTTGTTTTGAATTCTGAGTATTGTTTTATATATTGAGCAAAAGACCAACCTATGAGATAAGCAGAGTTCTTCGTAAGTGTCTTGTTATATATCCCTCTAATATCGTATTCTCTAATTATTGATTCATCAATCATGTGATGCCTCTCTGGGAATTTTATTCCATAAAAAAGTTGCGCTAATTATAATTAAAAATGCGACAATACACGTGAAGAATAACAATATTGATTTATAATTTTCAGTTTTTATAAAAAAAGCTAGTAAGGCTGGGACAAAGCTAGCAATGACTGTTCCTGCATTATAGCAAAAGGATACCGCAGTACCTCTTACTTTCACATTAAATAGATCTGCTAAAAACGCCAAATTAGTTACATATAAAATAGTGGCCACTAACTCATATAGTAATATAAAAATAATTAAACCTAATGCATTCCCAAGAACAAGCAATTTAAAAACAAAGTTACCACATAAAAGTGTGATAATAGCAGTAGAAATGAGGATCTTTTTTTTATCAATTTTACTCGCAACAAAACCAACTACTGGGCCAAGTAGAAAAGAGAACACTAAAGCAATTACCATGTAATAAGATACATCTTTTACTTGGTAGCCATAATACTGATTTAGATATGTTGGCAGATAAAAGAATACTACTATTAAACTTCCAACACTGCCACTCAATAGCATTGCAAAAAATACCTTCTTAAACTCTTTCCGAAAAATATCCTTTAATGGATAGGAAATTACACGATTCGCCACTACATCTTTAATTTTCAAAAACTCATCTGTTTCCTTAAGATTTTTTCTAAGAAAATAGCATGTTATAGCCAAGCCTCCACCTAAGAAGAATGGCAATCTCCATCCCCATTTTATAATCTCTTCTAGTACTAAAAAATAACTCAATGCATACATCACTAATAAAGCGAGTATGTTCCCAGCAGTAGCACTTGAACTAAGAATGCCTGAATGTATTGGATTGCGCGAGTTTGTTTCATGGACAAGAAGCAGAGCATTTGGCAACTCTCCTCCCAACGAGAAACCTTGCAATAATCTAGCTGCTACAAGTAAAAAAATTGATATATGCAAATACTCTTTACCAGTTGGCAAAAGACCAATAGTAAATGTAGCAATAGCCATTCCAAAAATCAAAAGAGAAAACGACTTCTTTCGACCATACTTATCTGAAATCAGACCGAAAACAAGTCCACCAAGTGGCCTAAATAAATACCCAAGAGAGAAAATAGAAAAATAATAAAAACTATTAGATGAAGGATTTCCTTGAAAAAATATATCACTAAGATACACGCCCATTAAGGCATATATTATGAAATCATAATATTCAAACGCAACACCAAGGCTTGCAAGAATAGTATTCTTATATTTTTTTATCAAAATACTGATCAATAAATTATCTGCTATAGATAGAAATAATATGATTTCTCGATTCTTTCAATACATTTATACTATCTGAGAGCTCATATATCTTTCGTTAAGGTAGAATTTTTTATTATATATCTAGTATTGATATCAATGCTTTCTAAAAACTCTTCATCATGGGATATAGCAATAATAGCTCCCGGATATTCTTTAAGCACGTCTACTACATGGTTTTTTGTTTCTATATCTAGATTATTTGTAATTTCATCTAGAATTAATAAACGCGGAGTTTGCACAGCAATTTGAGCTAATGATAACCTCGCCTTCTCACCACCTGAAAGATCTTTTACTAAGGTCCATACCTCCTCGTTTTTACGAAAAAGAAAATCATTTAAATGCTTCCGAATCTCTGCATGATCTAACTCAGGGACTATTTTTTCAATTGACTCTAAAACAGTCTCTTCAGGAACAAGCGTATTATAATGCTGATCCAGATACCCAGTGTCTTTGCTATGAGGAAGATGCCAATCTCCAGATTTTTGAACCAGAGAATCGTTTAAAAGCGCTTTTATCAATGTAGTTTTACCAGATCCATTATCACCAGAAATTGCAACACGCTCTGTAGACCCTAGTGAAAAAATAATATCTGTAAGAATATTTACTGAGTACCCGAAAGATCCGTCACGAATAGATAATATGGCACCTGAGCGGATATCTGATGATGAGATAGAAAATCTTGGTACTATAGTTTCAGGCAACCTAACATTAGAAAGTTGGTCATAAAGATCTTCTCTTTTATTTCTTATAGATAACTTTTTCTGACCAGAAGTCTCTTGTGCTCTTCCAGCCTTTGCATTCGATACAATAGTAGGCCACTTTTTTTGTTTTATACTTTTTTCGCCTTTTGTAGTGCTACTCTTTGCTCTTTTTTGCTCTCTCATTAGAGATGCGTGAACTTCTTTTGTTTGTTTATTAAGATTGCTAATTTCTTTTTCTATTGATGAGCGCTCTATACCACGTTCTCTCATATAATCATCATACATACCGATAAACACATCCACTTTCTCATTATCAATATTCCACAAAACATCAATATTATTTCTCAAAAATTCCGTATCATGCGTAGCTACTATCAATATCCCATCATAAGATCTAAGTAACCTCATTAAGGATTTTCTATTACTAGAATCTAAATGATTCGTTGGCTCATCTAATAATAAAATGTCTGGATTGGTAGACAGTGCATCTGTTAAAGATTTATTGAACCGCTGCCCCCCACTGAAAGAATCGAAAGCCTCTATAGTTTGAGGTACATAACTAATAACGGCATCTTGAGGCATTTCAATATTGCCATCATAATCCTGTATCAATCCATATAAGATTTTTAGAAGACTTGATTTACCACTGCCATTTCTTCCTATAATACCTATCTTTGTACCAGGATATATAATAGCGCTAAAGTCCTCAAAACAAGTTTTGTGGGAGAAGCCGAAAGTAATGCTATTGATTTTTATTGGTAGATCGATCATATATTCCTTAAATTAAATTAAACAAATGCACGGTATGTGCTAAAAACTAATTTAAGAAATGCTTCATGATCTAATCACCTTGCTGCGTTATGTATGCATTGTATGACATTTTAATAGTATTTTCAACCCTAGTTGATATATTATCAATATTAATTCGTATAGAAATGAACATACTAGCATTCGAAACATCTATTGGAAATTGTTCTGTAGCACTTTTTGCTAACAACAAAGAGTATTACCTAGAGTCGAAAAACAAAATGATGCAAAGCGAAGAATTAATTATCATGGTAAATCAAATACTGAATGATAATAACATTAGCTACAAACAATTAACTGCTATAGCTTGTAGTATTGGCCCAGGCAGCTTTACAGGTATTAGAGTTGGAATTGCAGCTGCTAGAGGAATGAAAAAAGCCCTAAAAAACGTTAGATTAGTGGGAGTCTCTACTTTAGAAGCTCTTGTACATAACGATGCAATCGTATTAACAGAAAATCAGAAAATACTCACGATATTAAAAGCATATGGCGATGAGTTTTATGTACAGGAATTTGATTCTGATAAGAATCCTTTATCTCAAATTCATATCTTGCAAGAAAGCGAATTAAAAGAAAGTTATAAAAAATACGACCTAATATTAAGCCACCAAAATGAGTTAGTGCCTACTACTATAGTAGAGCTTGATGCTAGATCAATTTTAAATATTGCAAAAAACTCAGACCAAAATACCGATATAATTCCTTTGTATATAAAAAAACCTAATATACACAAAAACAATTAGTTTGACTTAGAGTCATTATATTAATATAAATACTTGTTATTTGACCCACACAAGGGCTTGTAGTTCAGTTGGTTAGAACACACCGCTCATAACGGTGTTGTCGTAGGTTCAAGTCCTACCAAGCCCACCACCTCTGTTTGCTGATGCATATTACTATATATTTATATCTGGCAAGTCGATTTATTAAAGCCGTTGGCTTAGTATATGCAATTGTGATATCTGCGTTTTTTATCATCGATCTGCTAGAAATCATCAAAAGAACAAGCAGCAGGAGCATCAATGTATTTTCGATACTTGGCTATAGCACAGTAAAAATTCCTTTTATTGTCCAAGAAACATTTATTTTTACAATTTTTATTGCAGCAATTTATGTGTTTCTCGAGCTATCCAAAAAAAATGAATACACAGTTCTTAAGTCCAGTGGCTTCTCTATTTTGCAATTTATGGCACCATTTTTTATTACAACTGGAATATTAAGTGTTTGTATGCTTACTATCATCAACCCGATCTCATCTGTGTTGATGGTGAAGCAAAAAAATATAAAACACAGGTTGTTTTCAGATGATCCAAAAAGTATATCAGCAATTTTTGAATCAGGTTTTTGGATGAGTAACAATAATAAAGATGAAAGATTTATTATACATTCAAAATCTATTGAGATCTCGCCTAATACAGAACGACTCAATGACGTTTCTATCACGTATACCGATAATGATTTTTATTTAAAAAAAATATTAAAATCAAAATATGCACTATTAAAAGATGATTACTGGGAGCTTCATGACGTAACTGAATATACTCCAAAAGAAGAATCTAAAAAACATGATACTTTTATAATACCCACAAAAACAACCAGAGCTGAACTACAAAGCAACTTTGAAGACCCTAGTCGAATTTCGGTGTGGGAATTACCGTATTTTATAAAAACTTTAAAATCTACTGGTCACTCTGCAAAGCTATACATAATTTACTTCTATAAACTTTTAATGAAACCATTTATAGCTTTATCCCTAATATGTATAGCTGCATCATTTAGCTTGCAGCCCTTTAGAGGCATAAAACTAGGAAGGTCCTTAGTATTCTGTGGTTTGTCAGGATTTATAATCTATACACTAGCCGAATTAATATATGTCGTAGGAACTGGACATGGACTCTCTCCATTCATTACTAGTATTATTTTTATGTCCAGCATCTCTGCAATAGGATTCCTGAGCCTCAAATATTCAAACGTATAAGCTTACTGCTAGAAGAAAGGTTTCATAGTACATAAAGATTGCACTAACTACACTTAGTATAAATGGATTTATATAGCTTTGAAGATCAAAGTAGCATTTGTTCCACCAAAACCGAATGAATTACTCATCACAGCTTTGACTTTCTTTTCTTTAGCTTTGTGTGGTATTAGATCTATTTTTGCTTCTTCTGGTGGAGTATCTAGATTTAAAGTTGGAGGCAATATTCCACTATTCATTGCAAGCATTGAGAAAATAGCCTCTACACTACCTGCAGCCCCAAGCAAATGCCCTATAGAAGATTTTGTTGAGGACATAGATAAATTATGGAGATTTGGCTCAAAAAGTCTTTGTACTGCAGCTAACTCTATAACATCCCCCATAGGTGTTGATGTCCCATGAGCATTGATATAACCTATATCCTCAATAGAAAGACCAGATTTTTTTAATGCCATTTGCATAGATCTAAATGCGCCTCTACCTTCTGGATGAATTCCTGTCATATGATATGCGTCGCCTGTTAGACCATATCCTACTACTTCACCATATATTTTTGCACCACGCTTCTTTGCATGCTCATATTCTTCTAGTACCACAACTCCAGAGCCTTCGCCCATAACGAACCCGTCTCTATCTTTATCCCAAGGTCTTGATGCTTTTGTAGGAGTTTCATTAAATGCAGTAGAAAGAGCTCTCGCAGCCGCAAATCCCGCCATACCAACTTTACACACAGCAGCCTCAGCACCACCAGCTATCATCACATCTGCATCCCCAGAAGAAATAATACGAGCAGCATCCCCAATAGCATGCGCCCCTGTAGAACAAGCTGTCACTACAGAATGGTTTGGCCCCTGATAACCGTATCTAATCGATACTTGACCAGACGCTAGGTTAATAAGACTTGCAGGAATAAAGAATGGACTGATTTTTCTAGCACCTTGCTCATGCATTTTTATGGCAGATTCTTCAATTGTTCTAAGCCCACCTATACCAGAGCCTATCATCACGCCAGTCATTTCAAAATCTTCTTGGTTTTTTGGCTCCCAACCAGAATCTTCTATTGCTTGTACAGCAGCAGAAACCGCATAGATAATGAATTGATCCATTTTTCTTTGATCTTTGTTTGAGATATAATCTTCATGATTAAAACCATTAGGATTCTCTTCAGATCTTTGAGGAACCTCTCCCGCAATTTTGCAAGTAAGCTCTTCAGGTGGGTCAAAAGATTTAATTAGCCCTATACCAGATTTACTAGCTATAAGCGCGTCCCAGGTGGTTTTTACATTCGCACCTAGAGGGCTTACTAGACCAATACCTGTTACAACTACTCTTCTGACCATAATACAAATGGGATTTTGTCTTTAGTTTTTAGAATGCTCTTTAATATAACTTACAGCGTCTTTTATTGTTTGAATTTTTTCTGCAGCATCATCAGGAATTTCTGTTCCAAATTCTTCTTCAAGTGCCATAACTAATTCAACTTGATCTAAACTGTCTGCGCCAAGATCATCTACAAAATGAGAATCAGCTGTAATCCTGGATTCGTCATCTATATCTAAATTTTTAGCTACAATTTTTTTTACTCTTGCTTCAATGTCTGTCATTCGTACATACCTTTTGGTTTAAAAAAAAGAATCAAAATACTAAGCCAATCTTTGTACCACAAAAAATTGGAATAATCTACTAAAAACTACTACCTACGTAGTAAACATACCCCCATTTACATGCACTGTTTGGCCTGTAACATATTTTGCTTCGTTACTTGCAAGATACACAGCGGCATAACCGATATCCATAGGAGTTCCCATGGCACCAACCGGAATTTTAGATAAAATTTGCGACTTCTGCACATCATTTAAAACATTAGTCATTGGAGATTCAATAAAGCCAGGAGCGATACAATTTACAGTAATTCCCCTAGATGCAACTTCCTGAGCCATAGACTTACTCATACCAACGATTCCTGCCTTAGACGCACAGTAGTTTGCTTGACCTGGATTACCAGTAAACCCAACTATAGACGCGATATTTATTATTCTTCCCCATTTGTTACGCATCATTCCGCGCAATACATCACGATTTAAAATAAACGTAGTTCTCAAATTAATATTAATTACTTCATCAAACATCTCATCAGACATTCTCATAGCAAGAGTATCTCTTGTCACACCAGCATTACAAACTAGTATGTCAACAGATCCAAGAATCTCTGTAGCATTTTTTATTAAATTAGATACCTGAGCAATATCAGATAAATCACATCTCAATTTGAAAGCTCTCTCTCCCAGATCTGAAGCTAAAGAAGCAAGCTTCGCTTCGTTAGTTCCAGTTAAAAGAACTTTCGCTCCCTGGTTGTAAAGAGTAGTAGCGATTGCAGAACCAATACCTCCACTCGCGCCAGTAACAAGAATATTTTTTCCTTCAAGATTAAACACTTTCTTCTTCTCTCTCTGTTTCCTCAGCGATTACGTTATGCTCAAATTTACTAACAGTGAGTTTTTCTTTTATCTCGCTTTCTATTTTTTTAGATATTTCAGGATTTGTTCTAAGATACTCTTTAACGTTTTCCTTACCTTGACCTATTTTGTTACCTTCATAAGCAAACCAAGAACCAGATTTTTCTATTAGACCAGTTTTTACACCTAAATCAACTATCTCACCGTGTTTTGAAATTCCTCTACCGTACATAATATCGAATTCTACGACTTTAAACGGAGGGGCAACTTTGTTCTTTACAATCTTTACTCTTGTTTCATTACCGACGACTTCTTCTTTTGACTTAATTGAGCCTATTCTTCTCACTTCAATTCTAACAGAAGAATAAAATTTTAATGCATTACCGCCAGTAGTAGTTTCAGGGTTACCAAACATAACACCAATCTTCATTCGTATTTGATTAATAAAGATTACGATACAGTTTGTTTTTGCAATTGAACCAGTTAATTTACGAAGTGCTTGGCTCATTAATCTTGCTTGAAGACCCATATGAGAATCACCCATTTCTCCATCAATTTCAGCTTTTGGAACTAATGCCGCAACACTATCTACAACTACGATGTCAACTCCACCAGATCTTACAAGAGTGTCAGTAATTTCTAATGCTTGCTCACCAGTGTCTGGCTGAGAAATAATCAACTTATCTATATCAATACCTAGATTTTGCGCGTATTCAGGATCTAATGCATGCTCAGCATCAACGAATGCGCAAGTGCCTCCAGCTTTCTGGCATTCTGCAATAGCATGTAAAGCTATTGTAGTTTTACCTGAACTTTCTGGGCCAAAAATTTCTATTACTCTACCACGCGGCAATCCACCTACACCAAGAGCCAAATCTATACCTAAGGAACCTGTGGAGATAGCATCAACTTTTACAGAAGCCCTTTGACCAAGCTTCATAACAGAACCTTTTCCGAATGCTTTTTCTATTTGTGACAACGCAGCTTCTAAAGCTTGAGATTTATCCATAACCAATACCTATCCTTAGTAATTAAACTTTCCGACATCATACAACATCACTATCTATGTTTGCAACTCTATTATTTTTCTTGCTGCTATTTCACTCGGTTTCTCTGAGCCAGAAGGAGATAATTTTATTATCACTTTTTTATAATCTAATAATTGCTTAGACCTGAATTTATCATCAGAAAGTCTTGCAAGCCCTAAAGATATATTATCTGCAGTGCATTTTTCTTGCAAAAATTCAGGGATAACTTCTTTATTTAAAATAATATTCGCCAAACTAACAAATTTAATATTCTGAAAAATTTTATAAATATTTCTGGCAATAAATGCAGTGAGGCAATTTACACGATACGCAACTATCATAGGAACCTGTGCAAACACCAGCTCTAAACTAGAAGTACCAGATTTTACTAAAGCCATATAAAAGGAAGTGACCATTTCAATTTTTTCTTCGTAATTTTTATTGTGAATGATCTTATAATCAAAACACATCTTATCTTTATGCTTCTCTATAATCCGTATAATAGAATCTGAGACCGCTGGATATATAATCATAAAGTTCTTTTTATTTTTTTGAGCATATAGAAACTCATTTATAGCAGAAATAAAATATGGAAGATTTCTTCTGACCTCTGTCTCTCTACTCCCAGGCAATACTCCTATAAGTTTTTTAGACTTTGAAATAGAATATTTCTCTCTGAATCTTGTCGATCCTTTTTTCTTCCAATCATTTTCTACCAGATGGTGCCCTACATATTCACAACGCAATCCAGTTCCTTTGTAGTATTTACTCTCAAATGGCAATAGTGCTAAAACTAAATCATAATATTTGGCCATTTCGTATACTCTATCTTTTTTGTAAACCCAAACAGATGGAGAAACATAATGCACAAATTTTGTTCCAGTTTTTTTTAAGGTCATGATTTTTTTGATAACTCTAAAGCAAAAGCCAGGAGCATCTATTGTAACTACAATATCAGGATTAAATTCTATCGCCGCTTTTGCAGTTTTTGTTATTAACTTTGCAATCCGAAATATATTAGGGATTATTTCTGCAATACCCATAACAGAAATTTGAGATATTGGAAAAATTGAATTAACTCCCTCTTGCGTCATGTACATTCCACCTACGCCGCCAAGAACCAGATCCCCATGAAATTTTTTCTTTAAGCTCCCAATTAGCTTACTTCCACAATAATCACCTGAAGCTTCACCTGCTATTAAAAAAACTCTAAGCTCAGTCATGCTTATATCGACTTAAGTAAATTAATAACGGCAGCCACAGATTCTTTGATTTTCTTTTCTTCCATCTTGCCTCCCCCTTGAGCGATAAGATCATTCCCACCTCCGCTAGAACCGAAATGGTCTCCTACTATCTTAATTAAAGACTTTGCTCCAATTTTTGAATGTAAATCTTTGGTTACACCACAGACAAATGAAAGTTTTTCTCCGGTTACACCAAATAACAAAGCTATGTTATTATCTTTATTTAGTAGATGCTTCTGCAATAGACCCCTTAAATCAGCTACTTCAATGTTATCCAGAACTTTAGATAAAAACGAAATACCATTGATTACAGTAATCTCTTTTTCATCAAAATTATCCACTAGTGCAGATTGCTTTTGTCCCTTTAACTTTTTTTCTAATTCTTTGTTCTTTTTAATTAAAAGACTAACTTTCTCCAACAATTCATTATTCTTAGACTGCATTAATAAATTCAATTCTGATAATACAGCAGAGTCATCACACCAGGATTTATATGCATCTATACCAGTAACAGCTTCTATACGTCTAATACCAGAAGATATAGCAGATTCAGAAAGTATCTTCATCCCACCAATTTCACCAAGCCTAGAGACGTGAGTACCGCCACATAATTCAATAGAACGCGACTCTTCCTCTTCCCCTCCGCCTACGAACACAACCCTAACCTCATCTTCGTATTTCTCTCCGAATAAAGCAATCGCGCCCTCATTAACAGCAGAATCGTATTGCATTAGTTTGGTTCTAACCTCAGCATCACTGATGATGATAGAGTTTATTTGCATCTCGATTTCATTTAACTTTTCTTTGGGAATTGACCCATTGTGACTGAAATCAAATCTCAATCTATCCTTAGCAACCAACGATCCTCTCTGGGCAATATGCTTCCCTACTAAAGAACGTAGTGCAGAATGAAGTAAATGCGTAGCTGTATGACTTCTTCTTAATGCATCTCTGTATTCAATGTTTATTTCTAAATTCACAGTGTCTCCTATAGATACAGATCCACTCTTCAATTTACATACATGAACATGCAATCCTGGTAGTGGTTTTTTCGTATCAAGAACCTCGATCTCTAAATTTTTATCATCAAAAATCATCCCAATATCACCCATTTGTCCACCAGATTCACCGTAGAATGGCGTTTGGTTAGCAATCAAAGAAAATTCATTTTTATTAGATATGGAGTCAAGTTTTTTTCCATCTTGTATCAAAGCCGTGACTTGCCCCTGAGAAACAACGTCTGAATATCCCAGGAATTCAGTTAAACCATTAGAGTCTTTGATATCAAACCATATAGATTGCACTGCTTTATCGCCAGAGCCAGACCAAGCCTTTCTTGCTTTCTCTTTTTGCATATTCATATGCTTTGTAAATCCATCCATATCCACGGAAATGCTCTTTTCTTTTAATATGTCGGCTGTAAGGTCTACAGGAAAGCCATAAGTATCATGGAGCTCAAAAGCAACCTCTCCAGGTAACACAGAATTTTTCTTTAGATCTTGAGTTTTTACTTCAATGAGCTTCATGCCACGATCAATAGTGGCCTTGAAAGAGGATTCTTCTTGCTTAAAAATTTCAGAAATTAATTCTTGGTTTTTTATCAGCTCAGGATAGCAGCCACCCATTTCACTGGTTAAAGTAGGCAATAGCTTATGTAAAAGCAAATCCTTGTACTTTAAATTATGTATATGCCTTATAGCCCTCCTCATGATTCGTCTGAGGACATAACCTCGGCCTTCATTTAATGGCATTACACCATCTGATATCAAAAACGCACTAGACCTTAAATGATCCGCTATAATTCTATGAGAAAAATTAGCCCTATCTACAGACTTAACTTCTGTGATTTCATCTATTTGATCTATGATCGATTGAAAAATATCAATCTTAAAATTATCATGCACTCCTTGAATAATACTACTGACCCTTTCTAGTCCCATTCCAGTATCAATTGATTTTTTTGGCAAACTCACTATGGTATTTTTATCAATCTGCTCCTTCTCCATGAACACCAAGTTCCAAATCTCTACATATCTATCCCCGTCTTGATTTTCAGAGCCAGGAAGTCCACCCCATAGGTGCTCTCCTTGATCATAAAATATTTCAGAACATGGGCCACAAGGACCTACATCCCCCATAGACCAGAAGTTATCATTAGTGCTGATTCTAATTATTTTTGAGTCTGGAAAGTTGGTAAGCTTTTTCCATATTTTAAAAGACTCTTCATCTTCATGATAAACTGTTATGTATATTCTATTAGGATCTAAACATAATTCTTTCGTGATAAAATTCCACGCATATTCAATTGCATCTTGTTTAAAATAGTCACCGAATGAAAAGTTACCGAGCATCTCAAAAAACGTAAGGTGTCTCTTTGTGTACCCAACATTATCTAAATCATTATGCTTCCCTCCAGCTCTAACGCATTTTTGACTAGAAGTAGCTTTCTTGAAAAGACTTTTTTCTTTATCAAGGAATATATCTTTAAACTGAACCATACCTGAGTTTGTAAACATCAGAGTCGGATCGTTATGAGGAATTAAAGGGCTAGAAGGCACGACATTATGGCTATGCTTCGAGAAAAAATTCAGGAATAAACTTCTAATCTCATTTGTCGTTTTCATAAGAGAGCCAAGGTTATGTATTGTATAAAATAAATTAATAACAACACTTAGTCCATTTTTTTATTAATATAGATTATCAAAGTTACTTTTTATCATTGATAAAATTTGAATCCAGGTGATATACTCCTCAAAAAGGACACATTTATAAAATGTTATCTCTAATAAATTTAGTTAATAAAAGCGACCTGCTACTACTAATAAATGGCCATATAATAGTTTTATATGAGATCCAAGACTCTTGTCTAACAGCAAAGCTGACAGAAAACTTAGAGGAAGCTTTGGAGAACCTGCCAGAGTTTTTGAAACAATATAAAGATCCAAAAATAAAAATAGTATTAGACCCACAGAGAGAAACGCATAAAACAATATCGATACCAGACATAGGGTCCATAAAGGCACATAAAAGACTAAAAAGCCTATTGCTGGAAATGAACGATGATATTTTACACCCACTCACCGCTCAAAAACCTACAAGATTAGACCCATCATGGGAGTTTGTTGTTACAAAAGCGAATTTATGCAATCACACTAAAATTCTTATCAAGCGACTAATGTCTGAAGGCTTCTCAATATCAGGGATTCAATTACTATCTGAAGAGAATGGAAACCTGTGCAAAAAAATACAAAATGCACTTAGCCAAGACCTAAAAACACCAAAAGATGCATATTTCTGTATGTACATGCAAAATTCTAACGGCGAGTTATATGAGTTCACATTAAAAAGTGAAGAAATTATCAATATAAAATCATTTTCAATAATAGAAGACCAGAATCTATTATCTAATATACAAAGGAAATTTAACGATAATAAAAAAAGATTATTACTAAAAAAAGTGCCACTCAGTAAAATATACTTAGTTGGGTTGCTTCCAGAACAACTACGCAGCACTATTAAATCTGATAAGAATCAAATATTTTTATCTGCCAGAGATCTTGCAAAGAGATTGATAAATAAAACAACTTCTAGCACATCAACATACTCAACAATCTTACTAAACATTAGCTTAATTAAATGCATGAAAAGATCTTTGCACTTAAAAGAAGTCTCTAAAATCACGACGCTAAAGTATCTTCACAAAGTTTGTTTAGTACCATGCCTCATCGCAGCGGCGATTCTATTATTTATAACATTCACTACATTATTCAGGTCTTCAGTGACTAAAGAATTAATAGAAAACAAAATAGCCGTTGTTACAAAACTGGATAAAGATTACACAAGCATAGAGTCAATAAATAAATCGAAGAAAACAGCGTTAAATAAAAGTGAAAATCTCAATAGCTTATACAATATAATAAATTCAAACAAATACTCTCTTGAATTATTAGCAAAAATCAGTCACTCAAATGCTGATAAATTATATATTCGAGAATTCCTTTACCTTGAATTAGATACGAAGCCAAAGCAAAATATCATTCAGTTAGAAATCAACACCTCAAATTCTGACAAAAAAACTAATAGTTATTTTGACCATGTAGATGAGTTTATAAAAGATTTAGAAAAAAATTTCCCAAATAAAGAAGTCACGACCTTAAGGACCACTTCTAACAATGACAATAATATTCCTATTTTAATTAAATTAGTAGAGTCAGTAAAGCAAGATGAAAGCGATAATTAAAAAAGACATAGTAGAAATTGATCAGAATATCTATCTTGAAGAACGAAGAAAACTTTTGCGTAGATTAGCAATAGGTTTATCAGTAATTTTTATAATGCTAACAGTGCTGTTTTTAGGAAATAAAAATTATTATAATTTGGAGATTAAGAAATCCGATCTGGACTCTATAGTACAGAAAAAAACTGCAAAAATAAACCAGTTCATAAATCTCAATAGTTATATAGATAAAGCAGTAACTGAAGTAAACGAAATTAATTTGGCAGAGAAAAAGATAGGATCTAATTCGATGATTTATGATTTCGAAAATATAGTATCGGAATTAGCTTATTATTATAAACTTACTGGCAACGTAAATGTTATAATTTCTAATGCTTCTAATAATAAACAAATTGCACCTACTAAAATTACCTTATCTTTCCAATCAAAAGATGATGAACGCATTATTCAATTCATTGATACTTTAATACTAAACCTACAAGGCTTTGCACTGATACAAAAAATTAATATCAAGAGAGAAAAAGGAATATTCCTAACAGAAACCTCAATTGACTGGTATACGGCAAAAAAAATCAGACAAGACTTTCTACAAAAACGTAAAATCATAATAACTCCACATTTAATAAACTCTCCCATCGAAGAAAAATATAGGATCTCTATATGGCAAGGTTCAATAATGCCTTGATGTTCTAAGATAGAGCATATATATTCTACAATAACTTAGTTAATTAACATTAGATACAATGAAAAAAATATTGCTAATATTTGCTATATTTTTCCATATGCAAATTTCTGCTAATACTCAAAATATAAAATTACAGGATGTAACTATCATAGTGTCTTCTTACGATAAATATGCAAATTTATGGCCCACATTTTTTGAATTATTATTTGAAAATTGGCCTTCTTTGAAAACCTCTAATAAAGATGTGCCAATTTTTTTAGTAAGCAATACAAAATCATATACTGATCCTAGAGTTACAGTAATAAAATCTCCTTATGCACGTGGTTGGAATGGCAATGTCAATGATGCTTTAAAGCAAGTAAAAACTAAGTATGTGCTCTACTTGCAAGATGATTATTTTATCAATGATGTGGTGTTAGAAGATAAAATTCAGGAAATACTAGATGCAACGATCTTATATAAATTAGACTATGCAGAAGTATCTCCAAGATGCGCCGCTGGATCAGAGCATGTTGGAAACTCCCCATTCCTAATATATAAAGATCACGACACAGGATGCTTCACAACGCTCCAAGCAGCTATATGGAATAGAAAGACATTTGAGGAATTCACTAGTACAAATTCTTTGAGTATATGGGATTTTGAAAATAAAAAAATAGAGCCACATCATCGATTTGCATTTTATTCAGCCAAAACAAAACCACTAAAATATGAAAACTTCATGTATCATGGGCATATAGACCTACGTCCTTATACATGGCTATATTATAAAGGCTATGACGTAAGCTTTGTAGCGAATTATGAAATTCATCCACAATATAAACTATTCAATAAACCACTAGAGTGGTTCAGAAAAAATACTCCAATCCTAGCTAATACTGGATTCTATACATACGGCTTCTTCTTGAACACAGGAAGAAATATCAAAAGAATGATCAGAAAATTCCAAGATGAGCGCAACGAAAAAAATTACTCAGATAAAGGCCATCTAGATCGAGGTTGAAAGTTTAATTCATCTTTGAGACCAAGTTTGTATCTTTCGATTCCAGCCCATGCAATCATAGCTGCATTATCTCCACATAAGTATAGCGGTGGAGCAAAGAATTCTATCTTACGTTCTTCACATACAGATACTAACTTACTTCTTATAGCCATGTTAGCGGCCACCCCCCCAGACAAGACAAAACTAGAAGGCAAGCAATTAAAAATAGTTCTGAATTTTTCTATCGCTTTTTTTGTTTTTATTGCAAGCACATCTGTAACAGCGCACTGAAAAGACGCAGAAATATCGCAAATATTCTTATCAGAATCTTTATCTTCTAGTAACTCAACTTCCCTTTTAACTGCTGTTTTAAGACCAGAAAAAGAAAAGTCACAATTATTTAGCTTACATAGAGGTCTAGGAAATTTGAATCTATTGCCGTTCCCTTGCTTGGCTTTTTTTTCTATTATTGGGCCACCCGGATATTCTAACCCCAGCATCTTCGCAGTTTTATCAAATGCCTCACCAAGCGCATCATCTATAGTAGTGCCCAGTTTTATATATTCACCAACATTTTTTACAGCCAAAAACTGTGTGTGCCCGCCAGATACCAATAATAGTAAAAAAGGAAAAGTAACATTTTCTGTCAATCTTGCAGTAAGGGCATGACCTTCCAGATGGTTCACTGCAATAATTGGTTTATTTAATGCAGCAGCAATAGACTTTGCATACATTACACCAACTATAACGCCACCTATTAAACCAGGACCAGCAGTTACTGCTATCGCATCTATGTCATCTAACGTGCACTTAGCTTCTTTCAGCGCATTATCTATAAGGGAATCAAGATGTTGCATATGTGAGCGAGAGGCCACTTCTGGCACAACACCGCCATATTGCTGATGCTCATCTATTTGAGAAGCTATTTGATTCGATAAGATATGACGATCTTCTGTGACAATCGCAACCGCAGTCTCGTCACAACTAGTTTCTATACCTAATAGCTTTAGCATTTAAATCTCAATGAATAAAAAACGATTACAATATACATGAAGATGTTAATTAAGCAAATCTAGTAAGTTTTTGCCATTGCCATGATTATTAATATGGTTCAAAGCAAAATCGGTCAAGATTCTACCTCTAGCTGTACGCTGCAGGAAACCTTGTTGTATTAGATATGGCTCTATTGTTTCCTCTATTGAATCTTTATGCTCAGATAATCCAGCAGAAATAGTCTCAATACCTACTGGACCACCATTGTATTTCTCTGCAATAAACTTCAAATATCTATAATCATTCCCATCCAGCCCATACTGGTCTACTTCTAGTTTTTCTAATGCATGTGCAGCAATTTCTTTTGTAACATTTGATTTTTTATCGCATTGTGCAAAATCTATAACTCTTTTTAGTAGACGCAAACCTACCCTTGGCGTTCCTCTGGATCTCTTTGCAATTTCCTCTGCACCAGAATCATCAATAGAAATATCAAATTTTTTTGCGCCTCTAGATAATATAGATTTAAGGTCTGTTACCGTATAAAAATTTAACCTTAAAGGTATACCAAATCTTTCTCTTAATGGTTTTGTCAACAAACCAATTCTGGTAGTAGCCCCAACTAATGTAAATTTCGCAAGATCAATACTCACGCTTCTAGCGGATGGACCTTCGCCTATCACTAAATCTAATTTGTAATCTTCCATCGCTGAATACAAAACTTCTTCAACAGATGCACTAAGGCGATGTATCTCATCTATAAAAAACACGTCTCCTTCTTGCAGATTCGTAATAATTGAAGCTAAATCTGCAGCCTTCGAAAGCAATGGCCCAGATGTAGTTTTAAAATTAACTGACATCTCTTTTGCGATAATTTGTGCCAATGATGTTTTCCCTAAGCCAGGAGGACCATATAATAATACATGGTCTAATGCGCTTTTTCTGTTTTTTGCTGCTTTGATAAAGATCTTAAGATTCTCTTTCGCTTGATCCTGACCAACAAACTCGTCTAAACTTAATGGACGCAACCCTCTTTCTATTAATTCCTCAGAATTAATAGCTTCTGCGCTAGTAATATCGACATTTTCATTCATAAAGCGAACCTATTTTGCCATAGCATGTAAAGATAGTTTGATCAATTTATTGAGATCTACGTCTTTTTGTTTTTCTAAGATATCTGAAACCACGGAATATGCATCAGATTTATTTATTCCAAGATTAATCAATGCTGATATGGCGTCGGTTTTCAAAAGATTAAATCCACTAGATATATCATTTATTGGGCTCATAGAAGAATCATTCACTCCATGCTTAATATCCTTTAATTCAGTAAATATACGGCTCATTAACTTTGGACCGACTCCACTAATATTTGAAAACACAGCTGAATCTTTTAAATTGATCGCTAGATAAATTTGATCAGGATCTAAAGATCCTAATATTTGTAGACCCATTCTCGGCCCCACACCTTTGACGGTAATTAATTTTAAAAAACAAGCCTTTTCATATTGGGACATAAAACCATAAAGAGTGATTTGGTCTTCTCTAACATGAGTTTCGATAAAAAATTCAACCTTGTCCCCGGTATTTACTCTAGATAAAGATCTAAATGAACAGTAAATTATATAGCCAACACCAGCAACATCTACTATCACATGATTTTGATCTATATGCTCAATAGTTCCTTTGATTTTACCTATCATTGCTTTACCTGAAGTTTATTTGGTGCCATTTAATAATAACATGCTAAAGGAAAAGTAGTTATAATTTTTTATATTTCTTTAATAGCGCTCAGACCTTCTTTGTAAGAAGGATATTTGAGAGTATAACATAATTCCTGTTTGATTTTATTATTAGAAACTCTTTTATTATTATCATAAAAAGATTTCATCCGCTCTGAGACCACAGAGTCTTCGTAATCTACCTCTGGTAAATGCGGAACTGATAAAAGATCGCATGCATAATCTAATACTTCATGGTGAGCTGCAGGCAAGTCATCAGAAAGGTTGTAAATCGACCCCGCTTCCGGTTTACACATAGATTTTATAAGGATACCACAAATATCATCTACATGTATTCTCGAAAAGTAATGATCTTTTTTAACAATCTTCTTCGCTTCATTATTTAAAATACTATCTATCGCTGATCTTCCAGGCCCATAAATGCCAGACAATCTAAAAATATGTGATGGCACAGAGTTTTTTCTGTATAAAGAAAGCCACTCACGCTCTACCTGAGCTCTTGTCGTGCTGAACACATCACGCGCATTGATCTCTGAGTATTCATCTACAAAAGCTCCATTATGGTTTCCATATACAGTTGTAGAAGAAAGATATCCGAGCCACTTTAGTTGATTGCAACTCAAAATAAACTGCTTGTAACTGTTTAAGACCGCATCTGCTCCATTAATTGGAGGGATAGAAATTATTATATGCGTGAAATCTTTTGCTAATTCTGATAGATCATATCCAAATTTATAATGCAATACAGTATCTATGCGAGGAGATGACCTAGAAATAACAACGCATTCATTATTTTCTGATAATTCGGTTAATAATCTACTAGATACATAACCCAGACCAAAAAATAATATTTTCATCATTAGGTGTTTACTAAAAAATGGGGCGAATGACCGGGATCGAACCGGCGACATCCAGAACCACAATCTGACGCTCTAACCAACTGAGCTACATCCGCCATAGTTTTGTGACTATGAGAAACTAATATAAACTAATGCTTTAGTCAACTCGATGTTAGAACTTATTAGCAACAATATTATATAAAATAGTAAAATGGCTCTTTGGAAGTTGCATTAGCAACCATGCAAGACTATGATTCACAATCATTTCTTGCTATTATTACAAAGAATAAACATCAACCAATGAAAATAATAACATATGAATTATAACTTGATTAGCCTCAATCTGTGGGGTGGCTATGTTTTTGATCCATTATTAAAGTTTGTTTCCACTTACAACGACATAGATATATTCTGCTTTCAAGAGCTTTATAAGGATGCGCCTCGTAAATTTTCTACTGATGATAAAAAAGTCAGTCTAGAATTGTTTTCAATACTAGAAGAAAAGCTGCCAAATCATACTGGTTTATTTACTCCTGTCGTAGAGAATTGGTATGGCATAGGAGTGTTCATAAAAAATGAAATAAAAATATTAGATAGTGGATCAACTTCTATACATGAGAATCCTGGCTATTCTGGCTGGGGCCCAACCCATTCAAGAAAAATGCAATGGGCAAAACTGTGCCTAAAAAATGATAATGAACTAATGATATTAAATGTCCATGGATTATGGAACGGCGAAGGAAAAACAGATACACCAGAACGCATAAACCAGTCTCGAAAAATCAAAGAGTTCATGAATAGTATGAAAATTCCCATGATTGTATGCGGAGACTTTAATTTACTACCAACTACTGAAAGTATAAAAATTGTTAGCACTGATATGGCTGATCTTATAAGCAAATATAAAATCAAATCCACACGTACAAGTTTATATGAAAAGACTGAACGCTTCGCTGATTATATGTTCACATCAAAGAATGTTAGTATAAAAGATTTTAGAGTTCTACCAGAAGAAGTGTCCGATCACTCCGCTCTACTTCTGAAGTTTAGCTTATAATATACCGAAGAATTTTATGCGCCTAGACATATATGAGAAACAGTAGCTACAAGAATTCAAGACTACATTTTTGTGTATAACATGAAAAAAAATCTCATACAAGCTTTTCTTTTATAAAATTATGATTATAAATGAATGATTGAGTTGTAAAACTTTATAGATCATCCGAGAATATATAAGTGATGAATTGCTATTTAGCGCTGACTCTCATAAATCAAAAAACATACACACCTACTTAAAAGCAGCGTCTTGTATGTTTTTATTAATTTAATATTGTGATGGCTACTAAAAAAAACAAAGAGGAAATACCAATAAGTAAGTATGCTAAGTCGTACATATATTACTTAGTACTTTTTCTAATCATAGGATCAGTATTAAGCTCTCTTGTTTTATATCAAAAGTCTTTTATTTCAGATGAGACATATGTAAATCAACCGCAGAAATTCTTTATTGATGAAATAAAAGTAAAGAGCGGGGACAATCTTTATAAAATTCTTTCTCCTTACCAAATATCACAAGAAGAGATTCTTGCCTTAATAAAAGCAGTTACGCCAAAATTTGATCTAAAAAAAATCAAGGCCGGCCAGATGCTATGGCTTCGATATTCAGAAAATTTACAAGGAGAAAAAGTACCAATGTCTATTATGGTACCAATCAACCTTAGAAAAAAAATGAAAATTGATATAGAGGACGGAAAATATAAAGTTAGCGATATTGAAATTGAATTTGAACGTAAGATTTTGGAAATTTCAGCCCTTGTAAAAGGCAGCTTTATAAAAGCAGCGTTAGAAGCAGGTGCACCAACTAAGAACCTTATGGAAATGATCAATATATATAGCAATAAAATTGATTTTCAAAAAGATATAAGAAAAGGAGATCGGATTTCAATGCTCATTGAACAATTCACATCCGAAGATGGTTATACGTCTTTTTTTGGTAAAACCCTCTACTCATCTCTTGTCTTAAATGGAGTTGATCACAAATTATATTTCTTTAAAACAAAAACTGGTATAGAGAGCTTCTTCGATGATCAAGGGAAATCTGCAAAAACATCTATCATGAAGAAACCAGTTGTAGCCAAACGAATATCTTCTCCTTTTGGAATAAGAATACATCCAATTCTAAGGACTAAAAAAATGCATACTGGATGTGATTTCGCAGCTCAGGTTGGTACTCCTATATATGCAGGAGGAGATGGAAAAATTATCTTCATTGGAAGACATGGAGGCTATGGTAAATACATCAAAATCCGACATAATGCGGGCCTGCACACAGCTTACGCCCACATGAAAGGTTTTGCTAAAGGCCTGAAGGTAAACTCATCTGTAAAACAAGGGCAGGTAATTGGATATGTTGGCACTAGTGGTATGTCTAGTGGTCCTCATTTGCATTATGAAGTTCTTATAAATAATAAGTTCGTAGATCCATTAAAAATCAAATTCATCCCTACGAAACAATTATCAGGTGAAGATAAAGAAAAGTTCACTAAATATAAAAATACTATAGATACATTCCTTGGCGAAGAAAAAAAGCTGACATCTTCTCTAGAGAGTTATAATTTTTAACTCTTTCTTAAGTTTCTCTTGGCATGATTAGTAAAAATTGTGTGATACTATGTTTACCAATTTATACCATATAGCTGCTTTTCGTCCCGCTATAGAACGAGAAGGAATGACTATTGGCAGAGAAGAATTAGCAGAAAGACTTGTAAAGTCTGGACAACTTAGAATAGATGCTGAAGAAAAAATAAATTTCGCAAGATTATATATACCCGATCTAAATATCAGCATGATGTTCAGTTACCGCGAATTATACGATGCTACTCTTTCTAAAAAAACCATAGAGCTAATAAAAAAAGAAATGTCCTCCCACTATAAAGGACCTGCATTAGATAAAAAAGTACAGAATCACATCTCGCTTCTAAAAGGCGAGCTCAGCAAATATCAAGCGATTAGCTTTGATTACGAGATGCGGTTAGCTAGGCTTATAGTACAAGCCACACATCCCGTTGTGATGATGTTAATTCTAGAAGAGTCCGTCCAAGTCTTTATATCTTACTCCTATAACATTGGCGATGTTTTGGATATCGTTTCATGGCAAACTTCTGGATCAAATAGTGGCATGCAAAGCACCAATGGCAAAGATGTAGCAATTTTTATTTCATGTGGTGGAAACCCATTAAAAGATAATGAGGATAAGTTTGCTGAATATGGAGATGGTTGGCCAGCAAGAGCAAGAATTTTAGCGATAGGTGGACAAGAATTTGGCCATTACTCCGACATAATGCGCGACGAAAAAGGCAAACAAATATCTAGATATTCTGCAAATTTTAATGCTACTAAAGCGAAAGAAGATGTAAGAATTGCAAGGATCAATGATATAAAAAGATCAAAATTTATATTAGATAAGCTATATGAAATTGGTCTAAATAATATCATAGAAACAGAGAGAAAAATAAAATTTTATAAGAAAAATAAGAAGGTTGGGGTATTTCTATTAATCGAAATATTAAAGCTATTTTTTCAAAGGCTTTTCTTTTTTCAGAGAGCAAAAAAAAACAACATCTTTGTGCTAGATCATATTAAATCTGAACCTAGAATTGGTACATTAATTAAAGCAATTACAGAAGACATGTTATTTAATTTATCTCCAAAAGCAGATGTGTATAAAAAAGATAACAAAGATGAAGAAGAAGCAATAGCATGCGTGGAAGCATTAGCAAGAGTACCTCAGCAATCAAATAAATGGGGTAAACCTATTACTAAGATTTTTATGAAAGATTTATATATAACTTATTATAAAATAGTGATACCAGGATGCGTTGTAGCATACCAAAATATCTCCAAAAAAAGATACGAATATAACAGTGAGAGAATTAAATCGAGCTTTTTCTCTACTATCAAAAATCTATTTGCAAAGACTCTATATTACCCAAAATATAAATCTAGCCTCTTAAAATAGAGACAATATTTACTTTCTTATAATCAAAGAATGGTGTGATTTCTATCAAATCAGTTTCCGATTTTGTAACTATACCAACTGCTATACCAGAAGGAAAATGATAGCCATCTCCTGAGGTAATTACAAGCTCATCTTTCTGAGGCAATAGGTTATTGACATTAAGCAAAGTTACAAACAATTTACCATCATGACTTCCTCTGAGCACAGCTTTCACATTTGTTGATGTGAAAAATACAGGGAGTTTTAAATCAGGACTTGTTACTAAAATAACCTTAGCATGATTTTCTTCTACATCTGTCACTCTACCGACTAACTTTTCTCCCTCAACAACAATATCATTCTCTTTTATGCCATTAACTTTCCCAACAGGAATTCTAGCAAAGTCAACATAACCATCTACTGAGTGTGTGAAAAATTTTGTTGAAAGAATTTTTCTAGGGTTGTTGATAGAATATTTTATCATTCTTTTTAATGACTGATTCTCTGATAAAATATTTTGATAGTTTATCATTCGTGATTTAAGCTCCTCATTCTCTGATTCTAATTGTCTGTATCTTTCTTCCAAGCCTATATAATTTATTACTGCGTTTTTCTTTGAAATCACAGATTCATTGAAATTATTCATAATAGTGTAAATGCCAAAAAAAGATGAATTATATGCATCTAATACTTTATCTTTTGCAGTAGGAAAAAAATAAAACAAAGCTCCAATACACAGCGACAACGCAGTTACGAATGCAATCAGCTTTTTGGGTATAGAGTCTTTATTTAACTTTAATCGAGATGAAATTTTATAATTATGATTTCCATCAGACATATTTAGAATTTAAATAATGTATGCTTAAATTGTTTCATGTTATCTAGAACGTGCCCACATCCACGCGCAACACAAAACAATGGATCATCTGCAATGATAACAGGTAATTTAGTAATACCACTAATAACCTTGTCTAAGTTTTGCAATAAAGCACCACCACCAGTAAGAACGATTCCTCTCTCTGCAACGTCAGATGCAAGCTCTGGAGGAGTAGACTCTAAAGTTACTCTGATTGCTTCTATGATTTGATTCACAGAATCCACCAAACTCTCAGCGATATTATGCTCAGTTAAAGCAACTTCTTTTGGCAAACCACTTACAAAGTCCCTGCCTTTTATTTTCATTTGTTTACCTTTACCGTCCTTTGGATAAGATGCACTACCTATTTCTTTCTTAATTCTTTCTGCAGTAGCTTCACCAATAAGCAAATTATATTGTCTTCTGATATAATTAATAATAGCTTCGTCCATATAGTCACCACCAATCCTAACAGACCTAGAGTAAACTATGCCACCAAGAGCTAAAACACCCACCTCAGTAGTTCCACCTCCAATGTCTACTACCATGGACCCTACTGGCTCTGTAACTGGCAAACCAGCTCCTATCGCTGCAGCCATTGGCTCTTCTATCAAAAATACTTCTCTTGCTCCAGCTACTTCTGCTGCTTCTTGTATCGCCTTTCTTTCTACTGGAGTTGATGCCGAAGGAACGCATACTATTACAAGCGGTCCTATGAAAGTTTTTCTTTTGTGCACAGCGTGAATAAAATGCTTAATCATTTCTTCGGCGCTTTTAAAGTCCGCTATTACACCATCTTTTAACGGTCTAATTGCTTGTATGTCTGAAGGTGTTCTACCTAACATGACCTTTGCTTCATTCCCAAATGCGTATGGAGTAACAACCCCATCTTTGTTCATAATAGCAATGACTGAAGGCTCGTTAAGCATAATGCCCTTATTCTTAACGTACACAATTGTGTTAGCTGTTCCCAAATCAACTGCCATATCTGATGAAAAATAACCTAGAAACTTTTGCAACATACCTTACCCTTCAGAAAAATAAAAAATTAAGCCCATAAAACAATATCACTATCGATTATAACTCTTACATATATATTATCACAAGCAAAATTATCTAGAAGATACAGATATTCATTCATTCCTTGCATATATTACAATCTCGAGATAAATTAAAACAAATTTAATATACAAAACACATGGGTATAGTTACAAGATTTGCGCCGTCTCCTACAGGTGATTTACATATAGGCGGAGCCAGAACAGCGCTATTTAATTATCTATATGCAAAACATGTAGGTGGAAAATTTAGATTGCGAATTGAAGATACAGATCAAAAAAGATCTAAGAAAGAATTTGAACAGTCGATTATAAATGGACTGGCTTGGTTAGATTTACATCATGATGATGAGATAGTATACCAAAGCCAAAGAGAAAAAAGACATGCTGAAGTTGCTGAAAAATTAGTAAAACTTGGCCATGCTTATTATTGCTATACGCCATTAGAAGATATTCAAAAAATTAGAAAAGAATACGAAGAACAAGGAAAGGTTTTTCAATTTCAAAGCGAATGGCGCAATAAAATACAAGAGCAAAAATCAGACATTAAACCAGTAATAAGGTTAAAAGCTCCACAAGAAGGAAGCACCTCTATAGATGATATGATACAAGGAAAGGTAACTGTATCAAATACAGAACTTGACGACATGGTTCTGCTTCGTTCTGATGGAACTCCTACATATATGCTTGCAGTAGTTGTAGATGATTATGACATGGGGGTAACTCATGTGATTCGTGGAGATGATCACTTGAATAATGCATTCCGCCAAATACAAATATACATTGGTATGGGTTGGAAAGTCCCACATTACGCACACATGCCTTTGATACATGCGCCAGACGGAGCTAAACTTTCAAAAAGACATGGAGCTTTAGGATTATTGCATTATAAAAATGAAGGTTATTTGCCAGAAGCACTTAATAATTATTTGGTGCGATTGGGCTGGGGACATGGAAATGATGAAATTTTTTCAAGAGAGCAAGCGATCGAATGGTTTGATGTAAAAAACATAAACAAAAATCCTGCAAGACTAGACTTTGCAAAGATGCTGCATCTAAATGCGCATTACATCAAAAATTCCGATGATAAAAGTTTAGTAAAGTTAATCGAGCCATTTTTATCAACCACTTTAACAACTGATGATAAAGCCATTTTAGCGAAAGGCATGCCTGGTCTGAAATTAAGAGCAAAAACATTAATTGAATTAGCTGATAACGCAAAATTTTACGTTATACCAACACCAATAAAAAAGTCGCAAGAAGCAAAAGAAATTATTCAAAATTTTGACAAAGATATTGCATCAGAATTACTAAAAACTTTATACGACGTAGATTCGTGGAATGAAGAAAGTATTAAAACTATAGTTAAAAACTTTGCAGAACAGCATGGTTTAAAATTAGGAGAAATAGCGCAAATTTTACGCGCTTTATTGACTGGAAGCACTGTATCGCCAAGCGTATTCGAGATCATGGATGTCCTTGGAAAAGAGAAATCTGTTGAAAGGCTTAAGGATTTCAGTTAGAATTCGAACAAAAATAATATACTTTTGTTCAAAATGGCAATATTAGAAATAATCACACATCCCGATCCAAGGTTATATAAAGTTTCAAACAAGGTAACTGATTTCTCCTATGTTTGCTCTAACCTTGTCCCTGATGTTTATGAGACCATGATATCAGCTGATGGCATAGGAATAGCAGCTACTCAGGTTGGCATCAATCAAAGCTTTTTTGTAATAGATTTGCAAGGCCCTACTGATGTATGCATGGTATTTATAAATCCTATTATAACAAAACTATCTGAAGCAAAGTCTACCATGTTAGAAGGATGCCTATCCTTGCCAGGTGTAGAAGCTAACATAGAAAGACCTTCAAGTGTACATGTCACTTTTTTTGATTGCAGCGAAATTAAATATACATTGGAAGCAGATGGGCTACTTAGCAAATGCATTCAACATGAGACAGACCATCTTTTGGGAATAACCATGCATAACTATACAATTGGTATTGAAGACTAAAATGACAGTATTAAGAATACTTATAGCACCAGACCCAAAACTACATGAAGTTGCAAAACCTGTAGTAGAGGTAAATGATGAAATAAGAAAAATAGTTAAAGATTTGCATGAAACAATGTTGGATGCAGGCGGTGCAGGCATTGCAGCTACTCAGGTTGGCATTAATAAAAGGATATTTCTTATGGATATTTCTAGCTATATACCTGAGATTAAAGACCTTTATGTTGTCATAAATCCCGAAATTAAATATGCATCAGAGGAAAAGTGGATAGAAGAAGAAGGATGTTTATCTTTTCCTATTATTGGTAGAGTTCCTATAGAAAGATCTGAAAATATCATTATGACCTATATCGATTATGATGGGAAAAAATGCGAGATAAGCGCTAGTGGATGGTTAGCACGAGGTTTCCTACACGAGATTGACCATTTAAATGGTGTCACAATGATAGACCATGCATCAAAATTAAAGCAAAGCTATTATACTAGAAAACTAAATAAATATAAAAAGTTAAATAACATAGCATGAAATTAGTATTCATGGGGACATCAGAATTTGCCGTTCCTGCATTAGAAGCATTACACAAATCAAAACACAAAATTCTCAAAGTATTCACAAAAGCTCCAGCAAAAGCCAAGAGAGGGCATAAATTACAAAAATCACCGATTCATGAAGCGGCTGAATTGCTGAAATTGCCTATCTCTTACCCAGTATCGTTAAAAGCTTCAGACGTTTTGGATGATCTTAAGTCTTTAGATGCAGATGTTATAATCGTTGCTGCATATGGTCATATATTAAGAAAGCCAGTTTTGGAAATGTATAAATATGGATGCTTAAATATTCATCCGTCCTTGCTTCCAAGATGGCGTGGTGCTGCACCAATAGAAAGAACGATATTGCATGGCGATAAAAAAACTGCGCTATGCATAATGCAAATGGATGCAGGAGTAGACACTGGGGATATTTTACTCAAGCAAGAAGTTGACCTAGAGCAGAACGAAACCTCAGAAACGCTTATGAAAACAATGTCTCTTCTTGGCGGAGAAATGATAGTAAAAGCACTCGATGAGTTACCATCTCTTGTTCCAACAAAACAATCAGAAGAAGGAGTAACATATGCAGATAAACTTTCAAAAGAAGAGTCGATTATAGATTGGAATAAATCTGCTGAAATAATAGATAGAATGATAAGGGCATTCAACCCATGGCCAGGTTGCAGTTTTGAATATGAAAAAGAAAATATAAAAATCATAAAAGCTGAAGCTAATTATTCACAAGATCACGGGACAAAACCTGGAACTATTTTAGATAAAAACTTTACCATTGCATGTGGCATAGGAACCCTGAGTCCTTTGATACTGCAAAAACCAGGCAAAAAATCGGTTCATATAAAAGACTTTTTAAACGGCACCAGAATCACTGTTGGTAAGGTTTTAGGGTAACGCGATGCGCAGATATAAAATTACAATAGAATATGATGGAACTAATTATTCTGGTTGGCAGAAACAAAAAAATGCTAAGTCTGTACAAGAAGAAATAGAAAAATCTCTAGAAAAATTTTCACAGGAAAAAGTGCGAGTACATGGCATGGGCAGAACCGATGCTGGAGTGCACGCATTGATGCAGGTAGCTCACTTTGATCTAGAAAAAGATTGGGAAGTTGATGTGGTACAAAAGGCTATCAATTATTACCTAAAAGATCAAGATATAGTAATCACATCCTGCGAGAGGGCGAGCGATGATTTTCATGCGCGATATGCAGCAAAAAGACGTATATACAAATATGTAATTCTCAATAGATTTGCACCTACCGCTTTAGAAGTAAATAGAGTATGGCATGTAAACCAAAAACTTGATTTAGATAAAATGCGATCCGCTGCAAAGCTACTAATAGGAACGCATGATTTTACCAGCTTCCGCACAGTTTTATGCCAAGCAAAATCTCCTATTAAAACCATAGAGTATATAAATATAGTCGAAGATGAGGAAAAGATTATCTTTGAATTATGCGCCCCTTCCTTTCTGCACCATATGGTAAGAAATATCGTAGGAGCAATTTGCAGAGTAGGATTAAACCAATTTAGCGAGGGTGATTTGAAAAATTATCTAGATGCAAAAGATATTAATGTTACCAAGTACACAGCACCAGCCTGCGGTTTATATTTTGTAAAGGCAATTTATTAAGTTAAGTAGGCAATAAAAAAGGGCGCCCCTTGTACGAGCGCCCTTTCATTATTTAGTATATTTAATTAAAGTATTTCTACCTTAGATTCTTTCATTAATTTTTCGATGTATTGTTGTTTAATTTTCATCAATACAGATTGTTCAAGACTCTTCTTTGCTTCATCGAATGTTGGAATATGACGTTTTTGGATATCAGTCACTTTCAACACATGCCAACCAAATTGGGTTTTGACAGGTTCTGATACTTCATCCTTCTTCAAACTATAAGCCTTCTTTTCAAACTCTGGTACAGTTTGTCCTCTAGAAATATATCCTATTTCACCACCTTGAGCTTTCGAGTTATCTACTGAGTTCTCTTTAGCTGCTTGCTCAAAAGTAATCTGGCCACTTTTAATTTTGTTGTGCAGTTCTTTAGCAACGCTATCTGATTTAACAAGAATATGGCTGACTTTTAATTCATTGTTATCTTTTAGAGCTTTGACGTAATTATTATATTCTGATTTAATATCAGAATCTTTCATTTGCCTTTTTGCATAATGATCTAGGAAAAGATTCACAGCAATTTGCTCTTGAACCATTTTCAATTGTTTTTTGTATAAATCACTTTTTTGAACACTAGAATTTTTTGCATTATCTTCTAATATTTCGCGACTTACATATTCCATTATGACTCTATCTCTAAAGTCTTTTTCCAAATCATCTAAATCTTTTTTATTATTTGGAAGAGATCCATTTAGAATTGATCTCAGGCTAGTTTCAACTTCAGATTTCTTAACTTCCTTTCCATTATATTTTGCTACAACTCTATCAGCCGCGAACGAGCCATTAATTATTAGCGAAAAAGACGCTAAAATCATAGCAATTTTCATTTTCTTCATATATTCTACCTTCTGCTTTTTAATTTGTTAAAATAAAATTATTCTGTATGCTCATATTGCATAACTTTATATTTAAAAATAAAACATTTCAAGAATAATCGTATGATCAAATCTTTATTAAAAAAGGTTTTCGGGACAGTAAACGAAAGACACATTAAATCTTTTGAAAATCTAGTAAAAAAAATAAATTCCTTGGAACAACATTACATTGTAATGGATGATAAAGAACTATCTAGCCAAACAGAAGTTTTAAAAAACGAACTTGCATCTGGAAAAACCATAGATGAAATATTGCCAGAAGCATTCGCGGTTGTAAGAGAAGCAGCTAAACGAGTTTTAGGACAAAGGCATTATGACGTCCAGCTTATCGGTGGAATCGCCTTACATAAAGGAATGATTTCTGAAATGAAAACCGGTGAAGGTAAAACTCTGGCTTCAACCCTACCAGCATATTTAAATGCCCTTGAAGGAAAAGGTGTGCACTTAGTTACTGTAAATGATTATTTAGCAGCACGAGATACTCAATGGATGGGTAAAATTTATCGATTCTTAAAACTAACCGTAGAATGTATAACGAACGATTCTACAGACGAGGACAGAAAAAGAGCATATGGTGCTGATATCACATATGCTACCAATAATGAGTTAGGGTTTGATTACTTAAGAGATAACATGAGATATTCTCTTGATCATATAACACAGCGACCATTCCATTATGCAATTATCGATGAAGTTGATTCTATATTAATAGATGAAGCTAGAACCCCTCTTGTAATTTCTGGCCCTTCTGAAGACAGATCTGAACTTTATAATGTACTTGATAAAATAATCTCAAAGATTTCAGCTGATAAATTTGAAGTTGATGAAAAAACAAAAAGCGTAAACCTTACAGATATGGGAATTGACCATGTACAAAAAATTTGTGAGGATGCTGACCTGATCAAAAAAAATTCAAGTATTTTTGATATAGAAAATGTTAATATTCTTCACCATGTCAATCAGTCTTTAAAAGCTCACAACCTATTCAAACGCGATGTAGACTACCTTGTTAGAAACAATCAAGTCATGATAATAGATGAATTCACCGGTCGTGTGATGGAAGGAAGAAGATTTTCCGAAGGGTTGCATCAAGCTTTAGAAGCAAAAGAAGGAGTAATGGTTCAGAATGAAAACCAAACCCTAGCATCTGTAACTTTCCAGAACTATTTTAGATTATATCCAAAATTAGCTGGGATGACAGGAACTGGAGCAACCGAGGCGCGCGAGTTCGAAGATATATATGGCCTACATGTACTAACGATCCCAACAAAAAACCCTGTACAAAGAAAAGATGAAGACGATCTTATTTATAGGACGGCAAAAGAAAAATACGATGCGATTATTGAAGAAATAGAAAAAGCTCATAAAAACAAACAGCCAGTACTTGTTGGTACAATTAGTATCGAAAGATCTGAATACCTATCTAATATCTTAAAAAAGAAAAAAATTCCTCATAATTTGCTTAATGCAAAACACCATGAGAGAGAAGCTTTAACAATAGCACAGGCGGGTCGAGTTGCTGCAGTTACAATTGCAACAAATATGGCTGGTAGAGGTACCGATATTATGCTTGGTGGTAATGCAGAAATGTTAGCACTGGAAAAGTTTAAAGATCCTGAGAATCCAAAATACCAAAAAGAATTTGAAAAAATCACCGCTCAAGTAAAGCTTGATAAAGAAGTAGTGCTGCAAGCAGGTGGATTGCTTGTTATTGGGACTGAAAGACATGAAAGTAGAAGAATAGATAATCAGCTACGAGGTCGTTCTGGTAGAATGGGTGATCCTGGTAGAAGTATATTCTTTTTATCACTAGAAGACGACCTAATGAGAATTTTTGCCTCAAGCAAAATGTCTATCATACTGCAGAAACTAGGCCTTCAAGAAGGTGAGGCAATAGTGCATCCAATTATAAGCAGAACGATTGAAAAAGCACAGTTGAAGGTTGAGGGAAGAAACTACGAAATCAGAAAGAACTTACTGAAATTCGATGACGTAATGAATGATCAACGTAAAGTTATTTATGAACAACGTCATGAAATCATTTCTGAAAAAAACATTCATGAAACCACTATAGATTTATACCAAACTATACATGAAGACATAATCCAAACTTATATGCCTGCAAGGAAACTAAAAGAAGAATGGGATATTGATGGATTAGAAAAGAAATTATTCTCTTTATATAATGATAGTGTTGGCATAAGAAAATTTTTGGATAAAGATGGTGTAGGTAACAACGAAGCTCAAGACTATTTAGATAAGAAAATTGAAGAAAAACTTCAAGCAAAAAGAAGCTCTTTCGGAGATAGATTATTTGCTACAGCAGAACAAAGAATCCTGCTTATAACGCTAGATCAATTATGGAAAGATCACCTGCTTTCTCTTGACCATTTAAGGAGCGGTATTTATCTAAGAGCACTAGGACAAAGAGACCCATTGAATGAATATAAGAAAGAAGCATTTAATTCTTTCTCAGAAATGCTTTCTGGAATTAAAGAGCTATACATAACAAGGCTAGCACGCATGGAAATTGATGAAGATGAAGAGCATGAAATGCTCTCAGAAGATTTCGAGCCTAGTACGAAAATGCAAGAGTCACGAAGAGACCCTGCTCTATCATCAAACCAAGGCCAAATTGCCAAATTAGAAACTTTTACAAATACAGTTTCTCCTGAAGAAAGAGATCCTAAAAATGAAGAGTCCTGGGGTAAAGTTGGTAGAAATGAGACATGTCCGTGCGGCTCTGGTAAGAAATACAAACATTGCCACGGCAAACTTGGCTGAATCATTTGAATATATTGCAACTTCTGTTACTATTTAACTGTAACTATTGGAGTTTGGCATATGAAAGTTTTAACATTTTTTTCTATCTGCATTTTTTTAGTACTTTCTTCATGCAGCACCAAACCAAGAATTGTGAAAAGCCCTTGTGTGTCAATGAACCCTGGTGACCCATGTGTTAGAAGACCACTCGGTGATTTGTTCGGTTTTTAGATTAATTTACTATACAAACAGCCACTCGTTTGAAATTCAACGATTTTTGTACCTATTTTCATCTACCTTTGCTTTGAGATCTTACTGATTTTCTTTTAGCTAAAAGAGCTTTAGTATGGTGTCCGACTGATGGGATAGATTCTAGTTTTTTTTCTGATATCTGAACTAACATCTCTCCTTTATGTTCAATCGTTTCACTTCCTAAATGCTTACCTATGCCTTTAATAAGCTTTCCAAAAGACCCTATGACGTTAGCCCATGCTTTCTTAGCCAAATTAACAGAATCTTTAGATACAGCTTTAAATATATCTACAGCACTTGCAAGATTTTTAACAACTGCCCTTAATGGCTTTGGCAAGTTCTCTAATAGATCTTCCCTATCTTCTAGATCAGTACGCATTACCGTCATAGCTTTTTTATACAAAGATTCTGCTTGTGAGTTTTCGCCGCAAGTTTCTTTTTGTACTAACTGAAATAAGTCTAGACTATCTTCTATATCATCAAACTCGCTTAACTCTAATGCACCCTCTAGTCTAGTACTTAATGCTGCCATAGCTTCTTCTTCTGATATTTCTTGCATAATAGCAGGCTTTGCTTCTATGTGCTTCTTAGATATCTCTTAACCATAATTAATTTATACTTCAACTATCCTACATAAAGATTAATAAATTACTAATGCTTAAAGTGAGTTCCCTTGCCTTTGCTACGCCCTCTTGGCACTATAGTAGCATTCAGGTCCGTTGATTCTCTGTGCATTTTCTGTTCTTTGCTTCCTGACATTTCTTTAATCTCTTCTAAAAATTTTCTTACGTCTTCTGAAGCCATTATTGCATCCTCTGAAGCGCGTCTAACCTCTCGAATTTTATCTGAAGCCTCTATCGACTTTGCTATGGCTATGTCTATATATATTTGAGATTTCATAGCAACTTCTGGATCCGATACATCAATTGCATTTTTTGTGAATTTTTTTACATCCTCTTCGATTTTTCTTGCTTCTTCTTCAATTTTTTTTGTTACCTCTGCCGCCCTTACTGCTCTTTCCGTGGCATCTTTTATCTTTTTTGATATCTTGTTCTCTTCTTTTAATCTTTCTTCTTTAGTAACACTTATCCGCGCTGATACGTATGACTCTATATCCTCTTTCGCTGAGCTTTTTTGAACGCCATGTTCTTGCATAGCATCTTCCATCGATCTTCTAATCAGCGCTGATGGTAATCGCTTGATTGCCTCTTTTGAGGCAATTTTTGCTCTTTTTGAGGCAGCTTTAGCCCATTTTGCATCTCTACTCATAGATTCTATAGCTTGACCTACTAATGCTATAGCCCTTCTAGCAAGGGCTTCTGGTCTGTTTTCATTGCCACCTTTGGCCATATCTTGTACCCTAAAATTAATTATTTATTATAGAAATGTAATTGTAATATTTAATACCTAAGAAAATCTTAATTTGTTGGTTATTATGGCTTGGTTGTAAAAGCATAAAAAAAGGCTTCTGTCCCAGAATAAAACAGAAGCCTTTTTTGATGATTACTACACTTATTTTACGTTAACCTCCTAGACCTTTTGGGCTTGTACTAGTTCTACCTCTGGATGCTTGTAATCTAGCTACATTGGTAGTTTTTTTAGCTGCTTTTCTAACTCTTTTCACAACAGTTTTCACTGTAGATTTCATCCCTTTCAAGACTCTTCTTGAAAGGTCTAAGGTTATTTCAGCACCTCTTTTTATTGTGTCTTTTCCTGTACTAAGTAATGGGGACATAACCTCAAGAACTTTTGACAGATGACTTAGAACACTTCCCCATGCTCTTTGTATCACACTATATAGCTCTTTAGATCCCGCCTTTATAGCCTTCCAAATCTTGGATGCGCCAACTTTTATAGCATTACACAAATCCATGGTAGCCTTTTTTACACTGACTGGTAGCGTATTAACAACGCTTGAAATATCTTTCGCTCCGGTTTTAAGCCTATCCATCACAGTTCTAAATGCTGCGCTCATATCACGAAATGCACTATCCGACGATGGAACTATTGAAGCTGGCATCTCAAATTGCACCGATGCACCAGATGCTAACTCCCCAATTGCTCCTTCCATACTTTTAGACTCAGCAGCAGCTTGATATAATACTTCATTATTTTCGGGCATAATATTTACCATAATTAATTTTCATGCTTTAATTATCTCACATGAATATTAACCAAAGATTAACAAAGGCTTCAAATAGTTAATATTGCAATTTTATAGGTGCAGTAAAAAAAGAAGGCTATCGATTTAGAAAATCGATAGCCTCCCTTTTTTGGATCTTAGATTATTATTTTTGTTGTTGCTCTTCTTGATTCATCTCTTCTTGTTTTTAGAGCGCCCATATTAGCACCTGGTTTCTGTAATTTACGTAATGTAGCGCCGCTAGAGCGCATCATATCATAAGCATGTTTTTCAAGTTTAGGAAGTTTAAATTTTGCACTTATATATGCGCAAATATCTCCTTTAAGTTTCTAAAAATAGATCGCGCCTAGGATTACTTGCAGAATACCCTACAGCATCTTGCATTACACCTCTTAATACCCTTTTGTTTTACTTATACTCTTTACCAAAAATTTATTATACGCTCTAAAATTATATCACTAATTAATTAATCAGACTTTAATGTTTTAATGCACTGACTGGATTGTATTGTCTTTTTTATTATTATATTTTGTTAAAGTAATAAAAAAAGAGCTGTTACCTTATGCTTAAGATAACAGCTCTAAAATACAAATCATCTCAGAATTCTACCTTCCTCTGGATGGCTTTTGTTTTTTTCTTTGTTGTTGTAACTTTTTAGCATGTTGATTTTGTTGTTTCTGATTTTGAATTTGTGGCTCATTTTCTTCCGATATTGTAGGAAGTTTGTTTTGAAAACGAGTATTTTGTTGGTATTTAGGATATTGTTCGTTATTATGTTTCATAATATTTCCTTATTTATTGTTAATAACATTTATTATACTATTTATTTGTTAACAATTTGTTAAAGCGCTATACAGGATATAAGTCTTAAATTGTAGGGAAGTCTGGACTCCATAAAATAATATACCGGATAAACGCCACCAGTTAGGCGGAAGATTAAGGGAGAGCGCAACAGAGCAGATACCATTCTTTTGAAGGTTAGAAAGAGCGCGCCACGTTTTAAGCCATTAAGCCAGTATAACAAACATAGATATAGACTACTTATATTTTTAAGTACAAATTCCAAGCATGCACCACTCAAATAAATGATTGGCATTTCAACCTTTATTAAATACAGCATAAAAAAAAGGCTATGGATTTAGAAAATCGATAGCCTTCTTGTTATTACTCTTAAATTATTATCTTTCTTGTTGGCTCAACAACTGTTGGATATTTTCATACAATTGTTGTTGCTGATCTTGGTTTTGATTTAATTGCTCTAGAAATTCTTGAGCTTGTTCGCAGACTTCTTCATTATTATTTTGTCCTTGCTCTAATTGCTCTAATAACTCTTGAGCATTCTCATACACTTGTTGCTCTTCTTGATTCATCTCTTCTTGGTTTTCAAGTGTTTGCAAGTATTTTTGAACGTTTTGTTTTATTTGTTGTATAAGTTGTTGATTTTGCATAGATTGACCTCTAATTGATTTTATAAAACTTTCTATCTGCCACGATATATCCTATTTCTTCTTTTCTGCAACAATGCACTCACATTATTATTAGGAACTTGCTGAGCAGCTTGATGTAGCTGCTGTTCTGTTTCCTCCTGGATAGGAGCCATAGTTGAAACAAACTTTGGCTGTTTTTGGACTTTTTTAGGAACTTTATCATGTGGCTTCATATTAGATCTATAAAAATTACTAATATTTTATTCTACATGCTACTTAGTTAATAAATGATTAATGAGCCCCCTAGACCAGTTTTGAATTGTTTTTGCATGACCTCAAAAAACATGCTATGATGACGCCAAGTGAAACGTTTGGTATTTGGGTTATCGCTTGAAGAATTTTCTTTAAGAGGAAAGTCCGGACTCCATGGAATGATAGTACTGGGTAACGCCCAGCTAGGTGAGAGCCTAAGGGAAAGTGCAGCAGAGAGTAGACATCCTTCTTCGGAAGGTTAAGGTGAAAGGGTGCGGTAAGAGCGCACCGCGTTTTAGGTGACTAAAATGGCATGGTAAACCCTACTAGGAGCAAAGCTAAATAGAGACGAACGCCTTATGTTTTCATAAGGAACACATATTCCAAGTGTATGTCGTCTGGGTAAGCTGCTCAAGATTGTTAGTAATAGCAATCGTAGATGAATGATAGCCGTAGTTTTCGAACTATACAGAATCCGGCTTATAGAATATCAAACGTTTCATTTTCGTAGCCCTTTTAACGGTGCTTATCTCTGCCTTTACTTTGAGTCTGATTACTTCTCTGTATTTCCCTTTTCGAGTGCTTTCCTTTACTTTGCTTAGGCTGCTTGATTTTTTTGACTTTTTTTTCTGGCTCTACTTGATCTCCAATTGTTGCAAGGTTCATCGCAGTCAAGAAAAGTAATGTGTTAACCGGACTTTGTGCCTCATCTTGGGTTAATTTTACCTTTTTTACTTTTGTCTTTTCTTTTTTTGCTTCTTCTGCACGCACTGCAGCTGCTCTACTTCTTTCTTGCATTTTTTTCTTATGATCTGCTGCTTTTGCCTTATCCTCTTTGCTCTGCTCTTCTTTAGTTTTTGGCCTGGTTGGCTCCGAACTTGTTTGAGTTACTAATCTTTGTGCCTCTTCTAACGCCCTTATTTCGTCCATTGCCTCTTTTGCATTTCTTTCCTTTAAAGCTTTTGCTTCTTTTTTTGCAGCTCTTCTTTCAAATCCTAGCTCTTTTCCTGTTTCTTCTATTGTTGTACTTAATCCTGGCTTCCAACTTGTTGCTCTTCTCTTCGCAACAGCTTCTTGTTGCTTTGCTTTCATAGCTTCTTTTGATGCGGCAATTCCTGCTTCCACTTCCATTATTGTCTCTTTTGTTAAAGCCGGAGTATTAACACGTGGTAACTTAGGTTCTTCAGCTGCTTTCATCACGACATGGTCGCTCTTGGTACTAAAACCAAAAAAAGCTTTTAAAGCCTGGAAAGGATTGCCTTGCTTAATTTCTGTCCAAACTTTAGACATCCAATTTTTGAGAAATTCGAATAACATATGAATTCAATAATGAGTTTACAATTTAAGTATCTCAAAAATTAGTGAATAAAATATTAATGAAAAGTTAGAAGAATTAAATTAAGAAATAACAGTCGCTCCGCCCATGTATTGACGCAATACTTCAGGTAGAGTAATCGACCCATTTTTATTTTGATAATTCTCTATTATCGCAACAATAGTACGGCCAACAGCCAGCCCAGAACCGTTCATCGTATGGAGGAATTTTGTTTCTTTCTCTCCTTTTTTTCTGTATCTGGCTTTCATACGTCGTGATTGGAAATCGCCAAAAATAGAACAGCTTGATATCTCGCGATAACAATTTTGACTTGGCAGCCACACTTCTAAATCGTGTGTTTTTTGTGCAGAAAATCCAGTATCACCACTACATAAAAGTGTTTTTCTGTATGGCAACTCTAGCTTTATAAGCACCTCTTCAGCTGCTTTCATTAAGTGCTTGTATTCTTGATCGCTATCGCTCTGACTTGTAATTGTCACTAGTTCTACTTTTGAAAATTGGTGCAATCTGACCATCCCTCTTGTATCTTTTCCTGCACTACCAGCTTCAGATCTGAAACATGGTGTGTATGCTGTATAACGCATAGGTAGATCTTCTTCGTCTGTAATCTTATCAGCCAACATATTAGTAACTGAAACTTCTGCAGTCGGTATTAACCATAAGCCTTCCTTTGTCTGAAATGATCCATCTGCAAATTTTGGAAGTTGGCCAGTACCGTACATGGCCTCACTTTTTACCAATAGACTTGGTGAAACTTCTTGAAAACCAAATTCTGTAGTGTGTAAATCTAACATGAAATTTGCTAGCGCTCTCTCTAATCTTGAAAGCCCTCCTTTCAAATTGACAAATCTGCTACCAGATATTTTCACAGCTTGCTCGAAGTCCATCAATCCAAGTTTTTCACCAATTTCAAAGTGAGATTTTGGTTCAAAATCAAATGCTCTAGGTACCCCATGCGTTGCGATTACAACGTTATGTGATTCATCCTTACCAATCGGAATATCTGATGATAGTACATTCGGAATTCTACTTAAAAAATCAACGAAATCTTCATCAGCTTTCTTCTCATTTTCTTTAATTGCATCAATTTTATCATTGATGTCTTGTACCTTCTTTTTAGCATTTTCAAATTCTTTGCCAGACTTATCTTTAATCCTGCCTATTGCTTTTGATTGCTCATTTCGTTCCTGCTGAAGGCTTTGTAATTCTAAAATAAATTTTCGTCTTCTTTCATCAAGAGACCATAACTTATCAAAATCAACCTCCTCTCCACGTTTGGATAGGCTATCTTTGAATATATCGAAATTATCTTTTATCCAGCCGATATCATACATCTTTTAAGTGCTCGCTATTTTGATTATTAAAAAATATACACAATAAAATTGAAATTTCATATAGGAAAATCATTATACCAGCAAGCACTACCTGACTCAGCACGTCAGGAGGAGTAATAACTGCAGCCACTATAAATATAATTACGATAGAAAGCCTTCTTTGCTTCCTCAGCCAATCTACCGATATTAAACCTATTTTGTTTAATAAAGTCAATGCAACAGGCAACTGAAACGCCATACCAAATGCAATAATAATTTGAGAAGATAAAGATAAATACTCACTAATTCTGGCCTCTAACTTTATAGGGATAGAGCCAACAGATGCGCTTTCAAAACTTAAGAAGAATTTCCATGCAGAAGGAAAAATAAAATAATACGCAACGAATGCTCCAAGTAAAAAAAGCAATGGGGTCGCCAGCAAACAGACTACTAATAGTTTCTTCTCTTGTTTCTTCAAACCAGGTGCAACAAAAGAAAAAAACTGTAATGTAAAAAATGGAATTGTAAAAAATAACGCGGATAAAAAAGCGATCTTTATATATGTAAAAAACGCCTCTGTTAAACCAGTATAAATAATGCTCCCTTGCTTGCCTTCTGAAATATAATATTCCGATAATGGAGCTAAGAGAAACGTATATATTTTCTCTGAAAAAATATAGCTAATAAGAAAAGCCGCAAGAAAGAATAGCAGCACAAAAACCACTTTGTTTTTTAGCTCTCTAAAATGCTCAATAAATGCTGCTTGTTTTTCAATCATTATCCTACAAACTTAATATTTAATTAACATAATATAGATATAATAGTAAAAAATAAACTGATAATGATATGTCTTCTGAAGGGCTCTTTGTTATATTACCAAAACTTGCTTGCAACCCATTGCAAGACATGGCAGAAGGCTCTACAAGTAAAGGGTTGCTAGCCATAGTTTTTCCAAATGGAGAAGCTATGTTCAATTGGTTTAAAACACTGAATGAAAATAGTTTAAAGCAATTTAGCTTCCTTGGAGTACTTGGTCTTAAATTTCCAACAATAAAACTTGGCCACATTCCTTCACCAATTGGACTTCCAGATACACCCCTGACGAAAGGAAGATCCCGCGACTAAGAAAAACTCTTATACTTTGTTATGCTTATTCACTAACTTTGCTTTATATCTTCGTAGTTGTGTATCTATTTTATGTAAAGCGGCATCAAAAGCCTTATAAATATCAGTATCCTCAGCATCTGCTATCGCATATTTTTTTGTTCTTTCATGCACTTTTATTTCAGCATGAAAAAACGCCTTCCTTTTCTCAAAAATAATATGCGCATCTATAGCATGTGCAAAATATTTTGCAACAAGAGCGCGAGTTTTCTCTTTAGAATAATCTTGAAGAGCTGTACCAATTTCAACTTGATGACCTGTGATGTTGATTTCCATTCTTATCCTCTTTAATTAAAATAACCTAACTCACTGTATGGTAAATTATTTTTATCATTTAAAGCAATGTTTATTAGCAGTCCGAATGATATTAACATAGCTCCCATAGACGTTCCTCCATAAGATAAAAATGGAAGTGGTATTCCTACTACAGGCAACACACCAATTACCATCCCTATATTAATAAAAACATGTATAGAAAAAATTGATAAAAGACCGAAAGATAGTAACTTTCCAAAAACATTTTTACAATTTATACCAATACGTGCTCCTTTTATTATTACTATCATGAACAACAATAAGAGTAAAATACACCCAATGAAACCAAATTGTTCGGCAAATAAAGAGAATACGAAATCAGTTTGATGCTCTGGCAGAAACTCAAGTTGAGCTTGGCTTCCTGCTAATCTTCCTTTGCCCCAAAAACCACCAGAGCCAATCGCAATTTTTGATTGCATAATATTATAACCAGCACCTAGCCTGTCTTGTTCAGGATTTAAGAAAATTAGAATTCGTTTTTTCTGATAATCATGCAAGTATTGCCATAAGATAGGCATTGAACATATGCCAACTAAAGCACCTATGCCAAAAATGTATAATTTTACCCCCGCAAGGTAAAGTATGATCAACGCAACTAAACACAATACCATAGCCGTTCCTAAGTCTGGCTGTTTCAAAATTACTACTAATGGTACAGATACAATTAATATTGGAATAATTAAATATTGTGTCTTACCTATGTTTCGGTAATCAATGTTATGAAAATATTTTGCTAAAGCGAATACGATGCCTATTTTCATTAACTCAGAAGGTTGAAACTTTAATGGGCCTAGATTAATCCATCTAGTAGCACCCATGGCGGTATGCCCAAGTACACCAACTGCAATCAATAATATTAGGGATATCACATATATGTAATACGAAGCATGGAAAAATATCTTGATATTAGAAAACCCAATTAAAATCATTACCGGCGCAAACATAGAAAAATATAAAATTTGCTTTTTTGCATATGGATTAAAATCGCCACCGGCAGCATCATAAAGAAGAAGAAAACCAATACAAGATAGTACGGTTATTACTAATATAAGAGTTTTTGGAAATAAGTATAATTTATCTTTAAAATTCTCAAGATGCATCTTTTGTCTCCACTTTGTGCTTGGGAAATATTATTGTAATTTTTGTGCCTCCTCCTAGTTTACTATCGATGAAAAATTTTAATTCCATCAACTCTAATAAACTCTTAATCAATGGGAGACCCAATCCAACAGACTTTACATTTATAGCACTAGCCTTATGGGCGACTTCATATTTATTCATTGATTTATTCAAGCCTTCTTCACTCATGCCATATCCTTTATCTTCAAAATACATAAACATTTCTCCTTTATACATTTTAACGTCTATTTTTAGAGTAGAATGATCGGGGGAATACTTCATCGCATTGCTTATAATATTATTAAAAATTTGCGATAACCTCTTTCCATCTGTTTTAATGTTAGGTAAATTTCTTTGAAATTTAGTTTCTACTAATATCTTGTCATTATAGTTTATGCTGTTTACTTTAACCGATCTAAGAAGAAGGTCTCTGACATCTACTATGGTTTCTTGTATGTCGAAGTTACCCTTCTGCATCTTCATATTATCTAACAAATCTTCAATAAAAATAAGCAACTCCTTACCACTCTGATTAATATTATTTATGTATTCAAGATATCTTGTATTTATCGGGCCTAGCAGGCGATTAGACATCATTTCTGAACTCGACACTATAAAACTTAATGGTGACCTTAATTCGTGCGCAGTATAAGCCAAGAAGTCATTTTTAGACTGCAATGCTTTTATCGCTATCACCTTAGAGATCTCGGCTTTATCTCTTAAGATTTTTTCTCTTCGATATATAAAAACTATGATCATCACAGATACTAGTGCAAAGATAAATACTTCGATAACTCTATAAAGAATATCTTTACGGAATGACTTTATAAAATTCTTATTATGGTATTGGAGGTAAACAACAAAAGGATAATTTGGCAATTTCTGTAGATAAACACTATTGCCTTCAAACATTAAATTTATTTCTGAAAAATGCATCAAACCACCAAATGTAATATTTTTTGATTCTATAAACTTTTTTAAGTTTCTAGCATTAATTTTATTATCTCTAGAATCTTCTGCACTTATATACTGAGATACAATCTCAAAGTTCTGATTTAATAATGCAAAAGAAATATTTGGATCTTTCATTTTTTTACCAAGATCCTCACCAAGATTTACTAAATCAAATCCAATTGTCAGAGCTCCTAAATATTTGCCATTATTATCTACGGCACCAATCATAGCAGGTATAATGTGTCTCTGACTAGTAAAGCCAAAAATATCATTTCCTAGATGTATCTTACCAGGATCTTCCGATGCTTTCTGAATATAATCTCTCAAATGATAATTCTCTTTAACTGCTGTACCAGAAATTGAATCAACTCTTTTCACATTTTGATCGTCAATCCAAGAAAAAACTGTCCAGGACAGAACGTTGTTCAAGTGAGGATTAACCGAGTATTTATTAATAATATTTTCTATATGATGTAAATCCTTAGGGCGTGATTTTATTTGCATCAATATCACTTTCATCACAAACTCAGTATGCTTTACAACATCGGAAAATGAACGTTCTACTCTCTCAGCTTCAGAAGATAGTTTAGTGCTAAGGTTAGTATAGTTAGTGTAGTATTCTTCAATAATAAAGTACATTAACATGAATACAGCTGTGCATATCATAGCCAAAAATGGCATGAAGTATGGATGAGGCAACTTTATAGATCTCAATAAACCTTTAAATATTGGCGCTTTCATAATTTTTCACGATACTTTTTAATAACCTGAGCGCCTCCTCTCTGTTATTCGGTTTATTATTCAACAATTTATCTAACTTTTCAAAGATATTATTGATATCTGAATAAATAACATCGGTTTGTTCTACAACAAAAAGATCTTTCGATTCTGTTTTTATATATTTTTCATTCTTATTGAATAAATTTTCAGATAACTTCTCTCCAGGTCTTAGCCCTGTATATTGGATTTTTATATCCTTATCGAGTTCCAAACCAGCCATCTCAATCATGTTTTTTGCAAGATCTTTAATATATACTTGCTCACCCATATCCAGAATGTAAAGGTTGTTTTGTTTCGGAGAAGCGTATCCATACGAAGCAGCTTGTAGCACTAGTTTTACAGCTTCCCGAACGGTCATAAAATATCTTTTCATTTTTGGATCAGTTACAGTTATAGGCCCACCTTCACTAATTTGTCTTTTAAATAAAGGAATAACCGAACCTGAAGAACCTAAAACATTTCCAAATCTAACAGCTGTAAATTTTGTATTTTTATTGCCAGTAGTATTCTCTATGGCTTTTAAATACATTTCGGCAGCTCTTTTTGTTGCTCCCATTATGCTACTAGGGTCAACCGCTTTATCTGTTGATATTAAAATCATAGATTTGACACAATGCTTCATTGCAAGATCTGCAATATTTTTAGTGCCCATCATATTTACAGTGATCCCTTCAGAGAAATTTGATTCCACTATAGGAACGTGCTTTAACGCAGCAGCGTGAAATACAAAATCTGGCTTAGTTCTATTAAATATATCATTACATAAGTTAAAATTTCGCACATCTGCCACGTAATGCTCTGATTTAACAGTTGGATAATACTTCTTTATATTTTCATATACATTGTAAAGATTGTATTCGCTATTTTCTAATAAGATAATTTTTTTAGGACCCAAACTGGAAATTTGTCTAGATAATTCATGGCCGATAGTCCCACCTGCGCCAGTCACTAATACAACTGAATTTTTAATTAGATCCTGCACTAACTCTGCCCCAACCAAGCTTTGATCTCTTACGAGTAAATCTTCTATGATAATAGGTTTGAGATTTTTTGATTCTTTAAGTGAGTAGTCTAGTTCAGTTAAATTAGGTAATCGCGCAAGTTTTATACCATATGTATCAGATACATTTGATAATTGATCTAAAAAGCTCTTAGTTGCATATTTATCAGAAATAATAATACGGCGAGGTAATGTAAGATTTGACTTGAGCTTTTCATATATTTTACTAAACCTTGCTAATGGACCAAGAATCTTTACACCATATATGCTTGAACCTTTTCTTGTCAGATCTTCATCAACTATACCAACGATTTTATAGAATTGAGTTCGAGTATTCTCACGCAAGAATAATTCCACTCTATCATCTATGCCGGCTATTAAAACTGGAAGCTTTGTAACAGAAAATACTGATCCAAATTTTAAGTGCACAATATATTTATAAATAATCCTAGAAGCCAATAAGCCTAATGAAAAAAGAATCGTATTTATAATTAATAAAGACCTTGGCATTAATTCCAATCTATCCATGAAGAATTTTATGACAAAAAATGCAATATTTATAAGCATTGCAGTTTGAAATAGTTTTAGATAATCCCGTTCTGTTGAATATCTCCAGCTACGCTTATGTATACCTGAATAAAATAAGATCAAGGACGAAACAAAAAGAAATTCAATACCAAGAGTTTTAACTGCATCCCATGGTAAAGCATGAATTTGATCTATAAATCTAATAGCCCAAGAAAGAACAAAACATATTAAACTTAATAATATATCATGTATAAATAATATGTATGAACGTTTTAACTGTAGTTTTTTCACCTTAGTAATTGACTTAATGAAGGGTTATAGATAGTTTTTAATATATAAATCTAGCGCAGTTCTGTCTACCAGAAGATATTTTTACATGAATATAAAATTTTTCAACAGCATTTCTAAAGAAATTGAAAACTTTAAACCACTAAGTAATGAATGTATTACTATGTATGTTTGTGGTCCAACTGTGTACGAAAGACCGCATATAGGTAATGCTAGATCAACAGTTGTATATGATGTACTATACAGGATACTAATTGAAAATTTTGGCAAAGAAAAGATCAAATATGTAAGGAATATCACTGATGTTGATGATAAAATAAATAAAGCAGCAACAGAGCAAAAAATATCCATACAAAATCTAACGTCAAAAATAATAACATCTTTTAATGACGACCTTAGAACATTGAATTGCCTTGAGCCAAATATAGAGCCAAAAGCGACAGAACATATACCAGAAATCATAACAATGATTTCAAAGCTGATGGAAAATGGGAATGCTTATCTGGTAAACGAACACGTATATTTTGACGTTTCTTCTTTTGCAGATTACGGAAAGCTGGCTAGAAAAAACTTAGAAGACCTTGTGGCAGGTAGCAGGATAGACGTGAGTGATAATAAAAAATCTCCTGAAGATTTTGTACTATGGAAGCCCTCAAAAAAAGATGATGACCCTTCATCAACATTCGCTAGTCCTTGGGGAGAAGGAAGGCCAGGTTGGCATATTGAGTGCTCTGCTATGAGCACAAAATACTTAGGAACTAACTTTGATATTCACGGGGGAGGAGTAGATTTAATTTTCCCACATCATACAAATGAAATTGCTCAATCTTGTTCATGTTACAAAGGAAGTAGCTACGCAAAGTATTGGATCCATAATGGATTCTTAACGGTTGACGGTGAAAAAATGAGTAAGTCGTTAGGAAATTTTTTTACTATAAAAGATTTACTAGATAAAAACATTCATGGCGAAACAATCAGATACGTATATCTCTCAACTCATTACAGAAAGCCTTTGAATTGGACAGAGAAAGGACTAATTGATGCCAAGAAAAGTTTAGATAGTTTTTATAGAATTATTGAAAAACATGATGCGAATATAAAAGAAACAGAGCTAGATTCAGAGATAAAAAAATCACTGAATAATGACATGAATATTCCAGCAGCACTAAGCTTGATGCACGAAATAGCTCGAGAATATAATAAAAATACGAATAGCATTACAAAGTCTGAGCTTGCAGCAAAATTACTTAAAGCCGGGCAAGTATTAGGTTTGCTTACTGTGTCTCCAACCCTTTGGTTTCAAGAAGGCTCTGATGTAAAAATAGATTCGTTGATAGAAAAAAGGAAAAAAGCAAAGGCAGATAAAAATTGGGTAGAAGCTGATAAAATTCGAAAACTTTTACAAGAGCAAGATATTACATTAGAAGACCACCCAGATGGAAGTACAACGTGGAGAAAAAACTAATTGTCTGATAAGCCAATAATTATTTTAGTAAATCCACAGCTAGGCGAAAACATAGGTTTTGTAGCTAGAACTATGTCGAATTTTGACTTTACAGAACTTAGAATAGTCAACCCAAGAGATGGCTGGCCTAATAAAGCCGCTGAGTCTACTGCAGTAAAAGCAATAAATATTATTAAGTCTGCAAAAATTTTCAGTTCCTTTGAGGAATCAGTTTCAGATCTAGAATTTCTTTATGCAGCCTCAGCAAGATCCAGAGATTTTAATAAAGAATATATCAATTCAAAAAATCTTAAATCAGAGATAGAGAATTCTAATATCAGAAGCAGTAAAATTGGAATATTATTCGGAGCAGAAAAATCAGGATTAGATAATGAAACAATATCATATGCCAATAAAATTCTTTATATCCCAACAAGTGCTAATTCGCCTTCTATAAACATTGCAATATCTGTTGGCGTTTTATGCTACGAACTATCTGATATCATGCAAAATAAATATCAAAATCAAGAACTAGCTCCCCAAAAAGAAATTCTCAATTTATTTTCTCATTTAGAAAAAATGTTGGATAAAACCAACTTTTATAAAGTGCCAGAGAAAAGAGAAAAAATGCTACAAAATATCAGAAATATATTTAAGAGAATTCATAATCTTACATCTAGTGAGATAAATACCTTAATTGGTATGATTAAGGCACTATTTGAGCATGGCAGATAGGATGGCACTTAGTGCTTTCAAGAATTCTCTATCTTCCTTATCAAAGTGGCTATTTGGGCACTTGAGAATTCATGTTTATGATACATAAAATCACTACTTCCAAAAACTCCATCAGAAAGAGTTTTCACGCCTAGTCGATGCAAAAAGCGCTATTTGCAGTTGCAAAATAAATACCTTCTTGACCAAAATTGGCACCATTATAGAACATAAGTAATTTATTTTCTAATTCAATAATTGAAGCAAAACAAGACTCTCCTTTATGCGAAACAACTTTATCTTCTGCAAAACTAATTTCACTCCAATTCAGACCATCCTTTGAATATGTATATCCAAGTTTATATCCTTCTTTTACTGTTCTCACAGATAGCCATGCGTGATAGGTATTATTCTCTTTTATTATTGCTGATCTACCATATCCAAAAATTTCAGATGTAGTTTTTTTACATATAATTCCTTTATCTGGCCAATTTACCCCATCTTCAGATTCCATAAAAGACCAATTATAGGAAGGAGTCTCTTTACCATTAATTTTTATAGAGCCATCTTGTTCTGCATACCATGTTTTAAACTTTGTATCTTCATATAAAAAACATCCACCTGACCTGACTTGGGTACAGTTCGCTGACTTGCCAATTACAGGAGTATCTTGAATTCTAGAAAAAGATTGGCAATTATCAGAGCTAACTGCCAATCCAGTAAACAGAAAATACCGTACTGAGTTGCTTCTTTGCCACCCTATATAATACATATAATATTTTTCTTTGACTTTGATTATTGAAAGAGGAGATACTCCATCTTCATCAAAGCCTCCTTTTGCACCTAAATCTAGAATAGGATCTTTATGCAATTTTATTAACTTAGGATGCAACTCCTTAGAAAAATCTACACTAACAATTCTTCCCCTGTTTTGTGGATCTCTTGCAGCAAAAAACACTTTGATTTTATCATCAATTTTAATTGCCGTTGGAAGATAAGTATGGGAGTTTAGTAAATTAGTTTTATGGCCACTGATCGAAAAAATAATGCCATGAGTTTTCCACATAATCCTTGGATCAAATAAATTGAACATATCTTGTAATGATAGTTTATACTACATTAGTTCTCAATTACTATTTGATGCATATATTATGGCAAATATTATAATAACCCATTTTTCAGGTATCTTTTTTGAAGGCCGCTTTCAATCATCTTGTTTTTATGATGGTTTAGTGAAGAGCTTACAAGAGCATGGCCATAGCATCTTGCAAGTAATTACATCAGATTTTTTATTTCATCCATGGAATAAACATAATAATCCAATAAGTAGAAAAATAAAACATCAAGCGCTAGAGGAAGTAAAAAAATTTAGACCAGATCTTATCATTTCTTTCAATAATAGTTCCATTGAGGATATTGATCTAATAGTAGAATGCCCTATTCTACTATTAGATGCAGATTCTTGTACTTTTTTTAATGACAAAGACAAGATTCGCAAAAATTTAGATAGATATCATTTTGGTAGTTTTTCTACACATGGGCTTAAAGATTACAAGAATTTTTTTAGTGTTAAAGATAACAAGATGTGTAGGATACCCCCAGCCACTTCTGTAGTGGCTAAGAGTTCTGCTAAAACGATCCCAATTTCATTTATAGGTTCACCTTTTTTTAATAATCACAAAGTAGTAAGAGCCCTAACTGATCATCCTTACCTACTTAATTTTGATGTAGAGCAATTTGAGTTAGAGAAGGGCGCCTTTCAAGAATTATTAAAAGAATATGATGTAACTTTTGCAGAGTTACAGTTTTGTAAAGCTGGACCAAAAAGGATGAAAGTTATTAATGCACTATTTGATAATGGCATAAAAGTATTTGGGCCTCAATCATGGAAGGCCATTGCACCATTTTTTATAGATATTTTAAAAGCATATGATCCAACTTCAATATTTTCTCTTGAACAAAACCAAAATATATACAATTCAAGCACCATCTCTTTAAGCGTTAGTCATACACAAAACATTACTGGCTACCCATGGAGAGTTCCTGATATATTAGCAAGCTCTTCCGTGTTGCTTACTGATTATTCTTCCGATCTCGTTGAAGACGTGGGCAATAGTATGCGTCTACAAATATATCATTCTCCACACGAGGCGTTTTTGCTAACACAAAAACTTTTAAAAGATGAATATTTATTAAAAGAATTAATTCATGAACAGAATGAAGTTGTAGAAAGAAAATTTCGTTGGCATCACAGATTTACAATCATTAGAGAACTTACAGGAGTTGACTTATCTTTAAAATCGACTGTACCTGCCACATATAAGAGGCTGCAAATAAATTATAGTAATATTGGTTTGATATTAGAGAAAGTATCTGGTTCGGCTTTTTGTAGAACAAAGCCCTCAGGTAGACTACATACCCTCGTATATAGTCTATATAAGAATATATTTAAGGATAAAAAAATTCCTTTATTAGATAATATTTTATATCATATAATGCGTGGTAAATTAAAAGCAAATTCATTATTAGTTTCAAATGAAAAATCTAAAGCAATTAAAAAAAATAGACTTCACTAAAGAACATTTAAATTATGAGAAGTTTCAAGAACTTGCTCTAAATAGAAATTTAATCTCAAATGAGAAAATTGGGTTTTCAAAAGAAGCAAGAGAGGGTTATCATCACGCCATAATAAAAGATATTAATTCAAAATTATCCATCACTTCTACAAAAAACAAAATCATACTTGATATAGGTTGCGGTTGCGGTGACTTGGTATCTGAGCTAATTAATATATCACAACAAAATAATCATACCCTTATACTCATTGATTCTCCAGAAATGCTAAGTGAAATAAAAGACCTTGGAAAGAACGTCCATAAAATATCAGGCAGGTTCCCAGATAATATTGCAGCACTCAATAGGTATATTGGAAAGATAGATTTTGTGCTGTGTTATAGTGTAATACAATATGCTTTTGTTGACTTAAATATATTTAAATTCATAGATGAAATCTTATTTTTATTAAATAATAATGGCAAAGCTTTGATAGGAGATGTACCAAATATTTCAATGAAAAAAAGATTTTTATCTAGTAATGCCGGAATAGCATATCATAAACAATATATGAAGACTGAATCGCTTCCTGAAGTAAACTTTCTTGATATAGAGAGAGGGCAAATAGATGACTCTGTAATTTTTGCAATATTACAAAGAATTAGGAGCGCAGGCGCACAATCTTATGTTGTGCCACAGTCATCAGATCTATATTATGCTAATAGAAGGGAAGATATATTAATTCACAAATTTTAATCAATGCAAAAATTAGTCATTATAGGTTGTAGCGAAATAGCAAAAGTAGCTTATGAGTATTTTACTCATGATTCTCAATATCAGGTAGTTGCATTTGCTGCAGATAAAGAGTACATAAATCAACCCACGTTATATGGAAAACCTGTAGTAGACTTAGAAAAACTTCATATTAAATATCCTCCTAAAGAGTATAAAATTTTTATTGCAATTAATGGATTACAGCTAAATAGGGTACGAGAAAAAAAATACAATGCTTTAAAAAGATTAGGATACTCTTTTGCCAGTTATGTCAGCTCTAAAGCTTTTGTGTGGCAAAATGTGGAAATTGGAGATAATTGCTTTATACTTGAGAATAATACTTTGCAACCATTTGTGAAGATTGGAAATAACGTTACATTATGGTCTAGTAATCATATAGGTCATGGTTCTATTATACATGATCATGTTTTTGTCACTTCTCATGTTGTGATTTCTGGACTATGTGAAATTGAAAGCAATACATTCATAGGTGTAAATGCGTGCATTGCTGACACTGTAAAGATAGCAAAATATAACTTTATTGCCATGGGATCGGTTTTAAATAAATCAACAAAAGAAGATAGCGTTGTTATAGGCAATCCTGCTATAGTGCATAAAGTTCCTGCAAAAAAATTCTGTAAAGTAAATGATTAAAATAATTCAATATACTCCAAACCAACAAAATATTTGGGATATACTGGTATCAAGAAGCAAAAATAGTTTTTTTCAATTTTATAGAGATTATATGGGTTATCATTCAGATAGATTTCATGATAATTCTTTGTTGTTTTTTAATAAAACAAAGCTTGTAGCTCTTTTACCTGCAAACTTAAAAGATAGCACATTATACTCCCATCAAGGATTAACTTTTGGAGGATTTGTTTTAGAAGAAAACGTTTCTACAGAATTGTTTATAAACATACTAAGTTCATTAGTTGATTATTTGAAAGAAAAAAAAATTCATTCATTCTATTACAAAATACTGCCATCTTTTTATTGCAAAAGGCCTTCTGAAGAAATCTTATATGCGCTTTTTCAATCTGGTGCAAAAGTTGTAAGATCGGAACTTTCTACAACAATTAATTTACTAAATAGAGGACCTATTTCAACAAGAAGAAAAAGAAGTTACCACAAAGCTCAGAAGGCAGGCTTAGTATTTAAAGAGACAGATGACTTCGAATCTTTCTGGGAAATTTTAGAATCTCAACTAAAAGAAAAATACAAAACAAAACCCACTCACACACTGCAAGAAATTGTGTCTCTACAAAAGAAATTTTCTCAAAATATAAAACTATATGGCGCTTATAAGGATAATAAATTACTTGCTGGTGTAGTGATGTATACAAATGATTCAGTTGCTCACGCTCAATATATTTCCAGTTCACAGGAAGGCATGCATTGCAATGCACTAGATGGTTTATTTGAATACCTTATAAGACATTACAGCGATCTAGAATCTTTTAGATATTTTGACTTCGGTATATCTACTGAAAATTCTGGAAAAAATCTAAATCATGGATTAATAAAATTTAAAGAAGAATTTGGAGGGAGCGGTCATGTTCATATAACCCTTCTCCTTTCTACAAAATACCAAAACTAGTTAAAAAGTTATAAAATCGACTGTTCATACCAAATGGGTACAGGAACTTCACATACCAATATACAAAAAACCTTATATGAACACGAAATCTCTGCTTTAATGACTTTCTTTCTTCTATAATATTTGCTGCAATCCATATCTCAAACTCTGTTGCCTCTCTATTGCCATCTTGTTTAAATTTCAGAATTGCATGATGTTTTGGGAATTGTTTTACACATCTTTTTAGTTGTTTTTTAAATCCCTCAGGTAGATGGTCTCTTTTTAATAGAAATTGAAATTTTTTCTGAACTTTTCTCTGCGCTAGCAGTTTAGATACTTCTTCTTTCAAGTGCTGTGTCGACACACATACTATATCGGAGGCATCTATTGTATCAAGGCTACTACAAGGCAACTCTAAAGACAAACAAGGTATCCCATATTTTGCAATATCCAATAACCCTGTAGGAGAAGACAACGGAAAAGAGTTGATCGCAATATCCACGATACTAAAATATTTTTCAACATCTTCGTTTGCAATCACTCCAATTGCATTAACTCGACCATTTGTAGCACTGATTGCCTCTGACCACTCTTTTTCTTTATTTGATGGACCAATGGCTAATAATACAGAATTTGGGTTTTCAGATAAAACGTCTTTCATCACATGGATGAAATCTAAGTTATTAAACTTCTTATATTTATAAGACGAAGCCATTGTTAATATTACATGATCGTTTTTTCCAACCCCTAATTCTTCTTTTATTTTAGATTGACATTGGTCGGCATAAATGAAACTTTTTGGATTTCTTATTGGCAATGGAAGTAAGTAATTATTCTGAATATCACGATATTTTTTATTTATATCTATATCAAAGCTTCTAAAACTTATCACTAGATCTGCTATACTTATGCCAAGCCAAAACCAACTATCGGCATGATTATACAATATTACAGGCCGTTTAAATTCTTTTGTACCAAAAGCTAACAAAGGAACTATATCGTAAGCGTGCGTGTATAGAATAATATACTTATAGTTCGATGCAATTTTCCTTAAATTTATTGCCTTTTCTAACGCAGAAGACCCAATAACTTGTGTGAATATACCATTACGATTTTTAACATTTTCTATAAAAAGAGGAGGAATGTTTCTCTTATCTTGGCTAATTAAAGCAATAGAATGCTTCTCTATGGCATCGCTGTGTTCAATCCATCTTTCGCACACCCTTGTATGGCCACCACTTGAATATGCTCTAGTCATAACGTGCAAAAAGCTGTGCTGCTGATACTCTTTTGATAACTCAACTGAAAATTTTTCTGCTATATTAACAAGAGTACTTTCTATAATAGTAGAATTCAAAATACCACAGGGATTATTCACTGCAAAAATGGCAGCTTGAGAACATAATTGTATCTTTCTAGATTCTTTTTTTTCTTTGATGATGTCGTATAGTCTCTTATCAAAAGATCTTTTGTTTTGTTTGATAACCTTTTTAATATACAATTTCCACATCTTCCTGAGATTTTGATTCTTTGTGTTCTTGGCATTATGTAACAGTTACTAATTCCTTGCAAGTAGTAAAAAAATTGATATTTTATATATACAGAATGTTTCAGATACTCAATTTGCAAAAGCGCCACAAAATGTCTCATCTTGATGACAAACACAAACCACGACTTATCGATATACAAAATATATACGACAGCACAGGAAGTATTGGCGTGGTTGAAGCAAGTAAGCACCTAGGTTTTTCTATCAAGAGATTATATTTTTTGCATGGCATCAAAGCTGGGGTCACTAGAGGATCTCATGCTCATAAAGATTTGCATCAGTGCATAGTCGCAGTCAGTGGCTCGCTCACGATCGCTCTTGAAGGCAAAGGAAAAAAACACTTATTTACACTAAACGACCCTTCCAAAGCATTGTTTCTACCTCCTGGATACTGGAGAACACTATCAGATTTTTCTGAAAATGCAGTATGTGCTGTTTTAGCCTCACGCGAGCATGATGAAAAAGATTATATACGAAATTATGATGCATTTCTCGATTATGAAAAGTCTAATGAAATTGTAACAGAAGTTCCATTCCTTGATTTCAAGCGTTGTTATCAAGATATTAATTTTGCATTAGCTGCTGCATATGAAAAAGTAATGATGTCTGGCAACTATATATGTGGTAATGAGTTATTAAATTTTGAAGAAAGCTTCGCTAAAACATGCGATGCAAAATACTGCGTTGGAGTCTCTAATGGATTGGATGCGATATCGCTTACTATGGAGGCGTGGGGCATTAATAAACCCCATATGGAAGTAATATGCGCGACAAATAGCTTCGTAGCAACTGCCTTAGGCGTCTCTCGTGCAGGGGCAAAACCAATATTAGTAGAACCAGATGAAAGTACATACAATATATCTATCTCTGCCATTGAAAAGGCTATAACAAATAATACAAAGGCAATTGCACTCACACATCTTTATGGCCAACCTGCTGATATGGATGCAATAAACTCTATTGCAACAAAATACTCATTGAAAGTTCTTGAGGATTCTGCTCAAGCACATCTAGCTGAATATAAAGGAAGGAAATGTGGCTCCCTGGGAGATGCTGCATGTTTTAGTTTTTACCCAACAAAAAATTTGGGTGGATTTGGCGATGGCGGCGCTATTACAACTAATGAAAAAGTATTGGCTGACAAACTCAGAAAATTGAGAAATTATGGTTCTATAAAAAAATATTATCATGAAGAGCTTGGTACAAATGCAAGGTTAGATGAATTACAAGCGGCTCTGTTGAATGTTAAATTACAAAAATTGCCTCAATGGACAGAGCATAAGCGCCTTTTGGCTGAGATATATCTACAAGAATTAAAAGATATAGAATTTATAGTACTACCATTTACTCCGAAATGGGCAAACCCAGTATGGCATGTTTTTCCTATTAGAGTATTAAACGGAAACAGGAGAAAACTTATAGAGCATTTAGATAAATACAAAGTAGGATATAATGTACATTACCCGGTTCCAATTCATCTGCAAAAATGTTATGAATTTTTGGGTTACAAAAAAGGAGACTTCCCTTTTTCAGAGCAATCCGCAGATGAGCTTTTGAGCCTTCCCATTGATTCCTATCATACTGAAAAAGAGGTCAGATTTGTTGTAAATATCATAAAACTATTTGCAGCAGAACATGTTCATAATTCATCCAAAAATTTGTTTTATAAAGAATCCATGACTGATATCTGTAGCTAATTTAGCCATTTTAAATTGCGCTTCATATACAGGCAAGGTTTTTCAACGAAAATCCATGAAATATACCCACAAAAAAATGAAATAATTGTGGACAAAGCAACAAATGGTACAAATCCAAATTTTGTGCCTATATAATGCATATATATTTGCTGTATTGGAAATGCATAAATATAGACACCATAAGATATATCATTACCATTCAAAACCTTTGTTATGAAGGATGAATGTAGCCCAATATATATGGTTAAATATGACATCAAGACAATGTGATAGTAATGACCTAATGGTAATAAGTACCATAAAATCAAATCCAATATCACTACAATAAAAAATGTGAAGTAATTATAAGGAATTTTATCTTTTAGCAAATAAAGCGATGCCCCTAAGAAAAAAGATAAGAACCAACGAAATCCGTGTATTAAATTTCCATACTTAAATATCCAGATGTACTTGGAAAAACTTGCAGCATAGTAATCTAGTATCAAATAGACTATAAGACAGAAGCCAGTAATAACTAAAACAATATTTTGCCTTAATAAGTTCATCACTCCTAATGCACCAACCGCTATATAACATTTCACTTCGATTTCTAGTGACCACAAAGATCCATTCACTATATTAGGGTATGGGTTATTTTCAAATACTCCTGGTAAACTGTATTTTAGAGGAAAAATTAAAATACCTCGCAAATATTTATATGTATTCACGTCATAAAAATAATCAACAATACTTTTATTTGTAAGAATTGGCCCTAATAGCAAAATTGAAGTTAGAATCACGACTATTAATCCCGGTAGAAGTCTTAGCATTCGATTAAATAAAAATACATATAGATTAGCTCTACGAATATAGCTTCCTGTAATCAAATATCCACTAATGACAAAAAATGCATTTAGGGCCATGCCAGAAAAAGAATCATATGAAAGTAAGGATATTTCACTAGAATTGTCATATAGTGCAAAAGAATGGCTATATAATACCATCCATGCAGCTAACAACCTTATGACATCGAAGTTATTTAATTTTTTATTCAGAATCATTTTTATATTTTTTAGCTACACAATATAGGTTTTTGTAGCTTATGTAAGCCATTATTTATATTGCTTTTTATAGTTCTTATATGTCAGAAACACTAAAGCCAATATTTGTATAAACTTCATATATATGCATCTCTAGAAATATCTTGAAAATTCTTATCATTTATAATACAAATTGATTAACTAAATTAGGTATGACGATGAAAGCTATCATTTTAGCTGGCGGACTCGGTACTAGATTGCATCCATCCACTCTTGTGATGTCTAAGCAACTTTTGCCAGTTTATGATAAACCAATGATCTATTACCCACTATCTTCTTTAATGTTAGCGGGTCTTAAAGACGTCCTTATAATATCAGCGCCAGAGCATCTAGATAATTATAAACAGCTATTAAGCGACGGAAGTCAATTAGGTATAAAAATAAGTTACAAAGCACAAGACAAGCCACGCGGGTTAGCCGACTCTTTTATCATAGGAGAGGAGTTTATAGGCAACGAACCTGTTTGTCTGATATTAGGGGACAATCTTTTTTACGGTCATTCTTTTATAGAAAAGCTTAGATTAGCAACTTCATTAAAAAGTGGTGGAATCATATTTGGGTATTACGTTGAAAACCCTCAGCAATACGGAGTCCTAGAAATAGGTGCAAACAATCAGGTACTTGGCGTAGAAGAAAAACCAACAAATCCAAAATCAAATTATGCCATCCCTGGTATATATTTCTTTGACAATGCCTGCGTAGAATATGCAAAAAACACTCAAGTGTCTGGCAGAGGAGAGATTGAAATCACCTCTATTATACAAGAGTATATAAATCGAGGAACGCTAAAAACAGAACTATTAGGCCGAGGCATTACATGGCTCGACACTGGAACAAATGACAACTTACTGGAAGCTAGTATATTTGTAAGCGTTATAGAAAAAAGGCAAGGATTGAAAATTGCATGTTTGGAAGAAGTGGCTTATAATATGGGTTATATTGATTTCGATCAATTAGAGAAAATACAAAAAACCATGAAGAAGAGCTCATATGGTGATTACTTGCAAAGAATCATATATATGTCAAAAAATAATAAAAGACCAATACATGAGTTAATGCATGCTTCTTCTACAATTGATTAAAAACACATGAAACTTATAAAAACCGAAATTCCAGATGTAATCATTTTCACTCCACAAGTATTTGAGGATAATAGGGGATATTTTTTTGAGAGTTATAATAAAAAATTATTTCAAGATATAGGGATTACACAAGAATTTGTTCAAGATAATAAATCTTTCTCTAAACATGGCACTGTGAGAGGATTGCATTTTCAAAAAGGAAAGCACGCTCAGGCAAAATTAATCCGAGTAATCACAGGAAGAATACTTGATGTATCTGTTGATATTAGAGCTAACTCTCCTACTTTTGGTAAGTTCGTATCACATGAGATCTCTTCTGACAACTACCAACAAATATTAGTACCACATGGATTCGCACATGGATTCTCTGTGTTATCAGAGTATGCCATAATCGAATATAAGTGTGATAGTTACTACAACAAAGAAAGCGAGGCCTCTATTTTATATAATGATAAAGACTTAAATATTGATTGGTTAGTAGAAGAGAAAAAAATGCTTATATCTGATAAGGATAAATTAGGTCTAACTTTCGAAGAGTATAAACAAAACCCATGTTTTTAATCACAGGCTCACAGGGCCAATTAGGGTCTGCATTGAGAAAGATATACTCATCCAAAGAAGCTCACTTTATGGACCGATCTTCTTTGGATATATCTGATATCAAAGTAATAGAAAAATTTATAAAAGAAAATTCTATTACTGGAATAATAAATTGTGCAGCTTATACTGCTGTAGACAAAGCAGAAACAGAGCAAGATTTATGTTTCAGGACCAATATAGATGGCATAACTAACTTATCTCAAGCATCTTGTAAATTTGATATCCCTATAATACATATCTCCACAGACTATGTATTTGGAGGTACAAGTTTTTTGCCGTATAAAGAAACAGATCCACTGAATCCTCAAAGTATATACGGAACCAGTAAGGCAAAAGGAGAAGAAAGTTTTTTTAAATATGCAAAAAGTGGCATAATACTAAGGACATCATGGCTTTATTCAGAATTTGGATCTAATTTCTTTAAAACAATAGTAAAACTTGCAAATGATAAGGACGATATTAATGTAATTTTTGATCAAATTAGTACCCCTACTTATGCTGATGATCTAGCAAAGGTGATATATAAAGTTATGCCGAAAATAACGAATGGTGAAAAGGAAATTTATCATTTCTCAAATGAAGGAGTAGCAAGTTGGTATGATTTTGCATATGAAATAGTAGCTATGAAAAAAATAGATTGCAAAGTTAAGCCAATAGAAAGTAAGGATTACCCATTGCCGGCAAAGCGTCCTTTTTATTCTGTTTTAAACAAAACAAAAATTAAGGAAAAATTTAATATAGACATAAGACATTGGAAAGAGGCTTTATCTGAATGCATAAAAAAAACATCTTAATTACTGGCGGGGCTGGATTTATTGGTTCAAATTTTATTTCCTATTTTACTGAGAAATATCCAGAATACTTTATTATTAACTTGGACAAACTCACGTATGCAGGAAATTTGGCAAATCTTGAGTCAGTAAAAAATAATAAACATTACACTTTTATTCATGGAGATATTTGCGATAGCAGCCTATTAAATGCAATATTTAAAAAGTATAACATAAACGGAGTTATCAATTTTGCAGCAGAATCTCACGTTGATAACTCCATAAAAAGCCCATACCAGTTTATAAAAACCAATATTGAAGGAACTTTTCAGTTACTGGAAACTGCAAAAAATTTCTGGATGAACAATCCATTCAAAGTAAAGGATGAATATAAAAATGCAAGATTTCATCATGTTTCAACAGATGAAGTTTATGGGACATTAGGGAAGTCTGGTTTGTTTTCTGAAACTACTAGTTACGCCCCTAACTCTCCTTATAGCGCTTCAAAAGCATCGTCTGATTTTCTTGTAAGAGCATATTCTAATACATTTGGTCTTGAAACCACTATTTCAAATTGCTCTAATAATTATGGCCCCTATCAGCATCAAGAAAAATTGATACCAGTGATAATAAAAAACGCCATTAATTTAAAAAGCATTCCTATTTACGGCAATGGATTAAATGTACGTGATTGGCTTTATGTGACAGATCACTGCACTGGGATCGATAAAGTTTATCATCAAGGTAAACCTGGTGAAACTTACAATATCGGAGGGGGAAATGAAAAAACAAACCTTGAGGTAGTAAATATAATTTGTAGAATTTTAGATTCAGAAATGCCAAGAAAAGATCAGAAAAATTACTCTGATCTTATAAGCTTTGTAGAAGACAGAGCTGGCCATGATGAACGTTATGCAATAGATGCTTCTAAAATAGAAAATGAATTATCGTGGAGAGCTGAAGAGAACTTCGAGACAGGAATCAGAAAAACAGTCTTATGGTATTTAAATAAATTAAGCAAAAATTCAAATGTATAAGATAGTTGGTTCCATTGTTATTTATAACGCAGATAAAGTTAAACTAAACAAAGTTATTTCTTCATTTTTGAATTCTACAATTAAAAATACCAAACTTTGTCTGGTCGACAATTCTCCAAAAAAACTACCCTACATAGAAGGGCTATTAAAAAAATTTCCTGAGATCGATTATATTTTTAATAATAAAAATCTTGGCTATGGTGCAGCGCATAATGTTGCAATAAAAAAATATGCAGATTCTAGCATGTATCATGTAGTTCTTAACCCTGATATTTATTTTGATTCAGAAATTTTGGGAACGTTATATTCTAGGATGGAAAAAGATAAAACTATCGGATTATCTAGCACAAAGATATTATTTAATGATGGAAAAATACAATTTTCACATAAAAAATTACCATCACCATTTGATGTAGGAGTTAGGTTTCTAATTGGTAAATTGCCTATTTTGGGGCCTATATTAGAGAGTGCCTTTAAGAAACTGACTGATAGATATGAATTAAAAGATATTTACGATAAAAAATCTTTTTTTTGCCCTTCAGTATCTGGATGTTTTATGTTCTTTCGAAGTAATGCACTAAAAGAAATAAAAGGATTTGATGAAAAATTCTTTATGTATTTTGAAGATGTCGACATATCGAGAAGATGCTTAGAAAAATACAATAATATTGTATTTAATGACATACACATATTTCACTTTTGGGAAAGAGGAAGTTATAAAAGTTTCAAGCTACTTCAGTATCATATCCAATCTGCAATAAACTATTTCAATAAATTTGGCTGGATATTTGATAATAATAGAAAAAAGTGGAATAAAATTTAACCTCCGCCCACTTTAAGAAAACATTGGTAATATTGAAACAATCCTTATATAAGAATTTTTTAGAAGCATAGTTTCAAACCATGCCACAAAAAGGAAAATCTTTATTTGATTACTGTCAATAGGTCTATTTTGAAACTCTTAATTGAAAATCATGGAAGCTAATCATTCTACTTGTTGACGCATTAAATACGAAATGATATACTCATAATTTAAATATTATTGGGATACTAATATGGAAAAAAGCAGAGAAGAAACAGACGCTGATAGGCAAAGAAAATGGCCTTGGACGGCAGATGAAGCAGCTAAAAAAGCAGCAGAAGAATCAGCTAAAAGAGCAGCAGCATATGCTAAAGCACAACAGGTAGCAGAACAAGCGCAAGCAAAAGAAGTACAAGCCCAAGCGGAAGCAGCAGAAGCCCAAGCAGAAGCAGCAGAAGAAGCGGAAATTGCAGTAGCAGCTCAAGCTGTTGCAACAGCAGCTCAAGCTGTTGCAGTAGCAGCTCAAGCTCAGGCAGAAGCAAAAGAAGCTATTGCAGTAGCAGCTCAAGCTCAAGCAGCAGTAGCAGCTCAAGCTATTGCAACAGCAGCTCAAGCTATTGCAACAGCAGCTCAAGCTCAGGCAGAAGCAAAAGAAGCTATTGCAGTAGCAGCTCAAGCTCAAGCAGAAACCCAACAGGCAGCTAAAACAGCAGAAGAAGCCCAACAGGCAGCAGAACAAGCTCAAGCAGAAGCAGCGGACTTGATGGGAAGCTTTAGTGCAATACTAGGAGAAGCCTTGCAAGATCAGTCAGACCAAGCAGGATACAATGCCACAGGGCTAGGGCTTAGTGATGGCGCAAACGAAGGCGCCCACCAGCCAGCCACTTTTGCAAGCGCTACTTTTACAGGCGCTATTAACCCAGATTCTAATCAGGGAAACCATTACATGTTGCAGTTTAATAGTATATGATACGCTCACAATCAAACAATTAAAAAGGAATGAATATGAGCAAGGATAAATTAACACAAGGACAAGCTGCAACTAACGGGCATGATACTGGAAGGAATATGGCAGAGGCATTTATGGCAGCACAAGCACCAATAAATTCTGTATCAGAAGTTCAAATAGAAGAAACAGCTCCAAATACCGATACAATAGTAGCTGAAGCAGCAGAAGCTGGAGCACATGGGTTCTCACCTTGCCAGATAGTCACTGCAATAGCCGGCGCTACTGCAGCTTTGGCAGTGGGTGCTATGCTAACACTAGACCTTTCTTAAAAAATATAAAAATATATTTTTAGATAGAAGAGGCTTTACTACTTTAGTAAGGCCTCTTCTATTTAAATAATAAAATACCCTAAAATATCAGAAATATATCTTCATTATTAGATTGCAAAACCTAATACTACAAAATTTTTGAAATCATTTAAGACATACATTCAGATCTACTTTTTAAACTTCATAGATCATTCTCGTTAACTCATCTCTAACAAATGTGTGATATTATTAAATGACCGATTATAAATATATAGGGAGCTTTGTATGCTAAATAAATTAAAAGAATCACTCATAGAGTTCAAATTAAAAAGAGCTGAAAAAAAATATTTCTCTTCGTATGAAAATATTAAAAAAACTGAGAATGCACTAAGAAAGAAATATAACATTACCGATGAGAACGACAGTAGAATTATACAAGGAGGAGGAAGAAGGCTCGAAGATACGCTAAACCCTAAGGAATTAAAAAACCTTACAAAGCTACGCACTCAAAAAAAGCACCTATTAGATATAAAAAACACCTATCAAACAAAACTAGAAGGAATTAGAGCCACAAAAATAACAAATCCCTTTTCAAATCCTCAAGAAGGAAGTTCTCTAAACTTAGATAAAAAAGAAAGAAAAGAAGTAAGCAATATGCTTAGTACACGAATTAGAAAACAAAATCCTATAAAGAAACTTGCAGCTAAATTAATAGAAAAATTAATTTCTAAAAAAGGTGAGCTACACCCTACACCTAGATCAAATGGTAAAGGTAAGCAGAAAGGTAAGGATCAATATTATAATGGCCTCTAAAAGCTTCTTTCATCTGTAGATTTTATATTTACTCTTAATCCATTGCCATTCTAATTTTATTCCTACTTCTAGTTATATAATAGTATTGACAAGTGTTTAATTAATGTTATATTGCGTAACTCATATATACTAAAAAGATAGAGAACCGTGACCAAAATAGTAAAGTCTAAATATAAAATTTGTAGAAGATTAGGTGCTAGCCTTTGGGGTAGCGCAAAAGATCCTGTTCATACAAGAAATTTCCCACCAGGACAGCATGGTCTTTTAGGCCAGAAAAGAAAAACAGTTCATGGCATACAGCTTCAAGCTAAACAAAAGCTTAAAGGTCATTATAATATCACTGAGAAGCAATTTAAAAACCTTTACCTGAAAGCGAGACAACAAAAAGGAAACGTTACTGAGAATTTTGTTGGTCTGCTTGAAAGAAGGCTAGATGCAGTTGTGTACAGATTAAATTTTGCTCCAACTATATTCTCTGCAAGACAATTAATTACTCATAAGCACATTTTAGTAAACGGGAAAAAATTAAATATCCCTAGTTACCTAGTTAGCCCTAATGATGTGATTGAACTTAAAAAATCTTCACAGCAGATTCCTATTTGCATGGAAGCTACTCAGAAACAAGAAAGAGCTATACCAAGTTACCTATCTTTTGATATTAAAAAGATGCAAGGTTCTTTCATCACCGTTCCTACATTAGCAGATATTCCATATGCAACAGTAATGGAACCGCATTTCGTAGTAGAGTTTTATTCTAAATAGTGATAGGCTTTTCCTGTTATTGACACTAGGCTGTTAAAAAATGGCAGTTACGCTTGCTCATTTTTGACGCCCGTACTGGTAAAACCTTCCTATGAATAGACTCCAAGCTGAGCTAAAAAAATCTCTAAGGGACTCTATAAAGAATGCAAGATCAAGTCTATCTGAAGCTTACACTAATACTGCTCAGAACCTCATAAAAGACAATTTAATTTCATACCTCTCTTCTCAATCTAAGTATAAGATTGGATTATATTGGTCTATGGAAAAAGAATTAAATACGCACATAATACTCAAAAACCTCAATGATTTAGGAATTGTTTGCGCCTTACCAAAAGTAGATACAATTTCTTCAAGCATGACTTTCTTTGAATGGACACCAGAAATAAAAATGATAAAAAACCCATCTTTGCCTTTTTTAGAACCAGACAGCAAAAAAATAATAGATCCAACTATTATTGTGGTACCTTTGCTCACATGCGATTCTCTTGGTAATAGACTAGGATATGGTAAAGGGTTTTATGATAAATATCTCAAAAAGCATAAGGCATTTAAAATAGGGCTTTGTTATGATCAGCTATTTTCTACAACTCCGATCCCAACAGAAAAACATGATCAGAAATTAGATGTGATAATTACTGAAACAAAAATTATTAGATTATCCGACTAATTCTTCAATATTTTTTTGGTAGTTTTTATAGGAATTATTGAAAATATACGACCCTGAAACTAATACATTAGCTCCTGCATCTATACATAATTTTGCTGTTTTGCTGTCTACACCGCCATCAACAGACAACTCTATTCTCTTTCCTGTTTGCTTAATAAGCTCTCGTACAGCAACAATTTTATCTATTTGTGAATATAAAAACTTCTGTCCTCCATAACCAGGATTCACTGTCATTACTAGAACTAAATCTACTTCAGGAATGATATGTTGAATTGCCTCAACTGATGTTGATGGTACTATGGATATACCAACTCTAACACCAAGAGACTTAATATACCTTATTAAATCCAGACTAGTATCCCCTACTGCCTCATAATGAAAGGTAATGATATCTGCACCCGCTTCAACAAAAGCATCAACATGTTTTTCTACATTACTAATCATCAAATGAACATCTAATGGTATCGAACTATATTTTTTTACTTGCTTAACTACCTGAGGGCCAATTGTAATATTTGACACAAAGTTACCATCCATTACATCAACATGTATATAATCCGCTCCTGATGCTGATATCTTACTTACTTCCTCTCCAAGAATTGAAAAGTCAGCAGAAAGTATCGATGCGGAAATTTTGATAGACTTATCTTGCAAAGGCATGGTATTTGACTTGCATCCTCAATAAAATTTACTTGGACTTTTTCTTGAATGCTAATATTTGATCTTTTATTTTATCGATCATTTTGTGATCAATAACATCAAAATCTTTCTCATTATATTTTTTACTAGCATCTTTCAAGTGTCCGGAGTCCATAAGATACATTATATCTAGTATATTTTCTATCTTTTTTTTATAGAAATAGCCATTTAAGGCAGACTTTACAATACTTGGGAGCCTCAAAATCCAAAAAATTAATAAAATAGCTAACGATAAAACGAGACCAAAAATTGTCAAAAACATAGCAAAAACTTCTATAGAAGTTTCAAAATAAAAATTCTCGTTATGAATCTGGACCACTCCGTAGTTAGGCACTAAAACATATATACCCAACACTAAGAGGAAAACTAAAGTCGCGTAGATTAAGAATTTTACCATAGCTACCTACTTACACTCTTTATAAAATTTCTTTCTATAATTCTCAGAGCCAATATACTCAACAATCTGATCTATATACTTAGATGCGTTCAAATATCTTTCTGTATACATAAACCATGGAGACGCAATGTCATGATATTTTTTTTCTAGATTATTCAGCTCACTGTAAGCGCCTCTTATATTTCCTTCCTTGATGAGTCGCGAGGATTTTTCAAGGATAGCGTCAGCCCCACCTGCTTCTAGCGCTCTATTCCCACGCTTCTGAATTACTATAACTTCCATCAAAGACTTCATAATAAAAGAATTTTGAGTTTTTTCTTGGCATAAGGCTTTTGAAATCTCTTTTCTCAAAAGCTCAAACCTTGATTGGATTTCATGTGTAGTATAAGTCTCATTGTACTCAAACACCTTTTGTAAATTACTTACTAAAGATGCAATCTCAGAGTCATTATTTGATGCGAGATTTAATTTATTTAATAGTCCAAATGGTTTTTGACCTTCCACTAAAGAGCCTCGAAGCTGATTAACAAAGTCAATTTGATTAACGTATGAAACAACGTAACAATGATTTGTTGCGGCTTCGCTCTCAGCTAAAATAGGCTTCACATCGTTTGTTTCATATTCTTTATATTTTTTCCATATATATTTATCAATTTTCTCTGTAATCGAATCATTATAATTAGAATTTTTTATAAAATTTGTACTTAATTGATCTGGTGCTTGGAATGATAAATAGAAAGCGGCAGCAGCAAAACATAAAAATACAACAATGATAATAATACGGTTTAGTGCGTAATGTCTGCTATCTTTCTTAGATTTTTTGGTATCAGGATCTGTGTTTTTTTCAGACATAACAGGACCTTATAAGTTCGAGTAAATAATCTTCCTTTCCATCGAAAGACTGAGTTTCATTTTTTAGTGTCAAATGGATATAATCACTTAATCTTTTACTCACTGTTAGAATTGTAACTTTTTTTAAAAATTTTGCAATCTCATATTCATTACATAGAGATAAAAAGGCTTCAGCTGTGTTTTTTGAGAAAAATAATATGACCTTAAATTCGCCATTTTTTATTTTTGAAATCACATCATCCGATAATTTATCTGCTGGACTCGCGCCATAACAAATCTCTTCATCACAACTTATACCTCTTGCAGAAAGAATACATCGCAAATCTTCACTTATTATATTTCCTCTAAAGTAAACAATATTTCCCTTATGTATCTTATGCTCTTGTGTGATTTTTTGAATCAGAATATCCATAGAATTATCTGCACTGACTATGTCTCTAAAACCCAAAGTAGATAGCATGTTTTTAGTTGCATCTCCAATCGCAAAGCATTTTTTATGTAGCAAATTGGCGTAATCGCATGACTGCATGTATTTTACTGCATTTCTGCTCGTAAAAACAAAGAAATCATACTTAGAATAATCTGTTTTTTTGCTCTGGTTAATCGTTATTTTTATTATAGGCTCTACGAAAGTATCGATCCCTAGATCTTGTATTCTCTTACTTAAGCTCAGAGAATCTTCAAAATTCCTTGTAATTAACACAGTCATATTTTTAATATTTCTTTCAATATAGAATTAGCTATGTTTTGCCCTATCTTATATGCATTTATACCTAATCCTTTTTCTGTTTTGATTACTATTTTTGAATGATCTTCGCTAGCTAAAAAAGCTTTTAACTGAATATTTTCAGAATCAATAAATTCAGCACAAGCGCCCATAGAGGTTTTACAATTTCCTTCTGTCGTTTCTAAAAAAGCTCTTTCTGCTTTTATCAATATCTCTGTAGGAGAATGATTGATTGTTGCCAATATCTCGAGCATGTCTTGATCTTCTTCCCTGCATTCAATACAAATCACACCCTGACCAACGGCAGGGATCATTATATGACTATCCAAGATCTGATAGCCTTGTTCATACAACCCCAATCTCTCTAATCCAGCCAATGCAAGCATCGTTGCGTCAACTTCCTTATCTTGAACTTTTTTAAGCCTAGAATCCACATTCCCACGAAATGGAATAATCTTAAAATCTGGCCTAAGTTTAAGTATTTGCACTGCCCTTCTTGGAGAGGACGTACCGATAACAGAGCCTTCTTCTAAATCTAGAAAGGATTTTCCATTGTTAGATATAAAAACATCTCTTGAATCTGCCCTTTCTAGAACTGCAGCTATCTTAAGGCCGTTAGGGATTATAGCTGGAATATCTTTCATTGAGTGGACTGCAATATCGATGTTTTTTGCTAATAGCTCCTCTTCTATTTCCTTTAGGAATAACGCCTTCCCTCCTAACTTAGTTAAATCAGCAAATTTATTATTATCCCCTGTTGTTTTTATTGGAACAATTTGGATTTCCATAGAAGAGTCATAAAGAAGTAGCTCTTTTTTTACAATCTCAGCTTGTACTAACGCAAGCTTACTACCTCTTGTACCGATTCTAATTTTCATTAATCTACAATGTTTTGAAAAACTAAAGACGGATTCTTACCCATCGCAATTTGCACTTCAAGGTTAAATATCAAAGGATAGTTGATTCGTCCATGACCAAACATTTTTGAGCTAAAAACCGGAACATCCTTCATCTCTCGTGCAATAAATCTTGAGATCGCAGCATCGCATAAAAACTCACCATTAGGCTCAGGCGCACATGTAATGTCTCCAAAAATTAAAGCTCTAATATTATTAAAAACACCAGCTTGTTTTAAATGCTCCAACATTCTATCTATGCGGTAGCCTCTTTCTCCAGTATCTTCTATAAACAAGATTTTGTTATTGGCATTAATTTGCCAATTTGTTCCAAGGCTACATTGAATTAATGCTAGGTTACCCCCGGTAATTTCTCCTTTGATAGAAATTTCTTCCTTAGCTTTTGCATTTAAAGAATCAAATTTATACTCTACTTTATCCCACTCGCCCGCAAGGAAATTCTTCATCAAATTAAATTCTTCTTGTGTGCTACGCTGATTTTTTGCATAACGAATTGTTCCATGAATAAACTTCCAGCCATATTTTACTTCAAAATATAAACCCAAAGATGTAATATCGCTAAATCCTATTAGAACTTTAGGATTTGAAGAAAAATCATATTTATCTAATTCTGGAATTAATTTTGTTGCCCCATACCCGCCTCGGAACATCCAAATAGCTTTTGAATCTTTAGATTGGAGCGCATCGATAAGATGCTTTGCTCTTATTTCTTGAGTGTTTGCAGAAAATAAATCAACTTCTTTTTCTTGAAAATTCTCTGGTATTCTTGCTGTATAACCAAGGCTTTTTATAAACTCAATAACCTGATCTCTAGATACATCAAAATTACCGCATGAAGGAGCAACAACGTCTATGATATCACCCTTTTTTAATCCTAAAAACATCATTTATCCTTTTTAACATAATGTATTAAATCTGCGAGCATCATCTCTTTCAAATTTCCGTTTAGTATAGCATCGGGATTGCTTGTTTCAAAGTTACTTCTGTGATCTTTTACCATTTTATATGGATGCAAAACATAAGAACGTATTTGATTACCCCAAGCATTGTCGGTTTTTTTAGAGTTTGATTCCTGTAATTTTTCTTCTTTTTTCATTAACTCAAGTTCATATAGTTTTGCTTTTAGCATGTTTCTTGCTTCCGCTCTATTACGATGCTGAGATCTATCACTCTGACACTGAACTACTATTTTTGTAGGTAGATGAGTAATACGAACCGCACTATCTGTAGTATTAACATGTTGCCCTCCGGCACCAGATGATTTGTATGTATCAATTCTAAGGTCGCTTTCTACTATCTCAATTTCTATATTATTATCTATCACTGGATAAACCCATACACTTGCAAAGCTAGTTTGTCTTTTGCCAGCGGCATTAAATGGAGATATTCTCACAAGGCGATGCACACCACTTTCTGTTTTTAACCATCCAAAAGCGTTATGACCAGATATTTTCATGGTTACCGACTTTATACCAGCATCCTCTCCAGCAAGTTCGTCAAGAATAGTAGAAGCAAAGCCGTTTTTATCTGCAAACATTAAATACATACGTTGCAGCATCTCTGCCCAATCATGACTCTCTGTTCCTCCTGCTCCAGCATGTATTTCAAGAAATGCATCAAACGAGTCTGCTTCGCCAGAAAAAAGACACATGACCTCAAGGTCTTGAACTTTTTTTACGAGATTTTGTAACTCTTGTTTTAATTCTTGCTCAAGATCAGAATCTTCATCTTGTGCAAGCATTTTTGCGATCTCTTTAGCTGAGGCAAAATCATTCACCACCTTTTCTATACTAGTAATAGACTTTTCTATCTCACTTTGTTTTTGGAGCAAGGCCTGAGCTCTGTCTTTATCTTCCCATAAATCAGAAGCCTCAGTTTCACTTTTAAGTTTGGTAAATTCTTGCTTTAGATTATCTAAGTCAAAGAGAGCTCCGAAGCAAATTAAGCTTTGTCTCTATATGTTCGATGGTGCTATTTACGTCGATGTTAACATTATTCATATCGTCTATTTCTTTATTTGGTAATTTAATGTATTTATAATAGCATGTTTTTTTATTTGTTTAACAGAAATCTTAGATGTACGACATAAGCAGAATTAGGAATTTTGCCATTATAGCTCATATAGACCATGGAAAATCTACTATTGCTGATAGATTGATCGAGCTTTGCAATGCCGTAGATCCTAGAGAGATGAAAGCTCAGTACCTTGACTCCATGGACATTGAGAGGGAAAGAGGTATTACTATTAAATCTCAAACAGTTAGGCTTTTGTACAAAGCAAAAGATGGCCATGAGTATTTCTTGAACCTAATAGACACCCCAGGCCATGTAGATTTTTCGTATGAAGTTAACAGGTCATTAGCAGCATGTGAAGCTTCGCTACTAATAGTAGACGCGAGCCAGGGAGTAGAAGCTCAAACAATAGCAAATGCTTATCAGGCTATTGATAATGATCATGAAATAATACCAATTTTGAATAAGATAGATTTGCCAGCATCAGAGCCAGATGAAGTAAAGAAACAAATAGAAGAAATATTAGGTATAGATACTCAATTTTCAGTATCGGTTTCTGCAAAAACTGGAATGGGCATCCCAGATGTACTCGAAACAATCGTACAAAGATTCCCTCCGCCTCAAGGAGATTCAAATAAACCATTATGCGCTCTTCTAATAGATAGCTGGTATGATGCTTATCTTGGGGTTGTAATTTTGGTAAGAATAAAACATGGAAAACTAGTCAAAGGCTCAAAAATAAGAATGGTTGCAACAAATTCGATACATCACGTTGAATTGGTTGGGATATTCACACCAAAGAAAGAATATGTAGACCACTTAAGTGCAGGTGAAGTAGGTTTCTTTACTGCTTCTATCAGACAAATTTCTGACTGTAGAGTTGGAGATACAGTTGTTGAAGAAAGAAATTCTAACCCTGAAATTTTAAAAGGATTTAAACCAAATCTGCCAGTAGTGTTCTGTGGATTATACCCTATTGATGCTAGTGATTTTGAAAAATTAAAAGACTCCCTAGGAAAACTTAGACTAAATGATGCAAGTTTTGAATATGAAATGGAAAGCTCTACTGCATTAGGGCTAGGTTTTAGATGTGGATTCTTGGGACTACTTCATCTTGAAATAATTCAAGAACGATTAGATAGAGAATTTGGCCTAGAAATAGTCACTACCGCGCCAAGCGTAATATACAAAGTCCATCTAAGAAATGGAGAAATTCTAGACATACATAACCCAGCAGGCCTCCCAGATGTCACGAAAATAGATCATATCAAAGAGCCTTGGATAAGAGCCACTATGATTGTCCCAGATGAATACTTAGGGTCTCTAATGGAATTATGTACGGAAAAAAGAGGCACACAGCTTAATATAGAGTACATAGGAAAACGAGCAATGCTTACCTATAGGCTTCCTCTAAATGAAATAGTTTTAGATTTTTATGATAGGCTAAAGTCTTGCACTAGGGGCTATGCAAGTTTTGATTGGAGTATGGATGAATATTACGAAGGAGAATTAGTAAAATTAACAGTGTTAATCAACAGCCTTCCAGTAGACGCTCTTTCTATGATTATACCAAAAGAACAAGCTGAGTTTAGAGGAAGAGCTCTGTGCAAAAAACTAAAAGAATTAATACCAAGGCAGATGTTTCAAATCGCAATTCAGGCTGCTATTGGAGGAAAAATCGTCGCTAGGGAAACAATAAGCGCCTTACGAAAAGATGTAACATCAAAATGTTATGGTGGAGATATTAGTAGAAAAAGAAAATTGCTAGAGAAGCAGAAAGCTGGAAAAAAGAAAATGAAGCTTATAGGAAATGTAGAAATTCCTAAATCTACATTTATAAAAGCTTTAAAAATATAATGATTAATTTATAATGGTAAGTTGGGAATATAAAAATTGCTATTATGACTGACACGAAAGAAAGCAAAGAAAAGTTGAATGATGCCTTTGAAAGGTTAGAAAGATTGCTTGATAACGCTGTCAGACAACCTGATAATAGCGAACTTGAAATACTTCGTAGAACAAATGCAGAACTACAAGAAAAGTTATTCAATCAAAATAACAGCATGACCGCGCTAGAAAACAAAAACAAAGAAGCTCTTAATGAAGTGGAAAAGCTTATAGATAAAATCCGAAAATTATAAAATTACACTATGGCTATAATAGAACTTAAAATTATACAAGATATTCATCAGTTAGCCTGCGAAAAAGGTGAAGAGGAAAAGTTAACAGCTCTAGCCACAAAATTCAAAGAAAAAATCGAATCTCTACACAGTGCCTTTCCTACAGCAACAGAAAAAACTTTGTATTTGATGGCTGGCATGATGATAATAGACGAAATCGAAGAAAGCCCTGTAATACAACAGCAAATTACTGTAGCCAACAGCAATGAAGACTCTGCGAAAATATTAGATGAAATCACACAAAAAATAGAAAATCTCATTAAAAAACTAGAAAATACATGTGATGTCTCTTAAAGAACCAATCCACACTAATTCAACTAATGTCTCTATTTTTTCAGAGGCACTAGATAAGAATTCTGAACTTGTTAGTAATGAAATTAAAGACTTATTGGATAGCTTTTGTGAAGGCAGCATAAAGGAAGCTGCTAAATTTTCATGCCTTGAGACAAGTGGGAAAAAAATAAGACCATTTTTGTTTATTGAAACCTTAAAACTACTTGGAGTTCCAATAGAGCCATTCCTTTCTATAGCTGCCGCTATAGAAATCTGTCATGTTTATTCATTAATACATGACGATCTCCCACCGATAGATAATGATGATTTTAGAAGAGGGCTTCCAAGTTGTCATAAAAAATTTAATGAGGCTACGGCACTTCTTACAGGAGACGCCCTCCTTACATATAGCTTTGAGATTTTAAGCAGCAACAAAAGTATACCTTCAGGAAAAAAATGCAAATTGATTACAGAGCTTGCAAAAGCTGTTGGAGCATCAGGAATGGTAGGGGGGCAATCCTTAGATATAGAACTAAAAAATTCTAAAATACCAAAAGATACTATAATAGCTTTGCATCGCTTAAAAACTGGCAAATTAATTGAATTCTCTTGTATAGCAGCATCTGTTATTGGAGATGCAACTATTGAAGAAGAAAATTCTATTAAAAATTTTGCTATGAATTTTGGGCTTTTTTTTCAAATTACAGACGATATTTTGGACTACAATGAAAAAAAATCTCTTGAATGCAATGTCGTTTCTACTTTTGGAATCTCAGAAATAAAGGACTTTCTAGAAGAAACAGTTAATAAATCAATATTATCTCTTGAAATATTTGGCGATAAAGCTAATATCCTTAAATCTCTGGTGGAATTTACACTAAATAGAAAAAACTAAAATTATACATATATCTTTTCATGAAAAATCTTTTCATACAAACATATGGATGTCAGATGAATACATACGATTCTATAAGAATCGGCGATCTTCTAAAGCCTTTTGGTTACAAAACTACCGAAGTCATAGAAGATGCTGACATGATAGTTCTAAATACTTGCCATATTAGAGAAAAAGCTACCGAAAAAGTTTATTCAAAACTTGGAAGGATTAGAGATATGAAGCAACAACTTGGAAAAGATATCATTATTGTTGTAGCAGGGTGTGTTGGGCAAGCAGAAGGAGAAGAAATCTTCAAACGTGCTCCATGGGTTAATATTGTAGTAGGTCCTCAATCATACCAGAACTTGCCAGAGTTACTTGCAAAATTAGCAAGGGATAATAAGCATGTTTGGGACTTAGATTTTGCTGAAGAAAGCAAATTTGATAATCTCCCAGAAAGTTTAAGGCCTCAAGGCCCGTCAGCGTTTTTATCCATACAAGAAGGATGTGATAAGTTTTGTAAATTTTGTTGCGTACCATATACACGTGGAGCTGAATTCTCAAGGCCTATGGAACAAATATACAGAGAAGCATTAATTATTGCCTCCCATGGAAGCAAGGAAATTACTTTGTTAGGACAAAATGTGAATGCTTACCATGGCACTGGCTTAGATGGGAAACAATCTTCACTTGCAGACCTTATAAGATATATTGAAAAAATAGATTCTATAAAAAGAATAAGATACACGACGTCACATCCATATGACATGACTGAAGATTTAATAGAAGCACATGGTTCTGTGGCTAAGCTAATGCCTTTCCTGCATTTACCTGTTCAGTCTGGTTCTAATAAAATTTTAAAGGACATGAATAGAAAACATGATGTCGAGACTTACTTAGCTATTATAGAAAAACTTCGTAAAGTACGTCCTGGAATAGCATTTTCATCTGACTTTATTGTTGGATATCCTGGAGAGACAGAGAAGGATTTCCAAGGTACCCTTGAGCTAGTAAAGTCTGTAAATTTCGCTCAGGCATACTCATTTAAATACAGCCCAAGGCCTGGTACTCCTGCTTCAATTCTGGACCAAGTCGCAGAAGAGGAAAAATCAGAGAGGCTCCAAAGGCTACAAGCGCTCATTAATGATCAACAATCTGCGTTCAATGAAAAATCAGTAGGAAAAGTGTTTGATGTCTTAATGGAAAAACAAGGAAAATATGAAGGCCAATATTCAGGCAAAACTGAGTACATGCAAACTGTAAATATGCAAAA
>Ga0105054_10000225_pt1 | contig 80372 bp, 71 predicted proteins | sample BON02_FD_78091 | JGI IMG/M metagenome (GOLD analysis project Ga0105054, IMG submission 78091) | Freshwater microbial communities from Lake Bonney liftoff mats and glacier meltwater in Antarctica - BON-02 (megahit assembly) | ecosystem: Environmental > Aquatic > Freshwater > Ice > Glacier...
ACGGTAGCGCTGCCTGTCACGCCAATGATGTCGCCTCGTCGCGGCGGCGCAAGGTTGCCGGAGTCGCAGAGCAATTGCACAGCGGCGCCACTCGACTCAAGGGTGACAAACCAGATTCCACCGTGGTCACGCAGCAATGCAACCCGGCCAGTGAACTTTATAGAATCCTGTGTACCTACTAGGGCATCAAAGTCTGCTGAGCTAGCGCGTAGTTGCACCAGCGATGTGGTGGAATCAAATCTTGCAGGGTAAGGGTCGATGCCGGCGCATCTCATGCGTTCGAGTTCGGCCAAACGCACAGCTCGCCAGGTTGGGCGATCTGAATGTTTGTAACCCATGCTCAGACACCCAAAAAGTTGGACACCCGGGTCTTTGGTCTTCCGATGATGGCCAGATCGCCCTTGATCAATATGGGCCGCTGTAGCAGCGCCGGATGTTCTAACAGCACGGCAAGAACTTGATCCCTGCTGTGCACCATCTGCTCGGTCAGTCCCAATTTCGTGAAGTTGGCATCACGGCGAACTAAATCAGTCGCTGGATCCTCGAGCTTGTCCAGAATCTCGTTGAGCTGCTCTGCGCTCGGCCGTTCGGCCTTGAGCATGTATTTAACTACTCGAAAATCAACTCCAGCCTGTTGGGCTACCTCTACTGCGTACTTCGAACTGCTACATCCAGGGTTATGAAAAATAATGACTTCACTCATTCCGGCAAAGATACCCTGACGCTGCATCATCAGCCTCTTTCCAGTACGACAATCGATACCACATCCGCTGCAACAGGCTCTCCGTTGCAGCACATCTGATCAGAGCGGCTCAGTTGCACCACTACCCTCTGCCTCATGTCATCTGACACCCCTTCTCCTGCAGTCCAAGGTGGCGGCGGTAGCGAATCCGGCAACTTGACTGATCACCACACAGATTCGTCGGCAACGCCGCTTGGACTGAGCGCCGCAATTGTTGCGGTCTGCGCCTGGGGCCTGGGAAATACCCTCATTGCCGCAGTGCCTATGACTGGAATGGCGATTGCCTTTTACCGCTTAGGTCTTGCCGCCATTCTCTACACCACGGTGCTGTACGCAAGAGGTGGCCGACTGACCCGCCGCAGCTTTCGGTTTGGTTGGGAGGGCGGCATTGCTTTCGGTGCCGATATCGCCGCCTTTTTCGTGGCTATTCACCTCACTAGCGTTGCCAATGCAACAACCATCAGCGCACTACAGCCACTAGTTATTATTGGCTTTGCAGCCGCCATGTTTGGTGAGCGGATCCTACCAAGACACATCATCTGTTCAGTAGTAGCCACTGCAGGTGTGGCCTTGGTTGCCTTTGGCGCAGCCCAAAGTGGCTCTGGATTCGGCCTTGGTGACCTGATGGCTGTTCTTGCTTTGCTCGCGTGGGCTTGGTATTTCATTGCATCAAAAAAAGCCCGACGTCATCTAGATACTTTTGAATACATGACGGTGATGAACTTGGTCGCTTTTCTCTTTGTTGTTCCCATCACGCTGATTACTCAAGATTTATTCCGGACCGAGAATCAACTCAACTTGAGGAATTCACTTGGAATACTTGCCATTGTTCTTGTTCCCGGCTCGGGTCATATCCTGATGAACTGGGCTCACGCACACACAACTCTGGTGCTGACCTCGCTAGTGACGCTGGCCATGCCGGTAATCTCGACTCTTAGTGCGGCTGTATTTTTGGATCAATCAGTCAGTGGAGTTCAAGTGTTTGGAATTGCGTTAGTACTCGTTGCTTTGTCGGGCGTGATCGTTCTTGATGCAAAAACCGCTGCCGAGGCCACCGAGCCAGCAGCATGAAATATTTCTCACTCAGGGGTCTCAGTGACGGCTCAAACACGAGGGAACACAATGACTACAGACAATCAAGCCGACCGAACAACTCAGGTACCTGGCTTAGATGCTTTGTACCGCGACGCATCTTTAGCAATCGAGGACCGCGTAGATGACCTGATCAGTTACATGACCCTGGGCGAAAAGCTTGCACAGCTAGGTGGCGTCTGGTCCACGGAACTTCTCTCAGAACAAGGCTTTTCAGACGTGAACGCTGCCAATTTGATGCCTAATGGGACAGGCCAGATCACGCGTATCGCTGCCTCAACTGGCCTTCGCCCAGAGGGAATCGCAAAGCTTCACAACCAGATCCAAGACTGGCTACTCAACCACACGCGACTTGGTATTCCCGCGGTAGTACATGAAGAGGCCGTGGCTGGTTTCTGTGCTCGAGATGCACTTCAGTTCCCGCAGGCAATTGGCCTGGGAGCAACCTGGAACCGAGATCTGATTGGGCAGATCGCAGCGCAGATTCGTAGCGAGATGTTGGCCGTTGGAGCGCGACAGGCACTGTCCCCTGTCCTTGATATCGCGCGAGACCCTCGTTGGGGTCGGGTAGAAGAGACCTACGGCGAGGACCCAGTTCTGACTGCCGAACTTGGGGTTGCTTATGTACGCGCTCTGCAGGCTGATGCCAATGACGCTCAGGGTGGTGCAACGCGAACACATCTTCATCAGGGAGTGATTGCAACGGCTAAGCACTTTCTTGGCTATGGCCTAAGCGACGGCGGGTTAAACCACGGCCCCGTTCAACTCGGCGAACGTGAGCTCCGTGAGGTTTTTGCCGAACCATTTGCGGCTGTCATTCGAGACGCCCACCTTGGTTCAATCATGAACTCCTATGCATCTGTAGATGGATTGGCTCCTGCTGGATCAAGAGCACTGCTGACAGACCTACTCAGAGATGAACTCGGCTTCTCTGGAACTGTGGTTGCCGACTACTTCTCAGTAGACATGCTGGTCACGCATCACAAAGTGGCGGCTACAAAGGGTGTGGCAGCAGCGAAGGCACTACTAGCTGGGCTTGATCAAGAGCTACCAACTTTGGATTGCTACTCACAGCTCAGTGTGCTGCTTGGAGCCGGCATCGTACCCGAGGCAGTACTTGAGCTATCGCTGCGCAGAGTCCTGCGGCAAAAATTTGCACTAGGTCTTTTTGAAGCGCCGCTCGTAGACGAGTCAGCGGCTGCGTCAGCGTTTGGAACTGCCGCTGGTAGATCGTTGGCTCGGCGTGCTGCTCAGGAATCACTCGTGTTGATCAAAAATGACGGAACTCTTCCGCTTGATACTGCAGCACTCCACAGGATCGCCGTGATCGGGCCAGCCTCAAATAACCCGCGACTCTTTGAAGGGGACTATCACTACCCGGCTCACCTTGAACTGCTCTTCGAGGCGACCCAACCGACGGCAGCATCAACCCTTATCCCCCATGCTGCAGGGAGCGCAGCCGGGGAATTCAGCCCCGGCCCCTATCTGCCAGAGATCACTACTGCGCTCACCGGACTACAAGAAGCACTCGCCGCCACGCCGGTGCAGGTGCACTTCGCTGAGGGATGTGAAATTACTGGTACAGACCGCTCCGACTTTGATACTGCAGTAGAACTTGCAGCCTCATGCGATGTTGCGGTGGTTTTTGTAGGCGGCCGCTCTGGGTTGACTCTGGACTCAACCGTAGGTGAAACAAGAGATGCAACCGACCTTGAACTCACTGGCTTGCAGGTCGAACTGCTAACCGCAATTTTTAACACCGGCACCCCCACAGTTGCTGTTGTTGTATCTGGGCGAGTGCATACCTTGGCTTCGGTTGAAGCGGCTAGCTCTGCCACGCTGCTTGCTTGGCTGCCGGGTTGCGAAGGTGGCGGGGCAATTGCAGACCTGCTGCTTGGCAAAGTTGCGCCGTCCGGCAGGTTGCCAGTGAGCCTGCCAAGAGCTGTCGGTCAATTGCCCGTGCACTACAACCACCGGTCTGGTGGAGGGATTAGCAACTTTTGGGGCGAGTACACCGACTCACCAACTACCCCCCTGCACCCATTTGGTTTTGGCCTGAGCACCACGAGTTTCAGTTACTCAGACCCGATCTTTTCTGAGGGGAGTACCACCGAGCCCACCGTGGTTCAGGTGACGGTAACAAACACCGGTTCGGTAGATGCCGATGAAGTTGTGCAGTGCTACATGCGAGATGAGGTGGCCTCGGTAGCTCGGCCAGTGCGGCAGCTTGTGGGGTTTGCGCGGTTGCCGATTGCGGCCGGCGAATCGCAGACTCTGCGCTTTGTTATCCACCCATCTCGTCTTGCTTTTTATGATGAGCAGATGGACTTTGTGTGCGAGCCGGGAGCGTTTCGAATTGAGCTTGGAGGGTGCGCTGGCCACCCCGAGGTTGTTACTACCTGCGACCTGTCAGGAGATGTTGCCCGCTATCGACAGAGCCAAGTAATCGCCACTGCAGTTGAGTTGATCTAGACCGACCTGCAATTCGCCGCTCAGAGTTGGCTGCGCCGGCCTCAGCCTCACAGGGTGTTTGTTGTGAAGAACACGCCTTGCAACCTGTAGAACCAAGGCCGTCAGAAGCAGAGCCGTCAGAAGCAGAGCCGTCAGATATCCCGGCAGGCTCAGGTGGGGCACATATCCCAAGCGTTGACCGTAACCGGCTCTTTGTGTCAGACGGGCTGTCAGGCGAACTCCACCTAGATTGCGATTTCGTAGCCGATACAGCAGCAACAATTAGAGCAGCGCTACTCCAAGAAACCCAACGACGCCTCACACACCATCGCAAACTCCACACACATCACCCAGACCACGGTGATTGAACTCGCTACAGACTTGGACTGCAGGACTGCAGGACTGCAGGACTACAGGACTACCTCAGCTCAGCTCAGTCCCAATACCCGTCGAGCATTCTCACGTAGAAACTTCGGCCAAACCTCATCCTTGAGCGGTACGTCTACCATCTCAGAAAAGATGCGGTCCAGCGTCAGGCCCATCGGAAAATACCCCCCATACATCACCTTGTCGCTACCACGTGTATTTGCATAATCGATGATTGCTTTGGGGTAATACTTCGGCGCAAAGGCCGAGGTGGAGTAATACAAATTTGGCCACTTGATCATGAGCTTTACTGCTAGCTCCTCCCAAGGCTCAGCCCCGTGACGCATCACTATGGTCAGCTCTGGAAAGAACCAACAGACCTCATCAAGCAGCTCGGTCTTTTGACAAGCCATCGGAACTCGCGGTCCGGGCACGCCAGTGCACATGAACACAGGAATCTGCAGCTCGCAGCACTTGGCATAGATGGGATACCAACGCTTGTCATTAATCGGCACTTGCGGGTTATACCCGGCCGGAAACCCAGCCAGCGCTCGCAGCCCAGTGGTTTCATAGGCTTTAACAATCTGCTGTACGGCTTTCATGCCCTCGTTGGGGTCGACGCCGATAGAGGGCAGGAACCGGTCAGGGTGTTCGGTGAGTGCACGCAGTTGGTTCTTGCCGCCAGCACCGATCATCGCCATCTCAATGCCGTGATGATCCATCAGCGCCAACGTATGAGCCACAGGGTCTTGACCGGCCTCCATGGCGCCGGGCACCTTCTTGAACATGTATTGAGCAGGAAACTCAAACTCTTCTTTCGAAGCGGTGTCCTTTAAGTTTGGCGCAAGGAACTCATAGATTGATCGAACATCGTCAAAGGGTAAGTCCATCATCGTGTCGATGATTCCGATTCCAGAAGGCATAGGCATAACTCGCCAAGTTAGTGGAAAAATAGAATACCGTTCTCATTACGGCAACCAGCCATCACAGACACCGCTCCATTTCGGACAGACTGTGCTAGTGAACGACTCTGTGAACACCAGCACCTCCTTCAGCAAAAGCACGGCTGCCAGCGCTGATGCCAAGCCGTTGCCAAACATTTTGCTCATCACTTTGGATCAGTTTCGGGCCGACTGCTTGTCTTGCGCGGGTCACCCGGTAGTGCAAACTCCCAATCTGGACCGCTTGGCACAACAAGGGGTCCGGTTCGTCAATCACTACAGCAACTGCGCCCCCTGCTCCCCCGGTCGCGCCTCACTGCTGACGGGGCTGTGGCAGATGAACCATCGGGTGACAAACAACGGCGCACCTCTTGCAGACAACCTGCCGATGTTGTCTCGTGAACTACGCCGCGCAGGCTATGACCCCACCCTATTTGGCTACACCGATACAGCTCTGGACCCAGCCAAGCTGAGCCCTGACGACCCAAGGCGATGCAGTTACGAACAACCCATGGATGGCTTCGGAGTGGGCGTCTTACTCGACGACAACATCGATCCCTGGATCGACTGGTTAGCTCAGCAAGGCTTTCCGGTTCCCGATGAAAATCGAAAGATCTATGAGCCCGACGCAGTAGAGATCCCTGAGGGTCGCGGCGCAACCTGGCCACCAGCGACCTACGCAGCTCACCAAACTGAGTCGGCCTTTCTTACTGAATCAGCGCTGGAATGGCTGGCATCTCCGGAGCGTGGCGACGACGCCTGGTGCGCACACCTTTCGTATCTGCGACCCCACCCCCCATACATCGTTCCAAGCCCATATAACAACATGTTTGACCCCGCCGACATGCCCGAGACGCTCGGACATTTGACCGCTCAGACCGAGGCAGAGCAGCACCCTTTTATTGCCGCGGCGCTAACTATCGTTCCTTCACCCGCAGATGAACTTGACCAGCGGCAACTTCAAGCCACCTATTTCGGCATGATCGCCGAAGTAGACCATCAAGTCGGTGTGCTTCTTGATGGTCTCGACCAACTTGGGTGTAGCGAGAATACAATCGTGATTCTTACTTCTGACCATGGCGAACAACTCGGCGACCACTGGTTCTTAGAAAAGCTGGGTTTTTTTGATCAGAGCTATCGAATTCCACTCATCATCCGGGCACCCGGCCGCATTGATAAACCCGGGCGACCCGTTGAGGCATTCACCGAGAACGTGGACATCTTTCCGACCCTGCTTGAACTCATTGGCGAACCTCCAATGGATTTCTGCGACGGTGCCAGCTTGGTTCCGTTCCTTGAACAGGCCTCATTGCCTGCCACGGGGCCAGCGAACTGGCGATCTGCAGTGCACTTTGAGTTCGACTTTCGCGAGCCAAACAGCACCATTATCGAATCTATCTTTGGCATTCGCCAAGACCAATGCGCCATTTCGGTTATTCGCGATCATCAGGCAAAATACGTGCACTTCGCTGGGGGTCTTCCGCCGCTTTTTTATGACCTAAAAACCGACCCCGAGGAGCTCTACAACAAAGCAGCAGACCCGGCTCTAGCGAGCCAAGTTCTGACCTACGCACAACGACTGCTGACTCTCAAGCTTGAGCACTCTGACCCCCGCCTTGCCAATACTCGGGCAACGGGGTTTGGAACAATCCATCGAGCAGACCCCGCTCGGCCGGGTATTCAGTCACCGATCTAGACCGCAATAACGGTAGGGTAAGAAGCTCGCCCGGCATCTTCACTAGTTGCCCCGACACTCTCTCGAACAGCCATGGCCAGTCGGTTCCGCATTCCGAGTCCGCGTCCCTTGGAGTTTCGCCGTCGGTTGGTAGATCTCCTCGGGCCAACCGGGGATGCCACGCGCCAGAGTTTGGTTGCGCTTGGAGTTAACTCAACTACTAGCTTCGCCGCCGGAGCTGTACTCGCTTCAATCACGGGAACACTAGAAATGCTGCCCGGATTGCTTGTCATGATTCCTGCCGCAATCGGCCTGCGCGGCAACATCTTTGGTGCGGTCGGAAACCGCATCTCTACGGCCATCCATACAGGCACGTTCCGAGTTTCTACAAAGCGTGAGTCAGTTCTCATCCAGAATGTTCTGGCCTCTTTGTCGCTCACATTTATGCTCTCGTTACTTCTCGCCGTCCTAGCAAAAGTCATCTCCGTAGCATTTGGTATTCAGAACACAATCAGTGTTCTTGACCTAGCACTCATCTCTATTCTTGGCGGAGTGATCGCAAGCGTGATCGTGCTTGCAGCAACAGTTCTTCTTGCAATCGGTGCAGTACGCAGGGAGTGGGACCTTGACAACCTCGTTGCCCCATCGGTGTCCACCCTGGGCGATGTCGTCACCATCCCCTCATTATTCTTGGCTACCAAAGTTTTGGGCCACGGCAGTTTCACCACAGCCATCGGCGGGCTCATGATTCTGCTGACGTTGATTGTGCTACTGGCAAGCTTGCGAACCCGCCTAGCTTCGTTTCGTCAGATCATTCGAGAATCACTTCCCGTGCTCAGCCTTGCTCTAGTTCTGTCTACCTTGGCCGGTATTGCTGTAGAGAGTCAGATGGCACTGTTCACTGGGTACCCGGCGCTGCTAGTGCTGCTGCCGGCTTTTGTGAGTTCTGCCGGCGCACTTGGCGGAATTTTGGCAAGCCGTATGGCCACAAACTTGCATCTTGGGTTGGTAGAACCTGTGATGCGTCCGGGTCTAGAAGCCCGCCGCGATGCTTTGCTCGTTCTGCTTATTGGCTTTCCGGTGTTTGTGTTTAACGGAGTTGGCGCACACATCATTGGCACGCTCTTGGGTCAACCAAGCCCTGGCTTGGGTTGGATGGTGGCAGCCTCGATAGCCGGCGGACTCGTTGCCGTACTGTTCGTAATTGCCTTGGCCTACTACGGAACTATCGCCGCCTGGCGAATCAACGTTGATCCAGACACATACGGCATTCCTGTGGTGACGGCATCGGTTGACTTTGTAGGAGTGCTCGCATTGATCTTGGCGCTTGTGGCCTTCGGTATCACGTAATCAGGTCAGCTTGCGCCGAGCAGTTCAGTCACAAGTGCAGCAACTGGGCTTCGTTCTGACCGGGTCAGCGTGACGTGACCAAACAGGGCGTTGCCTCGCAATGTAGATATCACCGAGGCAACACCGTCGTATCTACCAACGTGAAGATTGTCTCGCTGCGCAACATCGTGGGTGAGCACTACTCGGCTGCGCACGCCAAGGCGAGTTAGCGCAGTGAGCAACACCATCTTTTCTAGATTCTGAGCCTCGTCAACAATCACAAAGGTGTCGGTCAGGGTTCGGCCACGAATGTGAGTAAGCGGCAACACCTCAAGCAGTTTTCGAGAAATGACTTCTTCAATAACTTCTGGTCCGGCAATGGACTCAAGCGCATCGTTCACTGCAGCCGCCCAGGGACCCATTTTTTCGTCTGCATCGCCGGGAAGAAACCCAAGGTCTTGACCACCCACTGCATAGAGCGGCCTGAATACAATTACCTTCTTCTGAGTCCGGCGTTCCAGCACGGCCTCTAGACCGGCAGCTAGCGCCAGCACAGACTTACCAGTTCCTGCAGGTCCGCCCAGCGACACAATCCCCACGCTGTCGTCACTCAATAAGTCCAGCGCTATGCGCTGTTCGGCAGACCTTCCCCGTACGTCAAACAACTGTCGGTCACCATCTAGCAGGTGGGCTCGGCCATCGCTACGCAAGCGAGCAAGCGCCGAACTACTCGAAGAGCGCAATACCAGTCCGGCATTGGTTGGCAGATCAGCTGATTCGGGCAGAATCAGGCTGCGCTCTTGATACAACAGGTCGATGGTGGCGCTGTCAGTCGGCACTTCAACCAAACCGGACCAGCCTTGGGTACCGGCAGAAATCTCGTTGCGGTACTCCTCTGAGCCAAGGCCTGCAATCGAGGCTTTGAGTCGTAGTGGAAGGTCCTTGCTGACGAGCGTTACTAGGAGTCCCTTATCGGCCAAGTTTCGGCCCACCGCCAGAATGCGGTGGTCATTCTCGGAGCTAGAAAATGCCGCGGGCAAACTTGAAGTATCTACATGGTTGAGCTCCACCCGAACCGTGCCGCCAACATCGTTTACCGGAATCGGCTCGGTCAGGGTTCCATGCTCGATGCGTAATCGTTCTAAATACCTGAGCGCTTCCCGGGCGGACCAACCCAGTTCTGGGTGAAGGCGCTTGGCCTCCAGCTCCATGAGGACCACGAGCGGTACAACCACTTCGTGCTCTTCAAACTTTTCCAATGCAGCAGGGTCCGCCAGCAGCACTGAAGTGTCGAGGACATAGGTGCGGGTTTCGATCACCCGACGGTACATCGCAGAACTACTGCAAGCGTGGCATCTTAGACAAGCAAATATATGAACTTCTCATGAACGACCACGAAGCGGAATTCTGCGGAGCGCTCATTAGACTAAGAAGGATAGAAACATCTCAGACCCCAATAAATTGCGACTGAAAAAATCAGCAGCAGACTCAGCAGCAGTTCCGGACCAAGGACGACCCGATGAGCGATGATCCAACAGGGCAATTCACACCACCGCAGATTCCTCCTCCATATAACCCCCCGGTAGGCGCGCCGCCAACTGCCCCAGCAGCGCCGCCAACTGCTTGGGGTGAGTCCACTCTGGGCTCGGCAACTGTGCCACCCTCGCAGCCGCTTGGCTCAGAACCAGCTGTTGCAGAACAAAAAAAGTCCAAGACTGGGCTAATCCTTGGCCTACTTGTAGTCACTGCGTTGCTAGCTGGTGCAGCATTCGCTGGTGCCGCAGTGGTGCTCAATTCGGGTTCAGATCTAGCCCTCACTGTGCGCACTTGTCAGATCACAGCCGATGGTTCTCTGAAGGCCGCAGGGTCATATACCGGCGCATCCGACTCAACAGATTTGGTAGTTAAATTTCTTGAGGTTGGCTCCAAAGATTTGGTTGCTTCTAGCAAGGTGACGGGCATCAGGAGCACTGGGAATGGCAACTGGGAGGGCACCGGTAAGGCAGGCGACTCGGTGCAACAAGTCACCTGCGAGATCACTACTGCCACAAGCTGAGCCGACTAGGCGATCTGACGGGTCGTCAGAACTCGGACTAGTTTGCATCGTATGAACCTCGACCTGACCGCCGAGGAGTTGGCATTCCGTGAGGAAGCCAGCACCTGGTTGCGTGACAACCTGCCCACAGAAACTCGGCCCCCAGAGGGACAAGAAATGCGGGCATTCGATTTGGACTGGCAACGGACCCTGTTTGATGGTGGCTGGGCTGGCATCAACTGGCCCACCGAATACGGCGGTCGCGGATTGACCGACATTCAGCAGATGATCTGGTACGAGGAGTTCGCCAAGGCAAACCCACCGTTCACGCTCAATAACTCCTGCACCTTTGTAGGCAATCTTCATGGTGGCCCCACCATCATCGTGAACGGTAATGAGGAGCAGCGCTCCACCTACCTTCCGCAGATACTGCGCGGCGAGGCAGTCTGGTGCCAAGGGTTCTCAGAGCCTGGATCGGGTTCAGACTTAGCCAGCCTGAGTACAAAGGCCGAGATCGACGGCGACTATCTAGTCGTCACAGGGCAGAAAACCTGGACCAGTTATGCACACGTTGCAGATGTTCAGGAACTGCTAGTTCGCACAGACCCAACAGCACCCAAACACAAAGGAATCACCTGGGTTGTTTGCGATATGAAATCGCCCGGAATTGAGATTCGAGAGATTCGCACCATGAGTCACGTCACGGATTTTTGTGAGGTGTTTTATGACGAGGTACGAATCCCGATGAGCAATATCGTCGGTGGGCTCAATAACGGCTGGCGAACAGCTATGTCTACCTTGGGGTTTGAGCGCGGCACAGCATTTATGGCCGATCAGGTGGAGCTTGCTGCAACTGTTGAGCGCCTTATCGAAGAGGCTCGAGTCAGACTCGGCCCAGATGGCAAACGTCCGGCAATTAATGACGATGAACTTGCCCGCCGACTGTCGTTGGCAAGGGCCGAGGTGGCTGCACTTCGCGCCATGACAATTACTGGCATCTCTCGTAACGCACGCTCAGAGACTCCCGGTCCAGAGGGTTCAATCGTTCGACTCTTTCACGGAGAACTACATCAGCGGGTTTACCAACTTGCACTCGACATCATCGGAGTAGATGCACTGCGTTTGACCGAGGTTGATGGTGACGGTGTTTGGACCGGTCCGTATCTGCAGTCATTCGCCTACACAATTGGTGGCGGTACAAGCGATATTCAACGCAACATCGTGGGCGAGCGCGTGCTCGGCCTGCCGCGGGCTTAAGGAGTACCGATGGATCTTTTACCAACGGAAGAACAAGAAGAAATAATTACAACAGTTCGCAGTCAACTCGAGCGCAACTTTGATCTTCATTCGCTAGCCCACCTAGATGGCGCTGAGTCAGTGGTGGACTCTTCGCTCTGGAGGCAATGTGCCGAACTCGGTTGGTTTGGCTTAGGGCTGCCCGAGGCACTGGGCGGGGTGGGGTATACCTTGGCCGAAGAGGCTCTGCTTTTTGCAGAGATTGGTTCCCATGCAGCCCCAGGACCGTTCTTGGCAACCGTGCTCGCTGCCCGTGTTGCATCCTTAGTAGGGGCTACCGAGCTTGCCACACAGATTTTGGCCGGGGAGCAGCTCGTTGCGCTGGCCGAGCCGCATGGAGATGGCAACGCCGTTGCCGGTGCAACCGTTTCTGGCACCTTCAGGGTTACTGACTTTGGTGGTGCAGACTTGGTGCTCGTACTAGTGGGAATCAGCGCCGCAATAGTGGCAGCGAAAGATCTAGTTGCCGAACCCATGGCTTCACTTGACCGATTGGTACCCACTGCCATTGGCACCGTTTCAGAAGTACCCGCTCTGTGTTACCAAGAAGAGGCCGCTGCACTTCGGCTTCGAGCCACCGTGCTGATAGCGGCCGAACTTGCTGGAATCGCAACCGCTACTGCGGCTCAGTCCACGCAATATGCCAAAGACCGCGAGCAGTTCGGCACGCCGATTGGCTCATTCCAAGCTGTTAAGCATCGCTGTGCTGATATGGCTGTGCTCGCTGATGCAGCCAACTCGCTAGTTCGCTACAGCGCAATTGCAGTGCTCGACGGCCAAACCGACGCTGCGTTTCATGCTCATGCGGCGCGTGTAGTAGCAACTAGGGCTGCAATCGAGAACTCACAAATCAATGTTCAGAATCACGGTGGGATTGGGTTTACCTATGAACACACAGCCCACCGATTTGTGACTCGGGCGCAGGTACGTTCAAGAACTGTTGGCGATTTGAGATCTCACCTGAGTGGGCTACTTGAGCAACCCGCTGCCCTCTAGAGTCAAGTCATGGCCGAAGACCTGTTGGGTTTATCTAGTCGACTTCTGAGCGGAGAGCTCTCGGTTAAAGATCGACCGCCAGTATCGATTATGGGAAGCACCGATCTGACCGAGGTAGGCGACGGCATCGGGTTTGTTGAAAGCTTTGCAAACGTGGTGGCTTTTCGAACCCATGGCTCAACAGCAACTGCCCGCAGCAGCGAGCTAGTGCTCATAGATACAGCATCTCCCTTTCATGCTCAAGCAGTACACAAGGCCGTTCGGCATTGGAGCAAAGCACCCCTCAAGGCTGTGGTGTTCACGCACGGCCACGTTGATCATGTTGGCGGAGTTGGTGAGTTTGAAGCCGAGGCCGACGCGAGCCCCATCCACGTGATCGCGCACGAAAATCTTCCGCGGCGATTTGACCGTTACCGACTCACTAGCGGTTACAACGGCATTATTAACCAACGGCAGTTCCAGCTCGGTGCCCCTCTGTTTCCGAGTGAGTTTCGCTACCCTGATCAAACCTATGTTCAGGATTTCAGCCTGGGTTTCGGCGATGAAAGCCTTGAGTTATTCCACGATAAAGGCGAGACCGATGATGCCACCTGGGTATGGTCGCCGGAGCGTGGTGTTCTTTGCACTGGAGATCTTTTTATCTGGGTGGCACCCAACTGCGGTAATCCGCAGAAGGTCCAACGGTACCCCTTGGAATGGGCCCGGGCTTTGCGAAGAATGGCTGCCTTAGACGCCCAGCTCCTTCTACCCGGCCATGGCCTACCAATTGCCGGCACAGCGCAGATCCGGGTGGTGCTCACAGAGACTGCAGAGTTTCTTGAGTCGCTCTGCAACCAGACTCTGGAACTTATGAATGCAGGCGCGCGCCTTGATGAACTCATCCACACAGTGACCCCTCCGGCGCATCTCACGGACCGCCCCTGGTTGCAACCCACCTATGACGACCCGGAATTTGTGGTTCATAACCTCTGGCGTTTGTATGGCGGTTGGTACAACGGCAACCCGGCAATGCTCAAGCCCGCACCAGATGCAGACCTAGCCCAAGAACTTGCCGCGCTTGCTGGCGGAGCATCGGTGCTTGCGGCGCGTGCAACTGAACTGAGTACGGCCGGCGAGCACCGTTTGGCTGGCCACCTTGCAGAACTTGCTGCTCAGGCATCGCCACATGATCAGGGCGTACACGCCGTGCGAGCGGAAGTGTTTGGTGCCCGCGCCCGGATTGAACTCTCACTGATGTCTCAGGGAGTGTTCACCTGGGCCGAACACGAATCCAGAAAGATTGCCGAGGCTGGCGATGACTAAGCCTGAGTCGGCTAAATAAGCGCTGCAGATTCAAGATCCAGTGCATGTCGGCCGCTACGCTCGGCCATCACCATAAACATGTCATCTCCGCGATCCGTGCGCTCTACTCCCATCGACGCCATAACTGCCATCAGTAACCCCTCAAAGCAATAGCGTCGATACCAGTCCCAGCAGTCGTTCCATGAGAGTTGAACTCCGCGCTCAGCTAGCCCATCGAAGTACTGCCGGACTAGCGCTTCTTCATATTCGTCTCGTTCCTCTTGCTGCAGGCTCCCACCAATAAAATAGGCAAGGTCAGCTAGCGGGTAGCCATAGCTCACCGTCTGAAAGTCCACCACGGCTACACGCTCTGCACCGAACAATAAATTGTCGAGCCGAAAGTCGTTATGAGTCAATGTTCGTGGCCCAGAACGATTCGCCAAGTAGGGAGTCAGATTCTCACCCAAGTGGTTTACGGTCCGTGAAAGTTCAGGTGAGAGTCGATCTTCGTAGCGTTCAAGAAACGCAGGAAACAGCGGCGCTACTAACTGAGCAAATGCTGCACCAACAGCTCCTCCCCGGTTGAGCCAAGCCAAATCGCAAGCCTCTAACGAGCTGTCATTCCAACGAGGAGCATGAAGGCCAACTAACTCATTCACTGCAGCTGCTGCCTGCTCAGCGCTGCACCCAACAAGTTGGTCTCCCTGCACAGCCGGTGCCAAATCTGCAAGCAACAACGCAAAGGCATCCGACTCAGCATCATGGGCAGCAAAAAAACACTGTGGGCTGTTCACATCAACGGTGCCAGCAAGATCTGAATAGAACATCACTTCGAGTAAGTAGTTACGCATGGCCTTTGCCGCATTCAAACTGACCGGATCAGTGGTTGGTACCTTGGCAATAATCAACAAGGGTCCGGCCTGCGCAGTGGCCCAACTCAGCCTCAGCCGCCGGGTCTCGGCTACTTGACCAGTGCCAATTGCTTCGGCAATCACTGCTGTTACCTCGGCTCCGGCAGTGTGTGGTGCTAATGCCTGAGTCAGCCACTCGGGGGTCAGATCAGCGGCACTCATCGGTAGCCTAAAGCCAGATCTAGCAGTGTTCATAGGTCACGAACAGTACTCACCGTTAACTGAATAGTTCTGTGAATAGTTCTACGAGCGGGCATGAGGACTGTCAGTGCGAGTACCGTCACCGCGTGCAGTTCCCAAAGATCCCCCAAGCATTACTGGGCCGTGCCGGGCTGAACTCACTCAAGGTTCAGCTTATTCACCCGCTTCTCCATGGCGCTGCGACAGCTGCTGTTGAGTTATCTCGCTCAACCTTGCGATGGGCGTACGTGGGATCACAGGACCAGTCAAAATTTGGCTTTGCTGCGTTTGGGAGCGGCAGTCTTATTGAACAGCCCTACTCCATCCTGCTTGGTCCGCAGCACATCTCGATTGGTAACGACACCCTTATTGCAGCCGGAGCCACCTTGGCTGTTTGGCCAGAGGGAGATCCAGAAACAGCAGTGGTTGGCACCGAGCCGCTTTTGCAAATTGGATCTCGCGTTTGGGGTGCGCGCGGGCTGTCAATCGTTGCCCATAAAAGTGTTGTGATTGGTGATGATGTTTGGTTTGGTCCGGGTGTGTACATCACCGATGCCAGCCACGATTCAAGCAATCCAGAATCTCCAATCGGTTTGCTGATGGAGCCTGCTCAAGCAGTCAAGATCGGCGCTGGGTCATGGCTTGGCACCGGAGTAGTCGTACTGCCAGGGGTCACGATCGGCGAGCACGTCGCCGTAGGAGCCAACTCGGTTGTCTGCAACGATCTTCCCTCTCACTGTGTAGCAGTTGGCTCGCCGGCCAAAGTTGTGCGCCATCTCGACTCTCCGGCTAAACCAAAATCCGCAACTCAACCGAAATCCCCAGCTCGGACAAACTCCAAAACTGCAGCAAACTTCACATTGTGACCCAAAGCGCTGACCCCAAAATTCTGATGGACGCCCCTGCACTGAACGAGTTCATGACTCAGGCATTTGGCCAACCCCTTGACTGGAACATTGAGCGAGTTGATCTAGATGGCGTGCGAGTGCGCCAGCCCACCAACACTGGGCAATTACGGCCCGGCGGCACCGTCTCAGGTCCCACCTTGATGGCCATGGCCGACGGGGTTGCATACATGGCCCTGCTCTCTCGAATTGGCCCAGCAGCGCTCGCAGTCACGAGCAACCTCAACATAAACTTTCTGCGTAGACCACGACTGGTAGATCTTGTCACCCAGGCGCGACCGCTCAAGATTGGTAAAAACTTGGCGGTGATTGAAGTCTCAGTTTTTTCTGACTCCGGCCAAGCAGACGACCTGCATAAACCCGTGGCTCATGCCGTGGTGACCTACTCACTTACTTTGCTCGGGGCTGCCCCAGTCCATCCCGAGTCCACACCCTAGGAGCTACATAATTATGAGCATTCTTGATCAATTCAGAGTGGACGGAAAGGTTGCAATCGTTACCGGCGCCGGCCGCGGCATTGGTAGAGCTTCTGCAATTGCCTTGGCGCAGGCCGGAGCTGACGTGGTGGTGGCTGCTCGCACCGCCGACCAGGTCGAAGAAGTCGCAGAAGAGATCCGAGGGATGGGTCGACGGGCCGAACCAGTGGTGTTCGACATGATGCAACTCGATCGCCTCGGTGAGCTGGTTACTTGCGCTGTGGACCGTCTCGGTGGGTTGGACTTACTTGTCAATAATGCCGGAGGCTCGGCACCACGAGCATTTCTTGACACTTCTTTGCGTTCATTCGAGCGTGCGTTTACTTTCAACGTCACCACAGCATTTGAGATGACTAAACAGTCGGTTCCCGCAATGTTGGCTCGAGGCGGCGGAGCGGTAGTCAACATCTCTTCGGCGGCTGGCCGCATGCCAGACCGCGGATTCTCTGCCTACGGCACTGCCAAAGCGGCCCTCACACACCTCACAAAGGAACTCGCTGCTGACTTGTCTCCGCGGATTCGTGTCAATGGGATTGCAGTGGGTTCAGTACAGACCTCGGCCCTAGAAACTGTCCTGACCGACGACAACATTCGTCGGCTGATGGAAGAGGCCACTCCTCTCAAGCGTCTTGGCACACCAGAAGACATCTCGGCTGGGGTGCTGTATTTGTGTTCTCCCGCAGGTGCCTATATGACCGGCAAGCTGTTAGAGATTGACGGTGGGATGATCTCACAGACCTTAGGGTTAGGGCTGCCCGACTTGTGAGCACATTTGCAGGTGGCCCGCTTGTGGGTGGTCCCCAACCGCAATGCCTTGTGACCACCCAGATCGATTTGAACAAGTTTGGTGTCGCTGAACTACGACGGGTGATTACTGTTGGCTTTCTCTGCATCTTCTGCACTCTGCTAGCGCTACCGAAACGCTTGAGCCCTGCGAGTACCGGCTTCAGCCATGCAGCGGCCAACGGACTCATCGATGCGTTTATGCGCCTTGGCCCAACCTTCGTCAAGCTGGGGCAAATCATTGCATCCTCACCGGGCATCTTCCCTATGTGGCTCACGGCGCCCGCACGACGTTGTCTTGATGAGGTACCCGCCTTTAGTTCACAGATTGTTCGCCTGACTATCTCAGAAGACCTTGGTCGGCCGCTGCACCAACTCTTTAGATCCTTTGATGATGAGCCGCTCTCGGCTGCGTCTATCGGGCAAGTTCACGCCTGCACGCTCCTTGACGGGCGAGAGGCTGTGGTGAAAGTTCAGCGTCCAAACCTTCGCCGACAGATGACCACAGACTTGCGAGTCCTTCAAAGCATTGCGCGGCTTGGGCACCGAACCGCTTGGGGGCGAAGTGCAAACTTATTAGGCATGGTTGCAGACCTATCGGTGCTGACTGCGCAAGAACTCAATCCTGTACTTGAAGCGTGGAATCAGCAGCGATTTAGAGACAAGATCTGGGCCTTCGGAGATAACACTTGGATTACTGCCCCAGAGGTGTACTGGGACTACTGCGGACCGCGAATAATTTGCATGGAACGAGTGCACGGCATCCCCATGGACCAGTTTGAAGAGATTGCTAGACGAGGAGTCGACGGAGAGTTGCTGCTGCGCAGGGGAGCAAAAGTTTGGGTGGAGGCAATGCTCGTTCACGGCCCATTCCATGGTGATATGCATGCCGGCAACATCTGGCTGCTTGAGGATGGCCGAGCGTGTTTCCTTGACTTTGGGATCATGGGTGAACTCCAGGAACAGTGGCGGCAGGTTGTCCGGGACCTGTACTTCACGTGTGTGTTCGATAGAGATTTTATTCGTATTGCGCAGGCATACCGACGAGTGGGTGTCTTTCCTCCTGATCTAGGCACAGACGAGGAGATTGGCGAGAGCATCGGCAATATTCTGTCGCCTCTCCTGAGCGCTGGGCTGGCCTCGGTCAGTTTGGGAGATCTCATTACTTCGAGCGTTGGACTCATGAAGGAGTTCGGCGGCACTCCCCCGCAGGAACTGATGTTGGTGGGCAAGCAACTGCTTTATATTGAGCGTTACACCAAGGAGCTTGCACCTGATTACTCAATGATTACTGATCCTTTCCTACTGAGCAATGTGTTCCCCGAAGCAGCAGAGGAACTTCGCCTAAAGACGGGCGCAGTCTTCCCAGACTGACAAGCCCAAAATGAGAACAGGTTCTTGTTCTGCTCTATGGTGCTTGGCGTTCGAATAATCAAGCATCGATCACGAGGGAGTACCGTGACCACTGATAACAACCCAAGCAGCAGCACAGACAACCAAGCAGCCGTCTTGACTGAACGCCAAGGCCACCTGTTGATCGTTACGCTCAACCGGCCAGAGCGAAAGAACGCCATCAACGGAGAAATGCTGGTCCGTATGCTTGACGCCTTTCTAGAGGCCGATACCAACCCAGAGATTCGTGCAATCGTCCTAACAGGCGCCGGTGGCGATTTCTGTTCGGGGGCTGACCTCAAAGAAATGGCTGGCGGCCATCAGGGAGATCTTGCACCCGGCGAAATTGATGTTCAAGCTCGCCTAGCTGCCGACCCCGACTTGCCTTGGAAGGCGCTATTGCGTTCTTGGCAGCCCGATGTGCCAATCATCTTGGCAGCAGAGGGCGTAGCTATTGCTGGTGGAACTGAACTGCTCGGGGCTACCGAGATTCGGGTGGCAGGTCAGTCTGCCAAGTTTGGTATCTCAGAGGTGAAGTGGTCGCTGTATCCCATGGGTGGATCGGTGGTTCGCATCCCTCGTCAGATTCCGTACACGGTTGCGTGTGACTTGTTGCTCACAGGCCGACACATTTCTGCAGATGAGGCGTTGCAGATTGGCTTGATTGGCTACGTGGTGCAAGACGGCCAAGCACTAGCCAAGGCAATTGAGATCGGTCAATCAATCTGCGAAAATGGGCCGCTATCAGTCAAGGCAATCTTGCGCACCTTGCGAGAGACAAATGGAATGCGCCAGGACGAGGCGCTCGAGCATGAGTTCACCTACGGGTGGGATGTGTTCGGTTCTGAAGATGCGCGTGAAGGGCCGCGTGCATTTAAAGAGAAGCGCAAGCCAAACTTTCAGGGCAAATAACCTGCACAGTCCATCAGACCGCAACTTATTGAGGAACTAGGGAATTCACATGCAACTCGGACTTCAGCTCGGATACTGGGGACAAATGCCCTCACCTGATTGGGTAGATCGTGCAGTTGAGGCAGAGCACTTGGGGTTCACCTCTGTATGGACTGCAGAGGCTTGGGGTTCTGACGCCCTGACGCCGCTCGCGTATCTTGCTGCCAAAACCGAGCGAATCAGGCTTGGCACTTCAGTGATGCAGCTCGCCGCCCGCACGCCCACTGCTACAGCAATGTCTGCAATCACCATGGACTACTTATCGAACGGCCGCTTTATGTTGGGCTTGGGTGTATCGGGTCCACAGGTAGTCGAGGGCTGGTACGGCCGACCCTCAAATAAGCCACTGGCGCGTACTCGCGAATACGTAGAGATCATCCGGCAGGTGATAGCCCGTGAAGAGCCACTCAACTATCAAGGTGAGTTTCATCAACACCCATACACGGGCGAAGGCAGTCTCGGCTTGGGCAAACCGCTCAAGTCAATCGTGCATCCCTTGCGACGCAAAATTCCCATCTACCTCGGTGCTGAAGGCCCCAAGAACGTCACGCAGACTGCGGAGATTGCAGACGGTTGGTTGCCGCTGTACTACTCCCCCTATCGCCAAGATGTCTACGTAGACCAACTCGCAGCGGCAGCAGAGGACTTTGAGGTTGCGGCTGTCTCGGCATTTATTGTTACTCCTGATGATCGCCCCGAAACAATCGAGGCAGCACTAGGCGGAACCCGTGCGATGTTGGCTTTTTATATTGGTGGTATGGGCGCCAAAGGTCAGAACTATCACACCAAACTTGCTGCAAGGATGGGCCTTGGCAAGCAGGCCGAGAAGATCCAAGACCTGTTCTTTGAAGGCAAAGCTGACCAGGCAATCGGTGAGGTTCCGGTCTCATTCGCTGATGAGATTTCACTTGTCGGCACACCCGCCCGAATTGCTGATCGTGTAGCGGCTTGGAAAGAGTCGGCTGTGACTGAAATTTTGGTTCATGCGGGCAGCACCGATGAACTTCGGCAAGCAGCAGAGCTTATTCTTCCCGCCTAATAGGAGACCGCATCATGAATCGTTTTGAAGGCCAAACCATTTTAGTGACTGGTGCCGCCTCTGGAATCGGGTTGGCAACAGTGGAGCGGTTACTGGCAGAGGGTGCCTTTGTAGTTGGTTTTGATATTCAAGAGCCGCTCAACGATCTAGCTGCATATAGCCAAAACTTTGAGTTCATTACCCTTGATGTTCGCGACGCTCAAGCCACAGAGGTTGCATTCACCGCAGGCGTTTCGAAGTTTGGTCGGATTGACGGGTTAGTTACTGCAGCGGGTGTTGCCGGCGGCGGAGCGGTGCACGATCTTGCCCAAGAGGAATGGGACCGCATTATCTCGATCAACCTCACCGGCACTTACTTAAGCTGCAAGTTTGCGCTCCGCGCCATGCTGGCCCAAGAACCCCGGCTGCCCCAAGAACCGCAAGCAGGTTCACAAGGCGCCACAACTCGCGGTTCTATCGTCACTTTGGCTAGTATCGAGGGCCTAGAAGGCACCTCGGGGGGCAGCGCTTATAACGCATCCAAAGGCGGGGTTGTACTGCTAACCAAGAACCTTGCAATTGATTACGGCCGCCAAGGAATCCGGGCCAACGCCGTCTGCCCGGGGTTTATAGAGACTCCGATGATGGCCGAGGTTTTCGATATGCCCGGCATGGAAGAAGTTCGTGACTCATTCCGTAGCGCCCATATGCTGCGGCGCTTCGGGCACCCTTCAGAGATCGCGGCAGTAGCGGCCTTCTTACTCTCGCCAGACGCGTCATTCATGACTGGGCAGGCAGTGGCAGTAGACGGCGGCTACACCGCAGGACATGACCATGGCCTTGTAGCAATGATGGGCCTCTAGCAGCACATCTCTTACAGCAGCACATCTCTTACAGCAGCACATCTCTTACAGCAGCACATCTCTTACAGCAGCACATCTCTTTCAGCAGCAGAGCCAGCGCTCACTGCTGGCGCAACGAGTGGCCATGGGGTCTCACGCTCCACATGAAGCGCCACGTCAAAGAGTTCTGCATCACGGTGATGTCTGGCAAGCACTTGCATACCGACTGGCAGTTCGTTGACCGTTCCCATAGGAATCGACACCGCCGGGTTGCCATAAATATTTGAGATAATGGTCAGCCCACCCATGGTGACAAGGTCCGGTACTTTTTCTACAACTGTCTCGATAAGCGAGTTCGACATGCGAGGGAACCCAGCGTTGAGCACTCGAAGACTTGCCATCAGTCCTCTGAACGCGATGCGTGCTGTCGTTGAGGACTTTGCTTGATCCAAGAAATTATCGGTCGGGCTCGATGTGGTGGCTTCGGCAGCAAAAGCCGGGCCGGGGTTGGTACACGAAATGATGTAGTCAACCTTTTCGAATGCAGTAGCCATTACTGCATTTGCATCGACCCGCTGCTGTTCGGCAACTGCGGCCAGATTTAGGTTGTACATGGCCTGCGCCAGAATTGTTCCCATCGCAATCTCGTCAGTCAGCAGTGGTGCGCAGGAAGGCCAAAGTGGGCCAAACTCGGCTAATAAGGTCGAAAGATTACCCATAGCCCACTGCGCTGCCAGATTGGGCAGATCCAAACTCAGGTCAACCTCGACCATACCCGCAGAGGCAATCAACTCCGAGGCTTGCTGTCGCAAATGAGCCTCTACTCCTGGTTCAAGCGCAACGCCTGCGATAGAGGGCAACACTGCCACTCTTCGCCCAGCGAGTTCGCTGCTACCGAGCTGCTTTTCCCAGTTCCCTGGGTTGGGAAGACTTGATGGATCATGAGGGTCTACGCCCGCACAGACATCGTAAAAACGCGCTGCGTCACGTACTGAGCGAGCCAAAGTTCCCACTACAACTGTTCCAGGCCGGAAGTAGGCGTGGGGGCCACGGGAGATACGGCCGTAGGTGCCCTTCATGCCGAGCAATCCGCAATAGCCGGCCGGAATTCGGATTGAGCCGCCACCGTCTCCGCCCGAGGCAATGCTTACTAGTCCGCCCGCAACTGCAGCAGCGCTTCCCCCAGAGGAACCGCCGGCAGTCTTGCCGTGCTGCCACGGGTTGTGAGCAACACCGTTGAGTTTGGTCACGCTCACGTTAAGACCTCCAAACTCTGAAGCAGTGGTCAAGCCAACGGGAACGGCTCCACCTTGATCGACAAATCGCTGAACCAACGCACTGTCTTGTGAGGCAATCCGATCCTTGAATACCAGCGATGCTCCAGTGTCGGGCCAGCCCTTAACCTGATCAAGCTCTTTGATCCCAGTGGGCACGCCGCCGAAAGGCCTAGTGAGGTCAGCCGAATCGGCAGCCTTCAGGGCCCGCTCGGGGTCGAGGAATGAAAAGCAGTTCAGGTCGCTGCGTTCAATTGCGTCAAACGTTGCTTGCAATTCCTCTTTTGGCGACCGATCACCAGCTCGAAAAGCGTCAACTAGTGAGCATGCATCGCCTAACCACGGGGTATCAGTCATCTAGCAATCATGCACGACGGCTCAAACGCGGTCCACCCGAACTGTGATTTGCCCGCAGTCTGGTTGATCTTGCGTGCTGTCAAACCCAGATCGAAGTCGTTGTCACCCGAGTGTCTCCTAGCACTGGAAGAATGGGCAGATGCCACGCCAGGAAGAACTGTTCGGAAGCTTTGCTCGAGAAGTTATTGATGTGCCCGTCACTGACGAGATGGAGAACTCATACCTTGCATACTCGCTGTCGGTTATCACGGCGCGAGCCATCCCCGATGTGCGTGATGGCCTCAAGCCTGTGCAACGGCGAATCCTGCATTCCATGGCAAACAACGGCCTTCGCCCAGACCGGCCTCATCGCAAATGCGCTGGCGTCGTGGGAGACACGATGGGCAAGTATCACCCGCACGGCGATGGCTCAATTTACGACGCTCTGACCAAGATGGGCCAGGACTTCAGCCGCAACATCACTTTGATCGACCCACACGGAAACTTCGGAAGCTTGGACGATCCCCCCGCTGCGCATCGCTACACCGAGTGTCGCCTTACTCAGGCTGCCATGGAGATGCTGAGCGAGATCGACGAAGACACAGTTGATATGCGCGCCACCTTTGATGGCGAAAATGAAGAGCCTCTGTATCTTCCGGCGCGGCTCCCTAACCTGTTAGTGAACGGCACAACAGGAATCGCAGTTGGAATGGCCACGAATATGGCCAGTCACAATCTTGGTGAGGTGGCTGAGGCCATAAAGCTTGTGATGGCCAAACGCCGCCCTAAACCCACGGTAGACGAACTCATGCAGGTGCTACCCGGTCCCGATTTTCCGTCAGGGGGCATCATCATTGATGACAGCATCAGAGACGCTCTAGAGACCGGCAGAGGCAGCTTCCGCATTCGAGCAAAAGTAGAGATCACCAATCTGACTCGTGCACGGCAGGGGCTTATTGTTACCGAGCTGCCCTATCAGATTGGCCCGGAGCGCGTTGTAGCGCGAGTCCGAGAACTCATGCGAGCAGAGAAGCTCCCCATGGTGAGCGACATCAAAGACTTGTCTGATCGTAAAACCGGGCTGCGACTAGAGATCGAGCTTCGCCCTGGCGCAAACGCAAAAGGGGTACTCACTGACCTGTTCCGGCAGACCCCCCTAGAAGAGACTTTTGGCGTCAATAACGTAGTGCTCATAAACGGTAACCCCACCACAGTCGGGTTGTATGAGTTGTGCCATCACTACATTGAGCATCGCCTTGATGTTGTGCGTCGCCGTACGCAGTTCAGACTCGATAAAGCACAGCGCAGGCTGCACCTGCTTGAGGGGCTGCTTATTGCACTCGATGCAATAGACCTTGTGGTGTCGATTATTCGCTCATCTCAAGATGTTGGCCAAGCCCGCTCTCGTCTGATCGAGCAACTCAAGTTGTCTGATGTACAAGCAGTACACATCTTAGATATGCAGCTTCGGCGCCTCACGGCCTTGGCCAGACTCGAGCTACAAACAGAGGCAGCCGAACTGAGTAGTCAGATTCAGGACTACACCAAGATCCTGTCTTCGGAGCAGCGTCAGCGCACCATTTTGCTGCAAGAACTCGAAGATATGGTCAAGCGCTTTGACTCACCACGGCGTTCGCGCATCATTTGTCCAGATCAGCTTGACGACGTCACCCTTGAAGAGGTGGCTGCAGAGGCTGCCGCTGCACGAGTTGAAGAGCCCTGTGTGGTGGCGTTATCTCAGTCAGGAATGATTGGCCGCGAGCCGGTCGAGGGTCCAAAGCCTGCTGCCTTTGGCCGCCACGATGTGCTGGTTCAACGCGTTGGCACCACTACGCACTCGCAGCTGTGGGGCCTCACCACAAGGGGGCGAGTGTTTCCGACCAACGTCGAAGCAATCTCAGAAGTCAGTGGCCGCAGTAGAGGTACTTCGCTCACCGATCTATTTGCATTAGATAAAGGCGAGAGTATTCGCCTGCTAATAACTGCTGCTCATTTCGGAGCGGAAGAGCCGCCCCCTCTGATGTTAGTAACAACTCAGGGAATGATGAAGCGAGTCAGCGTGCAAGAACTTGTTGGGACCCCCGCCGGCAAGACAGTGATCAATTTAAAGACTGGCGATTCAATTCTTGCGGCTTTCTCAGCCCCTGATGGCCAAGATGTGGCGGCGATTTCCTCCAACGCTCAAGCCATGCGATGCGAAGCAGCAGCAGTGCCGATACAGGGTCGCGGTGCTGCAGGGGTGACTGGCATGAAGCTTGCCGACGGCTCCTCTGTGGTTGGTGCAGGCGCAGTAGACGATGAATCAATCCTATTGACGGTAACTGACGCCCAAACTGCCAAGGTGACTGATGCTTCAGAGCTACCCACCAAAGGCCGTGCAACCTCAGGGCTTCGTATTACCAAGTTCCGCTCAGAAAAACGCCTGGATTGGGCTTACGTTGGATCCGAACGAGACTTACTACTGGTGGTGGGAACCGAAGAGGCCCCATCAAAACCTGATGCATCTCCAGAGCCGCTCACCATTGCTCACACAGCAAGGGACTTGGTCTCTAAGTCCACTCGCCGGCGCTTCTTGGCCGTGGGCTTTGGGCGCTGGTAGCCATCACTGTCAGCTAGCCGTGATTGACTAAGTACACATGGCACAGTCCACCTCCTCCTCAGCACGTAACCCAACCCCCTCCACATACGACGCAAAGAGCATTCAACTGCTCAAGGGTCTTGAGGCCGTGCGCAAACGCCCCGGCATGTACATCGGCGGTACCGGGCCAGAAGGTCTGCATCACTTGGTATGGGAACTCATCGACAATTCCGTTGATGAGGCCGCTGCTGGGTTTGCCAACCTGATCGAAGTCACCTTGCACAGAGATAGCTCAGTCGAGGTTTCTGACAATGGTCGCGGCATCCCGATCGGCAAAAAAGACGGTAAGCGGACTGCGCTTGAAGTTGTCTTTACCGAGCTTCATGCGGGCGGCAAGTTTGGCACTGGCGCCTACTCCTCTTCGGGTGGTCTACATGGAGTGGGAGCCTCGGTGGTCAATCCACTCGCTGCCAAACTCATCGTCGAGGTTGATCTTGAAGGCGCAACTCATCGCCTTTGCTTTGAGCATCAACTACCGGGCAAGTTCTCGGCCACTGGCAAATTCACCCCCGGCTCATCACTAGAAGTAATCCGCAAGATTCCGCCTCGTAGGACTGGCACTCGTGTTCGGTTCTGGCCAGATCTAGATATTTTCGATCCTGGTCTTGCGCTTGAATATGAGGTCATCCGTGACCACTGTGCTCAAGTCTGCTTTCTGGTTCCGGGGCTGAAGGTTCGCCTGGTAGATAAGCGCGGCTCCTCCCCACGTGAGCCAGAGGAGTTTGTGGCCAAAGGCGGCCTAGCTGACTTGGTAGAAACGCTGTCTATCGGCGAGTCAATTACCGAGGTCATTACGCTGCATGGTCAAGGAACCTTTGAAGAGAAGGTTCCAATAGATGGTCGAATGACTCTGGTTGAACGCACCTGCACAGTTGATATTGCTCTTCGGTGGGTCAAGGGCTTCGAACCGGTAATCAGCAGCTTTGTTAATACCATCCCCACCGCAGAGGGCGGCACACATCTGGCTGGGTTTGAGCGTGCCATGACAAAGGTCTCTAATGATGTGTTACTCGCTGGAACCAAAAAACTTGCTCGGTTTGCAAAGACTGGCAAAGACCGCGCAGAGAAGGGCGACGTGCAAGAGGGAATGGTTGCCGCCATCAAGGTGACCTTCCCTGAGCCACAGTTCAAGGGGCAGACCAAACAAGAACTCGGCACACCAGCAATCCAGACCATCGTGTATGAGGTAGTTCGAGACAACTTCACCAACTGGATCGAGGGTGGCGGAAAGAAAACCCATATCGCTGCACTTAGAGACAAAATCACTCAAGCAGTCATCAACCGAGTGACCACCAAAGCAACACTTGACGCACGCCGCAAGGCCGCCAATCTCAGCTCTGGAGCCATGCCCGACAAACTCGCTGACTGTCGCCGTCATGGCCTAGATGCAGAGCTTCTTATTGTTGAGGGTGATTCTGCGGCGGGGCCTGCGAAGGCCGGCCGCAACGCCGAATACATGGCAGTGCTTCCGCTGCGTGGCAAGGTAGTCAACGCTGGCAAATCCACACTCAAACAGGTGATCGAGAACACCGAAGCCCAGGCGCTCTTTACTGCAATTGGTGCAGGCTCAGGAGCCGATTTCAACTTGGCACAGGCCAGATACGGCCGGATCATCATTCTGTGCGATGCAGACGTTGACGGCAGCCACATCCGCTGCTTGTTACTTACTCTGATCTATCACTACATGCGGCCCTTGTTAGAAGATGGCAGGGTCTTTGCGGCTCAACCGCCGCTGTACACCGTCAAGGTGGGCGACAAAGTAGTGCACGCGTTTTCTGACGCAGACAGAGACCGTCTGACAGCCGAACTCAGTAGCGGCAACCGAAAGGCCGAAAACCTGCAGTGGGTTCGCTTTAAAGGCCTTGGCGAAATGGACGTTGAGGAACTCGCAGTGAGCTGCCTAGATGCAGAGACTCGCATCCTGCGACGCATCACGATGCAAGATGCAGAGGCTCTGGTTCAGGCAGGTGACTTGTTTGAGACGCTTATGGGAACTGACGTTGCGCGTCGCAGGCAGTTCTTGCTTGATCACTCAGAACTCGTAGACCGAGAGATACTCGATGTCTGAGTTTGTTTAGGCAGAGTTTGTTTAGGCAGAGTTTGTTTAGGCAGAGTTTGTTCAATAAGCACAGTTCGCTCGTATCCTAAATATTGAATAGAGTCCCGAACAGGTGACGGACTTTGAACAGCCGAGGGGCATGACTTGTCTGTTGGGGTAACTGATAACCGACTGATTCATGTGGACGGGCCAAAGCTCGGCCACATTCCTGCCTTCGACGGTTTTCGAGGCCTGTTTGTGCTGCAAGTCGTGCTGTACCACGCGCTAGTCACCGACTTTCTGCGCGGATCACCCATCATCATCGACTGGTTCTTTGTGGCAAGCGGGTTCCTCATCACAACACTGCTTATGGACGAACGAAAATCAACCGGAACCAACGATCTGCGCCGATTTTACCAGCGCAGGGCACTTCGCTTGTTCCCGGCCATGTACCTAATGATCTTTGTCTCGACGCTCATGATCCTCTTTGCCATCAACTTCATACCGGCGGCACAAGAGCAACTTCATACTTGGTGGATTGAGCCACTAGCTGCGGCCACCTACTGCTACTACATCGTTGCAGCCTTTATGCCCGGCACTCTTGACGGGGTACTTGGTCATACTTGGAGCCTGACAGTTGAGGAGCAGTTCTACTTCATCTGGCCACTCGTATTTTTTGCGGCAATGCGGCTAAAGCGTCGTAGTTCAGACCTGAAGCTGCTCATTGGTGCGGTGTTCTTCATCGTGGTGGTGATGAGCACCAGAGTTATCTTTCAAGCAGAGATCGTCGTTCTGGGCCCAGACGGTGTGACGTTCACAGATGAAAACAACCCCACCTGGCAAGGAATTGTTTACCGGCTCGCCTCGGCACGGCCAGACATGATTGTTTACGGCTGCCTATTGGCATTCTTTGTTCGCTCGATTCCTCACCCGATCACTGCACAGTGGAGGCGATGGATTGCAATCGGTGGCGCACTCGGATGGATCGGGTTCTTCAGTTTTCTAGTACTCGGCGACCGTGCCCCTGGCTTTGAATTGTTTGGCGGGCCGATATATCAGGTCTGCCTGCTACTACTTGCACCTCTGATTTTGGATCTCTACCTGCGCCAGGAGAGCCTGATCTCACGGGGCTTAAGTCACCGCCATTTGCAATGGCTCGGCCAGCGCTCTTACGGCATCTATCTATGGCATATACCAGTCCTATACCCGTTTCTAGCCCTGATGCAGGGGGTGTACGGCATAAAACGCCTTGTATTGGGATTGATTGGGGCGGGCCTTGGTGTGCTTGCTGGAATCGGCTCCTATCGTTTCATAGAGAAGCCCTTCTTGCGGATCAAAGACACTCGCTACCAGCGGCCCCAAGACAGCCAAGCAACAGGCCCAACAGCAACATGACAGCAGCAACATGACAGCAGCAACATGACAGCAGCACCGAGCGCCGACAGCACAACCCTGGTGGCAAAGCTCAGCGGGCCAACCGAGCGCAAACTGGGGTGGAACCCTGCTCTTGATGGTGCCCGCGGCGTCAGCGTGGTACTCGTGATGTCTTTTCATTTCATGGGTAGTAAGTACCTAGACGGCGCGCCGATTTTGGTGGACATGTTCTTCATGCTCTCGGGGTTCTTGATTACAACCTTGATGTTCGAAGAGCGAGCAGCTCGTGGTGCAATCTCTCTGCGAGACTTCTACCTGCGAAGAGTGTTCAGGCTCTTTCCGGCCGTGTACACCCTGCTTGGGGTGTTCTTAATTTTCGCCCTTGTCTTTGGCGGCAAATATCGTGGTCAGTTACTTATTGAGTTCTTTGCCGCAGCATTTTATGTCTACGATTTTTTGATTGCTTGGGTGGGGGTGGAAGGCCAAGTACTTATTCAGCTGTGGACGCTTTCGATTGAGGAGCAGTTCTACTTTTTATGGCCGCTGCTACTAATCGCAGCAATGAAAGCGGGTAAAGCCCACCGCATGAATGCACTACTCGTCGGCATGTTCGCAGTTGTCATCATCATGCCTACCCTGCGCATGACGCTCGCCCCTGAACTCGGAGCGAAAACCTTTGAGTCCTTCATATTTGGTTTCTCGATCCTGCGGCCAGATTCACTCGTGTTGGGATGTTTGGTAGCCATGCTGTTTCGCCTCGACCCCGCAAAGAACTCCCCTAGGCTTCAGCGGTTCTTTCCTATAGGCGGCAATATCGCCCTACTCATGTTTGCAATGACGCTGTGCCTTGGAGGATTCACCCCTTTCGCGCCATTCACGAGTTTGTTCTACAACCTCACGGTGATTGCCATGGCCTTTTGGATCTTGGACCTTGTCCGCCGACCACAAGCAAAGTTTGCCACTGTGTTAGCCCTACCCATATGCCGCTGGTTTGGAAAGCGCTCCTACGGCATCTACATCTGGCATCTGGTGATCTACTTTCCAATTCTTGCCTTCTTTGAAAATGTCTTTGTGGGGCGAACCAAGCTTGCTCTGCTGGTTACCTTTCCGATTGCCTTCGCTGCAACCATTGGAGTTGCGGTGTTGTCTTGGAACTACATCGAAACTCCTGCGCTGAAATACAAAGAACGCTTTGCGCGTATCTCGAAGTGACTGCAGCTTTGCCGCGCTGCTCTGCGGCAGTAGATGTGGATTCAGAGGTCACCGTTGTTGGAGCGGGAATTGTTGGCCTGGCAGCAGCACTAGCGATTCAACAGAGACTTCCGAATAAGCAAATACTTGTGCTCGATAAAGAGAGCGCTCCAGCTCAGCACCAAACGGGTCGCAACTCGGGAGTCATCCATAGCGGTTTGTACTATGCGCCTGGCTCTGCAAAAGCGCAGCTAGTAGCGCAAGGGCGAGCGATGTTGCAGCAGCATTGTGAAGATGTGGGGCTGGCGATTGAATGGTGCGGCAAAGTTGTCATTGCGACTCGGAGCCAAGAATTACCTGCACTCAATGCTTTGCAAGCACGAGCAGTTACCCACGGGCTGCAGGTTGAGCGAGTCGGTCCGCAACGGCTTCATGAGCTCGAGCCTCATGCTGCTGGACTAGCCGCGCTGTATGTGCCGAGCGCTGGGATTGTTAATTACGCAGCGGTGTCTCAGTCACTAGCGCAGCAGATTGTTGACCGCGGCGGCACCGTGCAAACCCATTCGCAGGTCACAGGTATTCAACAACTTCCCAACGCTCAGGGGCTGCGAATAGTGCTAGCAGCTAGTGGCGATTCGGATGAGCCAGAATCCAGCAGCTTGACTACTCGCTGGCTTGTGAACTGTGCGGGGCTACACAGCGACCTCATAGCTCGCCTGGCGGGCTGTCAAACAGATATCTCAATCATTCCCTTTAGAGGCGACTACAAGCAGTTAGCTGAACCTGCCAAGCAACTAGTAAACGGCTTGATCTACCCGGTGCCCGACCCTCGCTGGCCGTTTCTTGGTGTGCACTTCACTCCAACGCTGGACCGTAGCGTGCAGGTCGGGCCAAATGCCGTGCTTAGCCTGGGTAGAGAGGCATACACAGGAGGCATAGACCTGGCCGATGCTAAAGAGTTGGTGGCTCACCCGGGTCTGCGGCGCTTAGTTGCCCAATACTGGCGAACTGGGGCTACCGAGCTGATTCGTTCACAAGTACCAGCACTCTTTTTACAGGATGCGCAGCGGCTGATTCCCGAGCTAAGGCAGCAGGACGTTTTGCCAGCAGCCTCTGGGATTCGAGCCCAGGCAATTGATAGTCGCGGGCGCCTACTTGAAGACTTTGCCTTCGCAACATCTCATCATGCAGTGCACGTGTTGAATGCTCCTTCACCCGCTGCCACTGCAGCACTGGCTATCGGGCATGTCATTTCGAGCCGGCTCATGGGGATGATGCTCACTCAGGGTGCCTAATTGGGTTCATGGCGGCTGAGTAGTAGGCGGCCAAAACGCGAAAGAAACGGCCACAATCAGTGCGCCGTTCCTCTCGCTGTTTACTAAGTTTTTAACTGATCTGTTTACTGATCGGACCTATGTAGTGATCAGCGAACGAATCGGCCATGCAGCTGAGAAAACTCAGGCAGCATCCTTGGCGCGAACTGGGCCCGACTTGCGGTCGAGCAACTGATCTGTCAGCGGCTGCGCTGCTGATGCTGCGCTGAGTGCCACTGCTTTGTTCGTGGTTACAAGTTTGGATGCAAACTTGGCCTGGTTGTTGATCAAGTCCTTGGGTGTCGGGAACTTCTCGGCGAAGGGAACAGCAGGGATCTGCGGCAGGTTCTCGACCACAAAGTTGACGGCGGTGCTGATTGCTTCGGTGAGTGGTTCATTCACGCTGTTGATGGCCTTGATGACCTGATCTTGTACTTCTGTCATGCGTGTAATCACGGTAGTCATATGTGCTCCTTATTGCTGGGGGTCTTGGTTGCTGGGGGTCTTGCTAACTGCACTGCTAACTATAGTTAGCGGTGCTAACTATGTCAACGCCGTTGCTAACAAAAGTTTGCATACTCTCAGAATCGCCAGCCGGGATTGACTTTTCCATATACCCGACTAAGTTGGTCGGGTATATATCCCGATGGGTAACCCCCCGGCCCAGAACCGTTGCCCAGAACCACGGCCCAGACCCAGGCAGAACCCCCTGCTGCAACTCCACCTACACAGAAAAGTAAGGCACAACATGACGCTCCAACTTGGCGATACCGCTCCCAACTTCACAGCCACTACTACAGAAGACCAGATTGACTTCTATGACTGGAAGGGTGACAGCTGGGCAATTCTGTTCTCTCACCCAAAAGACTTCACCCCTGTTTGCACAACCGAACTTGGTGCCGTTGCTCACCTGAAGCCCGAGTGGGACAAGCGAAACGTCAAAGTGATTGGCCTGTCTGTTGACGAGCTTTCAAATCATGGCCAATGGTCTGCCGACATTGAAGAGACTCAGGGTGCAGCAGTGAACTTTCCGATCATTGCTGACACCGACAGAAACGTCTCTGACCTATACGACCTGATCCACCCAAACGCTAGCGACACCCTGACTGTTCGCTCTGTGTTCATCATCGGACCAGATAACAAGGTCAAGCTCATCATTACCTACCCCGCCTCGACAGGTAGAAACTTTGATGAGATTCTTCGAGTGGTCGACTCACTTCAACTCACTGCCAAGCACAAAGTGGCGACCCCGGTGAACTGGAAACAAGGTGAGGACGTCATCATCGTCCCAGGCGTCAGCGACTCCGAGGCCAAGCTGCAGTATCCAAGTGGCTGGAACACCGTCAAGCCGTACCTCCGCCTTGTGCCCGCGCCGACCGACTAAACAAGTAGCCAGTGAACGGGGCAACAGCAAGTACTCACATGGCAGCGGATTCGGAAGATCCGTCAGTATCTAAACAATCCGCTGCCCGGAACGCTCCATACGTTTTTCCGTTGGCCGCGCTCTCGGCGCTAGCAGTGCTGATCTCAAACATTTCTGGCATTGCAACCGGAGACGATGGGGTTGGGTACCGAGCGATTGCAGACTCGCTACTCAATGGTCAGGGCTACGGGTACTTCCTTGAGCGCCCAGTCACCATCTGGCCGCCAATCTGGTCAACGTTGATGGCCGGGGCAGCATGGGCCACGCCACTCAACACCATCGGCGCAGTCATACTGCTCAATGCTGCAGTTGCAGCAGCAGTAGTAGTTGTTGGTTACCGCTTACTGCGGAAGTTTGTTAGCAACTCTCGCTTGGTGTTGCTTGGCAGTTTGGTGCTTGCCTTTGGCGCATCCACCATTGGCCTGGGCCATGTGTTGATGACCGACATGGCGTTTGCTTTGTTAATCATGGCTTGGATGCTGACACTCATGCGCTTCCGCAGCACTGGAGCAGTTCCCACTCTGTTGCTGTCGGCCGTCTTGGTTTGGGTGGGATTTGGTCTGCGCTATATCGGCTTGGTACTCATTGCTTTCGGTGGATTGTGGTTACTGCTTGATCAGCACCGCAGCAAGATTATTCGGGTTCGTAATGCCGCAGCCTATGGGGTGGTTTCGTGCATTGCTCCGGGGCTTTGGATGGCGCGCAATTACTCCATTGACCAAACCTTTACTGGTGAACGTCACCCCTCTGCCCGCGGCCTAGTAGATAACGGCTTTGATATTGCAGCGACACTGGGCCGCTTCTTGTTGCCGGGGCTTGGCAACGGACTCACCAAAATTTGGGCAGCAATCGGACTGGGCGTATTAGCTGTTGCCCTTTACTTGGTCTGGAAACTGCTGCGGGTGCCAAAGCCTGAGGACTCAACTCAATCCTTGCTCTCAACTTCGCAGGTGCTTCGCCGGCTCCTCGGTATTCCAGGAACCACACTCGGATTGTTGTTGTTCTTTCCAATCCTGTACATGCTGTACATGCTCTACGTGCGAAGCACTACCGCACTCAATCAACTAGATCTTCGCCTGCTCTACCCGGCGTACTTTCCACTCATGTTTTTGGCGTTGGCACTGATCGATCGCTTACCTCGGCTCGCAGGTAGTACAGACGTTGCAGGTAGTACAGACGTTGCAGGTAGTACAGACGTTGCAGGCACGACCAAGCTCTCGTGGTTCAAGGTGGGATATGCGGGCGCCCATGTTTGGGCTTTTGCAAATGTTGCAGCGGGGTGTGTTGCCATGGTTGCGTTTGCTGCTGGTCACCCGTATTTCATTGGTAACTACGAGTCAGATCTGTTTAAGCAGATTCGTTCCAACCCCGCTCTCGAGGCGCTGCCCGCCAACTGCAAGCTCTACTCGAATCTGCCAAACGGGCTCTACCCTGCCTATGAGGCGCAGTGGAGTCCGCAGCGGCGTGCCTTGGAGTCAAGCGAAGAAATTCCGAATTTAGAACAGATTACGGCCACGCTAGACACCACCGAATCCTGCCTAATCTGGATTGACGAGCCGCCGGCATATGGCCACTTGTGGACTCTGAAACAGCTGCAAAATCGGCTCAAGCTGACCGAGTTATCTACCCACGAAAACCTGAGGGTTTACCGCATGCAACCCCGCCGCTGACTCGGGCTGGGCTCGGGCCGAAGTATCCGCCACTTGCGGGCCAACTTGATCGACACTTATAGGGTGCATCCCCGCTTTAGTGTGGTGATTCCTGTTCAGAACCGAGCCGATGTGGTTGGCCGCGCCATCGCAAGCGTGGTATCGCAAACATTCGCCGAGTTTGAACTCATTGTGATCGATGACGGGTCAACAGACGACACCGTTGCGGCTGCCAGGGCAGTCTCTGACAAACGAGTAAAAATTTTACGCCAAGAGCAGCGTGGACTTGAAGCAGCCCGTTCTGCTGGAATGCAACAGACTTCGGGCGCATGGATACTTTTCCTCGAGGCCGATGATGAGGTAGCTCCAGCTTGGCTAGCGCGCTTAGGCCGTCTAATCGACTCAACCAAGGCCGAGCTCGTCAGCTGCGGCGGCGAACAGTTCTACCGAGATGGCACGCAGAGCACTTTCCGGCCAGTGCTTCTTGAACCACAATCCGTTGACCCATCAAGTAGATGGCATCACCCAGTAGACCACGGCTATAAGGCCTGTTTTCGATCAGGCAGCTTTGCTACAAGTCGTGAGCGCCTAGAGCGAATCGGCGCCTTTAGTTCGCTCGCTGAGCCAAACTCATCGCATTTGCTGGTCTCCACTGTGCACTCTGCCGGAGTGGGAAATTTGAGCCCCGACAACGCGGCACCAACGGCACTGCGATGGATGAACCCAGATACCTTCGACCATGCCAATCAAACAAGGGGTGCAATAATCCCTGCGTTGACCTTGCTAGATATTGGTAGACGGCTGGCCGCATCCGTAGTTGCTGACGGCGAGATCATCAGCCATACCCCTGAGCCGTTAGTGCGCTGGAACGAGGCCCCAGAGGAGCCATGCGCAGATGGAGATGCCCTGAGGTTGAGTTGGGCCAGACAGGCCCTTGATGCCATGGCCAGAACGCCTATTCCTGACGGGCTTCTGCTAGCCCGCTATGCAACCATCGGTGGGATTGCCGCCGCTAGGCTTCGCCAGCACAACCAAGCCCGCTCAATGTTTAGACTAGCTAGACAAGCTTCACCAGAGGTACCAAAGCATTGGTTGCGCTGTGCTGCATCTTGGGTTACTCCGGTGTCAAACCGAATCTGGCAGCCAACCCCAGAACATTCAGCGGAAGCAAGCGTTCCAGTGTTGTCAGAAGAAGGCTCTCTGCTGAGCAATCCAGAGGTGTTCTCTCCGGCGACGACCGCTGCCTAGTAAATACCGCCTGCTGCACTTACCGGTTGGGGCAGTTGCTGCCTGCTGCACTGCGGCTCTTGCCCACTAGGCTCTCAGAGGTCTGCTGCTAGCACGGCGGCTCAGACAAGTTCAACCGTCAAGTAATCGAAGGGCTACTCGCATGAGTTCAACAGTGACTGAAACTGCCGCAGCAGGATCAATCGAAGCCAGCAAAGTATACGGCGATGGTGATACCGAGATACGTGCCTTAGATGGTGTCACGGTGAGCTTTGAGCAGAGCCATTTCACCGCGATCATGGGTCCATCTGGTTCAGGAAAGTCCACGCTGATGCATTGCCTTGCCGGCCTTGACCGACTCAGTGTCGGACGAGTCTTTATTGGTGACACCTATCTTGACGAGTTGAGCGAAAGCCAACTTACAGAACTGCGACGAGACAAGATCGGCTTTGTGTTTCAGGCATTTAACCTGATTCCCACACTGTCTGCATTAGAGAACATCACCCTTCCAATTGACCTTGCCGGCCGGAAGCCAAACAAGGAGTGGATGGATACCGTGATTGATACCGTCGGGCTGAGACCCCGCCTCGATCATCGACCCAGCGAACTCTCTGGCGGCCAACAACAGCGCGTTGCCGTGGCTAGAGCACTAGCAAGTCAGCCACAGATTGTGTTTGCCGATGAACCCACCGGAAACTTGGATTCACGCTCCGGCACAGACCTTTTGGAGTTTATGCGTCACGCAGTTTCTGACTTAGGCCAAACCATTGTCATGGTGACCCATGATCCAAGCGCGGCTGCCCATTCAGACAGAGTGATCTTTCTGGCAGATGGCAAGATTCGCGACGAGATGATTGAGCCAACTGCAGATCGAGTGCTTGATCTGATGAAGCAACTCGGAGACTGAACTTCTATGTTCAAGGTTGCACTCAAAGACATCATGGCGCGCAAACGCCGATTGGTGACCACAGGCTTAGCCATCATCTTGGGCATCGCCTTTTTGACTGGTACCCAAGTGCTGTCTGGGGTACTTAAAAACTCAATTGAATCTCTAGTGGGCACTGCGTACGAGGGCTTTGATGCTGTAGTTCGCTCACCTAATGAACAAGATCTTGGCTTTGGTCAACAGATCCGCTCACCAGTTCCAGACACACTGGTTGGCCAAGTTGATGAAGTCAGCGGAGTTCGCAAAGCCTTAGGCGTAGTTGAAACTACCTCTGCCCAACTCGTGGGTACGAACGGCAAAATTGTGGGATCAAACTTTGGACCCCCCACGATTGTTTATAACTGGCTAAATGACCCGCAGTTACAAGTTGGCAGGCTAACCCAAGGCCGCAAACCGACTGCGTCTACCGAGATGGTTCTGGACTTCACATCCTCCAAAGACGCCGGATACAAACTCGGAGATCAAGTAACAGTCTCTACGCAGACAGGCAGCGAGAAGTTCACTCTTGTTGGCTTGATGGGCCTTGGCGAGAATGGCGATCTAGCCGGCGGCGCCAAGATGATGTTTTTTACTACGCCTACTGCTCAACGCCTTGGCCAGCTGCCAGAGAAATTCACCTACATCGCTGTTGCCGCTGATAAGGGAACTAGCCAAGAAACCCTTGCCAACGGCCTTGCCGCGGCGCTGCCCGCTGATCAGGTCGTAACAGGACAGAAGTTCACCATAGAGAACCAGCAGTCGGTCTCGCAGTTTGTCGATATTCTCACCACATTTGTCTCTGTGTTTGGCTATGTGGCGCTCTTTGTTGCCTGCTTCATCATCTACAACACCTTCTCGATTCTGGTTGCACAGCGAACTAGAGAAACAGCTTTGCTGCGCGCTATTGGTGCAAAGCGCAAACAGGTCTTGCTCGCAATCGTGCTAGAGGCTGTCCTAGTTGGGCTTGTGGCCTCTGTGCTTGGCCTGATCGGTGGCGTATTGCTGGCCTCGGCCTTGAAAGCCTTTGTCGGCACGCTCTTTACTGTGCAATCGGGAGTACCAACCCTGAGCACTTCTGCAATTGCCACTGCGTTTATTGTTGGAGTTGGAGTAACGGTTCTCTCGGGGCTGGTTCCCGCTTGGAGGTCAACCAAAGTCCCACCGATTGCGGCGCTGACAGACATTTCGGTTGACCGCTCAAGCGTCTCTAGAGCTCGGATCATATGGGGAACACTGTTCTTGATAGGCGGAACCGCGCTGCTCTCACTAGGGCTAGCCGATGCAGGACCTAACCCTCTAGTGCTCTTTGGCTTTGGTGCAGTGCTGTTTTTGGTTTCTGTGGCAGTAGTTCTGGGGCCATTGATTGCGGCCCCGTTTAGCCGCTTTCTGGTGTGGCCATTTACCCGAGGCTCTGCAATCACCCCTCGGCTAGCCGGAGAGAACGCAGCGCGCAACCCTCGCAGAACCGCTGCCACTGCTGCGGCGCTCACGATTGGGGTAACACTGGTGACCCTGATTGCCGTCATGGCCAGTTCCATCAAGGCAAGCGTTGAATCCACAGTCAACTCAACAATCTCTGCAGACTTTGTGATCAACAGCAGCAACTTCTCTGTCGGCACTGGCATTCCTACCACTGCCGTTGTCCAGGCGCGGAAGGTCCCTGGTGTGCAACTCGCTAGTCCCGTGCGCTTTGCCTTCTTCCGGCTCACTGATGAGTACTCTCAAAAAAAGGCCGCAGCTGAGCCTGCAGCTCAGCAGACAAATCCGTTCGGTGCCTCTGACTCAGCCCCTCCGGGTGAAGACACGTTTGTGCTTGGCATCGAACCACAGAGCTACTTCGAGGTCAACGATGTTGGCAAAATGAAGGGTTCCCCCAAAGATATGTTGCCGGGAACCTTTGCCGCTGAATCGAAAGAAGCAGAAAAACGCGGCTGGAAAGTTGGGGACAAGGTACCTGTCTACTTTGCTCAAACTGGAGTGCAGAACCTTGAGTTGGCCTTGACCTTTGATCGGACTTCGGGGGGAGGCAAGTACTTGTTACCCCTCGAAACCTTTGAGGCCAACGTTCTTGCCTTGTTCAACACCGACTTTGTTGTCTACGTCAAAGCCAAACCGGGAGCAGATCTAGCACAGATACGAACCCAACTTGATGCCATTGTTGCTGATTCGCCAGCAATTTCTGTACAAGACCTGAGTGAGTACGCCGATGCTCAAACGGCACCCTTCGATACCTTCTTGGCGGTGGTCTATGGCCTGCTGGGTCTAGCAGTAATTATTGCCTTGATTGGCATAGCCAACACATTGTCGCTGTCAGTCCTAGAGCGCACTCGTGAGTTGGGCTTACTGCGCGCCGTGGGAATGTCTCGCAAACAACTGCGCCGAACGGTGATTGGTGAATCCATGATCATTGCGGTCTTCGGAACGTTCATCGGACTCATCATCGGCATCATCTTTTCGTTTGCGCTGTCTGTGGTCATCTCGGCTGATTCACCAGGACTGTTTAAATACACGCTTCCAGTGGGGCAGCTAGTAACCATTACTTTGGTAGCTGCACTGGCGGGCGTACTCGCCGCACTTGGGCCGGCATGGCGAGCCTCTCGCCTTGACGTGCTCAAAGCAGTTTCATCGGTGTAGTCACCAAACTCCAAGGAGTTCGCAACACAATGTCTGTTGATCCCGCACATCTTCCCGCTAGCACACTTGAGTTTCTTCAAGAGCGTCATCTAGCAACGCTCACTACTTTGCGCGCCGATGGATCGCCACATGTGGTTCCGGTTGGGTTCTCATATGACATCGATGCGCAACTCGTACGAATCATTACCTTTCCCGGATCAGTCAAAGTGCGCAATGCCGAACGCGGCGGACGAGCAGTAGTGAGCCAGGTTGATGGAGGTCGCTGGCTGTCGCTTGAGGGCACAATCGTTGCTACCCAAGACCCCGAGCGAGTTGCAGTCGCAGTAGAGGGGTACAGCAATCGCTACCAAGAACCCAGCCAGCGCACAGACCGCGTCGCACTAGAAATTTCGGTGGATCGAATTCTGGGCCGGGCTTAACAGCCCTCTGCAGCTCTGCTAGCTAGCAGACTGATCTGGCATGTCTTTTACTGAACGCAGTGCCACAATCGTGGCCACAGAAGTTGCAGCGAGCAATGCCACAGCACCAATCGCGGCAACTGCAATTCCCACTAGGTCAAGGCCGGTAAACAGCACCGCTACCCCGCAGGTGGCGCCAACCCCGCCTCCAAGACCAAACAGCCCGGCAGCGGACTCATGAGCTACATACCAAGCCTCATCGGATGTTCGCGTAGCGCTGAGTCGAATACCTACTAGAGCATTTGGGGGTAATCGGCGCTGGGACCCAAGCCAACATAACCAAAGCTCTGCTGAGCCGATTAAAATGAGCAGCAGACTCACCCCTAGCCCGGTCACAATTCAGCTCAGTCAATCGCCGCAATGTCGCTAGCGGTCCAATAGGCCTTCATATCGGTCACTAGCCCCTCGTCGTTGAAGGTAAAGACATCAATGATGTCAACTGCAAACTTGGTTCCGCCCATTGAGGTAATGGCCCGAAGTGGCGCTGCGGCAAAGTGATCAACTGCGCGGATTGGGCCAGTCACCACTAGCTCGAGTGACTCTGCAAACTCATGTGTCCCAGCAAAGAACTCGCGAACTGCTGCGCGGCCCACAAAGGCGGGTTTATCTACGGGGTCGGCCACCACTGCATCTTCAGAAAAGATTGCCGCAATGGCATCAATATTGCCTGTGCTATGAGCAGCAGCGTAAGCAACCACAGTTGCTTTCATCTGGTCGGTGGTGATCTGGTTGGTAGTCATCAGTTAAATCCCTCGGCTGTGCGGTCTGTTGTCACCCTAGCGCTGGCCGCTAGAGGCCTAAATCTGGCTGCTACTAGTTCAGGACTACTACTTGAGGAGTGCCCCAGCATCGACGGGCAGAGTCACACCAGTGACGTAGCGAGCCTCATCCGAACAGAGCCAGAGTAATGCATCAGAAATGTCGCCGGGCTCAACCCACGGAATATCCATCGGCTGCTGCGGGCGAAGGAACTCAGCCGCATCATCAACGGTGGGGTTCTCTAAATCCATGCGTACTAGCTTTGGAAATAGATCATTCTGAATCATGGGGGTTGCCACAGAAGTAGGATGAATTGTGTTGACCCGAATCTGATTTGCAGCCAACTCCAGTGCTAGCGATCTCATAAATCCAACTACTCCGTGTTTGGCCGCGTTATAGGCCGGGCAGCCATAAAACCCTTTGAGCCCAGCAGTGGATGAGGTCATAACAATCGCTCCACCCTCATTTTGCTGAATGATTTTTTTCATGCCGGCACGCACAGTATTAAACACGCCGGTCAGGTTGACCCCGATGGTTTCATCCCACTGCTCCGAGGTAAGGAACTGAGTGGGGTTAGGCGAGTAGGTTCCGGCATTCGCCACAATCACATCTAAGCGACCAAAGCGTTCGTAGCCAGCGTTGACTACTTCTCTCAGGCGCTGAAGGTCTCGAACATCGCCTACCTCTGCGTGCATCGCACCGCCAGCAGCTTCAACAAGCTTGACTGTCTCTGCTAGGTCGGCCTCGGTGGCTAGCGGGTAGTAGCACTCCGGCAAATCTGAGCACACGTCCACGCCGATGACCTTTGCACCCTCTTGAGCAAACCGCACTGCATGAGACCGCCCTTGGCCACGGGCAACACCAGTAATAAATACAACTTTTCCTTCAAATCTAAGCGGACGTATAGCCATGACGGTCTCCCCTAAGTAACGCTCGAAGCGCTGAGTATGAGCTGAGTATGAGCTGAGTATGAGCTGAGTTTATGCCCCTTTGCTCAGACCCTTGTACCCCTCAGTGAAACCAGCGCTACGCAGTGCATCAGCCCAAGGCGAAGTAATAGCCGACTCACCATCAATGATCTCGATTCGCAATCTACGAACCCGCGCGCTGCTACTTGTAGATCCGCCGCTGCTTTGAGTACTCACAAATGCACCAAGCAACTGCACCCATGCCGGGTACCGAGCTGCTGACTCAAAGGTCAGCAGGCGCTTACCGCCACGCTCAAGATAGGCACAAGCATGACCGTTCACGAGCACCACATATGCGCCAATCGCTCGGGACGGACGCCCCGAAGATGCCGGCCAAGGCAACGCTGCGCCGTAGGGCTGCGCAGGGTCAGTGGCTGCGAGCACCCAAGCGTCAGGTGACCCATCGGACTCATAGGTATTGTCAGAGTCAGGGCCATGCGACGCCAGGCTCATTGAACGCAGCAAGTCAACAGCTCCGGGCTGAGCGAACTGAGCAGCACCAAGGCCATCTACAAAATATCCACGCCGCACTTGGCCTCTCTCCTCAAGCAACTTGAGCACGGGGTACACGCCGGCAAAGCCACCCTCTACCCCCTCTGCCAATGCCATCTCTCGGGTGAGTACCCCGTAGCGTTCAAGGAGTTGTATAGCTCGAGTAGTTACAAACTCGGTGGGGGTTGGCGTTGGTAGAAATAGTGGTGCGGTCAGTGACCAACGCCCGGCTCCTGCCGGCGGACCAAGCCGAGAGACCCGTGAGGATTGCCGAGCTCCGCTGCGAGGTAGCCGAGCAGATCGCGCTGAACCCAAGGCAGACCCCGAGAGTGAGCCAGCGGCTGAACTAGGACGCGAGCCAGCACGCGAACCGGCGGATCGGCCGCCACGCGAGGCTGCACGAGAACCGCCACGAGAACCGGCTCGAATAGATCTGCCGAGCACCTTGGCCCTCAGAGGGGCAAGTGAATCACTAGTTACCTCGCCAGCCCAGACTAAGTCCCAGAGCGCCTGCAAAACTGTTTGCTCGTCATAGGGCAATTCCGCAGCAGCAACAGCTGTTATGAGGTCTTTCCAAAACGATGCGCCGCTAACGCTCAAGTGCTCTCGCAGAACCCCGTGATGCGGCTCGCTAGTTGCCGACTCCTGCGGTGATAGCGGCACAGCTAGTAACAAAGCCACCTGATCACGAAACATAAGGCGCACTCGACCATCATGGGCTCCAACGGCTCCAGCACCGAGCCACACAACTTCGCCGGTGGCGCAAAGTTGATCAAGATCGGACGGGGAGTAGTTCTGTACTCGTTGACACAGAAGGTCTGCTTCGACAAGCGACCCAGGCAGGGCAGCTCCCTGCAGTAACCCAATGGCTTCGGCCACGGCATCTACACCGGACCGACCCGATCCAACCCCCTGCCACCTTGGTAAGAAACGAGCCAAAGCTGTTGCATCAACTGGCTCGACCTCTTTTCGTAGAGCAGCTAGCGAGCGACGACGCAATCTGCGAAGCACCTCGGCATCACAGAACTCAACTCCAACTCCGCCGGGCAAGAACTCGCCGGTAAGAAGGCGCTGCGTGGCAATAAGTTCGGAAAGAGCCAACCGAGCGACCTCTGCAGAAACCCCTAGCCACACTGCTAGCTGCGCAGCGGTGAACGGCCCATGTGCGCGTGCAAAGCGCTCAACTAGGTCTCGCAGTGGGCGCTCACCGCTCTCTTCAGAGACCGAGTCGGTGAAGGCCGTCGGTAGGCCTATAGGGATGGCAACCCCAAGCGCGTCTCGCAGACGCGCTGCATCCTCTGCAGCAGCAAAACGCTCCTCGGCTGCAATATTCACCTGAATCACTCGCTTGGATGCCACAAGGTCATCAATCCACTGCTGCAGGGTGACAGTAGAAACCCGCCCGATACGTGCCGCCAGATCTAGCTTCGAAAGCGGGCCAAGCACTCTCATCACATCGTGTAGTTCATCTGCATCACGAGCGGCCCTGTCAGGAGTCAGCCGCTGAAGCTCCATCTCTACTTGGTCAACAACCTCCCCATCAAGCAGTGAACGAAGCTCCTCGGCTCCGAGTAAATCGCGAAGCAACTCGCTATCAAGCGAGAGCGCAGCCGCTCGCCGCTCGGCTAAAGGTGCATCCCCCTCATACATAAACACTGCAATCCAACCAAAGAGCAGAGAGCGCGCAAAGGGAGAAGCCACTGCAGTTCGTACTTCAACTACGCGAATCTTTCGCGACCGCACCTCGGTCATAACTCTTCGCAGCGCTGGCAGATCAAAAATATCGTTGCAACACTCTCGAGTGGTCTCTAACAGAATCGGGAAGCTCGGGTATTTCGAGGCTACTGACAACAAATCTGCCGCTCGCTGGCGCTGTTGCCACAAGGGAGTGCGTTGCCCCGGCCGGCGACGAGGCAGTAACAGCGCTCGCGCCGCCGCCTCTCTAAACCTTGCTGCAAACGCAGCCGTGCCGGGCAGTGCAGCCACTACTTCTGACTCGACCTCATCTGGGTCGGGAAGCAAGAGTTCTAGCGGTAGGTCCTCTGCAGCCTCGGGAAGGCGCACCACGATGCCGTCATCAGACCACAACACTTCTGCGCCAAAACTATCGCCTAGGTCCTGAGAGAAATGCGCATCGAGCCGACTGCGGATGATGGTGGCCCAAGGAGCGTGAACCCGCGCCCCGAACGGCGAGTGAAGGCAAACTCGCCAATCACCGATCTCATCTCTGAAACGCTCAATCACAAGTGTGCGATCAGAGGGAATCACCGAAGTGGCCTCGGCCTGCTCATCTAAGTAAGTCAGCAGCGTGGTTATTGCTTGATCGTCAAGGAAATGACGGGTACGCAAGCGGGCCTCGGCCTGCTCACGAGGAAGCGCAACAATCTCTCTAAGGAATTCACCAAGCGCTCGGCCCAACTCGGCCTCACGGCCAGGGCCATCTCCATGCCAGAACGGCATCTTTCCAGGCTGCCCAGGAGCCGGAGTAACGATCACGCGCTCAAAGGTGATGTCTTCAATCCGCCAAGTTGATGCCCCGAGTAGAAAGGTCTCACCTACGCGTGACTCATAGACCATCTCTTCATCTAGTTCCCCAACGCGAGTTCCATCGGGAAGGAACACCCCAAAGAGTCCTCGGTCTGGGATAGTGCCGCCAGAGATTACTGCCAAACGTTGCGCTCCAGCGCGGCCACGAACAGTGCCCTCAATACGGTCCCAGACCACCCGTGGCCGCAGCTCTGCAAACTCTTCTGCCGGGTAACGGCCAGCCAATAAGTCAAGAGTGTTTTCAAACAGCTCCCAAGACAGCGTCGAGTAGTTCGCCGCCGAGCGGCAGAGGTCAAAAAGCTCGGTTACTTTCCACTCGTCAAGTGCACAACAAGCCACAATCTGCTGCGCCAGCACATCTAGTGGGTTGACCGGAACCTTGGTGTGTTCGATCAGACCTTCTTGCATCCGTTGAACAACTACTGCCGCCTCGATCAGGTCGGCTCGATGCTTTGGAAAGATTCGCCCGCGACTCGCAACACCAACCTGATGGCCAGCGCGACCGATTCTTTGCATCCCAGATGAGACTGATCCCGGTGATGCCACTTGAATCACTAGGTCGACTGCGCCCATATCAATTCCAAGCTCAAGTGAACTTGTGGCTACTAGGCCCTTGAGCTGACCACGTTTGAGCTCGTCTTCAACAATAAGACGGCGCTCTCGAGAGAGCGAGCCATGGTGCGCTTTAACTAAATCTTCGGCATCGGGGTTCTGGTTACCTTGCTCTAGCGCTAGGTCATTGAGCCGACTCGCAAGGCGTTCAGACATCCTTCGCGCATTCACAAACAACAGCGTTGACTGATTCTGTTCAATTAAACTGAGTAGTTCCACGTCCATGGACGGCCAGGCCGAACCACTTGGTGGGTTGAGCTCATCTACTGGCACCACCACCGACAAGTCGAGTTCTTTACGCATGCCTGCATCCACAATGGTGACTGGCCGCTGAACTGGTGCTTGAGCGCATGGAGTAAACCCACCAAGAAAGCCAGCCACTGCGCTGAGAGGTCGCTGGGTAGCCGAAAGACCAATTCGCTGTATCTGTTGGGGAGTCTGTTTCTGTTGGGGAGTGTCTGCGCGCTCGGCGATGAGGTATTCCAAGCGCTCAAGGCTCAGGCAAAGATGTGCGCCGCGTTTAGTTGGCGCAAGAGCGTGGATCTCATCAACAATCACACAATTAACTCCGAGTAAAGACTCACGGGCAGCCGAAGTAAGCATGAGATACAACGACTCGGGGGTAGTAATAAGAATCTCTGGCGGATTGCGAACTAATGCGCGCCGCTCGGTTGCGCTCGTGTCTCCAGTACGCACACCCACCGAAGGTGCCACAAACTCAACTCCAAGCCGCTCTGCAGCCAGCGCTACTCCTCGAAGTGGACTGCGCAGATTTTTCTCTACGTCTACGGCAAGGGCGCGCATTGGTGAGATATATAGAACCTTGACCCCCCGAGTCTGGGCAGCAAGAATCGGGGCAGCAAGAGTCTGCCCAAGAGAATCTATGGCCCATAAGAAGGCCGCCAGAGTCTTGCCAGAGCCCGTCGGAGCGCACAACAACGTGTTCTCTCCAGCGCAGATAGGCACCCAAGCCTGAGCTTGTGCCGCAGTTGGCGTAGGAAAGGCCGACTCAAACCACGCGCGCACGGCAGGCGAGAAAGATGAAAGAGGGTCAGCGGCCACGCACTGACTGTACCGAGGGTGCCGGACACGGTTCTTTCAGACTGCCAAGCCGACTCCCAACACCGCTCAAAACTAGACGCTGAACCAACCCGGCAGACGGAACAGCAAGCCGTGACCTACTCTGAGAACATGGCAAGTACCAGAGCTAAGGAATTCCATCCTGCATTTGAGGAGTACTGCGAAGCAATCTGGGAACTTCGCGAGGATGAAATTGATGTGATTCAGGCAAGAATCGCAGAGCGTCTCGAGGTTTCTCGGCCAGCAGTATCAGAGATGATGCGCCGCATGGAACAGGAGCAATTACTTCAGATTGGTGAGAGCATCACCCTAACAACTACCGGGCTTGCTCTTGCCGAGCGAGTTGTGCGGCGTCATCGCCTAGCTGAACGGTTTCTGACCGACATATTGGATCTCTCTTGGGCCGACGCTCACCAAGAGGCAGGCAAGTGGGAGCACGTAATCTCTGAGTCAGTTGAGGTTGCACTCGCTCGTGTTCTCGGCGACCCAACAACTTGCCCGCATGGCAATCCGATTCCAGGTGCTAACTATCAGGCACCTGATTCTCACCCCCTTCGAGAAGTCCCAGTGGGGTCTTCGTTTACTGTCAGCCGCATTCCAGAGGAACTTGAATTTACTCCCGGGCTCCTAGACTTTTTAGAAGAAAACTCACTTCTACCGGGCCACTCGGGAGTCCTTACAGCAATCTCTCCCGATGGAACCGCTACGGTAAATATCGACGGCCGACACGTGGGTATTGGATCATTCGCCTCTGAACGAATCCTAGTAATCGGCTAGCTCACTCGGCTCAAGCAGAACCCTTGGTAACTTGCCTGTGTGAACCACCGTCAGGCGTTTGGTAGATCGAGTCAACGCAACGTAGAGCGACTGAGCCCCGCGGATCTGTTCTGTGAGTATGCGATCGGGTTCAACGACAATTACAGAGTCCAACTCGAGGCCCTTCACTAGGTTCACCGGTACCACTGTGACCTGCTTCTCTAGGCCTTGGCGCGTGGCACGCCCGTAGTCGATTCCTGCAGCACTCAGGGCCGCGTCAATCAGATCCGCCATCGACTCAGGAACAATCACACCAATGTTGCCCGAGCCAATTGTTTTCAGCTCATAGCGCACTCGTTCAACCACTTCAGCTTCGAGTTCTAGCTCTGCTACAGCCAAAATCAGCGGAGGCTCACCAGTATGGCGAATCGAGGTGGGCGGCAAGATGCCGGGGGCAGCGAGGACCAACACACGAGAGGCCAAATCCATAATCGGACCGGGCACTCGATACCCAATGCTTAGATCTGCTCGTCGGGGCGGGCGGCGATCGGGCAAATACTCAAGCACCGACTCCCAACTCTCATGTGGCCACGCGCCCGTTGCTTGCGCAATGTCTCCAACAATGGTCATTGAACCATTGAGTGATCGGCGGTCAAGCATACGTAGCTCCATCGGAGACAAGTCCTGAGCCTCATCAACCACAATGTGGCCATAGGTACGAACGGCATCAGCCTGAACGTGTTTGGGCCGGGGCCCCAGCAGTTCGAGCGCCTCGTCGAGCAGCGGCACATCGTCGGCAGTAAAGATCAACTCTGAAGGAATAGCACTGCGCTCGCGATACAAAAGCGGCCATTCAGACTCCTTCAGTCGGCCGCTGCCTGCAGAGCGCAACAGGCCACGCGAACCAAACAGGTCATTGAGCAACTCTGCTGGGCTAAGAACCGGCCACATGCGTTCTAGCGCCTCAATCACGAGCGGCTCGCGTCGGATACGTCTGCGGATCTCCTCAAAGCTGTCGTCGCTACGAGAACTAGCTGCGAGTTTATCGAACAACAATTGCTCAACATGGCGACGGCCGGCGTTGTGGGTTCGAGAGCGCTTCCGCGCTTGGTCAATAATCTCTTCAGAATCCCCTGGAGTAATAACCAAAAACTGCAGCCCGTAGGGTACCCGAAGCGAATTTCTTAGAGGGTGTTGGCGGTCACGAACAGCTCGTCTGATGACATTGATCATGCGGCTGTCGCCTTTGACTTTGCCCACATCGGCGGGGTCATGGCCGCTTGAGCGAATGGAGGGCACAAGGTCTCCAAGTACTGCAACTTGGATACCTGCCTCGCCTAATGAGGGCAAGACCTGTTCGATGTAGGACAAGAACACACGATTAGGTCCAAGTACCAAAACCCCTTGGCCCTCAAGGGGGAAGCGCTGCGAATACAACAGATAGGCAGCACGATGTAAGGCAACCACTGTCTTGCCAGTACCGGGGCCGCCCTGCACTACCAGCACACCCTGCAAAGGTGAGCGAATGATGCGATCCTGCTCGGTCTGAATCGTGCCCACAATGTCTGACAACTTGCCCGACCGTGACTCCTCGAGTGCTGCGATCAGGGCTCCGTGGCCTTGAACTGTTCCCTGATCAAGCGCTTGGGTGGCAGATCCAAAAAGTTCATCATCAACTCCCAGCAAGGTTTGGCCACGGCTGGCAAAATGCCTTCTGCGTCGCAGGCCCATGGGATCAATGCCAGTAGCTCGATAGAAGGTTTCGGCTAAGGGTGCTCGCCAGTCGACAACAACCGAGTTGCTTTTGTCATCAGACACCGCAATGCGCCCAATGTGAAAGCTCTCGCCCAACGGGTCTTCCTCTGTTGGCTCAGTATCGATCCGACCAAATATCAACGACCGCTCGCCAAGTTCAAGCTGATGAAGGCGCACACCGACTCGCTCCCACACCACGTCGCGCTCATAGCGATTCTGGAATGTGCCGCCCTGCCCATCTACTACCCGTTCACGCATTGACTCCGCTATTGCACGGGCGCGCTCCAAGCACAGGTAGGCGTGGTCGATGTATGTCTGCTCAAGTTCGAGTTCGGGGTGATTTGCCAAACGGTCTCCTGTAGAAGCCGATCTGAATTAGGGGCTTGATAAGTGTACCCACTACCTCACACAGAGGAAATCGGGCTGCCCGAGAGAGAAAAATCAGCCTGCCAAGTTACTGCCCGAGTTCTTCACCGATCTCCTTGAGTGCTGACCGCAGAGCCAACCTCAATCGGCGGGCCTGGGCCGCATCAAGGTGCGCAACAAGGCCAGTTGCGGGTGCACCAACCTCCTCGATGATGAGCTGGATTCTTGGTGTGGAGTCTTGGTAGTCATCACAAACCGAGACTGCCCAATTTACAGGCAGCATTTCGGCTACGTCCTCGGGATCAACCGGTGGAACCGGGATCTGATCGTCATCAATACTACGTCGCATATTTCCTCCAGATGGGAGAACTCAGGGTACGCATGATTGACTACTACAAGATGACTCAAGCTCATGCCGACTCGATATTTATTCGTGCCTGTTCTGGTCTTACCACCGAACGGCCGCCCGTGTGGTTTATGCGCCAGGCGGGAAGATCACTTCCGGAGTACCGAGCCATTCGTGGCACAGGAACCATTTTGCGCGCAATAGCCGATCCAGACTTGGCCACGCAGATCACGTTGCAGCCTGTACAGCGCTACGGAACCGATGCAGCGATCCTGTACTCCGACATCATGACTCCTGTGCACGCCATCGGGTTTGGCGTAGACATAGCGCCTGGTATTGGACCAGTGGTTGAGCATCCGTTCCGCACACGTGCAGACCTGCAACGCCTGCGACCGCTCGACCCCGACGCAGACACCCCCTATGTGGTGCAGACAGTTCGCAATCTTGTGACCGAACTCACCGTGCCGCTCATTGCATTTGCGGGAGCTCCGTTTACGGTTGCAAGTTATCTACTCGAAGGCCAACCCTCACGCACCTACGTCAAAACCAAAGCCCTTATGCATACCGATGAACCGCTGTGGTTTGAACTGATGGACCGCCTCGCAGATTTGGCCATCGAATCTCTACGATCACAGATCACTAACGGCGCATCTGCCGCTCAGTTGTTTGACTCTTGGGCTGGGGCACTCAGCCCAAGTGATTACGAAAAATTTGTACTACCAAGTTCAACCAAGGTCATGAGCGCAGTCGCAGAACTTGGGGTGCCACGGATTCATTTTGGAGTGAATACTGCAGAGCTACTCGGCCTGATGGCATCAGCAGGAGCAGAGGTAGTGGGCGTAGATTGGAGAACACCACTTGATGCCGCACGCAGTCGCGTGCCTAAATCGGTGAGCTTGCAGGGCAATCTTGACCCGGCTCTACCGGCTGCTGGATGGGGTCCAACAGAGCCTGCTGTTCTTGATGTGCTGGCTCGAGGCGGTGGAAATCCAGGTGGCCGCGGTGGCCACATCTTCAACCTGGGCCACGGTGTACTACCTGAGACAAACCCAGAGGTACTTGAACAGGTGATTGCGCTCATTCATTCAATAACTCCTTAAAAGCCCCAACCAAAGGCAGTAGATGACACAAAACAGCTCGACCTTAGCGCCACGCATTGGCGTACTAGTGATGGCCTACGGCACCCCCTCAAGCCCAGAAAACATCCCCGAGTACTACACGCACATTCGCCGTGGTCGGCCGCCCACCGAGGAACAACTGCAAGACCTAATCAACCGCTACGCAGCTATTGGTGGTATCTCTCCGTTACGCGAGCGCACGCAAGCCCAACTAGATGCAGTGGAATCTGCGCTGCGAACTTTGGCAACTCAGGCCGGCAACGAAAACTGCTTTGTGGTTCAACTTGGACAAAAGCATTCAGCGCCATTTGTTGAAGATGGCGTCGCTGCACTAGTACAGGCCGGCGTAACCCGGATTGTGGGATTAGTACTTGCACCGCATTACTCAGGTTTTAGCGTTGGGCAGTACCACCAGCGTGCCGCGATGGCCGCAGAGGAACTCGGAGTGAGGTTTACCGGTCTGGACTCCTGGAGTCTTGAAGATGCATACCTGACGCATCAGGCCAACTCTCTGCGGGAACAGCTCGCTGGTTTACCCGAGCAAACTCACGTGTTCTTTACTGCACATTCTCTACCCGAGCGAGTGCTTGTAGATGATCCCTACCCCGAACAACTTTATGCTTCGGCTCAGGCAATCGCACAGCGTGCTGGGCTCAGTGCCGAGCAGTCCAGTGGTACACAGCAGTGGAGCATTGGCTGGCAATCTGCCGGGCGTACACCCGAGCCGTGGCGAGGTCCCGACATTTTGGACTGTCTCAAAGAAGTGGCCGCAAGCGCAACAGCAACGGGAGTTTTGGTAGTGCCACAGGGGTTTACGGCAGATCACTTGGAAGTGCTCTTCGACCTAGACATTGAGGCTGCCAATTTGGCAGCAGAACTAGGCCTAGCTTTTGCAAGAACGGATGTAGTCAATGCAGATCCAAAGGTCATGACTGCCCTTGCAGCGCGGCTCTACGAGCTTTTCGACCTATGACGCAGTTGCTCATCATCGGCGGAGGCATCACGGGCCTAGCCGCTGCATGGGAGGCCATTAAGTTTCCGCGGGTTGAGGTCACGTTGATCGACACTCAGCCACGGCTCGGAGGCAAAATTCTTAGCAGTGTAATCACCCTTCCGAACGATCAGCCCATGATGATTGATGAAGGCGCGGACGCCTTCTTGTGCCGAGTTCCAGAAGCAGTACAACTGTGTAGGGAACTGGGCCTAGATAGCGAGTTCACGCATCCAGCAGTCAGCAGAGCACAAGTCTTTGTTGGGGGTGAGCTTCGATTTCTGCCTACAGGTACGGTGCTCGGGGTACCTCTAGATTTTGAGCGGCTTGCCGCTAGCAGGCTGCTCTCTGACGCAGGCATGCAGCGCGCTCGTCAAGAGATTCACTCCGACTGGCCTGTACCCGCAGGCGACGTCTCTATCGGCGCATTCCTGACCGAGCGGTACGGCCGAGAGCTTGTTGACCACGTAGTAGGTCCTCTCATTGGTGGCATCAACGCTGGCGATGTTGACACACTCAGCATGCAGGCCGTCACCCCACAACTCTTCGATGCTGCAGTTCTTGGAGGCAGCTTGACTCTTGCTTTGCGCCAGCAAGCTCAGCGTGTGTCCGTGCCTAGTACGGATCCTGTGTTCACGGCCCTTCGCGGCGGCACCTCAGTGCTAGCCGAGGCTCTTCAGGCGGCGCTCGAGGCACGAGGAGTGCAAATTATGACCAGCACACAGGCCATAAAATGTTCGTTCTCAGAGCAAGGCAAGATCACAACCAAACTCAACGCAGGAACCAAACTCAACGCAGGAACATTCTCGGCTGATCAGGTTCTGATCTGCACAACAGCACCGATTGCTGCAGATTTGCTGCGCAATGTCAGCAATGATGCCGCTTCACTACTCAAGCAGATCACGTACTCCTCGGTTGCTTTACTCACATTTGTCTTTGACCGAGGCTCCGTTCCAGGCGAGCTGACTGCCTCTGGGTTTTTGGTTCCCCGAACAGCGGGGCTTTTTATGACCGCGGCCTCAATCGGCTCAACAAAGTGGGCGCATTGGGATGACGGTAGCCATGTGGTGCTGCGGGTGTCGGCAGGCCACGACAAAGACCAGCGCGGAGCCAAACTCTCTGATCAGCAACTTTGTTCAGCGCTACTAGCCGACTTGCAAACAACCATGGGGATTACCGAGCCGCCCTTGGCTACTCGCGTCTCTCGCTGGCCGAATGGGTTTGCCCAATACCGCGTTGGCCACCTGCAACTTGTAGAAAACATCGAACAATCACTAGCTCGGGATTGTCCAAAAATATTGGTAGCAGGTGCTTCTTACCGAGGGTTGGGTATCCCCGCATGCATTCGCCAAGGTCGCCTTGCTGCAGCGCGGCTTGCGGATAGCTAGAAACCCATGTGCTGCTGTTTCAGGAGGCACCGAGGCTGACCTCGCGAACACCGCCCTGCACGGTCTGCTCAGGCGAGTTTGCGAACTTCAAGGTGATCTCGAACGGCTTGTTCAAGTCCAGCGCCTTCTTCAAGCCGATCACTTCGATGTAGGCCCCGCTCTTAGTCAGACTCACTGTTTGTGAAGGAGCAAGAGCAACTGCGGCATCTGGAACCAACATTGCAGACTCGGCCCACTCCTTAGAGATAGAGACAGAGGTGAGTGAATCCTCGGTAGCGCCGCCAGTAATGCTGAGTGAAACCATCACGTCCTGTCCGGCCTCGGTTGGAGGTGCAAATACATTCGACACTGAGGGCAGCGTTGCAGGTGCTGCAGTGGTCGTGGTGCTCTCTGCTGAGGGGGCTGCTTCGGCTGTGGTTGTCGAGGAGGACTTGGAGCTGCTGCAAGCTGCAAGTGAAGTACCCGCTAGGCAAAACAGGGCCACACCCAATCCGAGTAAACGAGGAGTGCTTAGTCGAGGGTTATCAGAATTTGAAGAACGCAACATAGGAATCCTTTTATGTCCGGTGAGCCTGCGAAGTTTCGCAGAGCACAGACTGCTGCTAACTGTACGCCACGCCAAGAGCCAGCCAAGCCGAGGGGCGGGGTTTGACACTGTTAGCTTCGGTTGGCAGCACATGGAATCTCTCAGTTGAGATCGAACGTTACGACAAAAGGGGCAGCACAGTGCGAAGATCATGCTTCGTGAAAAAACGCCTGCTTACTCTTTTGCTTGGCTTGATAGCCGGGTTCCTGATCTGCGCATCGCTGCCACCCTGGGGTTGGTGGCCACTAGCCATTGTTGGAATCGCCCTTTGGGCTGCACTTCTTGGTAATCAGCCGAGACTGCAGCGATACCTGATTTCTTGGATGGTTGGCTTGGGCTGGTTTGCACCCTCGCTGCTATGGATGTGGAAGCTCACGGAAGGTGGTTATCTTGCCGGGCTGCTTTTGGGCTGGACAACTATGGTGGGCCTAGTTGGACTGTCGGTCCCCTCAAACCGTTGGCGGCTACTTATGCTGCCGGCAAGCGTGGTGCTGTTTGAGTGGTTCCATTGCCATGCACCCTTTGGTGGTGTGCCGTTATCGTTAATCTCACTCAGCCAAGGCAGGGGGCCGCTGTTGCCCATCGCTCGCCTAGGCGGAGGCCTGTTAGTGAGCGCTGCCGTGGCTGCGTTGGGCATCGCGTTATTCATTGCAGTAGCAGAGAGAAGCTGGAAAGAACCCGTAGCCGTCATAGTGGGTTGCGCCATCCTTGTTGGCGCCGGGGTGGCCTCGCTCAAGCTCGTGCACCCCATTGACGGGCCAAATAACACAATGCGCGTTGCCGCTATTCAGGGTGGCGGCAAACAAGGGACGCTGTTCGACTCTGAGCAGGTTCCTGTTGTGTTCAACGCTCATTTGAGTGCAACTAAATCCATTACCGTGCCCGTGGACTTGGTGATCTGGCCAGAAAACGCAATCAACGTGCCGGGACCGTTTAGCTCTGACCCATGGAAGGATCAGATTGCTGCTGAAGCCCGCCGGTTGAAGGCCCCGATTCTGGTCGGCGTGGTCGAGGACGACCCAAATAACCCCGATCAGTTCCTGAATTACTCCGTCGTGATTACACCCGATGGCAAGTTGGCCGACCGCTATGACAAAGAGCGCAGAGTTCCCTTTGGTGAGTACGTTCCGATGCGCTGGCTGTTTGAGCCACTAGCTAGAAGCGCTCTTCCACCGCGTGATGCAGCACCTGGAGTTGGGTCCGCAATGGTAGAGACCCCCGCAGGCGACGTTGCAGTAGCGATTAGCTGGGAAGTTTTCTTTGCTCGGCGCATTCGAGAAGGTGTCAGGCTTGGTGGCGAGGTGGTGCTTAACCCAACCAACGGCTCAAGCTATTGGCTCACCCAAGTACAAACCCAGCAACTGGCCACTTCTGCTTTCAGAGCAGTAGAAAGTGGCAGGTGGTTAGTCCAGACTGCCCCCACGGGATTTTCGGCTGTGTTCGATGACACCGGCAAGATTTTGCAACGCTCCAACATCGGCGAACCTCGGGTGCTATTCGCCACCGTCCCGCGCATGACAGGAACTACCCCTGCTCAGGCCCTCGGTGATGTCCCGGCGCTATTTTTGACGGGAATTGTCATTGCTTTGGCAGAATCCCACCGAATCCGCAGCCGCAAGAAGCCTGACAGTTGCTCCTCAGTTTGACCCTCAGGTGCCACACAGCGAAGCTTGTACCTTATGAACAATGGTGCCGCGAGCTCAGCGTCTGGATCACAGTTTGGATCAGCCTCTAGATCACAGTCCGGATCGCTGCCGCGTTTACCCGGCCCCGACGACCCACTACGCATTGCGTACCTGACCTATAGAGGCAAACCACACGTCGGCGGTCAGGGCGTCTACACCCGACATCTCACAAAAGCGTTGGTGGATCTTGGCCATACTGCCGAAGTGCTCTCCGGGCAGCCCTACCCAATTCTTGATGAGCGCGTGCCCCTCGTCAGCCTTCCAAGCTTGGATATCTACAACGACTATTTCCCCATGCGCATGCCTGCTTGGTGGGAACTCAAAGATCGCTGGGATTACGCCGAAGTGACTGCATTCTCGAGCGGCACCTTCCCCGAACCATTAGCTTTTTCTTTAAGGGCTTGGGATCACCTCAAGACCCGTCGCAACGATTTTGACCTTGTCCAAGACAACCAATGCTTGGGCTACGGACTGCTGCTGATGGAGCGAATGGGCCTTCCAGTTTTGGGCACTATCCATCACCCCATCACCATGGATCGTCGTCTTGAGATGCAACATGCCGAATCGGCATATCAGCGTTGGTCTAAGTCGCGTTGGTATGCATTTACCAAGATGCAAACCCGAGTGGCCAAACGCCTGCGTCGCGTCATCACCGTAAGCCGGTCCTCCTACGACGATATTTGCAGAGATCATATGGTGTCTCCTGAGCGACTCTTTGTTGTGCCTGTGGGCGTGGACCCCGAGCTGTTCATCCCTTTGCCCGGCATTGAGCGCAAGACTGATCAGATCATCTCGACTGCATCTTCAGATGTGGCGATGAAGGGGCAGCGGTACTTGCTCGAAGCCCTTGCCAAACTGCGCGCCGAACGACCAAATCTCAAGCTCATCATGGTGGGACGCCTCAAAGAAGGCTCCGCCGCTCAGCGCACCATTGAGCAACTGGGCCTTGAAGATGCAGTGGAGTTTGTTTCCGGAATCACCGATGAGCGCCTTGTTGAGCTCTACAACGAATCTGCCTGCGCTGTGGTTCCATCTCTGTATGAGGGGTTCTCTCTGCCTGCAATTGAAGCCATGAGTACCGGTTGCCCGTTAGTCGCAACCACCGGAGGCGCAATCCCAGAGGTTGCTGGCATGGACGGTGAAACCTGCTTTATGACAGTTCCGGCCGACAGCGACTCTCTAGCGGCAGGAATTCGGCGAGCACTAGATGATCCACAAGCCGCCAAACAAATTGGTGCAGCAGGCAGAGATCGTGTGATCTCTCGCTGGAGTTGGAGACATACCGCTGTGCGCACGGTGGACCACTACCGGGCACTACTACAAGACACTGCCCGCGACCGCTACGACCGCCGCTAAAGAGCCATCCCACCATAAAGCCATCACACAAAGAACTGCATGAGGACAACACAGTGCTAACAGTTGATTACCAAGAACTCGGACTCAGCGAGGGGGACCTTGTACTAGATATGGGCGCTGGTGCTGGACGTCACTCCTTTGAGTGTTTTCGCAGGGGCGCACAAGTAGTTGCGCTTGACTATGACTTCGAGGAACTCCCACCGGTTCAGGCCTTGTTCTGGGCAATGAGAGAGGCCGGTGAAGCAAACCAAGACGGTCTTGGGGCTTGTCTGAACGGTGACGCACTTCGCTTACCCTTTGCCGACAACACGTTCGACCGCATCATCTGCTCCGAGGTCTTTGAACATATCCCCGATGACGAAGGCGGTATGGCCGAGCTTGCACGGGTGCTCAAGCCTGGCGGCGTTCTGGCAGCAACTGTGCCGGCTTGGTTTCCAGAGAAGGTCTGCTGGGCGCTGTCTGCGGAATACCACGCTCCGCTCGCCTCGGGAGGCCATGTGCGCGTCTATACCGAACCACTGTTTCGCCATCGACTCACTCAAGCTGGCCTCAAGCCGCAGAGTAGTCACCGGGCACACGCCTTACATTCGCCCTACTGGTGGCTGAAATGCATAGTGGGTGTGAGCAATGACATTCACCCACTCGTCAAGGCGTACCACAAGTTGTTGGTATGGGACATTGCCAAAGCGCCTGTGCTCACTCGAACTGCCGAGAAATTACTCAACCCAGTACTCGGAAAAAGCATCGTGGTGTATTCAACTAAGCCAGCAATAACCACTGCCGACGCAACAGCGCAAATCGCTGCGGCGAAGCCAGAGAGCGCTAGTCGGGCACGGGTAACGTTTGCTGATTCCACTCGCTCCTCCTCAACCGACAGGGCCGATGCTGGTGTCTGATCACCAACTTGTTGATATTGACGGTCTTGTTACTGCAGCCGAACTCAAGGCCACTGTTGACGCTGTTGCACAATGGCAACTACCTAGTGGCATGGTGCCGTGGTTTCCCGGGGGTCATGCTGACCCATGGAACCATACCGAGGCCCTGATGGCGCTCATGCTGGGTGGCCACCGTGAGGCCGCAGAGCGTGGTTTCGACTGGCTAGCCTCTTTGCAGAGAGAAGATGGCGCTTGGCATCAGTACTACCTAGATGGGCAAATTGAGCAAGACAAACTCGATGCCAACTGTGTTGCCTATGTGGCCGCAGGGGTGTGGTTTCACTGGTTGACCTATCGTGATCGCGGAGCGCTCGAAGCCATGTGGCCGATGGTGCGAAGGGCAACCGACTTTGTTCTTGGATTGCAGCAGCCTCGTGGAGAGATTGTTTGGGCACGGCACGCAGACTCCACACCTTTTACGTTTGCATTACTCACTGGATCATCCTCAATCTGTCATAGCTTGCGATGCTCTATTGCAATTGCTCAGGAACTGGGCCATGAGCGGCCGAACTGGGAACTTGCTGCCGGTCGACTCTTCGCTGTGATTCGCGATGATCCAGATGCGTTTGCTCCTAAGCATCGCTGGGCTATGGACTGGTACTACCCCGTGTTGTGTGGAATTCTTGGCGGCGACGCTGGGCGTGAGCGTCTGCGTCACCGACACGATGCCTTCACACTTAACGGTTGGGGAATCCGCTGTGTCTCTGATCGCCCTTGGGTGACCGCAGCAGAAACCTGCGAGTGCGCTATTGCGTACCTAGCAGTTGGCGAAGTGGAAACGGCGAAGGAATTGTTTGCCTGGGCGCAACAACTGCGAACCGAAGGCGAGCGATACTGGACGGGAATTGTTATTCCTGAAGAGGTACATTTCCCTGGCGGAGAACAATCCACATATACGTCTGCCGCTGTCATCCTTGCCGCCGATGCACTCGGCGGAAAATCTGCAACCTCTGGTCTCTTTAGTGACCACACTGCCCTACCCGATGTGAGCTTCCCCTAATGAGAAATACACCAAACTTTCATACCCCTACTCAGCGGGCTGCGGTGTCGAGCCTAGTTTTGACTGCTCTTTTGTTGTCGACTCTGCTGTGTGTACTGGCAGTTTCGGTTGGAGTTGCCGTACCAGCCGTGAGCGCAGCGCCAGCCGTGAGCGCAGCGCCGGGAGATACCACCACTTCGTTACCGGAAGACAACCGACTGCTGGGCAATAGCATTCAGCGGCCGAATATGGGCATGAAGCCAATGAGTGCAACTGACCCAGGCGGCTGGCTACAGGTGTCGTTGTTCTTTTTAATCTGCGGGGCAGTCATTTTGATTGCCGTGGCAGTCTGGTACTCCTCAAAAAAGAAGCGAAGCCGCAGAGCAGAGGCAGGTCTAGACCCGGTGTCTTTAGCTCGTGCACGAGGGGAAGGGGTTCGCGCTCCGTCACCACTAGACCAGCCTCTGGCCAGCACTGACCAGTCTGTGACTAGTGATTCAGGCGACCCGAGTGAGGATTCGGAGCGAACCAGTAGCTGATACTTCCCTAAACTTTCCAGAGGCAAGCGCTGGAAGATATATCTGTTCATAGGGCGGCCTACCCCCGTCAGCGGGGTCTGGAAACACATCGTGAATTGCCAGCGTGCCACCTAGGGCAACATGTGGAGTCCACAGTTTGTAATCCAAAGCTGCTGGCTCTTCTCCGTGGCCACCGTCAATAAAGACAAAAGCACAAGGGGTTGACCACACCCGTGAAACAGTGGTCGAGTCACCCGCTACTGCAATAACTGAGCCCTCGAGCCCAGCCCGGTAAATGGTTCGTCGGAACCAGCTAAGTGTGTCCATCACACCAAGTTCTTCATCCATTAGGTCTGGCTCATGCCATTCCCAGCCGGGCTGATTCTCTTCTGAGCCGCGGTGATGATCAATAGCAATCAGCACGGTATTAGTCGCTAGTGCTGCAGCTCCAAGGTATACCGAAGACTTGCCACAATAAGAGCCGACCTCTAATAACGGTGCCCCTTGAAGTGACTGCGCAGCACTAAAACCAGCTTGGTACAGCGCTAAGCCCTCATCAGCAGGCATAAATCCGCGAGCTGCCTCGGCTGCAGCAATCAAAGTTGGGTCCATCTGAACAGGATCTGTCATGAGTTAGGCCCGGCCGCATATAACAGGGCGGTAGACATCAGAGCCGTATACATCAGATCGGGACGTCTCCATGCATCATGTCAAGCTCATCTTCATCGGGCTCTTCGCCATGATGGGTGACTTTGAAGATCCAACGGTCGAGCACCAAGTAGCGAACCACCCACACCACACCAAACCCAAACAGCTGAGCAGTAAAGACTGCAATTTGCTCGGTGAGCCCCTGGCCACGGAACTCTTCCTCTACTAGCCACGTCAATAAGGTGGCAAAGCTCACACCAAGTATTCCGGCAATCCAAAACACCAAGATCTGTGTGCGCAGATTGTCTTGAGAGACCTCTTTCCACACGAAGTATTTATTGGCAAAGAAGTTCGGTAAAATTAAAATCAGCGCACTCAGAATTGATGCCTTGGTGTAGTCGCCGTCAAAGACGAAGGTGCCAAGTACTTGAATCATGATCTGTCCAAGTGGCACGAACACCACAGAGACCCCCACATAGCGGATCTGCTTGCGACCCTGATCAGAGCGTGCGTGCTCAATTAGGGCTGTTGGGGAAAGATTCACTTTCCTAGGCTATCGGAAGGCTGGGCTTCAGCCCGAACTCAACACAGTTCGGGCCTAACTGGTGGCCGACACCAGGCTGCAGAGAACTTCGGCGATACTTCCCAAGTGCGAAGATTGCTGATAGTGCCGTTGTTAGCAGTTCTAGGGGCTTGCGATGGCTCAGCTACTTCAAGCAGCACTAGTTCAGACAGCATTAGTACAGACCGCACTAGTAGAGACAGCAGCGCTACCGACAGCAGCGCTACCGACAGCCTGAGTACGACTGAGCTTCCTGCGCTAGCGCTCCAACCGCTTGACGCAAACTTTGACGGCCCGATTGCGGGGGTGGCTCTGCCAAACTTAGCTCTGCCCAAGCGGGAGTCCTTCTTGATTGCGGAGCGAGCAGGTCGCGTCATCTTGGTGAGTCTGAACCCAGCGGGACAGGTTTCTTCAACTGAGCAGATTTTAGATATTGAAGACCAAGTTGGCAGTACAGAGGCCGAACGCGGTCTTCTTGGCATTGCAGTTCACCCCGATGGTTCGGAACTGTTTGTGAGCTATACCTCGAGCGAAGATGGCAGTAGCCAGCTCGACTCTTACAAGCTTGAAGGTACAAAAGTTGTGACCACTACCAGGGAGACGATTCTGAGCGTGCCGCAACCCTATGCGAACCACAATGGCGGTCATATTGCTTTTGGACCTGATGGATTTTTGTATATGGCGCTGGGTGATGGTGGTGGGTCCGGCGACCCTGAGGGCAATGCACAGAACCGGGCAGTGTTGTTGGGAAAAATACTCAGGTTGGACCCTGATGCACCCAGCGCTGTAGCGGCCGGTAACCCCTTTGTGACTACACCGGGAGCGCAGCCACAGATTTGGCTTACTGGGGTTAGGAACCCGTGGCGATTTAGTTTTGACTCGGCCACCGGAGACTTATGGATTGGTGATGTTGGGCAAAACCAGACCGAAGAAATCAACCTTCTCGCCGCAAGTCAAGGAGGCGGGTTTGGGGCAAATCTGGGTTGGGATATTTTCGAGGGCACCTCAGAGTTCGCAGACCCCAACGTTTCACCCGGCGACAGCAGTGCAGGACCCTTTACCGAACCTGTTGTTGAGTACTCCCACGACAATGGCTGTTCTGTTACTGGCGGGGTGGTTTACCGGGGAAAGAAGATTGCTGCGTTGCGCGGCGCCTATCTGTACTCCGATTTTTGCAACCCCGAGCTTCAGAGCATCCGTCTAGAATCAACTCAGAAATCGGGTCAGGTAGTAAATGAAATCTCGCTAGGTTTGCAACTTCAGAGCACTGTTGGTTTTTTTGAGGACTCCACTGGCGAGGTCTATCTGATTGGCCTAGACGACGGAGTTTTTAAGCTACAGACCCAAAATTGAGAAGGTTCAATAAATTAGTTGACACAAGTGTCAAACAGCTATAGATTGTTGGTTGCCCCATCTGGTCCCGGAAGCATGGTTTGTGAGAGCCGTACTTCCGGGATCGGTGTCGTTTTAAGCCAACAGCGGCGTTTTAAGCCAACAGCGTCGTCTTAGACCAAAGCTGCCTTAAACAGAGGCTTGGGTCATTCCAAGAACTATGCACTCCATCGAAATGGCTAAAAGCGTCCAGTCTTGAGTTGAGGATTCTCTAGATACTGCTTCTGGCCAGTCATACTTTTTCCAGATTCGCTCAGTGGTCCCTAGTACGGGGTTCGTAAACCCGGTGATTAGGTTGTTAGAGGCTAAAGAAAGCTCACGGTACCCCAGTGGCGGACGGGGCTCTCTACCGACCTTCTCGAGCCCGATTTTCCAAAATTGGTCGAGTCTCTTCAGCGTATTCTCAGACTCCTGAGGGCTAATAAGACCATGGAGCGCAAGCATGTCGACTGAATTCCAAAGCGTGGCATCTTCCCCGGTGATTCGCTGCAACTCAGAAGTGGTTATTTCTAAAATCATGTCAGACATATTTGCCGGCAAATAATTAGCGAGTTCTGCGAGTTCCTCGGGCACTGCGGCATTGTTCAGTAACAATTCCGTCACTGAAATGAGATAGGCCTCGAAAGCCGAGCTGTTCGAACCATCACCCCCACCCCAATAGTGATACAACAAACCTCGGCTCAACCCCGCTCGTTGAGAAACTGCACCGGCGTTGAGGTACGCGAACACCTCCCTCAGGCCCGTGCCATGCGCATAATGTTCCAGCGTCAGCTCATATCCTGCCTGCACAAGTCGAGCGCGCGCTGAGTCGGCCACGCTTTCTGATGCATTTTCTGACTCATTCTCATTTGTATCCACGGCTTGACAACCATATCCGACTGATTCACCCCGTATCTCAACGAATCCACAGGGCTCTCCTGATAGTGACTCCTCATCGGCCATTGTTCGGCCGAGCCCTGGGCGGGTTAATGTGAGAAGTGAGAAATTTTCTGTCAAAACTTTGGTTGTTTTTATGGCGCTGGAAGGTAAGCCAAGCCGAACAACTGCCTGATCGCTGCGTCATGATTGCTGCGCCGCATACAAGCAACTGGGATTTCCCTATGACCTTGGCAATTGCTGGCGCTACCGGCAATGAAATCCGCTGGCTAGGCAAGTCTCAGATGTTTGTGCCAGGGGTTGCACCCATCTTTCGCTGGCTTGGCGGCACCGCAGTAGAACGCTCAAGTTCTCAAGGGCTTGTGGGTGACTTGGTGGCCGAGTTCGGTAGACGCTCAAAATTGATTTTGGTAGTACCTGCAGAAGCAACCCGTAGCCCCGTCGAGTACTGGAAATCTGGTTTTTATCAGATCGCCATGCAGGCACAGGTACCAATCGTGTGCGCTTTTGTAGACAAAAAAACTCGTACTGGTGGGTATGGTCCGCTCATCATGCCAACTGGCGATATGGCAAAGGACATGGACCTGATTCGAGCCTTCTACGAAGATAAATCCGGGATTAAGCCGAACAGGTTTAACACCCCGCGATTACGAGAAGAAGATGCACTCTCGGCAGGCTCGGCAACAGCGGAAGAGTCCGCAACTACTGACTAGTGCGGCCACTAGTCACGACCCCACCAGTGGCGGCAGCAACTAGTCACTAGAGTTCGCCAAAGTCCCGGCCCATGTCTTTTAGCTCAGCAATGATTCTGGACCGGGTCTGTTCGCGAAGTTGCGCAACATCATGTATCACCAGGCCCTCGGTGCTTATGGGTTCAAGCACACGTAGCTCTGCGACTGACTTTCCAAAGCGCCAGTCATGGGGGCGAAGCGCAGTAGAGGTACCAAAAACTGCAATCGGCAGTATGGGCACCCCTGCCTCAATCGCCAAGCGAAACGCCCCGTCCTTGAACGGCAACAAGTCACCTGTGGTTGAACGAGTGCCCTCGGGGAAAATCATCACCGAGACATCATCATCTAAGCGCAACGCGCACTGCCGCATGGCCTCGGCTGCGCTTCTGGGATCTTTGCGATCGAGCTCAATGTCTTTCGCCATTCTCATCAGCCAACCAGCAACCGGGATCTTGAAGTTCTCCTTCTTGGATAGCCATTTCATCTCCCAAGGAAGGTTGCTAATTAGCAGGATATCGACAAATGACTCGTGATTTGAAACAATCACATACGGATTGCGTGGATTCTTGGGGTAATGCCCACCAAGGCGGAACGTCCACAGCGGGTTGAGCCTCTGATGCACCACGGTGACTTTGCGAAACAGAAAACCCGTCCAGTATCGGGATGGATCAAATGGTGCAGTTACTAGCCAGACAACCGCCATCGCTGGCAACAGCAACAACACTCCTAGACCGAATACGAACCATGACCAGATCGACCACAACGTCACTGACAGGTTCTTCATTGGCAGATCTCCCATTTTGACTCGCAAATTGACTCAGGTCTTCGACCACCGGCCCTTCACACTAGTTACCTCAAGAGTTAGTTACTTCTAAAAGACCGACTCCCAACAGGTTCAAGCCGGTGGCGACCAGCGATAGACATTGGTCTCTCGCTGCACAAACCCAAGCCTTTGATACAAGCGGTTTGCAGCTTCACGAGATGGTCGAGAGGTCAGATCAACAGTCTTCGCTCCAAGTTGCTCGGCTAGCAAAATCGCTGCGGAGTTGAGCGCCTCGCCAACACCCTTACCCCTAGCAGCTCCGTCAACTACCACGTCTTCTATCCAGGCGCGCATCCCGGTTGGAATCCTAAACACCACCAGCGTCATGCAACCCAGAATCTGTCCAGACTCTTCACGGGCTACAAGTAAATGACTTGCGCCACCCGCCAGTAGCTCTTCTAGTTCTACTGCGGTGGGAATCGCTGAAGAGACCGACAACTGCGGAATAAGTGCCGCAATAGCCTCGGTCAGTTCTGTTGTGACCTTGGTGCATTCCTCGACTTGAATCATTGCGCAATGCTAGGCGAGGGCTAGCCGCGGCTGCGATCCAAGCGGCTATACATGCGGCCCTTGGCTTCTTGACTGTGCGGAGCAGTGGCACGGTGGAGGAAGACAAACTCACCGATAGGGTCAATGCAATGACACACCTGTTGTGGACTGATCGGCCGGTAGGTGATCGACCAGTGATGATTGTTGCATTCGAGGGCTGGAACGATGCGGCCGATGCTGCAAGCTCGGCAATTGACCTTCTCACGCGGAGCCTAAGTAGTAATCAGTTTGCACAGATTGACCCCGAAGACTTCTACGACTTCACCGCAACTAGGCCTTCTGTGCGCAGCTTGGGTGGGCTAAAACGAACTATCGACTGGCCACAAAACACCTTCTCTTGGTCTACTCCCCCAGAAGCGCCAAGCGGAGTCATCCTGATGCGCGGTGTAGAGCCACAACTCAAGTGGCGGACCTTCTGTGGGCAGATTCTGGAGGTTGCCACAGAGTTGAACTGCAGCATGGTTATAACTCTGGGATCGTTGCTAGCTGATGTTGCTCATACTCGGCCTACTCCCATTTTTGGTAACGCCTATAAGGAATCAGTCATCAACCGCTTCAACTTGGGCCAAGCCCATTATGAGGGACCAACTGGAATCGTTGGGGTACTTCATACGGAGTGCGTCAGCGCTCAGATTGACTCGGCCTCTTTGTGGGCAGCGGTACCTGCTTATGTTCCATCTGCCCCGTCACCCAAAGCTGCACTTGCACTGGTGAAAAGGGTTTGCGAACTCACCAATCTGACACTCAACCCAAAGAATCTGGCGAGCGCTAGCCAAGCCTACGAACAAGAGATCACTGCTTTGGTAGCCGAAGACGAGACCACAATTGACTACGTCAGACATCTTGAGGAACAACACGATCTAAACGCGGGACCCATCCAGTCTGCCGATGACCTAGTAAAAGAAGTAGAGCGGTTCCTGCGGGAGCAGTAAGTCAGGCCAGCAGTAAGTCAGGCCAGCAGTAAGTCAGGCCAGCAGTAAGTCAGGGCGGCAGCAAGTCAGGATTAGGGAAACATCTCGGGCGGATCAGCCTGTTCGAGCTCATCAACAACCGTGCCTTCATCTACTTGATCTCCCGACTCATAGGCAGCACGCGCCACCATGTGTGCACCCACCGGTGCTGTCAGGAACTGCAACAGAATCACCAAGACCAACAAGGTGACACCAGCTAGGCCATTGACCTTCAGCATGGCGCCAACTACGACTAGCACCAGACCCAAAGTTGGCGGCTTAGTTGCGGCGTGCATCCGACCAAACACATCGGGCAGCCTGTACACGCCAATCCCACCAAGCAACCCAAGCAGACAGCCAGCAACTATGAGTACCGCAGAAATCACAGAAGTCACAGGCAACTCTGAGAGACCTACTAACGCAATCATGCGCCGCGTCGTTCAATAAATCGGGCAACCATCGTGGTACCAAAGAACCCAACCATTGCCACAATGACCATCACAATTAAATATGTGTCTTCACCCGTGCGGGCTGAGAGAACTCCAATGCCCATCACCAGCAAAGTCAGCAACAGGTCTGTAGCTACTACTCGGTCAGCAAGCGAAGGGCCCTGCACTAGGCGAGCAAGGGTGAAAAATGCTCCGATAGAGAGCAAAATAAATCCCAGATTGGTAGCAAGAATCATGTGTTGATCCCGTCTGGACCTGCTTGGTTCTTATCCGCTGGCCAGACCGGTGGTGGTTTCAGAATGGCTTTGCGGTCTGCCGCCGACCCGAACGCTCTCACCACATACTCCTCAAGTTCAAGACCATCGGCTCGCACTTGATCGGGGTCTCCTGTTTTTAAGCAATGCACATAAAGCACCGGTGGCACCGTCGCCCCGTTTCGCACCTGCAGATGGCCAGCGGGCGGATCGGTTCCAATCTGCCCGAAGGCCTGAGGCCGCACATCTACTGTCAACGTCCCGGGGGTGAGTGTTATTGCGTTGGCAACAAAGGCTGTGATTAATGGCGAACATGTCCGCAGTGGCACCGCAACGATGCCCGGCTCGACTTGTATTCGCGGCCGGATAATTTCTCGGGCCACACTCAGATTTGAAAGCAGGAGAGCCTTGGCAAACCACAGTCCGAAACGAATAACAGCTACTGGGTGAACTCCACCGTGTTTCGCAGGGCTAGGCGGAAACAGCAGTACCAAGGCTAGGGCTAGCGCTAGCCCGGCCAGAGTGTTGCCAGGGCTCAGGTCTCCCCACAACAAAATCCACACGGTGGTTAGCCAAGCCACCATCAACACCCGGGTAATCATCTGAGCACCTCGTGAATATACGCAGTTGGGTTTAACAGGCTTTGGGCAGCCCGCTCAGAAAGATCAAATATTGGGCCAGCAAACACTGCAATAGCAAGCGTGACTGCAACTAGGGCAACAGTGGCACTGCGCATAAGAACTGGAGTAGGCAGGCGAGCCTCGCCCGCAGCCGAAGCCAACCGCAACGTGGGGTCTTCGGGAGTTCCCAAGAAGACGCCATTCCAAATTTTGATCATTGAGAACAACGTCAACAGGCTCACCAGAAGACTTACTGCCACGATGGCGTACTCCTGAGCGCCAAAGCCAGCTTGAATGATTCCTAATTTTCCAACGAAGCCAGAGAACGGTGGTATTCCGGCCAGACTGAGCGCAGCAAGCAAGAACAACCCGGCAACTAGTGGCGTTCTTCGAATCATCCCGCCCACTTTGTTTAACGCCGTTGAACCCGTGCTCTCTTCGACTAACCCCGTGGTCAAAAACAGAGCGGTCTTTACTGGTATCTGATGGATGATAAAGAACACGGTGCCCGCCACCCCAGCAACACTAAAGAGCCCAAGTCCCAGAATCATGTAGCCAATTTGAGAGACAATATGAAAGCTCAATATGCGCTTCATATCATTTTGAGCAATTGCACCGAGTACACCGATCGCCATGGTCAGGCCCGCGCAAACTAACAGAATTGTTGACGGGCGATGCTGCGGGAACAACAAGGTTTGAGTACGAATGATGGAGTACACGCCTACCTTGGTGAGCAGACCGGCGAACACTGCGGTGACTGGCATCCGAGCAGTTGGGTAGGAGTCAGGCAACCAAAAAAACAAGGGAAATATTGCTGCTTTGATACCAAACACCACCAACAAAAACATGGAAAGCGCCGTCTGAGTGCCATCAGGAAGTAGAGCGATCTTTCCAGCAAGATCAGCCATGTTGACGGTGCCAGTAGCCGCATACACCCAAGCAATTCCGATTACGAACAGGGTTGATGCCAACAAATTGATGATGACGTAGGTCATGCCCGAACGGACCTGCTCACGCCGACCACCCAAGGTAATCAGCACATAGCTTGCAGCTAGGGTTATCTCATATGCCACGAACAAGTTGAACAAGTCACCCGTAGTAAATGACAGCGCCACACCAGCAGTCATCACTAGATAAACAGGGTGGAACACGGGTTGGTCCTCGTCGGCGCCAGGTTGCCCGATGGCATAGATCAACACCATGAGCACCGTCACCATGCTGATCACAAGCATCAGAGCGCTAAACATGTCAACCACCAAGGTGATACCAATCGGTGCTGCCCAGCCACCCATTTGGATTGACTGCACACCGTCTTGCTCCACTGCGATCAGAAGGAACACCGCATCGATTAACACCGCAACTAGTGCGCTTACCGCAATGATGCGTTGCAGGCTTCTGTGATTAAACGCAATTATCGCCACAGCTGCTGCAATTAACGGAATCACAATTGGCAGCACAAGAAGAACACTCATGAGGAGCGCCTCCACCATCTGCGAACTTCTTCTTCGCCAAGCTGAGCGATTCTTGCATCCTCGAGGTCATCTTCAACCTCATCATTTTGAGTGAGTACCCAACTTCGATAGGCAAGCGCCAACAAAAATGAAATGATGCCGAAGCTAATAACGATGGCGGTCAGAGCTAGTGCCTGTGGCAGCGGATCAGCGACTACGTCGTCTGGGCCGAAGGTACCAATGACCGGTGCCTTTCCAGCGCCACCGCTAACCACCATGAGCAGTAGGTTTGCCGAATGCCCCATCAGAGCCAAACCCAAAATGATGCGAGACAGGCTGCGCTGTAAAAGCAGGTACACGCCCACAGAGAACAACACTGCAACTACGAAAGCAGAGACAAAGCTCATGGCTGCACCTCATCGGGGTTCGTGCCATCGGCGGTGCCAAGTTGTTCGAGTAATAACAGCGCCATACCCAGCACCACTAGATAGACACCCATATCGAAGAACAACACCGAAGAGGTCTTCACTGTGCCAATCACCAACAGGTCGGCTGAGATGATGGAACTCTCCAAGAACTCGTGCCCGGTAGCCAAAGAAATGCAGCCAGTCACAGTGGCAAACAACATTCCGAGGCCTAAAAAGGTGGTTGCTGGAATCGAGATGCTTCGAGACAGTGCTGGCGGGCCGCCCGCAACAAATCGCAGGCCAAAAGCACAAGAGGCAACTAGGCCGCCGGCGAACCCTCCACCGGGCTGATTATGGCCGCTGAACAATAAATAGAGCGAGAGCAACAAGAGCGTGTGGAACTCTGCCTGCACGCAAAGATCGAGTATTACCGACCGGCGGTGAGTCATGAGTCCACCTCGGCGCTAGTGAGCCCTGTTGCATCTTTCACAGGTGGTTTTTTTGCCCGCACAATTGCCGCTACGCCGAGTGCAGCCACGGCCAGCACAACAATTTCACCCATAGTGTCGAAGCCGCGGAAGTCAACCACGATGACATTCACCACGTTGTTGCCGCCGCCTTCGGAATAGGCTTTGTCGAGATACTGCCCAGAAATTGTGGGCTCTGTTCTTGCACCGATAGCAAACAGTGTGAAGCCAAAGACAAACAGTCCAGACAGCAGCGCAATGGCTATCCGTATGAGTTGACTTCCAGGTAGTTTGGGCCGAGCAAAGTCTGCTGGAAGGTGCCGGAACGCAAGCACAAAGACAGCCACACCAAGGGTCTCAATCAGCAATTGAGTAATTGCAAGATCTGGCGCTCCTTGGATCACGAACAGCGCTGCCATTCCATAGCCGACAGCTCCCACAAGTAACACTGCGGCAAATCTTCTGCGTGCAACAGCGGCACCAACTGCGCAGACAATCATGATGAACCCAACCACTACTTGCAAAGGGGAGTCAGCAAGCCAAATATTTGGCATGACGCCATCGCTCAGTAGCGGAACCCCCGGCAGCACAATCATGGTGAGCAGGATGATCCCTAAGTAGATGGGCAGCGAACCGTGCTGTACAAAGCCAGTCACTGCGTCTGCGGAAACGAGTAGACCCTTGACCGTGCGATCAAAGCCGCTTTGTGCGCTCGGCAGGTGGGGAACCGAATCTTGAAAGCGCTCCACTCGTTGTCGCCACCAAAAAAGTGCACCGCCGGCAAATATGGCTAGCGCAGAGAGCGCTAAGGCTTGGGTAAATCCATGCCAGAGGGCTAGCTGATGCTCACTAGAGGAACCAACTAATGACTCATAGGCACGAGCAACCACTGGGTCGATAAGCGATGGCAACAGACCAAACAACACGGTGAGCGCTGCAAGCACCATGACGGGAGCAACAAACATCTTCGATGGTTGAGGTGCAGAACCCTGAGGTACAGAACCCTGCTCACCAAGAATTCTGACCTGCTGAGGGCCAAACGCGCCCCATAAGAACCGGGCGCTATACGCAACCGTCAACGTCGACCCGATCACAACGCCGATCAGTACCACTACGCCCCAACGCCAACCAGTCTCTCCTAAAGCCGCAAGAGCTTCTTCTTTTGCAATAAACCCAAATAGCGGAGGTATACCCGCCATAGATGCAGCAACTACGCCTGCGGCGACTGTCAGGACTGGCCACTGGGCACCTAGGCCGCCAAGCACCCGAATGTCTCTGGTGTGAGTCTGATGATCGATGATGCCTACCAGCATGAACAGTGCTGCTTTGAAGATGCCATGCGCCAACAAAAGAGTGCAGCCGGCAAAAATCGACTCCTTGGTGCCTACCCCGAATAACAGCATCATCAGTCCGAGTTGGCTGATTGTTCCGTAGGCCAGAATCAGCTTCAAGTCATGCTGGCGTAGTGATCGATACGCCCCGATCAACATGGTGGCCAGACCAAAAGAAATCACCAGCGGGCGCCAGATGCTGTACTCGGCAAAGGCCGGGGTGAACCTTGCTACTAGGTACACCCCGGCCGTCACCATAGTTGCCGAATGCAGGTATGAGCTCACCGGTGTAGGGGCGTTCATTGCCCGCGGTAGCCAAGTATGAAACGGCACTTGGGCAGACTTTGTGAATGCGCCAATCAGCACTAAAACCAATGCAGCAGTCACTACCGAGCCAGATGGTGGTTTCGATAACAACGCTGACATCGAATAGGTGCCGGCCGCCTCGCCGAGCAGTACAAACCCGCCCAACATGGCAAGGCCGCCCATTCCCGTAATGAGAAGTGCCTGAAGCGCCCCCGATCTAGCAGCAGTCTTTTCATCCTCGATGCTAATGAGCAGATACGAGGTAATCGAAGTGAGTTCCCAGAACAGAAATAGCGCCAGCAAATTGTCTGCAAGTACCAGGCCGATCATTGATCCAGAGAACAACAACAGTGTTGCGGCAAATCTTCCGATGATGGGCTCTTGGTGAAAATATGACCCTGCGTACACAAAAACTAAAACTCCAATGCCGGCCACAAGTGACAGCATCAAGAATGCGAACCCGTCAAAACGAAGCCCGAGTGTCAAGCCCAGTTGTGGCACCCAAGCTGCCTGCTCGCTGATGGGCCCTGACTCAGATATTTTGCTGTAAGCCCACACACCCCAAACGCAGGTCGCTGCCGGCACTAAAGCCGCAACGTAAAAAACTTCTCGACCAAGCTTCTTTGCTAGTGCTGGAAGCACAGCAGCTGCTACTAGGAAAGAAAGAATCAGGATAAACACGCGCCGCGCCTACACGGAGGGCTCGAGCACATGCATCAGTGCTCGGCGAATCTCACTTTGATGGTCAAGGTCTTGCACCTGTCCACCTGCTGCAAGTGTTAGGTAAAAAGTATCGATTACATCCTCGCCCATGGTATGGATTTTGGCCGAAGAAACGTTCAGATCTAAGTCTGCCAACGCTCGGGTCAAGCCATAGAGCAGGCCAATGCGGTCTGGTCCAACTGCCTCAAGCACGGTTGCACCGGGGGTGGCGTCGTTATCGAAGCGCACCCGAGATGGGAACTGGCTTGGCCCTCGTCGGGGCCTACGGTGAGTTCTTCGGACTCGATCCTCAAGTCGCGCTTGCACTGCAAGACGGCCCTCAAGAGACTTCAAAATATCCTCACGAACATCCTGCCAGGGCAGGACCCCTGAGCCACCCACAGTGACGTGAAACTCATCAAGTGCAACGCCGTTCTCGGAATATACATTTGCGCTGACTACATCAAGATCATGAAGCGCTAGCGCTCCAGCAACTCGAAAGAACACGCCAAGACGATCGGGGCAGACCACAGTGATCCGTTCGCCTTCAACCGAAATATGAATGCCAGGACCCTGCATAAGCGAGCGCTGGGCATCGCTCGGAAAGCTCGCCCTCTCAGAAAGTTGCTCACCGCCGTTGAGTAAATTGGCCACTCGAGTAGCTAGCTGTTCTACAAGTTGTGCCTTCCACGGACCCCAAGAAGTCTCGCCAGTAGACACTCCATCTGCTTCTGACAAAGCCCGCAGCAACGCCAAGCGATCCGTAGTGCCCACAAGCTTTGCAACGCCCTCAATCGTGGCGGGGTCATCAAGGTCTCGACGAGTAGCAATCTCTGACAACAACAAGTGATTGACCACCAAAAACCCAATAGTTGAAACGTCTTCGGGATTGAACCCCAAACGAGTTGCAATCTCAGTGGCGAGTTGCTTGCCGACTTCGCTGTGATCCCCCGGGTAGCCCTTGCCGATGTCGTGCAATAATGCTGCCACTACCAACAAATCAGGCCGTGGGGTTCGGTGCGCTAACGAGGCCGCCTCGGCGCTGCATTCAAGCAAGTGACGATCAACGGTGTAGTGGTGAAACACATTGCGCTGCGGCAGGCTCCGGCACGGTTCCCACTCGGGAAGCAGTTGGGTCCATAAACCAAACTGATCGAAGGTTTCAATCACTGGAATAGAAGCGGGGCCATTGCGCAGTAAATCAACTAATAAACTACGCGCCTCTGCCGACCAAGGAGCTGGCATCTCGGGCGCCTGCGCAAGAGCTTCGAGCGTTCGCACCTCTATCCGAGCCGAACCCTGCGCTGCGGCTAGCCCTACTTGCAGAACCGTCACAGGGTCACTGACCGGGATGGCATCTGCGGCCAAACACACCCGAGCGTTGCGCAATACCAAACCGTTTTCGAGCTGGCGTTCCCTACGGAACCGATCCCTAAAGGGGCCCCCCAGAGACAATTTGATTTCATGAAAGCTCTCGTCGCTAGCCCAAGCAATTTCGCGGCCAGCGGTTGCAACTCGAGACATAAGAACATCAGCATCAGCATCGCCAACCGCTGCAGCGACTGCATCTTGTTCTTGCAATAGCAATTGGTCGCCGGGCCTCGCTGTGCAACGGTGTAGCTCGATTCGAACAGTCAAGAGTTCATCGTAGGCAGGGGCTAAAGATGCCATCAGCGCATCGTCAATGTCTGCGCCGGCTGCCCGAGCCCAACTCATCGCATGAACATCTCGAAGTCCGCCTCGACCCTCTTTCAGATCTGGCTCAAGATCAAAGGCAAGTTCACCAGAACTGCGATGACGTTCCTCAACTGAACTCGTCAGTTCTCCGAGCCAACGCTTACCGCGCTTACGCCAATTTACTTTGGCCTTCTCTGCTAGCTCAGCAGTCAGGGCCCGGTCACCAGCAATGTGGCGAGCCGACAACAAACCAGTGGCAGTAACAAGGTCTTCATTTGCTAACGCAAGGGTCTCTTTCGTGCTCCGGACAGCGTGACCCAGCTTCAGGCCAGCATCCCAAATCGGATACCAAAGCGCATCTGCAATGTCGGATACTTGCTTGGTGGGCGCGTTTCGAGCGTGGAGCAGCAGCAAATCAAGATCGGATTGAGGGGCAAGTTCTGATCGGCCTTGACCACCAACTGCTACAAGAGCAGCTCCGGTGGACCCGGCATCGGATGCGTCAAAAATCTCGATAAGCCAAGACTCGATCAACCCAGTATATGCGAGGCAAAATTCGCGCCCTTGGAGCTGCCGGTTGTCCAGGAAGTCGCTGCGTTGCAGTGCGTAGGACATGTGTTCCTTAGTCTACCGAAGCAAAGCGAAGGGTTTCGCTCTCTCCGAAGTCATCCAGCGAAAGCAAGCAAACTCGCAATCAGACTGCGTCTACGCCGTGCTCGCCTGTACGAATCCGAACAAGGTCTTCGACGCTAGTAACCCAGATCTTGCCGTCGCCGATCTTGTCTGTTTTGGCTGCTGCAGCGATTGCGTCAACTACTGCTGGCGCCTCGGCGTCATCAACCACGACCTCAATCTTTACCTTGGGTAGAAAGTCCACTTGGTACTCAGTACCTCGATAGGTCTCTGTGTGGCCACCTTGGCGACCAAAGCCGCGCACCTCGGTCACGGTCATGCCCACCACTCCTGCTGCCTTGAGGGCATTCTTTACATCATCAAGTTTGAATGGCTTTACTACTGCAGTGACCAACTTCATTGGGACACTTCCTTTCTCAGATGACCAAGAACATTCATTCTTCGGCCATGGTGACGCCCCGACGACTTGTCGAGATTTTGTATGGACAGCCGAGCTAGGCCAAGGATAATGGCTTTCACCGGTAGTTGAATTGAACTACTAGTTGCCAGACACTACGGGGAACGTGTTTCGGGCATGTTTCGCTCACCTAGCCAGTGCGTTACGTAACTCTGTTGGCTCTACAGCCCAGCCAGTTGGCTCTACAGTCCACACTCATGACTGTTCGACATGATTGTCGCCACTACTCCAGTCGATCTGTTACTCCAACAGAGCTGGTACAACGATGCAGGCTTGGCGTTGCATCCGAAACCCCGTTTGATTGCCCCGAGAATTGCCTCTTTTTTGAACCTAGACCGATCGACAGCAACTGGACCCCGCCGCCCAACAGTTAGTCGGCCCTCAGCTTTCGGACCATCGACTAATGGACTGGCGGTTAGTCAGTCAGTAGCGAGTCAGTCAGTAGTAATGAGCTCTGATACACGCCGGAAAAACTTGCTTCGCGGTAGTACTTCAGCCCCGACGGAGAGCGCCCAAGCCATGGTTTCATCCTCTACATGCGGAGCAAATCCAATCACCCGGTGGCAGGATTGCACCACAGCGCTCAGCACATCGGGTACGCCCGGCCTAGAAAGATCAACCAACACCAGATCGGCTCCAGCGGCAACGATTGGTAGTAAGGCAGCCGCGCCAACAAATTCAATTTGATGCGCGCTGTTCTGGATGCTTAGGCGCGACCGATCCATCAAATCTGGAATCAAGGCAACGATTTTCATGAAGCCAGCTTCAATAAATCGACCTCGGGGGTGGCGATTCTGCGCTGGTTCATCGTTGCCCTGCATTTCGCCGGCGTAGTAAATGCACGTGAGCCTTAGCTGCTCCCCAGACTAAGCCCGGATCGCTCAGTCGCTCATCTACATCGTTGAACGAGGCTGGAGCTAAACCGTACACGTCATGTGGAAAGGCCCGCTCCTCGAACTGATCGCGCCTTTCTACCGGAACGGCGGCCGCGCTCAAGACCAACGTTGCGTAGCTAGTAGATGACCGCAGTAGAGCTAAGGGGGTGCTTTGTTGGGCATCAAGATCGGTTGCCAAAAGTGCGCTGATCTGCGGACTGACCTGAGCTCGGCATTGTTCGCCAGCGCTCACTGCCTGTGCAAGCTGCACCTGAGTAAGTTCAACAGATGCAGCCGCTGCTCGGTTGATGACGGAGTTGACCACCCAGTCAACAAGTACCTGGTCGATAGCTTCAGCTAGCGCAGTCGAGTACTGCGCAAACATCTGCTCCTCTGGGCTGTCAACCACCATCGTTGCCGCCCGGTGGGGTTAGGCCGGCTGGGGCATTAGTAGCTGTAGTAGGGGTGGCTGGAGCGGCTGTAGCAGGGCTTCTATTGAGCGTGACGGGAGGCTCAAGTTGCGTGGGTTGTGGGTCGACTGGGATCCTGGGCGTACCGACGCCAATTGAGTTCCGCAGAACACCCGGTAGCGAGTTGCCGGTGCACGCCAATTCGACCATGTTTCCAACGATGCGAACCTGCGGGTCGCAAGGCAAAAGTTGCGGATCGGCCACTTGCAAACTGGTCAGTTGCCCGGCAGCTCGTAACTGCGGGGAATCAATCATTAGGTCGTTGCCTTGGAGCGATAGCGCTGCCGGTTCGAGCGGTGAGCCGAGCAGTAGCACCCCGTCGCGTATCTGTGCCGGAACACCGACTAGCGCGCCGATCTGGCTTGGATCAACTAATACTCGCACCGAACCCGAGCCAAGTGAAGAGGCAACTACTTTGGCTGTGCGAAGCGATAGGTCGACTTGTAAATCATTCAGGATGTAATCGGCTTGGGTTACTGGCAGCGAGTAGAGCTTTGCTTTGTCCAAGCGGATGGCGATTTGATCGACCCGCCCGCTAAAGATGGCGGGCAGTATTGACGGCTGCCACCAGGCCTTTCCAACGGTCACCGCTACTCCTTCTCCTACTCCTGCTGCGCGAAGTTGGTCCTCGGCAAGTTGTTCGGTAGCAACTCGACCACCGACTTCGATGCAGAACAACAAAACAAGCAGCGAGCAAGCAGCAGCGACCAGCAGCTTTCGGATTGTTTTGCCCTTGGGGTGATTAGCCACGAGTGAAACTCACACACCTACTTCTGTTAGCACTACCTCTGGAGACTCAACCATGCCCACATAAAATGGTCCGAACTCGCCGTATTGAGTAGAGGCCTGGTCGTATCGCATGGTGTAAACGACCTCTTTGATTGTGTCTGGCGTATCTCCGAACAGCGTGACTCCCCACTCGTATTCATCAAGGCCAGTTGAACCTGTGATGAGTTGTGTGAGTCTGCCAGCAAACTTTCGGCCAGACGCGCCGTGTTCGTACATCAGTTCTTTTCGGCGCTCAAAGCTCAACTCATACCAGTTGGCGCCAACGTCACGAGTCTTCGACATGGGGTAGAAGCAAAAGGCGGGCTTTGCTTCGGGTGGAAGCACGGGGTAAAGCCGCGCCTGTTGCATCTCTTCTGGCACACCAGCTGCATACTCAGAAAGTTCGGTCAGCGAGACGTACGACTCTGTTAGGTCTAGGCCAGCGACAACCAAATCTGTTTGCAGTCGGCGAAGGCGCCATTGGTCGGTAGAGAGCGCAAGCACCGCAACATCGCACTTATGGCCGAGCATTGCAGCAGTCACTACTTGGTCGCCGTGATCCTGCGCCGAGGCGATTGCTTGGAGCACTGCCTCTCGATCAGTGCGCGAGCTCACATGGAAGAACAAGTGCATCACGGCAAGGCCAACGGAGGGAGAAGCGGGCAAAGTCATGTTGACAGTCTGTCATGAGAGCACTCAGCGAAACGAGCGCCGACTTAAGTGGTGCAATTGGACTAGTAGTCCATGCCTCCCATATCGGGGGAGGACGTGGTGCTAGCTGCGGGTGCGTCTGTGATGACCGCTTCAGTGGTCAGAAAGAGTGCAGCAATTGAGGCTGCATTCTGAAGCGCCGAGCGGGTGACTTTAGCTGCGTCGATGATCCCAGCGGCCACAAGGTCTTCGTATTGGTTTGTGGCTGCATTCAAACCCTCATTTGGGTTTGTGAGTGCTCGTACTTTAGCGACAATCACAGCGCCTTCTAGGCCAGCATTCTCTGCAATCTGCGTAAGTGGTGCTTCAAGGGCTTTGGCCACGATCCTTGCCCCTGTTGCCTCATCGCCAGTCAAGGTGGCGGCGAGTTCCTGAACTGCCTGCTGCGCACGCAACAGGGTGACGCCACCGCCGGCAACAACGCCCTCTTCGATGGCGGCTTTAGTGGTGGAAACTGCATCTTCGATGCGGTGCTTTTTCTCTTTAAGTTCTACCTCTGTGGCTGCGCCAACCTTGAGAACAGCAACTCCGCCCGAGAGTTTGGCGAGTCGCTCTTGCAGTTTCTCGGTGTCGTAATCGGAATCGGTGTTGTCTATCTCGGCCTTGATCTGGGCGATACGGCCAGCAATGTCATCTTTGGAGCCGGCCCCGTTGATGATGGTGGTCTCGTCTTTAGTAATGACAACGCGGTCGGCCTGGCCCAGCACGTCAAGGTCAATAGAGTCCAGCTTAAGGCCAACCTCTTCAAGGATCACCTGCGCGCCAGTCAGGACTGCAATATCAGCCAGCATGGCCTTGCGACGCTCACCAAACCCGGGAGCCTTGACGGCAACTGAGGTAAAGGTGCCGCGGATTTTGTTAACTACGAGAGTTGCGAGTGCTTCGCCATCAACATCTTCAGCAATAATCACAAGCGTCCGATTGGTCTGCATGACCTTCTCGAGCACGGGGACTAGGTCTCTGATATTCGAGATTTTGGAGCCGACTAGCAGCAGATAGGGGCTTTCAAGAACGGCTTCTTGGCGATCTACATCGGTGACGAAGTATGGCGAGATGTAGCCCTTGTCAAAGCGCATTCCCTCGGCAAACTCAAGTTCGATTCCGAAAGTGTTTGATTCCTCGACAGTGATGACACCATCCTTGCCAACCTTGTCGATTGCGTCGGCGATAGTTGCGCCAATTGCAGGGTCGGCCGAAGAGACACCCGCCACTTGCGCGATCTGTTCTTTAGAGTCAACGACTATGGCAAGTTCGTGGATCTTTTCAGTTGCGCAAGCTGTGGCCTGCTCAATGCCTTTTTTGATACCCATGGGATTGGCGCCGGCCGCAAGGTTGCGCAGACCTTCACGCACCATCGACCAAGCAAGCACGGTGGCTGTGGTGGTGCCATCGCCAGCAACATCATCGGTCTTTTTTGCTACTTCTTTTACGAGGCTTGCGCCGATGTTCTCATAGGGGTCTTCAAGCTCGATCTCTTTGGCTATAGACACACCGTCGTTTGTGATGGTAGGTGCTCCCCATTTTTTGTCGAGCACAACGTTGCGACCTTTTGGGCCGAGGGTCACACGCACCGCGTCTGCGAGCTGGTTCATACCGGCTTCAAGCTTGCGGCGGGCTGTATCGTCAAACGAGATGTTCTTGGCCATGGGGGTCCTCCGTTGGAACTGGTTTCTTTGCACTTTGTAGCAAAGAGTGCCACTCGAATTTAGCACTCATAACCCGAGAGTGCTAACCGCCCCCAAGGCTCCATGCGTTGAAGAACCTGAAGTCCTCAGGAGAATGCAAGGAGTTCGACGGTTGCATAAACCGTTGCAATAACCAATATTAAGACACCAAAAAGCGAGCGAATGGTGCGTTCCGATATCCCGATGTTGATTCGAGCTCCAATTTGGGCGCCAGGTACCACCCCAAACATGAGAGGCAAAGCAAAGAACCAGTCGACATGACCCAAGATCATATGGGTGATTAGGGCCGGGATGCTGAAGATAGCCACTGCCACCAAGCTGGAGGCGACGGCCGGCTTTATGGGCACCTTGAGTGGACCAGTGAGCACCGGAACCATGATGACGCCGCCACCCACGCCAAGCAGTCCGGCCAGAAACCCAGAGGCTGCGCCGAGCGCGGCGAGTAGCGGCAGCGGGTGCTTTTTGGGGTTGGGATTGGGGTTGGGGTCTGGGTCTACAGCGGAGTCGCCGGCTTGGTCTGGGTCCACAGCGGAGTCGCCGGCTTGGTCGCTAGGCGCATCCAAGTTCGGAACCAGCTTGGAAACGCCCCGCCCGCCACGCACTACCGATACGCCCGACCAGAACATCAAGGCAGCTGTCAATAACATCAAGAATCTGGCATCTATCAAGCTAGACGTTAGGGCGCCTGCGATGGCGAAGACTGCACCTGAGATTCCCAAACCGAGCGCAGACCGCCAGTCGACCAAGCCTGCCTTGGCATAGCGCCAGGTCCCAGAAAGTGCAGCCGGAAGTATGGCTGGAACAGTTGACCCAACTGCCAAGATCGGCGTAGCGCCAAGCACCCGAATCGCAGGAGTAGTAATTACTGCACCACCAACCCCGAGCAGGGCCGAAAGTACCCCTGCAGCAACGCCAACCAAAAAGGTCAGGCTCACTACAAACCAGTCGGAAGTAAAAACCTGGCTCAACATGACCTGGCTCGACAGGATGTTGCTCAGACCGGGTCCAAGCGATAGTGGTGAAGTCACTTGAGAAGTCTGCCCGAGTTCCCCGCATCACGTCGACAATGCCGAGCCCGAATCGAGGGGCCTTCCCGAGCAGGACCGTGCCCCATTAACGGTCCTACTCGGGTTGGTGTGGTTGGCGAGGCTGGCGTGTGTGGTGAGTGAGTGAGTGAGTGAGTGAGTGAGTGAGTGAGT
>Ga0105054_10000229_pt1 | contig 80053 bp, 72 predicted proteins | sample BON02_FD_78091 | JGI IMG/M metagenome (GOLD analysis project Ga0105054, IMG submission 78091) | Freshwater microbial communities from Lake Bonney liftoff mats and glacier meltwater in Antarctica - BON-02 (megahit assembly) | ecosystem: Environmental > Aquatic > Freshwater > Ice > Glacier...
CCGAACCTAGGCTAAAAAAGTCATGAGGTTTTGAGACAAACGGGGTTTGAGACGGCTTTTCCAGCCCAGCGCCGTGGGCGTGGTTCGGAGCCAGAAGCGCAAAGCCCCGCGTGGTGCGGGGCTCTGGCGGGGTCACAACAAGGCTGAGCAAGTTGTGAACCTAGGTTTTGGCGGAGAGGGTGGGATTCGAACCCACGGTACTTTGCAGTACGCCTGATTTCGAGAGCAATGCGTCGTTAAATATCGTTTTAATTCAACGACTTATTTGACATAAATTGGACTTTGCAAATTCTTTGCAAATCCTAAGCTGCAAGCCCCCATATAATTGCGTATGAACGAGCTTGTCGACAAACACGAGATCGAAGACGCCTTTTACATCTACCTGCAGCGCAACAGCACGCGATGGATCGCGCGGTTCAAGATCGACGGCAAGTGGCTGTCACGTTCAACCAAGCAGCGCGACAAGGCGAAGGCTATCACTGGCGCAATCAGAGTCAAGGCCGAGTGCGAGATCAAGCACGCGCATGGCATCACGATACAGACCAAGGCATTCAAGTATGTCGCCGAATTGGCCATCCAGCGAATGGACGATGCGTTGCCGGGAACGAAAGGCAAGGGATCCTTCGCGGACTACAAGCTGTTTCTGCGCCGCTATCACATTCCCTTTTTTGACCGCACTCACATCACGAGCATTGATCGAGCGAAGCTCATCGAGTTCGACAGATGGCGGGAAGAAAGCGGTGGCCGCATTCCGACGCAGTCGACACTGAAAAGCCACAACGCGGCATTGCAGCGCGTGTTCGACGAGGCGGTCATTCGGAAATGGATGACGGTCGTTCAAGTGCCCGGGCTATCAACATCTTCAGGTGTTCCTGGAGTCCGTCGAGACTATTTCACATCAGAAGAAGTGACCAAGATCACCAAGGGGTTCGATCGCTGGATAGCGGAAAGTCGTACACCCCATTCGCGCAACATCCGCGAGTTGTTGTACTACTACTTCCAGTTCGCCGTTTATACGGGGCTACGGCCTGGCACAGAGATGGACAACTTGCTCTGGAGTGACATTCAGATCAAAGACAAGGCCGACACACAGCATGTCGTGATCAACGTGCGAAAGGGAAAGACGACGTTGCATACGGGGTCGCGCTTGGTCGTTGGGTATCACGATCTGTACGACATGGTTCTCGACATGCACATGCTGTCACTTGATGGCGCTGTCGATGAAGTTCCAGACGACTTCGACCCTCTCGTATTCAGACTGCCAAACGGTGAGACGACGGAACAGCTTGGTCGAAATTTTACCGTTCTGCTCAAGCGGCTGAAGCTTGAAAAGGGCCCAGGTGGAAAGCGCACGTTGTATTCGCTGCGTCATACCTACATCACCATGAAGTTGCTTGAAGGCGTGCCGGCGGCGGTGATCGCCAAGCAGTGCGGTACGAGTTCAGCGATGATCGAGCAGCACTACAGCCATATCACTTCACTGATGTACACGAAGGAATTGGTTGGGAACGAAGCGGCGGAGTTGACGAAGCTCATTCGCCGATACGCGGACCTTGCTTGAGGGAGTTTGCGTTTTATTACTTAAAGCAACAAAATTAGGCCTATGCCACCAACCAAAATGCCTCCGGTCCAGTCCAAAAAAATCAACGACGAAAGCACGAGCGTCAAGCGAACTCGACGAACGAAATTGGTCAAACCGTCCGACGTTGTGATCGATATGGAGACGGGAGTAACGGAAGTATCTGCGAAGGTCGCTGGACGACGCAAGAAGAGGCAATCGACGCCGCACGAAGACTTTATCCGTCAATTCAGAAAGAAGCAGGACGATAAGTATGTTGCCAATTTGGTTGCTCGAGGATTGACGGTTTATAGCCCGGAAGATCTGTTCGAAACGTTTGGCATGGAAGTGGATGATGCTTGGAGTCGGGAACACGTCCAAGAAGCTGCCGAGCTTGGCGCTGTCGCGTTGCCCTTGTCGAAACTTCGGAAGCGTACTGGAGACTTTGAACAGAAGTATTCGGCAGTTGGACGAAAGGCGATGAAGACCTTCATGACTGAGGCCTATCGAATTTACTTGTTGGCTGAGCAATCAAGTCATAGCTACAAGATCTACTCAGACCTCCGGCAGATTCTCAAAAGACAAGGGACAGGAGTACACAAGGATTCACCTGGCGCAAGCGTCATCATGCGAGGCGTGTTCGCGCATATCAACAGCAAGCAGGTACATGTGTATGGTCGGGCACTTGAGGCGGCCATGAAGGACGAGATTGCAGTTGACAAATTCGCGCAGTTCATTGACAACGAAGGTGGCTTTGAAAAGCTCCGAGCCAAACAGGCGAAGCTTTCGGCTAGTGATCGAGTGGCGACAGCGGCAGAAGTGGAACAGAAGGGGCGAGAGTTTGCATTGAAGAAGCTTGCCTTTGCAAGAACCGAGCCCTTTCTCAAGGTTCCCATTACGCGTGACAATTTCTTTCGCATCAAGTCAGGCGAGAAGGCAAAAGAGCGGAAGGAAACGCGCAGTTTCGTCCAGTACAACATGGTTGTGATGCTGGCAGCACTCGATGAACGTGATACGTCGAATCTTGATCTGTACTGGTCAGTGCTAATGACGCCGGCGCTTGAGCGCGCAGTCTTGAAAGCGGTCAGCGAGACATTCGTGAACAACGCTGATTGGGTTGCAAGATTTAGGAAGTGGGAGAAGGAGCAAGAAATGGACGCAACCAAGACTTGAGCCGCATACGATTGCCGGGCACTGTTAGATGGGAGACGCGCATGGCTAGAAGCATGGCAGAACAGATTCCGAAGTTGGAGAGGACGCTGGGAATAGATCCCGGCTTCTTTGACAAACTTCAAGACGAAGACGACTGGTCAATGATCATCAAGTTGCATGCACTGATTGAGTCGGCGGTGTCTGAATTACTAACACGGCAATTCAAGAGTATTGCGTTGAAAGAAACGTTCTCAAAACTGGAACTCAGCAACAAGCGGACTGGAAAGATGGCGTTCGTCGCGGCTCTAGAACTTGTGGGAGATGCCGAACGAAGATACATCAGCGCGCTGTCTGAGCTTAGAAACAAGCTCGTTCACAACATCCACAACGTCGGGTACGACTTGGGCGCAGAAGTGAAGAAAATGGACAAACAGCAGTTCAATCAATTCATGAAGAACTTCAATACATTGTCTACCGACGAAGACGATGTTGTGACCGACCTCTTCCGCGGAGATCCGATTCAAGCGCTTTGGTATGGTGCAATGACTGTGTTGGCAATGATTTACATAAAACAGGAAGAAAGCGGACAGGCATGAACCGCGATGTGGACTTCGCTAGCAACAATTTCAATGCATCAAACCAACTCTACAGCAGCGCGTTTTTGGTTGTCGTTGACGTCAATGTATGCCTGCGTCGTCGATATGTTGCGATGACCGGCCAATGACATTAGTACACGTACCCCGACCCCTTTACTTGCAAGATTCGTAATGAATGATCTGCGTCCGCTGTGGCTGCTTGCGCCTTCGATGCCAACAGCGCGATACAAATGGTGGAAGTGCTGCGCAAGCGTATTGGAGTCGAATCCGCTTTGCATGCGCTTCTGCGTGTAAAACAGCTTTCGACTGCGATCAACAGGCTTGTACAGCGTCAAGTAGCTTTTCAACTCCTTGCGCAGTTTCTCGCCAACAAACACAACACGCGCATGGTTGCCTTTCGTTTGATCTGCATCGAGTCGGATTTCGTCTCTGATGTCACCATTTGCGTCGATCACATCGTTTATGCGTAACGCGGCCACTTCACCGACTCGCATTCCGGCTAAGTGTGTCATCAGCAGCATCGCTCTGTTGCGTGCAGCATGCTTGCGGGTCGCAACGTAGTCGGTCACGCGTCGCAGCTCTTGTTGGGTGAGTGTTTTTGCTTGGCTCATCTTGGTCCTTCGACAATCAAATGAAAACAGAGCTGTAGTGTGCTTTCGTTGGTCCTGTTCGAGCAACCGATGCGATTCGTCCTGGCAACACGTCAGGTTTCTATTTCGATCAATGACTTGCAGGGTGAATCAAAGCAATTGCATATTTCCGTTGATTTTCGAACAGCAGCTGAGGCCAGTGTTGCATAGATTGAGTTGCCCGTATAGCACGCTGCGCGCGTTTTTTCATGCTGCAATGCGTGCAAGCATTCGCAGCGTTAAATTGCGTGCTACGCAGGGTTCTGCTGCGTTTCTGAACACTTCTTGCGTGCGTGTAAGAACTCGAAAGTCAGTGATGTCCTGAAATTTTGGAGACAGTGGCGGAATTAAAGCAGTTGCAGCTTCGTCCCACTTTTCTCAAATTGTCCGATCAGTCCCGCAGCAAACGACCTTCTGTGCAGATGCTTTGTTGAATGATCTCTGGAATGCATATGTGTTCGACGGCAAATGCGTCGTTGTCTGTGTAGCCAACTTCCTTAGTCATGTAGTCCAGCCAACCGTAGCAATTGGTCAGCGGTTCAACACGAACCTCGTTATGTGCAAAATCGCAGTCGTGCCATGCCTTCTCTATCAGCACGCCTATGTCTGCCTGTTTGTCTGTAGGTATATTGCCAACTGCAATGTGGAAATGAGGCCGCTTGTGTGTGTTACGGCCTTCGATAGCGACAAGTAGTAAAGGCTTGGCCCAATGCTCTTTGTTCTTGTGCTTCGATTGATTTCCGTAAAGGTAGTGAGTTAGTCGTGCTTCGAATCTGTTCGCTGTGCTGCGTATGGTCTGATCAGTCAAATGCTGGCCGAACTCATATATCTCTGTGCTTTGATTGTCGAAGCGACGCACACGGATTCGCGCATACTTTTTAAGGGTCAAAGTTGCAGCCGTGGTCAAGTAAGGCGCATATCGACTTGCCATCTCTCGAAATGCTGCCTGCAACTTTGTATCAAACCTTGCTACTTCCATTTTTGATTCTCCTAATGCTATTTATCTGCATCGAGAAAGAGCACTAAAAATGCCGAATCGTTGGCGGAATTTCGGTTGCTCTTAATGTGCTCTGAAAGCAAACTTGCGTTGCTATCAACAAAGGAGCTATGAAATGTCTACATTGGGAAAGTTGAAACTCGTGAGCGTTACAGCTGAACGAAAATCTCCAGTCGTTCAGCGTCGCAGCAAGCTGACTGGGAAACTCGACCATCAAATTGCCTATGCTAAGGCGGCAATTGAAGGCGTCAATTACGCCGCGAAACGTGTGAAATTTGTGAAGGATGCGGAATCTGGCGAGCGCAAGCAGGTCGAGCTTTCCACCCGTGTAAAGCCATGGTGGTTTACAGGTCCGAACGGCAAGTTGGTTTTGGCACTGCGATATGGTGCGAAACCGATTGAAATCGCTAAGGGCAAGAATGCTGTCGAAGTTGCCGGTATGGACGATTTGGTGGTCACGCTTGAATTGGTCAAGGGCGCTGTGCATGCTGGTGAACTGGATGCTCAAATTGAGCATGCTAGCGGTTCGTTGCGAGCTGGCTTTTCCAAGAAGAAGTGAAGGCTTGGCGCCTGATACAACGACCAACCACCAGTTCGGGTCACATGCGTGAGCCACATTGGCTGGTGAGTTGTAGGCATAGTCTTTGGCCAACTATTCAGTCGCGCTCCCGAATCGGTTTGGAGACTCGTTCGAGCGCGGCAATGATCCGCGCTGTGTAGTAGACAGCGTGACAAGTAATTCCGGCGACTAGACCTTTAGGATTCCGAGCGCATAGACTTGGGGGCGGAGCTTTGCACCAAGCTCCGCATATGCCTCAGCGAATTTTGCGGCGATTGTGTCTGGGAGTGTGCCCCTCGCTTTCAATGCCATACGCACCTGATACCAGCCGACATCGGGACGGTTGAGGCAGTACTTCTTCCGAATGGCGTACGAGTCCACTTCGCTGAAGTACTCCCTCCAAATTTCTCTACCGGCCTTGATGGCTGCACGTGCTTCCGGCGAGATTTTGATCTTGGCAATATGACGAACCATGAAATCAGACTCGAAGCGGTCAGTGCTGCCCACTTCGCTCTCCGTGAAAGGAATGAAGTGGTTTACAAGCGACCACGTCTTGCCATTCCACTGTAGGCCGTCGGCGCTAGCTGAAAGATTCTGGCCGTTAAACAGCATCCAGATGAGGCAGTCGCTTTTGAATTGATCCGATAGAGTCTTTGTGGGAGCGAGCAATTGATCCCGGTCGTTTTGCCAAGTTTTCTTGATCAGCAGTCGCGCGCAAAAGACCACGGCTGATTGCGAGAGATTCGATTCGGTCACGAGAAATGCCCCCGCGTTGCCGTAACCGGACGACAAAAGGGCAGTGGACAGGGCCGCATGCTGCATGTCGGATCCGTTAGAAATCATTCCGCCAATCGCGCCATCTGCCCACCTGGTTCCGCGAACATCCTTGACGCTGCTGGTCGGTGTCAACGCGCTCTTGAGCGGCAGTGCTTCCACATCATTCGGCTTTGGTCGGTCGATCCAATCCCCAAGTAACTTGGCCCCGCTGATGTTGAAGAAACTTCTTTTCCCGATCTTGACGGCGTTTCTGTCGAGCACATCGGTTTCAATTTCGACGATCGGAGTCTTGGTCTTGGAGTTCTGCTTTTGCGCCCAGATCAGGAATCCGATTGGGAAGTCGCCTTTCAGGCCGTCAAATGCCTTGCTGTGTACGACGAATCCACCAAGGTATTGAGCATTCCAGTTGGCTCGAAAGACTTCAAAGTTTGGCGCGTTGACATACTTCAGTTTGCTAAAAATTGCCACTTTGGCAGTTGGCATCTCCTTTGCAATGCGAACTAGAAATTGAGTGAACAGCTCGCGTGAAGCGTAACCCTGGCTGTCCATGCACGTCGCCACGCGTGTCTTCGCTACACTTGACTTTGCTCCGGATGTGTCCTGTTCTTTGTCCGCTACATTGTCGGCTTTCATGGCCTCAGCGTATGGAGGATTGATTAGCACGAGAAGTTGCTTTCCTTCCGCAATGGCCTTGGTTAGTGCAGCTGGCAACTTGTTGGAGAGCTTGTAGTTGATTGATCCGTCGTCGTCGATGTCGTCATTTAAATAGTCGTACTGAAATCGCGTCGCCGCTACGCAAGTTTTCGTCGACTTCATGACGTTGATATCAGGCGCATCAAGCGTCGACATGAAGAGTTTGCGGTGATTCGAATGCTTGACCTCCAAGTTGCCGACACCGCAGCACATGTCCCACACAATATATCGGTCTTGCCAGTTGGGTCCTAACGCGACTTTAAGGTAGTCGTAGGCCTTGTCGACAACATGAAGCGGTGTGTAGAAGGCTCCCTTGAAGCCGCGTTCGTCAAGAGGGATGAGGCTATCTCGTCTTTCGAGCAGATAGTTCCGATATTGCTCACGAGGCGGTCGGTGGTACATCGCCCAGAACTGAACGTATCCAGCAGTGTTGGCAAGGTCGAAAATTTCTCTCCCGAGCTGAAAGGCTGGTTTCCCGCTCTTGAACAGTAACTGAGCAGGAAGATCGGCGTGAGTTGTTACGGTACCGTCGTGCATGATGTCGGCGAAGAACAGTAGGTCATACTCTTTCTCCGCAATGCCGATTACTTCCCGGCCAATCATGATCACCCACTTATCGAATACCTGCTTTAAGTTGTCGGGGGTGATCTGAGTTCGAACGATTTCACCGGTTTTAATTGCAGCTTTGACGGTGCCGATAAAGACGTCCGCATCTGTCTCAATGCGAAAGCCAACATAGTGCGTGCCGATATGGGCGGATATCGCTGCAAGGGCTTCAGGCGTGTACTTGGTTGCAGACTTGCCCCACTTGATCGTCCGCTTTTCAAGGAAGGGCAGGACCTCGCTGCTTTTCATCAGTGCAGCCTTCTCAGTATCGATCACTGCCAGCAGTGGCGGCACATGCTCACCCCGGTTCAAGGCCAACTGAACGTAGTGCAACAGTTGCGTGAACATGGAGTGATACGTGTTCCTTCCTCCAAGCTTGGCTTCGAACCAGACCTCGTCGGTCTGTATATCGATCAGTCCCTTTGTATGCTTCTTGAGTGCAAGGGCTTTAATGTATGCGTCCTTGACATCTTCTTCGGACATTGCATTTGCCAGATTCTCAAGTAGGGGCATAGTTTTCTCGTAGCCGACGTGAGATTGTCGGTAATCAGGCTGTTGGTCGGTCGACGTTTCGACCAGCATTGTCGCCTCTGTTCGCAGGCGGAATGGAGTGCGTTCGGGTGTCACTGCAAGCCCCCGGCATAAATAGTTGAACTAGGGGGTTTGTATGAGACTAGACGAAATCGAACAGAGCACAGCTGCCGAGCAGCGTGTGGACCGAATGAAGGACAACGCCAATACAGCAAAGGACAAGGCCAAGCAGTTGACTACTCAGGCCAAGGTCGGTGCTGATCAGTTGAAGCTGCAGAAGTCGAGGGAGCAGTTGACGAAGGCACGTACACCGTCGTCAGCGACATCGACGATCACGCCGCATACATGAGCATCAAATTGTCGAGAGAGGCGAGTGCTTAAAAAGGAGGCATGCTTTCGTAAAGAAATTGGTGAATTTCCAGCACGTAGTGGGGTCGATGATCGCATCATGGAGTTGCAACCGGCATCACTGTCGACTTTGCACAAAGAAAAACGGCCTGACGCTATGTTTTTTATAGCGTCAGGCCGTTGTCTGTGGCGGAGAGGGAGGGATTCGAACCCTCGGAACCTTTCAGTTCGCTTGATTTCGAGTCAAGTACAATCGACCACTCTGCCACCTCTCCATGTGCCTTCTCGGCACAACCTCGAATTCTAGCAGCACGCAGAATGTTTAGGGCTTTGCAAATCTTTGCAAGCAATTTCGTCTGCTAGAACTTAAAAATCTTATTTTATTTCAACAGGTTGCAGTTTCGCGATCTCGCATGCGCTCTCTTTCGAGTCAGGTACATTCGGCCACTCTGCCACCTCTCCATGCGCCTTCCCGGCGCAGCCTTGGATTCTAGCAGCACGCAGAGGCTGTAGGACTTGGCAATGCCTGGCAAGCAAACCTGTCTGCCAGCAAGTAAATGCCCTGGTGTTTTTAAATGAGTTGCCGTTGCTGCATCTCGCGCACACTCATTTTCGTGTCATGTGCACTCTGCCACTTCCCTTGTCCCGGAGCGGCAATTTCTATCCGCCGGCTGGCGTTTTTTTGGGCGACCGGGTTTCAGGCTGCGTCGGCCAGTTGCTGCAGCGCAGCGGCAACTTCGTCCCGGGTCACGCCGTCTCCCAGCGTGTAATGGCCGTCCAGGGCCGCAAGGGCGTCGGCACCTTGCTTTTGCAGTCGGCCGATGGTGGCGCCGGCGTCCTTGGGCGAGGCAAAGGCATGGCTTTGCAGCAGCGGCCGGCCGGTTGCGTTGACCAGCTTGAAAGCGAATGTGCCGTCGTTTTCACGGTATTGCTTGAATGTCGGCAGCGTGGCCTTGTCGGCCTTTTTGCTACCGGCCTGGCTGGCTGTGCCCAGGTTGCGCAGTCCAACGGAGTGGCGCACCTTTGCCATGAACGGCGTGGCGACCTTGCGTGCCTTGGTGGCGCCGCGCAGCAGGATCTGCTCGATTGCTGCCGGGTCGCTGATCAGCGCGTCGTAGCGCTCGCGCATCGGCGTGATCTCTTTGTCGAGCCGCTCAAACACCCGTTCCTTGGCCTCGCCCCACGCGATGCCGTCGGCGTAGGCCTTGCGCAGGGCGGCGGTCTCTTCTTCGCTGGCAAAGGCCTGGTAGATCTGGAACAGCGCCGAGCCTTCCACGTCCTTGGCTTCACCCGGCAACCGGGAGTCGGTGACGATGCCGGCGATCAGCTTGCGCAGCTGCGGCCGCGGCGAGAACAGCGGGATATGGTTGTCATAACTCTTGCTCATCTTGCGTCCGTCGACGCCGGGCAAGGTGGCCACCGATTCCTCGATCACCACCTCGGGCAGTGTGAAGTGCTGCCCGTAGCGGTAGTTGAAGCTGTTGGCCATGTCACGCGCCATCTCCAGGTGCTGTACCTGGTCGCGACCGACCGGCACCTTGTGTGCGTTGAACATCAGGATGTCGGCGCCCATCAGCACCGGGTACATGAACAGACCGGCGGTGACGTCGGTATCGGTGTCAGCACCTGCGGCGGTGTTCTTGTCCACCGCAGCCTTGTAGGCATGGGCCCGGTTCAGGATACCCTTGCCGGTGACGCAGGTCAGGAACCAGGTCAGTTCGGGGATTTCAGGGATGTCGGATTGGCGGTAGAAGGTTACGCGCTCAGGGTCCAGGCCCGCAGCCAGCCAGCTGGCGGCAATCTCCAGCGTCGAGCGCTGGATGCGCGCCGGCTCCTCGACCTTGATCAGCGCATGGTAGTCGGCCAGAAAGTAGAAACTCTCGACGTCGTCCCGCAGGCTGGCCCGCACCGAGGGCCGAATCGAGCCGACGTAGTTGCCAAGGTGGGGAGTGCCGGTGGTGGTGATGCCGGTCAGAAAACGCGTGGTGCTCATGGTGCAGTCAAAGATGGCGTGTCGGTCAGACGAATATCCAGATGAAGGGACTCAGCAGCAGGTCGAGCAGGCCGAAGGTCAGCGTCATCAGGGGGCGCATCCAATAGGTGCTGACCACGCCCAGCAACAGCAGGCCCATGACGATGAAGAAGCCCCAGGGTTCTATTCGGGCCACCATCTCGGCCTGGCGCATGGGCAACAGTCCGACCAGGATGCGCCCGCCATCGAGTGGCGGCAGCGGAAACAGGTTGAGTACGAACATCACCACGTTGACCAGGATGCCACCCTGGCACATGCGCAGGAAAAACGGTTCGGTGACGCCGCTGGCATGCAGCACCACCATGACCAGGCCCCACAGAAAGGCCTGGATCAGGTTGACGCCAGGCCCTGCCAGCGCGACCCAGACCATGTCGCGTTTCGGATTGCGCAGGTTGCCGAAGCGCACGGGCACCGGTTTGGCGTAACCGAACACAAAGGCGCCGGAGGTGGCGAAAAACAGCATCAAGGGCATTACGATGGTGCCCACCGGGTCGATGTGCTTGAGCGGGTTCAGTGTGATGCGCCCCAGTGCGGCGGCCGTGTTGTCGCCGAAATGGCGCGCCGCATAACCGTGCGCGGCCTCATGGACCGTGATCGCAAACAGTACCGGAAGCGCGTAGATCAGGACCGTCTGGATCAGGTTCGAAGTTTCCACCGGGGGATTGTCTCAGACGCGGCGCGGTCGGCTGCCGTCACAGGCCCAGCGCCGCCGGGTCGCCACGTCCCCGGCGCACCAGCACTGGCTCGCCGTCGGACAGGTCGACCACCGTGGTGGCCTGGTGCGCGCAGGCGCCGGCATCGACGACACCGTCGATCTGGTGTTCGAAGCGGGCGCGAATGTCGTGGGCATCGTTGAGCGGCTCGGTGTCGCCTGGCGCGATCAAGGTGGTGGCCAGCAACGGACCGTTGTGCAGTGCCAGCAGATGTTGCAGCACGCTGTGCTCCGGCACGCGCAAGCCGATGGTCTTGCGTTGCGGGTGGCTGACCCGGCGCGGCACTTCCTTGCTGGCCAGCAGGATGAAGGTGTAAGGACCTGGCGTGGCAGATTTGATCAGGCGGAACTGGCGGTTGTCGACCCGCGCATAGTTGGCCAGCTCGCTCAGGTCACGACACAGCAGCGTCAGGTGGTGGCGGTCATCCACGCCGCGAATCCGGCGCAAGCGGTCGGCCGCCGTCTTGTCGTCCAGGTGGCAGGCCAGGGCATAACTGGAGTCGGTGGGCACGGCCAGCACGCCGCCACGTTCGAACAGCGTCACCGCCTGCTTGAGCAGACGCTGTTGGGGGTTCTCCGGGTGGACTTCGAAGTACTGCGCCATGTCAGGCCAGGCGCAACGGGTTGCAAGCTTGCCGGTTCACTGGATCCGTGACTCCAGCATTTCCCATACCGGCGTCAGCCCGGCGGGCAGCATGGGCAGGGTGCCGAGGTCGGTACGGGACTCGTCCGGGCTATGGAAGTCGCTGCCGCGCGATGCAGCCAGACCGAATTCGCGTGCGGTTTCGGCGTAGGTCACGTATTCAGCCGCGCTATGGCTGCCTGTCACGACCTCCACGCCCTGGCCGCCATGGTTCTTGAATTCGGTGAACAGCGCGTACTCTTCGTTGGCGCTGAATTTGTAGCGCGCAGGATGGGCGATCACGGCTACGCCGCCGCCTTCGGTGATCCACCGGACCGCGTCCTGGAGCGACGCCCACCGGTGCTCGACGAATCCCGGCTTGCCCTCGGTCAAGTACTTGCGGAACACCTCATTGGTTTCCTTGCATACGCCGGTGTCGACCAGAAAGCGCGCAAAGTGGGTGCGCGAGATCAGTTCGTGGTTGCCGGCGAACTTGAGTGCACCCTCGTAGGCGTCCTTGATGCCGACCTTGGCCAGGCCAGCCGCCATGTCCTTGGCACGCTGGCCACGGCCGCCGCGGGTACGCGACAGTCCTTCGTGCATGCGCGGATCGTCAGCATCGAATCCCAGGCCGACGATATGCACCGTGCGACCGATGAAACTGACCGAAATTTCGGTGCCAGTGAGGTAATACATGCCCAGTTCGCGCGCCGCGGCAGCCGCGCGGGCCTGACCACCGATTTCGTCATGGTCGGTCAGTGACCACAACTCCACACCGTTGGCTTTGGCCCGCGCTGCCAGGGCTTCTGGCGTCAGCGTTCCGTCCGAGACGACGGAGTGGCAATGCAGGTCGGCGTTGAGAATCGTTTTCACGGCGCCATTCTAGGCTCTGACCCTGCCCCTGGCTGCGCGCCAGCCCAATACCCGTTGCCAGGCAAAAGGCCTGCAGCGGGCTTCAGCCGTCGGCGTTGATCTTGGTTATCAGTTCCTGGAGCACCGCGTCGGCCTTGTCGTTTGCGATCTGGCAGGTGCCGGCATTCTCGTGTCCGCCGCCGCCATAGCTGAGCATCAGCTCGCCGATATTCGTGTTCGACGTGCGATTGGTGATCGACTTGCCGGTCGCAAACACCGTGTTCTGCTTTTGCACGCCCCACATCGCATGGATGGAGATGTTGGTCTGCGGAAACAGCGCGTAGATCATGAACCGGTTGACCGCATAGATCATCTCCTCGTCCCGCAGATCGAGCACCGCCAGGTTGCCATGCACCTTGGTGCAGCGCTCGAGCTGTTCCTTGGCCTTGTCGGCATGGTCGAAATACAGTTCGACGCGCTCCACCATGTCCGGCATGGCCAGCACCTCGTTAATGGTGTGGGTACGAACATAGTTGATCAAGTCGAGCATCAGCTGGTAGTTGCTGATGCGGAATTCACGGAACCGGCCCAGTCCGGTGCGCGAGTCCATCAGGTAGTTCAGCAGCACCCAGCCGCTCGGGTCGAGGATTTCCTCGCGCGAAAACTCCGCAGCATCGCTCTTGTCCACCGCCGTCATCATGTCGTCGAAGGAGTCCGGAAAGCGCGATTGGCCGCCGTAGCATTCGTAGACCACCCGCGCGGCTGATGGCGCACCGGGATAGATGATGTAGTTCTTCGGGCGCTCGCCGGTATTGCGCGTGGTTTCGGACGCATGGTGGTCAAACACCATATGCGCCCCCGGCACATATGGCAGGTTGGTCGTGATGTCGCGATCGGTGATCTCGATCTTGCCGTCCTGCATGTCTTTGGGATGGACGAATTTGATGTCGTCGATCAGCTCCAGCTCGTTGAGCAAGATGGCACAGACAAGGCCGTCGAAGTCGCTGCGCGTGACGAGCCGGTATTTATGGTCGGACATGGCTTTACTCCACTGCGTCGGTTCGGACAAAAAGGCATTCTATTCGCCGGCGCGCCACCGGCCGCGGCAGGTGGCGCGAACCGGTGAGGCCGGTTTCACTCGAAATCGAGCAAAACCTTCATGGCCTGCGACCGATCCGCTGCCAGTGCAAAGGCACGCCCGGAATCCCGGAAGGGCAGCGTGGCCGAGATCAGCGGCTTGACATCGATCAGGCCCTTGTTGAGCAGTTCGACCGCTATCGCAAACTCCTCATGGAAACGGAAGGCGCCGCGCAGGTCGAACTCCTTGGCCACGATGGCGTTGATCGGCAGCGTCATATCGCCGCCCAGACCCACTTGCACGATGATGCCGCGCGGGCGCAGCGCGTCGAAGGCGCCACGCAGGGCACGCTCGTTGCCGCTGGCCTCGAACAACACGTCGAACGAGCCCTTGTCGGCGCAGTAGGGCAGCAGCCCGTCGGGCTGCTCGGCGACATTGATCACCTGGTCGGCGCCGACCTTGAGGGCGCTGCGCAAGGTGAAGGCGCTGACGTCGGTGGCCACGATATGGGCCGCGCCCGCGCGGCGTGCGGCCAGGATCAGCAGGGCGCCGATAGGACCGCAGCCGGTCACCAGCACCCGCTTGCCGAGCAGTGAGCCCGCCCGGCGCACCGCATGCAGGGCCACCGACAAGGGCTCGGCCAACGCCCCCTCGCTGTCGCTGACGGTGTCGGCCAGGCGATGGGCTTGGCTGGCGTCGCAGACGATCTCCTGGCGGAATGCGCCCTGTACATGCGGGGTGCGCATGGCGCTGCCGTAGTAGCGCATGTCCAGGCAATGGTTTTGCAGGCCCTGCTGGCAGTAGCTGCATTGGCCGCAGGGGCGGCTGGGGCTGACAGCCACGCGGTCGCCGACTTGCACGCCGCCCACGTCTGGCGCGGCCTGCTCGACGATGCCGGCGATCTCGTGGCCCAGCACCATCGGCTCCTTGATGCGGATGGTGCCGAAGCCACCGTGGTGGTAATAGTGCAGGTCCGATCCGCAGATGCCGCCCTTGCGTACCCGCACGCGAATCTGGCCGCTGTCGACTTCGGGTGTGGTGACGGTCTCGACCCGCAGGTCGCCGGGGGCATGAATGACAAGTGCTTCCATCAGAAGGATTCCATTGGTTCAGGGGAATGGTTACGTGCGCTGCCTGTGGTCGGTCACAAGGTGGCGGTCACGCCGCCGTCGACATACAGAATGTGGCCGTTGACGAACTTCGATGCGTCGCTGGCCAGAAACACCGCGGGGCCGACCAGGTCTTCGACATCGCCCCAGCGTCGCGAGGGCGTGCGGCCGATCAGCCAGCTGCTGAATTCCGGGTTCTTCACCAGCGCATCGTTGAGTTCGGTCTTGAAGTAGCCCGGGCCCAGTCCGTTGACCTGGATGCCATGCTGGCCCCAGTCGATGGCCATGCCCTTGGTCAGCATCTTCACGCCGCCCTTGCTGGCGGTGTAGGGCGCAATGTTCGGGCGTCCCAGTTCGCTCTGGACCGAACAGATATTGATGATCTTGCCCCGCTTGCGCGCAATCATGTGGCGTGCCACGGCCTGGCCGTTCAGGAACACGCTGTCCAGGTTGGTGCGCATCAGCTCATGCCAGTGCTCGACCGTGAAGTCCTCCAGCGGGCCGCGCCGCTGCATGCCGGCGTTGTTGACCAGAATGTCGATCGCGCCGATGGACTTCTCGATGTCGTCGATCGCCGCGGTGACGGCTTTGCTGTCGGTGACATCGAAGGCCTTCACATGAACCGTTGCGCCTTCGTCGCGCAGGGTTTTCGCCGCCGCCGCCAGCTTGTCCTGGCGGCGCGCATTGAGGATGACGGTGGCACCGGCCTGGGCCAAGCCACGGGCCAGTGCAAAGCCGATGCCCGCGCTGGAGCCGGTGATCAGGGCCATGCGGCCGGTCAGGTCGAACGCGGAGCTTGCGGAAGTGGGGGTGTTCATGGTGATGCCTGTCGCCAAAAAAATGCAGGGCGGGTGGGGAACGGTGATGGATCAGGATTCCATGCCTTCGATCAGGAACTTCACTTTACGCGATCCGTTCCATTCGTCGGCATCCAGGCGAAATGCGAGGCGTGCGCGCGCCGGCAGGCTGTCGGTGTGGTTGAACCAGATGCCATCAATCGGCGTGCCCTGGTGCTTGAGCTTGAGCGACAGGTGCTTCTCGCCGACCAGACGCTGCGACACCACCTCGACCTCTTCGCTGAACACCGGTGGCGCAAAGCCCTGGCCCCAGACTTCCTTGTGCAAGATATCGACCAGGTCGACACGGCGGTATTCGGGTGCCAGCGGACCGTCGGTCTCGAGCCGGCGCTGCAGCGTGGGCTTGTCCAGCCACTCCAACGCCACCTCGCTCAAGCCTTGCTCGAACTGGTCCAGATTTTCCTCGTTCACGGTGCAACCGGCGGCCATGGCGTGGCCGCCGAAGCGCAACAGCACGCCGGGATAACGCTTGGCCACCAGGTCAAGCGCGTCGCGCAGATGGAAACCGGGGATCGAGCGGCCCGAGCCCTTGAGTTCATGTTCCTTGCCCGGCGCCTGGCTGGCGGCGAACACGAACGTCGGCCGATGCAGCTTGTCCTTGATGCGCGAGGCCACGATGCCGACCACCCCTTCGTGGAAGTCGGGGTCGAACACGCAGATGGCCGGTGGCGGCTCATCGCCCTCGTCGAACAGCGATTCGGCAATCTCCATCGCCTGCACGCGCATGTCTCCTTCGATCTCGCGCCGCTCCCGGTTGATGCCGTCAAGCGTGCGGGCCAGTTCGTCCGCGCGCATCGGGTCGTCGGTCAACAGGCATTCGATGCCCAGCGTCATGTCGCTCAGGCGGCCGGCGGCGTTGATGCGCGGCCCCAGCGCGAAGCCGAAGTCGAAGGTCGTGGCCACCGGCGCCGAGCGCCCGGCCGCGCCGAACAGGCTGGACAGGCCGGCAGGCAGGGCGCCAGCGCGCACGCGCTTGAGTCCCTGGGCCACCAGGCGGCGGTTGTTGGCGTCCAGCCGCACCACGTCGGCCACCGTACCCAGCGCCACCAGCGGCAGCAAGGCATCGAGTTTGGGCTGGGTTTGCGGCGTGAACACCCCGCGTTCGCGCAGTTCGGAGCGCAAGGCCAGCAGCACATAGAACATCACGCCGACACCGGCAATCGATTTGCTGGCAAATTCACAACCGGGCTGGTTCGGGTTGACGATCACGTCGGCGTCGGGCAGCGTGCTGGCCGGGAGGTGGTGGTCGGTCACCAATACCTGCAGGTCCAGTGCGCGGGCGTGGGCCACGCCGTCGATGCTGGCGATGCCGTTGTCGACGGTGATCAACAGGTCGGCACCGCTGTCCTTGACGCGCTGCGCAATCGGCGCCGTCAGGCCATAGCCGTCGAGGACCCGGTCGGGCACGATGTAGCTCACATGCTGCGCGCCGAGCAGCCGCAGGCCCCGGATACCCACCGCACAGGCGGTGGCGCCGTCGCAGTCGTAATCGGCCACGATGCACAGCCGCTTGTCCCGGGCGATCGCGTCGGCGAGCAGGCGCGCCGCAGCCTGTGCGCCGAGCAGGCTGTCTGGCGGCAAGAGTCGGCCGAGTCCCTCGTCGAGTTCGTCCATTGCGCTGACGCCCCGCGCAGCGTAGAGCCGGGCCAGCAAGGGATGCACGCCGCCTTGCTCAAGGGCCCAGACAGCGCGTGGTGGAATGTCGCGGACGGTGATTTTCATAATAGCGGTGCATATTGTTGCAGGCTGGCGGCGTTGAAGCAGCGTCGCAGTCGTTCGACCCAGTCGGCTGGCTGCCCAGACCGGACCCGGTCCAGCGCCGCCTGCGCACACGGCGTGTCATTCACATGGGCGTAGGGGATCAGCAACTGCATGGCGGTATTGTCCGGGAACTGACCGGCGGGCCACCGATCGCCGGTGGGATGCCACAATGCCGGCTGTTCGCGTTTTAAACCTGGAAGAGTCTCGCGCCATGCGACATTGCTGCTGATGCAAGTGCCTTACGAGCTGGCCCTGGGCTGGCGTTATACCCGTGCGGGTCGGGCAACCCGGCGCAATGGCTTCATCTCTTTCATCTCCGGCGTGTCGATGCTGGGTATCGCGCTGGGTGTGGCCGCGCTGATTATCGTGCTCAGCGTGATGAACGGCTTTCAGAAGGAAGTACGCGACCGCATGCTCGGTGTGGTGTCACATGTGGAAATCTATGCCGCCAGTGGCGTGGCCTTGCCGGATCTGCAAGCCACCTTGCAGCAGACTAAAAGCAACCCGCAAGTTATCGGCGCCGCGCCATTCATCACCGCGCAGGGCCTGATTGCGCGCGGCGAAGACATGAAGGCGGCACTGGTGCGCGGTATTGATCCGGCGCTGGAGGCCGAGGTCAGCGATCTGGGGGCAGCCATGGGCAAGGACGTGCTGGCGCGCCTGGTACCCGGTGATTTCGGCATCGTGCTGGGGATCGAGCTGGCGCGTTCGCTGGGTGTGCGCGAGGGCGACAAGGTGACATTGATCACGCCCAGCGGGCAGATCACGCCGGCCGGGGTGGTGCCCCGACTCAAGCAGATGACGGTGGTCGGGACTTTTGATTCCGGCCATTTTGAATACGACTCGGCTTTGGCGCTGCTGCACATGGACGATGCGGCGCGCATCTACCGGCTGGAAGGTCCGACCGGCGTACGCCTGAAGCTGCGCGACCTGCACCAGGCGCGCGAGGTGGCAGACCAGCTCTCGCGCAGCTTGCGCGGCGACCTGGTCATCCGCGACTGGACGCGGCAGAACCGGACCTGGTTTGCCGCGGTACAGGTCGAAAAGCGCATGATGTCCATCATCCTGACGCTGATCGTGGCGGTGGCGGCGTTCAACCTGGTCAGCACGCTGGTGATGACGGTCACCGACAAACATGCCGACATCGCCATCCTGCGCACCCTCGGGGCGAGCCCGCGCAGCATCATGGCCATATTCGTCGTGCAAGGTGCGATGGTGGGTGTGATCGGAACCCTGGCCGGCCTGGCGCTGGGGCTGGGCATCGCGTTCAACATCGATGTCATCGTGCCGGCACTCGAGCACCTGTTCAACGCCAGCTTCCTGCCCAAGGACATCTACCTGATCAGCCGCATGCCCAGCGAACCGCAGCAGGCCGACATCGTGCCGATCACTGTGATCTCGCTGGTGCTGGCGTTCCTGGCCACGATTTACCCGAGCTGGCGTGCCAGCCGCGTTAACCCGGCCGAGGCCTTGCGTTATGAGTGATGTGGTGTTGCAGGCACAGGGCCTGACCAAACGATTCACCGAGGGGCGGCTCGATGTGACGGTGTTGCAAGGCATCGACCTGCAGGTGCGCAAGGGTGAAACCCTGGCCATTGTGGGAGCCTCCGGGTCGGGCAAGAGTACCTTGCTGCATCTGCTGGGCGCGCTCGATGCGCCGACTACGGGCTAGGTGCAACTGATGGGAACCGACCTGGCGACCTGCAGCGCGGCGCAGCAGGGCCGCTTGCGCAACCAGCACCTCGGTTTCGTCTACCAGTTCCACCATCTTCTGCCCGAGTTCAGTGCGCTTGACAACGTGGCCATGCCGCTGTGGATCCGGCGCATGGCGCCGGCCGACTGCGCGCGCGCGGCGACCGAGACCTTGCGCAGCGTCGGGCTGCAGGAGCGGCTGGAGCACCGGCCGTCCGAACTGTCCGGCGGCGAACGCCAGCGCGTGGCCATTGCCCGTGCGCTGGTGACCCGCCCGGCCTGCGTGCTGGCCGATGAGCCGACCGGCAACCTGGACCGCAGCACCGCCGACGGCGTGTTCGAATTGATGCTGCAACTCGCGCGCGATCAGGGCACGGCCTTTATCGTCGTCACGCATGACGAGGGCCTGGCCGCGCGCTGTGCGCGGCAGTTGCGGCTGGACCGCGGGCGGTTGACGGAAAAGTGCTGAGGGGTCTGAGCGCGGAACGGGCGGTATAGCCTGCCGCCTGATGCACCGGGAAGCGGGGCCTACAGAATCCGGTTGAACCAGGCCAGCGACAGAGCCGCCGAGGTCAGCGCCAGGATGGATGCCAGCAGCGCCAGCAAGCCGGAAATTTCGGTCTCCTTCTTCTCCACCGTCAGGCGCGAACTGAGTTTTTCGTAGACCTGCTTGAGGTTCTCGGCAGTACCGGCGTAAAAGTATTCGGCCTGGGTCTGCTGCGCCACCGACTTGAGCGTGGCTTCGTCCAGCCTCACCCGCATCGACCAGCCTTCGAATCCGATGGTCTCGCCTTCGACGGTGCCAACACCAACGGTATAGATGCGCACGCCACGTTCCGCTGCCATCCTGGCCGCATCCATCGTGTCCACGCCGGTGGTGCGTTGTCCGTCTGTGAGCAGGATGATGGCGGCTGAACTATAGGATCCCGGGGGCACCGGGACAAATTCCCTTTTCGGGTTCTTGGGCTTGACCTGGTCGATTGAAATGCCGCGCTGGCGATTGTTGTTGCCGTAGGTCATGGCCGTGAGGTCAATGCCTTCCTCGGGGAATATCTCGGCCAGCGACACCACGATGGCGCTGCCGATGGCGGTGGCGCGCTGCAGCTGGAACTTGTCGATCGCGGCCACCAGGTCTTCGCGGCTCAGTGTGGGCGGTTGCACCACCGAGGCGGTACCGGCGAAGGCGACGATGCCGACCCGCACTTTGCGTGGCAGTTCGGTCAGGAATGCCTTGGCGGCCTCCTGTGAGGCGACCAGGCGATTGGGTTTGACGTCGGTGGCGCGCATGCTGCCGGAGACATCCATCGCCAGGATGATGGTTTCCTGGGTCGACGGCAGGCTGATGACCGCGAACGGGCGCGCAGCGGCGAAAAGCATCACGCTGATGGCCAGCAGGAACAACACCGGCGGCACATGGCGACGCCAGTGCATGCCGCTGGCCATGGCTTCCTTGACGATGGACAGGCTGGCATAACGCAGCGCGAGCTTCTTCTTGCGTTTGAGCAGCCAGACATAAACCGCCACCAGCACGGGGACGGCCAGCAGCAGCCACAGGAACTGAGGCCACATGAAGGTGACGGGAAGCGTCATGCCAAGGTCTCCTTGTGGGACTGCTCAGGCAGCCGCCTTGGTACGCGTGACCACGGCGCTGGCGCCGGAGAGCCGGTTGCGGCGTTTGCGCAGATCGGCAAAACGCATCACAGCCTGTACGAGGTCATCATCGGTTGAAAGTTCCAGCGTGTCCACGCCGGCGGCCACGAAGGCCTGGCGCAGATCGGCTTCGCGCTGGGCGGCAATCCGTGCGAAGCGCTTGCGAAATCCCGCGTCGTGTGTGTCCACCAGCAGCTGCTCACCGGTCTCCGCATCACGGATCGGTACCAGGCCGAGGTCGGGCAGATCGAGCTCCATCGGATCGAGCAGGCGGATCGCGACCACGTCGTGGCGTTGCGCCAGTTGGCCCAGCGGCGTCTTCCAGCCAGGCTCGCTGATGAAGTCGGACACCACGAACACCGTGGATCGGCGCCGGATAGTGGCCGAAGCCGATTCCAGCAACTCATGCAAGCGCGTGCCGCCGGTGGCAGCGGCGGCGAGCGGCCGGGTTTGCATGGCATGGAGCAGTTGCAGCACATGCATGCGTCCGCCGCGCGCCGGCAGCACCGTGTCCACGCCCGCACCGTACATCAGAGCCCCGACGCGATTGCCGTGGCGGGTCAGCATGCGCGCCAGCACGGCGACGAACTCCGCCGAGACGTTGCGCTTGCGCTGTTCGCCGGAGCCAAAGTCGACCGAGGGACTCAGGTCGAGCAGGAACCAGGCCGCCATCTCGCGGTCTTCGGTGAACACGCGCACATGCGGGACCTGCAGCCGCGCGGTCACATTCCAGTCGATATGGCGTACGTCGTCATGCAACTGGTATTCGCGCAGGTCGGCCAGGTCCAGCCCGGTGCCACGCAGCAGCGTGCGGTAGTCGCCCTGCAGCATGCCGTCCAGGCGCCGGATCACCGTCCATTCGAGGCGGCGCAGCACATGCTCTGCGCCCCTGGGCGCGGGCACGACCTGGCTCGGCGCCGCGGGTGTCGGCGCAGGTTTGCGTGACTTGAACAGCCCGAACATGGCCACCCCTATGCCGCCAGTGCCTCGTGTTCCAGGGGCTTGGGTGGGGCCACGACGCGGGCCATGATCTTGCCGATGATCGCGTCCGCACTCAGTCCTTCGGAAAGGGCTTCATAGGACAGGACCAGACGGTGACGGAACACGTCGGGCACCAGATCACTCATGTCCTCGGGCAATACGTAGGTGCGCCCGCGCAACATGGCCAGCGCGCGGGCGGCTTCGGTCAGGTTGATGGTGGCGCGCGGACTGGCCCCATAGGTGATGAAGCGACCCAGGTCCTTGAGTCCGTGCTTTTCCGGCGTGCGGGTCGCCGACACCAGCTTGACCGCATACTGGATCAGTGACGGGTCGACATAAACCTGACGGCAGGTCTGCTGCAGTTGTGCCAGTTGCGCGGTGCTGGCCACCGGAAGGGCGCTGATCGACGGGCCGGTCACCCGCTGCACGATGACGAACTCCTCTTCATCGGTCGGATAGTCGACCAGCACCTTCATCATGAACCGGTCAACCTGCGCCTCCGGCAGTGGGTACGTGCCTTCGGTCTCGATCGGATTTTGCGTGGCCATGACCAGAAACGGCTCGGGCACCCGATGGGTTTCGCCGGCGATGGTGACCTGGCGCTCCTGCATCACCTCGAGCAGGGCGCTTTGCACCTTGGCCGGCGCACGGTTGATCTCGTCCGCCAGCAACAGGTTGGTGAACACCGGGCCCAGCGAGGTGCCGAATTCGCCGGTCTTCTGGTTGTAGATGCGGGTGCCGACCAGGTCCGCCGGCACCAGGTCGGGTGTGAACTGGATGCGCTTGAAATTGCCGCGAATGGTGTTGGCCAGCGTCTTGATGGTCAGCGTTTTGGCGAGGCCAGGCACGCCTTCGACCAGCAGGTGGCCCTGGGCCAGTATCGCCACCATGACCCGCTCCAGAAAGCGGTCCTGACCCACAACGACCCGTTTGACCTCATACAGGATCTGCTCCATCAACTCGGCGGTGTCGTCGCGGTTCGTGGTCTGGGGGGCCATGTCAGCTCCTGTGTCTTGCGGTGGTGAAAACGGATATGCCGGGCGTTGCACGCCAACGCGCTCTAGAAAGGATGCAGTCCGACGGCAGATGCCGCGTTCTCGATCGGCACCGCAAAGCCGATGCCGATGAAAGTGCGCTGTTCACCCGGATTGAGGATGGCGGTGACGATACCAACGACATGGCCATCCATCGTGACCAATGGCCCGCCCGAGTTGCCCGGGTTGGCGGCGGCGTCGAACTGGATCAGATTGGTCATTTCCTGCTGGCCCTCGGGCGAGCGAAAGGCCCGCTTCAGGCCGGACACCACACCGGCGGAGGCGGATGGCCCGATGCCGAACGGAAAGCCGACGGCCAGCACGTGGTCGCCCGGCAGCAAGTCTGCGGTGGATCGCATCGTGGCCGCAATCAGGTCGTCGGGAATCTTGTGCGCCTGCAACACCGCCAGGTCGTCTTCGGCCTGCACGGACTTGATCGAGGCTTCCGACTCCAGTCCGTCGGAGAACACCACCTTGATCGTGTCGGCGCCGCTCACCACATGCAGGTTGGTCAGGATCAGACCCTTGTCGACGATGACGACGCCAGTACCCACACCGCGCTCGATGTCCTCGCGGCCGTTCGTGCCTTTTTCGTAGCTCATGACCCGCACGATCGAGGGACCGATGATTTGCGCCGCTCGCGCCGCGGCCGATGGCAGGCTGGTTGTCTCCAGTGTCTGGAGCACCGCGGCATCGATGTCTGCCTGGGTCAGCACCCGCGTTCCGGGTTTGGCAAGTTGTGTGGCGATGAGAATCAGCGCCACAAACAGCACACCGATCGCCGACCACAGGAATCGGGGGTCTGACGCCAAGCTGCGCCAGCGTTGGCGTCTGGCCACCCGCCGGGTGGAAGCCACCTCGGCATCCGACTCCATGGTTTGCGCCACAGGGGTGTGTGAACGGGAGCGGCTGTAAACGGCGGGCCTGCGCATCGTGTCACCTGACCAGAAGGGTGGTGGGGGAATTTGACGGTATCACGGTTCCCGCGTTTGTGCACGGGGTCGGCGCCGCGCCGGTTCCGCTGCAACGGTATTTGTACGACGGGAGCGAGTGACACGGTCCGCAGGCACGCGGCCGGCAGGTGTCAATCCTGCGGGTCGCGGGCGCGGCGCATCAGCACCAGCGCGATGGCGGCGGACGCCAGCATCAGGAACAGGCTGACCGCATTGAGCACCGGCGTGGCGCCTTCGCGCATGCGGCCGTACATCATCACCGTCAGTGGCGGGTCGGAGCCGACCAGCATCAAGGTGGTATTGAAGTTTTCGAACGACATCAGGAAGGCAATGGCTGCGGCGCCGATCAGCGAGGGGCGCAGGTAGGGCAAGGTGACGGTCCACAACACGGCGGCGCGCGACGCACCCAGGTTGTAGGCGGCGTCTTCCAGCGTACGGTCAAAGCGCTTGAGCCGGGCGCTGATGGTCAGCGTGGCGATGGACACGATGTAGGAGAACTGGCCCAGCACAACCAGCGGCAGGCCGGGGCGCAGGAATTCGAGCTCAAGGCCCCAGGTGTCGTCGGCAAAATTCGCCAGCCGGCTGGCGAAGGCCAGGATGGAGATGCCCAGGATGACGCCGGGAATCACCAGCGGTGCCAGCATCAGCATCGACATGGCCGCCTTGCCCGCGAAATTCACGCGTTCGAGCAGGAAGGCGTTGGCGGTGCCGACCAGCACCGACAACACGGTGACCCACAACGCGACGACCACGCTGGTCCACAGACTGGCGAGCATGGGGCCGTCGGCAAACAAACCAATGCGGTCGCTCTGCGCGCTGCCGACAAACCAGTCCAGCGTGAAACCGCGCCAGGGTGGTGCCGGGTAGGGCGCGTCATTGAATGCAAACGCGCCCACCACCAGCAGCGGCAGGAACAGGAAGGCGAAGAACAGCACCGCATACAACACGGTTCCGCTTCGCAGCCAGGCGGGGCGGGGAAGGGACGGAATCATGATCGTCGCATCACGTCGCCGAACTGCTGTCCGGACAACTTCAGGCCCAGCCAGACGATGGCGCTGGACAACACCAGTAGCAGGAAACCAAAGGCCGCGCCTTGTTCCCAGTTGAAGCGGGTGATGAACTGGGTATAGATCTGTTCGGTGAACCAGAGTGAGTTTTTGCCGCCCAGCAGCGTGGGTGTGAGGTAGTTGCCCAGCGTCAGCATGAACACGACGATGCAGCCCGCCACGATGCCCGGCGCCGCATGCGGAATGATGATCTGGCGCAGGATGGACCAGCCATTGCCGCCCAGGTCATACGCGGCCTCGACCAGCGAGTCGTCAAGGCTCTCGAGCGCGCCAATCAGCGGCACGACCATGAACAGCATCGAGGTGTAGACCAGCCCGACCAGGATGGTCGCATCCCGGTACAGCATCTCGATGGGGACCTCGGTCAGGCCCAGCTGCACCAGCAGCGCCGGCAGCACGCCCGATTCGCGCAACAGGATCATCCAGCCCAGCGTGCGCACCGTCTCGGATACCCAGAACGGAATCAGGCACATCACGAACATCAGTGAGCGGGTGCGTCCGCGGGCGATCTTGGCAATGGTCCACGCGATCGGGAACGCCAGCAGCAGCGTCACGCCAGTCGCAATCATCGACATCACCGCAGTGCGCACAAAGGTATGCCAATACAGTGGCTCGTCGATGAAGGTTTCGTACTGTTTCAGGCTTGGCGCATATTCGCCGGGCGCCACGCGTGCGCGCAGCGACAGGATGGCCAGATCCACATGCGGCAACACGATCAGGCCGATTAGCCAGATCAGCGCGGGCGCCATCAGCAGGCCGAGCAACAGGCGATTGCGGTTCATGCAGTAGCCTCCGCGCTACGCGCTGCGGAATTCGCCTTGGGAACGGCCCGGCGGCTCATGGGGTAACCTCCGCGCTGCCGCGCTACGGAATTCGCCTTGGGAACGGCCCGGCGGCTCATGGGGTAGCCTCCGCGCTGCCGCGCTACGGAATTCGCCTTGGGAACGGCCCGGCGGCTCATGCGTCAGGCGGCGCGCGCCGGGCGGCGGGAAAACACAAGGCGCGCTCCGGGTCGAAGCCGAAACCGACGGTCTCGCCCACGCGCAGGTCGGCGAGTAGCCCGGTTTGTGGCAACGCGATGTGGAACTCGGCGCCCGAGTCATTTTCGCGCACCAGCACCGCAGAATTGGCACCGTCGAACAACAGGCTCGCCACGGTGGCGGTGTAGCGGGGCTGGTCCGCCGGCAGCGCGTCCAGCTGACGCGACAGGGTGGCCACTTCGGGCCGCACAAAGGCGGTCGCTTCGGACCCGATCACGACCTCGCCCTTGCGCCGCGCGAATAGCCGCAGGCCTTTGTCGGTGGTCAGCTCCACCAGATCACCACTGACCTGGGTGGCGCGTCCACTGAGCTGGTTGTTCGCGCCCACAAAGCCTGCGACAAACGGTGTCTGCGGTTCGTAATACAGCGACTGCGGGGTGCCGACCTGTTCGAACCGGCCTTTGTTCATCACCGCCACATGGTCGGACAGCACCAGGGCTTCTGACTGGTCGTGCGTGATGTAGACGAAGGTGGTACCGAAATCGGCCTGCAGTTGCTTGAGCTCTATCTTCATGTGCTCGCGCAATTTGAGGTCGAGCGCCCCCAGTGGCTCGTCGAGCAGCAACAACGTGGGTTCGAGTACCAGCGAGCGTGCAATCGCCACCCGCTGCTTCTGGCCGCCGGAGAGCTGATCGACACGCTTTTCCTGCGAGCCCGGCAGACTGACCCGTTCGAGCATGGCGCCGACCCGCTGGTCGATGTCCTTGCGCGACATGCCACGGCGCGCCAGGCCGTAACCGACGTTTTCGCCGACGCTCATCATCGGGAACAGCGCCAGATGCTGGAACACCATGTTGACCGGGCGCCGGTTGGGCGGAACCTGGTCCATGGACTGGCCGCCGATCAGCACTTCGCCGGAGTCAGGCGCCAAAAAGCCCGCGATCATGCGCAAGAGCGTCGTCTTGCCGCAGCCCGACGGGCCCAGAATGGAAAAGAAGCTGCCGCGATCGACGGAAAAGGAAAGTTCGTCGACAGCGATCAGCCCGGCGTATCGCTTGGCGACACGCCGGGCTTCAAGGTCTGCTTGTGGCATCCGATGGGGACGCTGACCTTTAGTTGGCAGCCTTGATGCGGTCGAGTACGCGGCCTTCGATCTCTTCCAGGCCGGCAGGGACAGCCGGGTACCACTTGACGTTGTCCAGTGCGGCCTGCGGGAAGCTGGCAGCGAACTGGGCTTTGAGCTTGGCATCCATCAGCTTGTCGGCTCCTTTGGAGGCAGTGAAGTTGCCGGCACCGCCAGCGACCTTGGCGGCGATCTCCGGGCGCATGTTGAAGTTGATCCAGGCGTAGGCGGCGGCGTCGTTCTTGCCCTTGGACGGAATGGCGAAGGTGTCGATCCAGCCCAGCGCGCCGGACTTGGGTGCGATGAACTGGATGTCGGCCTTCTCGCTGTTGAGTTTCCAGCCGCCGGTGTCCCACATCATTGCGCCGACGATCTCGTCGGTGCGCATGCCATTGAGCAACTGGTCCTTGTTGTCCCAGAAGAACTTCAGGTTGCCCTTGCAGGCAATGATGGTCTTGCCGACGTCGTCCATCAGCGCACCGTAGGCCTTGGGATCGCTGTACAGCGCGAACGGGTCCTTGCCAGCGGCGAAGGCGAATGCCAGCAAGGTCGGGCGCTTGAGTCGCACGGCGGTCTTGCCCTTGTATTCAGCCTTGCAAAGGTCCGGGTAGTTCGCCATCTTGGCCAGCTTGGTGTTGACCACCAGGCCATCGGTACCCCAGATATGGGGCACGCCATAGACCTTGCCTCCCAGCGTGGTGTTTTTCTTGGTCGCGTTGAGCATCGAGGTGATGAACAGATTGGTCTTGATCTTGCCCATATCCATTGGCTTGTAGATCTTGAATTCCTGTTGTGGCCCGGTGATGCGGTCCTGCGAGGGTTGCACCAGGTCGAAGCCGGCGCCACCGGTGGCGCGCAGCTTGGAGATCATCTCCTCGTTGTTGGACAACGTGAGCTCGACCGTGTATCCGCTTTCCTTTTCGAACTGCGCCTTGACGTCGGCCGGGACATAGTCGGCCCAGGTCAGCAGGCGCAAGGTCTTCTCTTGCGCGGTGGCGGCGCCGGACAGGCCGATGGCCATGGCGGCAGCGATCAGGGTGATGCGAAATTTCATGGGGTTTCCTAGGTGGATGAAAATGGCTTGTCTCGGAACCCGATGGTATACGCCGACGGTGACAATCAGATGACGATCTTGTGTCAAACATGGGGACTGAATAAGAGGGTTTCCCCTGTATGCATGGGTGGAACGCAAAGGACCGGGCTGCATGACGCACTGGATCGATACACACTGCCATCTGGACGCTGCCGAATTCGCCGGCGACGTTGCGTTGGTGCGCGCGCGTGCCCGCATGCAGGGGGTGGGCCACTGCGTGATTCCGGCCGTGGAGGTTGGTAACTTCGCTGCGGTGCGGAATCTGGCCCATGCAGGGGGTGACAGTTATGCGCTGGGCATCCATCCGCTGTTCGTGCCCCACGCCGACGATGGCGACCTGCAGCGTCTGGATCAGGCGCTGGCCGATGCGATCGACGACCCGCGGCTGGTCGCCGTTGGTGAGATCGGGCTGGACTTTTTCGTGCCGGCCTTGTGCGAGCCGGCGATGCGCGCGCGCCAGGAGCAGTTCTATCTGGCCCAGCTGCAACTGGCGCGCAAATACGGACTGCCGGTGATCCTGCATGTGCGCCGATCGGCCGACCGCTTGCTGCGCGGGCTGCGTGCCATCACGCCGGCGCCGGGCACGCGGTGGCAGGGCATCGCCCATGCGTTTGCCGGCAGCGAGCAGCAGGCCATGGCCTTTGTGGAACTGGGATTCAAGCTCGGCTTTGGCGGTGCGGTGACCTTCGACCGTGCGCTGCGACTGCGCCGTCTGGCGGTCGACCTGCCGCTGTCGGCGCTGGTGCTCGAAACCGACGCACCGGACATTCCACCCCATTGGTTGTACACCCCGGCGGCGCGGCGCGAAGCCGGCGAAGCCCAGCCGCCCAACGAGCCGGGACAGTTGCCGGCGATCGCGCAGGTGGTGGCCGATCTGCGCGGCATGAGACCTGAACAACTGGCGCTTGCGACCTGCCGCAATGCCTGCGCCGCGCTGCCGAAACTCGCCGCCTTGCTGGTATAACGCGCCATGGCTTTGACCGATCACGCTTCTCACACCGACGTCCATTTTTCCGATGAGGGACCGATACGGCATCTGCACCTCGATTCGATCTGGATCCAGGGCTCGATGTCCATCGATGCGCCGCAGGTGCTGGTGCACCAGTACATCCAGCGCATGATGGCCTGGCTGCTGTTTGTCGAGCCGGCCAGCGTGCCTGGCCGCCAGGCCATGCAACTCGGCCTGGGCGCCGGCTCACTGACCAAGTTCTGTCACAAGGTGCTGCGCATGCGCACGGTGGCGGTCGAGATCAATCCCAAGGTGCTGGTAGCCTGCCGCGGTTGGTTCAAATTGCCGGCCGACAACACGCGCATGCAGGTCATCCTGGCCGACGCGGCGCGCGAGATCCGCGATCCGAAATGGTGGGGGACGGTGGATGCCTTGCAGGTCGATCTGTACGACCATGACGCGGCGGCTCCGGTGTTAGACAGCAAGGCCTTCTACGCCGATTGCCGCCGGCTGCTGACCGAGGACGGCTGCCTGACCGTCAACCTGTTCGGTCGGGCGTCGAGTTACGACAGCAGCGTCGACAAGATCGCCGCAGTGTTCGGTCGTGACGCCATCTGGCCGTTCAAGGCCACACGCGAGGGCAATACCGTGGTGTTGGCGCAGAGAACAGCCAGCCGCCCCAAGCGTGCCGCGCTGGCCGAGCGGGCCGAGGATATCGAGAATCGCTGGGGGCTGCCGGCGGCGCAATGGGTGCGGGTGCTCAAGCCGCTGGCGTCATGACGGTCACCACCAAGGCCAGGGTGCAGGCGGCCGCGCCAATGGAAGGTCCGCTGGACTGGCGTCGCCTGGTCGAATGGCTGCGGGTCGATGCGGTGATCGCGGACGACGAAGCGGCGCGAACCATTGCCCGTTGTTCGCAAGGCGAGAGTGCGCAGCATCCGCTGGTGCGACTGGCCAGCGTGTCAATGCGCCGGGCATCGGACGGCCGGCCACTGGATATCGAGATGTTGACCCAGTGGCTGGCCCAGCGCGCCAATCTGGGCTACCTCCGTATCGACCCGCTCAAGGTTGACGTGGGCAAAGTCGCCGATGCGATGAGCGCGCCGTATGCCGAGCGTCATCGGGTGTTGCCGGTGCAGGTCACGCCGACCGAACTGGTAATCGCCACCGCCGAGCCTTTCATCACTGACTGGGTGTCGGAGGTCGAGCGCCAGTCGCGGCGCAATGTGCGCCGTGTTGTGGCCAGCCCGCAGGAGATTGCTCGCTACACGGCCGAGTTCTACGCGCTGGCCAAGTCGGTGCGCGCTGCGATGAAGTCTGGCGGTGCCAACGCCGGTACCAGTTTCGAGCAGTTGGTCGAACTGGGCAAGACCAGCAAGCAGCTCGACGCCAACGACCAGGGCGTGGTGCAGGTGGTCGACTGGTTGTGGCAATACGCATTCGACCAGCGTGCCAGCGACATCCATCTGGAGCCACGACGCGAACAGGGCGTGATCCGGTTTCGTATCGACGGTGTGCTGCATCCTGTCTACCAGATGCCGATGGGTGTGCTCAATGCCATGACCGCGCGCATCAAGCTGCTCGGTCGCATGGACGTGGTCGAAAAGCGTCGGCCGCAGGATGGGCGCATCAAGACGCGCAACCCGCGCGGTGAAGAGATCGAGATGCGGATCTCGACCTTGCCCACCGCGTTCGGCGAGAAGATGGTGATGCGCATCTTTGACCCGGACAACGCAGTCAAGGACCTGGATGCGCTGGGTTTTGCCGAACATGATGCGCAGCGCTGGGAGGCGCTGGTCAAGCAGCCGCACGGCATCATTCTGGTCACCGGGCCGACTGGCTCGGGCAAGACGACAACGCTGTATTCCACACTCAAGCGGGTTGCCACCGAAGAGGTCAACGTGAGCACGGTGGAAGACCCGATCGAGATGATCGAGCCGTCGTTCAACCAGACCCAGGTGCAGCCGCAGCTCGATTTCAGTTTCACCGAAGGCTTGCGCGCCCTGATGCGCCAGGACCCGGACATCATCATGGTGGGTGAGATCCGTGATCTGCAGACGGCCGAGATGGCGGTGCAGGCGGCACTGACCGGCCACCTGGTGTTTTCCACGCTGCATACCAATGACGCGCCATCGGCGGTGAGCCGTCTGCTCGAGCTCGGCATTCCCGCCTACCTGATCAATGCGACTTTGCTCGGTGTTCTGGCGCAACGCCTGGTGCGGACCTTGTGCGACAAGTGCCGGGTGCGCGATGTGGCGTCGAACCGGGCCGATCTGAGCGAGTTCGTCAAGCCCTGGCAGATCAATGGCGCGTATCGTCCATACAAGCCGGTGGGCTGCGTGGAATGTCGCATGACCGGTTTTCGCGGCCGCACCGGCCTGTACGAATTGCTGGTGGTTACCGAAGCCTTCAAGGCCACGGTGACGCGCGAGCCGAGCATCGACGCCTTGCGACGCCAGGCGGTCGTGGATGGCATGCGCCCGATGCGTCTTGCCGGCGCACTGCAGGTCGCCAAGGGAGCGACGATCATGGCCGAAGTGTTGGTGGCCACACCGCCGCTGTCCTGATCCTGCCAGCCGCCCTGTCGGTCATTGCCGCGCCGGATATCCAGTAGGTGATATCCACATGCGAATGGCCGTGATCCGCGAGCACAATCCCGCCGGAGACTAATCTTCGAGGAGAACGGGTATGCGCATCAAGAGTGAAAAAGACTTTTTCTCGGGCCTTTTGTTCATCGCTGTCGGAGTCGCGTTTGCCTGGGGCGCGACCAACTACAAGGTGGGCGAAGCCGCCCGCATGGGGCCGGGATATTTCCCGTTGATGCTCGGTGTGCTGATGGCCATCGTTGGCATCGTCGTGACGTTCACCGCCATGACGGTCGAGACCGAAGACGGTGAGCGGATCGGCAAGGTCGCCTGGAAGCCGCTGTTCTTCATCATCCTGTCCAACCTGGTGTTCGGCCTGATGCTCGGCGGCCTGCCGAGCATCGGCCTGCCGTACATGGGCCTGATCGCAGCCATCATCGCGCTGACCTTCATCGCCGCGCTGGCGGGCGACGAGTTCAAGTTCAGGGAGGTCCTCATCGTGGCGATCATCCTGGCGGTCTCCTGCTACCTGACCTTCATTGTGGCGCTCAAGCTGCAGTTCCCGGCCTGGCCCGCCTTCATTGCCGGATAAGAGAAATACCATGGAACTGATCTCCCACCTCTCCATCGGATTCGGCGTCGCGTTCACGCCGATCAACCTGTTATATGCCTTCGTCGGCTGCCTGCTAGGCACGCTGATCGGTGTGTTGCCCGGCATCGGCCCCTTGGCCACGATTGCCATGTTGTTGCCGGCCACCTATGCCTTGCCACCGGTATCGGCACTGATCATGCTGGCGGGCATTTATTACGGCGCCCAGTACGGCGGCTCCACCACGGCCATCCTGGTCAACCTGCCGGGAGAGGCGTCGTCCGTCGTCACGGTGATCGACGGCTACCAGATGGCAAGGCAGGGCAGGGCAGGCCCTGCCCTGGCAGCGGCCGGCCTGGGCTCCTTCTTCGCCGGTTGCGTCGGCACCCTGGTTTTGGCAGCCTTTGCGGTGCCGCTGACCGAGGTGGCTTTCAAGTTCGGCCCGGCCGAATATTTCTCGCTGATGATCCTGGGCCTGATCGGCGCCATCGTGCTGGCCTCGGGCTCCATCCTGAAGGCCGTTGGCATGATTCTGATGGGTCTGTTGATGGGTCTGGTCGGTACCGACGTGAACTCGGGCGTGGCACGTTTCAGCTTCGACATTCCTGAACTGACCGACGGCATCGGCTTCATCGTCATCGGTATGGGCGTGTTCGGCTACGGCGAGATCATCAGCAACCTGGGCAAGCATGAAAGTGAACGCAAGGTGTTTGCGGCCGAGGTCAAGGGTCTGATGCCGACCAAGGAAGACTTTCGCAATATGATTCCGGCCGTTCTGCGCGGCACGCTGCTCGGCTCTGCGCTAGGCATCCTGCCCGGCGGCGGCGCCACGATGGCCGCGTTTGCCGCTTACACGATCGAGAAGAAGGCACGTATGCGCCCGGGCGAAGTGCCATTCGGCAAGGGCAACATCCGTGGCGTCGCGGGCCCCGAGTCGGCCAACAACGCGGCCTCCCAGACATCCTTCATCCCGCTGCTGACACTGGGCATTCCACCCAACGCCGTGATGGCGTTGATGGTCGGCGCCATGACCATCCACAACATCCAGCCCGGCCCGCAGGTCATGACCAGCAACCCCGAACTGTTCTGGGGCCTGATCGCCTCGATGTGGATCGGCAACGCGATGCTCATCATCCTGAACCTGCCGCTGATTGGCATCTGGATCAAGCTGCTGACCGTGCCCTACCGCTGGCTGTTTCCGGCCATTGTGTTGTTCTGCGCGATCGGCGTGTACTCGACCAACAACAACACCTTCGACATCTGGATGGTGGCGATCTTCGGTGTCATCGGTTACACCTTCATCAAGCTCGGCATCGAGCCGGCGCCACTGCTGCTGGGCTACGTGCTCGGCCCGATGATGGAGGAGAACCTGCGCCGCGCCTTGCTGCTCTCGCGTGGTGACTGGAGCGTGTTCGTGACCCGTGGCCTGTCGGCCAGCTTGCTGGCGGTGGCGGCCTTGCTGCTGATCATCGTGCTACTGCCGTCGGTCAAGCGAAAGCGCGAAGAGGCGTTTGTCGAGGAATGAACTGACACGCTGACGACTTTTTCTGCTGAACGGCGCCTTCGGGTGCCGTTCGTTTTTGCGGCACCCACGTGCCTCCATAATGGCTCGCTAGGAACCGCCATGCAACATACCTCGCCACTGCCCCAACATCCGCTACGCCTGTCCTTGCATAACGAAGTCCATGCCCGGCCGCCGGAGGCGATGGAGGCGCCGCAGGTGATCTCGCGCGTGGTGATGTTGTGCGACGAACCGCAGCGCCTGGCCAGCCGGGAGCATCTGGCCAAGTTGTTGCGTGATCACCATCTGCCGCTGCCGGACGCGAACGCCACGCACCTGCGCCTGGACGTGGGCGCGTTTCGCATCCGTTGGGAGCTGCATACGGAATTTGTCACCTGGACATTCGTGATGGTCCGACCAGCTGCCGAGCTCGATGGCCGCGCGCTGCAGACCGCCATCGAGGTGGTGCCGCGTGACTGGCTGGCAGCCTTGCCTGGCAGCAATTTGGCGAGCCTGCACCTGTGGGTCGTGGCGTCGGACGGGCAGCCGGCGGACAAACTGGTGCGTACGATGCTGCAGGAAGAGACTCTGGTGGCGTCTACCGTGGCAGAAGGCGGGGCCAGCTTGTACACTGATTTTGCGTTGCATGCCGACGGGTTTTCGCGCTTGCTGCTTTTGACCGACGACATTGCCCCGCGCCACCTGGGTCGGCTGGTGCAGCGTCTGCTGGAGACCGAAACCTATCGTATGGCCGCCTTGCTCGGATTACCGGCCGCGCGGGATGTGTCGGCCGTGCTGGCCACTGCCGAACGCGAACTGGCGGAGCTGGCCGAGTCGATCAGATCGGCGACACGCGACGAAGAACCCCAGCTGTTGAACCGTCTGACCCGCCTGGCCGGGCAGATCGAAAGCCAGCATGCCAAGACCCATTCGCGCCTGTCGGCCAGTGCGGCCTATTTCGAACTGGTGGACAAGCGCATCGAGGACATTGCCGAGTCGCGCCTGGGGGGCATGCAGACGATGCGGGAGTTCATGGACCGGCGGTTGACGCCGGCGCGCAGCACCTGCGAATGGGCGGCACGGCGCCAGGATGCCTTGTCGCAGCGCGTCTCGCGCATCAGCAACCTGCTGCGCACGCGGGTCGAGATCGAGCAGCAGCAAAGCAGCCAGGACCTGCTGACTGCGATGAACCAGCGCCAGGCGATGCAGCTCAAGTTGCAATCGACGGTCGAAGGTCTGTCGGTGGCCGCGATCACCTACTACATCGTCGGACTGATCAGTTATGCAGCGAAGGCTGGCCATGCATTGGGCTGGCCTTTCAGTGCCGAGAGCAGTGCGGCGGTGGCGATTCCGTTTGTGGCCTTGCTCGTCTGGTCGTTGATGCGCCGCCGGCACCGGGAACTGGGCGCCACGTTGTCCGAGCGTCAACGGCCTTGACGGCGGCCTGCGCCGGGCCGATCAAGGCTTCTCGGTCTTGCCGGTCGTCGCCGCAGCTTTGGCTGGCAACCTGGTGGCCGCAGGCGGCTTGCTGGTGATCGTCGTCGCGGCCGGCACAGCCGATTGCGCGGGCGCCCGGGCGACCGCCAGCAGTTCCATTCTTTGCGGCACGCTGATCGCGGGTTTGCCGCTCAAGGCGTCGAGCCGGTTGCCCATGGCCAACTCCATCTGGTCGATGCGCAGCTGCGCGGGCGGATGGGTGCTGATTGACAGGCTGAACACCGGATTATCCGGAGTCGCCATGCGCAGCTGTTGCAGCACTGCCACCAACCCATAGGGGTCGAAGCCCGAAGCCGCCGACAAGGCAACACCGAGACGGTCGGCTTCGTATTCGTCGTCCTGGTCCAATCCTTTGGAGTACAGGTTGCGTCCCAGGCCGATCAATTGCGCCGACAGGGCACCGCCCAGATTGTTGTTGAGCTGCGAACCGATGAGCTGGGTCACGATGCCGGCGCGGGCGTTCTTGCGGATTGCCTCCAGGTGGTGCTTGCGCACCACGTGGCTGATTTCATGCGCCAGGATGCCGGCCAGTTCGGACTCGTCTGCGACCCGGTTGATCAGTCCTTTGGTCACGAATACGTAGCCGCCAGGCGCGGCGAATGCGTTGAATCCGTCGTCGTCGAGCACGGCAAAGGTCCAGGGCAGATCCGGGCGGGCAGACTGCAGGCTGATCCAGCGCCCCAGCTGGTTGACGTAGCGTTGCAGTTGCATGTCGGGATCCAGCGGCTTGCTGCCTAGCAACACGGCCGACAGCTGCCGGCCGATCTCGATTTCCTGTGGCTGGTCGATTTGCGTTGACGACTGTGACAACAGACCGACCAGGTCGCCTGCCATGGCCGCGTTGCGGTTGGTGTTGCCGCCCGACAAGGCGTTGCCGAGGAATCCGGCCGGGTTGATCGGTTGTGCGGGGTTGATCGGCCTGGCCGGATTGACTGGATTGACCGGCAGCGGAACCGCATTCTGGGTGGGCTGCAGCAATTGCTGGAATAGATTCAGCGCGCGCGCAGCGTCCTGGCTCTGCGCCGCAGCCGGCGTCGACACGACCAGGCAAAGTGCCAAAGCGCCGGCGCTGCGCGCGATCCAGCGCTGCAGTTTCGGTTGTGCGATTGGGTGGGTCATCGCTGGGTCTCCGTCTGGCCGCCACTCGTGTTGGCGCCGGTTCCCGACGGCGGTCGGGGTGGTGCCGGCAAGGGATCGATCGTCTGCGACGTCAACGCGGACGCTGATGCGAACTGGCGCGCCTGCGTGGCGTCGAGCCGCAAGGCCTCCACCATCGTGACGGCAGTGAGATTGGGCTGCGCGTTCGTGATGTCTTCGGCGCCCAGACCCCGGATGCCGATGGTCGCTGTGGCGGTGCGTGTAGGGGCCAGCGAATTGCCGCCGCCGAACAGGCTGGTCAGACCGCGCAGCGCACCGGTTGCAAAATTGCCACCTTGTGCCACCGGCGTGGTGCCGACATCAAAAATGTGCACCCATCCGGTGACACCTTGCGCAGATCGCACTTCGATCCAGGGGCCGCGACGAGCCTGCAGCCGGGTCACTGCGGTCTGCGGCGCCAGTGCGGCCAGTCCGGGCGCTGCTTCTGCCGGCGTTTCGCGCAGTTGCGTGGCGCGTTTGACGATCAGGGTATCGGCCGCAGGTACGGGGGTTTGTGCCTGTGCCCCCAGGCTGGTCACGATGGACAGTCCGGCAGCCACCCACGATTTGCCGATTCGCGTTTGCATCTTTAATCTCGCGCCGCCAACCCAATTTCCCGCGATGTTACCTTCCAACACAAGTTCTGGCACCATGTCCGGTCCTGCTTTGTCCAACCTGTCTTCTGGAGAACCCATATATGCCGACTATTTCCGTCAAAGCCATCCATATCGACCAGGCCGGAGGGCCCGAACAGCTCAAAACCGTGACGGTGGAAGTGGGCGACCCGGGGCCGGGCGAGATCCGCGTTCGCCACAAGGCGATAGGACTCAACTTCATCGATGTCTACCAGCGCTCGGGCCTGTATCCGTTCCCCATGCCGCTGCGTCTGGGCATGGAAGCCTCCGGTGTGGTGGAGGCCGTCGGTGACGGCGTCACGCATCTGAAGGCCGGCGACCGGGTGGCCTATGCCAGCAACCCGCCGGGCAGTTACAGCGAGGCCCGCGTCATGCCGGCCAAGACCGTCTGCGTGTTGCCCGATGCGATTTCATTCGAGACCGGCGCGGCCATGATGCTCAAGGGCTTGACGGCCCAGTACCTGCTCAAGCGGACCCAGCCGCAAGGCGGTCTGCAAGCGGGCGATCATGTGTTGTTCCATGCAGCGGCTGGCGGCGTCGGTCTGATTGCCTGTCAGTGGGCCAAGGCCATGGGGCTCAAGCTGATTGGCACGGCCGGCTCGGACGCCAAGTGCGCGTTGGCCAAGGAACATGGGGCGGCGCATGTCATCAACTACACGAGCGACGATTTTCTGGCCCGGGTCAAGGAGATTACTGGCGGCAAAGGTGTCAAGGCGGTGTACGACTCGGTGGGCAAGGACACCTGGGAGAAGTCGCTCGACTGCCTGTCGCCATTTGGCCTGATGGCCAGTTTCGGCAATGCGTCGGGCGCGGTACCGCCGTTCGCGCCCGGCATTCTGGGGGCCAAGGGGTCCTTGTTCGTGACGCGCCAGACCTTGTTCACGCATATCGCGACACGCGAAACCACGCAGGCGATGGCCGACGACCTGTTCGCGGCTGTGGTGGGTGGTGACGTGAAGATCCGGATCGACCAGCGCTACCCGCTCAGCGAGGTGCAGCAGGCGCATCGTGATCTGGAGGCCCGCAAGACGACGGGCTGCTCGATCCTGACGTTGTAAGCGCCCCCAACCCTGGCTTCGCCAGGCCCCCCGAGGGGGTGCGCGGAAACTTGGGAGCGGCCCGGCGCTTCCTCATGATGCTGTCTGCCCGACCCTGCGGGGTCGGATGGTTCAGCTCTCGGCGTCGAGCACCGACTTTTTGAGCCGGTTCGGCGCCAGTGCGCCGGCCGAGTCCAGGATCGGGTAGGCGATCGAGCAGATATGCGAGTTGATGCGCTTGAGATCGCTGATCAGATCCAGGTGCAGCGAACTGGTCTCGACGCTTTGCAGTGTGTTGACTGCCAGGCGGCCGAGGTGGGTCGATGCGTATTCCCGCTCCAGATCGCGGAAACGGGTCTTTTCTTCCAGTAGCTTTTGCGCGTCGCGCACGTTGCCATGCAGGAACACGCTCATGCCCAGGCGCAGATTCTCGACCAGGCGTTTGTGCAGGTCGGTGATCTCGGCAACGCCGGCGTCCGAAAATTCGCGTCCCTTGCTGATCTTCTTGTCTTCGATGTCGAGCAGCACACGTTCGACGATGTCGCCGATCTGCTCCATATTGATGGTGAAGCTGATGATGTCCGTCCAGCGTCGGCCTTCGCTGTCGCTCAGGGCCTCGCGCGAGATCTTGGTCAGGTAGTACTTGATGTCGGTGTACAACTCGTCGACCGTGTCGTCCATTTTGCGCAACTCCAGCGACAACTTGCTGTCGTTGTTGGTGATGACGCGCATCATGCCGGTAAGCATGGTCTCGACCACGTCCGCCTGGTGCATCGCCTCACGCACGGCACAGGAGATGGCCAGCGACGGCGTGGCCAGGGCGGTGGCATCGAGGTGGCGTTGCCGTCCCGCGACGGTGCTGCGCTCGGGCTCCGGCAGCAAGGCCTTGACCCAGCGGCTCACGAACTGCGTAATGCCGATGAACAGGGTCGCCACACCGACGTTGAAGCACAGGTGGTACATCACCACCAGCGTGGCCTTGTCGTCGACCCACTCCTGCAGGAAGGTGATCCAATAGCCCACGAACGGCGCGGCAATGGCGATGCCGATGATCTTGAACACCAGGTTGCCCAGCGGCACCTGACGCGTCTGGATGCTGCTGCCCAGCGTCGTCAACACTCCCAGTAGACCGCTGCCCAGGTTGGCACCGAGCACCAGTCCCAGCGCCACCTCCAGCGGAATCACGCCCGTGGTCGCCAGCGTCGCAGTGAGCAATACCATGGCCAGACTGGAATAACACATCACCGCCAGAAATGCGCCGGCGAAGATCTCCAGCAGCAGGTCGCTGGTCAGCGTGGCCAGCAGCGCTTGAACGGCAGGTGCCTTGGTCAGCACGGTGGCCGACTGAGACACCAGACTCAGCGCCAGCAGCATCAGGCCCAGACCGATCAGCACGCGGCCGACCCGCCCGACCGTGGTCGACTGTCGCGCAATGAACAAGATGACGCCGATCAGGATGAACAGCGGCGACAACCAGGACAGGTCGCGCGAAAACACCACGGCCATCAGGCTGGTGCCGATGTCGGCGCCCAGCATCACGGTCAACGCCGCTGGCAGCGTCATCAGTCCCTGTCCTACGAACGAGGCGACGATCAGTGCGGTGGCGGTGCTCGACTGGACCAGCGCGGTGACACCCAGCCCGGACATCAGCGCGTTGAGACGATTGCTGACGCTTTTGGCCAGCACGTTGCGCAAATTGGCGCCAAACACCCGCAGGATGCCGGTGCGGACCAGTTGCGTGCCCCAGACGAGCAGGGCAATCGCGGCAAGTAGATTGAGAAGGTGGGTCAAGAAAGGCGGTCCTCAGCGGGCGCGTCGCACTCGAAGGAGTTCATCCAGGATCAGGGAAACAGCCCCGATGGTAATCGCGCTGTCGGCCACATTGAAAGAGGGGAAATACCAACCGGAATGGTGGAACTGTAGAAAGTCGACGACATAGCCGTGAACCATGCGGTCGATCACGTTGCCGATGGCACCGCCCAGAATGCACGACATGGCAAACGCAAACAGGCGCTGCCCCGGATGCGATCGCAGCATCCAGACAATGAACAGCGCCGCGCCGATGCCAACGGCCGTGAAGAACCAGCGCTGCCAACCTGACGCATCGGCAAGGAACGAGAAGGCCGCGCCCTCGTTGTGCACCCGCACCAGGTTGAAAAAACCGGTCACCCGGGTACTGTCGCCGAGGCGGTAGTAGCCCAGCACCATGATCTTGGTGAACTGATCGACGATCAGGATCACCAGGGCCAGGCCGAGCCAGGGCAGCATGGCGACACCTTCGGTACGCGTTGCGCGCGCCGTCATGCGAAAAGTCTCGTCTCGCCGCCGCCAAACAGGTTGGTGGTGCACCGGCCGCACAGGCCCGGATGGGCCGGGTCTTGACCGACGTCGGAGCGGTAGTGCCAGCAGCGTTCGCACTTGGTGTCGGTCACCGGCGCCGGCGTGGCGCGCAATGCCGTGCCAGGCTTCACCGTGGCCGCGGAGGTGATGAAAACAAAGCGCAGGTCCTCACCCAGGCTTTGCAGCGCCGCCAGCAGGTCACCGTGGGTCTCTAGCGGCACTTCGATGTCGACACGCGCCTGCAGCGACGAGCCGACCTGGTTGGCTGCGCGCAGGGCCTCGATCTCCTTGTTGGCCAGCTCGCGAACGCCGCGGATGCGCGTCCACTTGTCGAGCAACTGTGCGTCGGCGGGCGGCAAGCTGGCATATGTGGACGTGAAGATCGACACCTGCTCGGCGGGTGCGATCTTGCCGGCAGCGGACAACACGCTCCAGGCTTCCTCGGCGGTGAAGCTCAGGAACGGCGCCATCCAGCGCAACATGGCCTGGGTGATCTGCCACAACGCGCTTTGGGCCGAACGACGCGCGTGCGAGTCGGCGCCGGTCGTGTAGAGCCGGTCCTTGAGGATGTCGAGGTAAAACGCGCCCAGATCTTCGCTGCAATAGATCTGCAGCTTGGCCACCACCGGATGGAATTCGTAGACCCTGTAGTGCGCCAGGATGTCCTGCTGCAGTTGGGCCAGCCGGGACAGTGCATAACGGTCGATCTCCAGCATGTCGGCCGAAGCGACCGTGTGCTGGGCGGGATCGAAGTCGCTGGTGTTGGCCAGCAGGAACTTCAAGGTGTTGCGGATACGCCGGTAGGTGTCAACCACACGGGCCAGGATTTTGTCGTCGCCGGCGATGTCACCGGAGTAGTCGCTGGCTGCCACCCACAGACGGATGATCTCGGCGCCGAGCTTTTTCGAGGTTTCCTGCGGGTCGACGCCGTTACCCAGGCTCTTGCTCATTTTGCGGCCCTGGCTGTCCACAGTGAAGCCGTGGGTCAGCAGCGCCTTGTAGGGCGCGCGGTCGTACATGGCGCAGGCCGTCAGCAGCGAGGAGTGGAACCAGCCGCGGTGCTGGTCATGGCCTTCCAGGTACAGGTCGGCCTCGGCTCCTGCAGCATGGCCGTTGCCGGCATGCGAGCCCTTGAGCACGGTGGTATGCGTGGTGCCGGAGTCGAACCAGACCTCGAGGATGTCGCTGCTCTTGGCATAGAACTTGGCATCTTCCTCGCCGATGATGGACTCGGGTGTGGCCTTGCTCCAGGCCTCGATGCCGCCACGCTCGACCATGTCGGCCGCCTGGTCAAGGATTTCCATCGTGCGCGGATGCAACTCGCCTGAGTCTCGGTGGATGAAGAACGGCAGGGGAACCCCCCAGCTGCGCTGGCGGCTGATACACCAGTCCGGCCGGCCGGCGATCATGTCGCGCAGCCGGGTGCGGCCGTTCTCCGGGTAGAACGCAGTCTGCTCGATGGCAGCCAGGGCCATCTGGCGCAGGCTTTGAGGCGCCTTGTCCTTGGTGAACACGCCCTCGCCCTCGTCCATGCGGATGAACCACTGGGCGGCCGCGCGGTAAATCACCGGCGTCTTGTGGCGCCAGCAATGCGGGTAGCTGTGCGAAATGGTGGTGGTGGCGAACAAGCGATCGGAGTCGCCGAGCACCTCGATGATCCGCGGGCAGGCTTTCCATATGTTGAGCTCGCCGAACAGCGGCAGGTCGGCCTCATACTGGCCATTGCCCTGCACCGGATTGAGGATGTCGTCCAGCGCGACGCCGTGCGCCACGCAGCTGTTGAAGTCGTCCACGCCGTAAGCGGGCGAGGAGTGGACGATGCCGGTGCCGTCGTCGGCAGTGGCGTAGTCGGCCAGGTAGATCGGCGCGATTCGGTCATATCCCTTGTCGACATGGGCCAGCGGATGATGGAAACCGATACCCGCCAGCGTCTTGCCCTGGGTTGTTGCCAGTACGGTGCCGCTCAGCTTGTAGCGCTCCAGGCAAGCGGCGACCAGGCTGGAAGCCAGCAATAGCTGGCCGCGTGGCGTGTCGACCAGCGCGTATTCCAGCTCGGGGTTGAGGTTTAGCGCTTGATTGGCCGGAATGGTCCAGGCGGTGGTGGTCCAGATCACCGCGAACGCCGGTTGGGACAGCTCCGCCAGACCAAAGGCCTGTGCCAAGCGCGACGGCTCTGCGCACAGAAAGCCGACGTCCAGCGTCTGGGATTTCTTGTCCGCGTACTCGATTTCGAATTCGGCCAGTGAGGACCCGCAATCGAAACACCAGTAGACCGGCTTCAGACCCCGGTATACGAAGCCGCGCTCGACCACCCGTTTGAAGGCACGGATTTCCTCGGCTTCGTTCTTGAAGTCCATGGTGCGGTACGGACGGTCCCATTCGCCCAGCACGCCCAGGCGCTTGAAGTCGCCCATCTGCAGGGCGATCTGTTCGGTTGCGAAGGCCCGGCTCTTGGCCTGCATTTCGTCGCGCGGCAGCTTGCGCCCGAACTTCTTCTCAATCGCGTTCTCGATCGGCAGGCCGTGGCAGTCCCAGCCCGGGATGTAGCGTGCGTCGAAACCCTCGAGCTGGCGCTCCTTGACGATCATGTCCTTGAGGATCTTGTTGACCGCATGGCCCATGTGGATCTGGCCGTTCGCGTAGGGCGGGCCGTCATGCAATATGAACAGCGGTGCACCCTGGCGCGCCACGCGCAACTTCTTGTAGATGCCGTTTTCATCCCATTCGCGCGCCCAGACCGGCTCGCGCTTGGGCAGATCGCCGCGCATCGGAAATGGCGTCTCGGGAAGGTTCAGGGTGCTGCGGTAATCGGTCTTGTCAGTCATTGATGTGGAGTCCGCCACGCTGGGGCGGGTGTCGCTGGAACAGGAAATCGGGTTGCCCGGGGACCCGGGCGCCATCGTGGGCCTTTGCTGGCAAGGCGAACGCCCCGGATCCACGTGCCGTCGGCTCGCGTGGACGGTGCGTTCGCCTACTGAATTCGGTCGCGTGTGGTTTGCCGGTGGGTCTGGGCGTGCTTGGACGCGAAATACGCCTGCGCATCATCCCGGTCAGCCGCGATTCCACGCTCCAGGGCTTGCAGACCATCGTATTGTCGTTCGTCGTGCAGTTTGTGCAGCAGTTCCACGCGGATGATTTTACCGTAGCCACCATCGCGGCCCAGGCCCGCCGGCCATTGCAGGCAGTGGGTTTCCAGCAAAACACGGCCACCATTGACATCGCCTGGATCGAGTGACGGCCTGACGCCCAGATTGGCAACGCCGGGCAGCGGGTGCTCGGACAGGCCATGCACGCGCACGACGAATATGCCGCTGGCCGCAGGTTTCCAGTGGGCAAAACGCAGATTCAGCGTCGGAAAACCCAGGTCACGCCCCAACTTGCGGCCATGCACCACATGGCCCGAAATTCGATAGGGGCGGCCAAGCAATCGCTCGGCGTCTGCCATGCACCCCTCGGCCAGCGCAGCGCGGACCTCGGAGCTGGACACGCGCAGGCCATGGACCTCGTAGCTGTTCATGCGCGCGACGTCGAACCCGTGTTGCCCGCCGGCCGCATCCAGCATGGCGTAGTCGCCGGCGCGCCGGGCGCCGAAACGGAAGTCATCGCCGACCAGCACGTATTTCACCCGCAGGCCCTCGACCAGCACCGTCCGGATGAAGTCCTCGGGCGCGAGTGCGGCAAACCGTGCGTTGAACGGCATCACCACGGTCTGGTCGACACCGCAGTGGGCCAGGTCAAGCAATTTGTCACGCAGGCTGCCGATGCGGGCCGGTGCCAGATGCGGCTTTCCGGTGCTGGCGGCAAAGTAGTCGCGTGGATGGGGCTCGAAGGTCAGCGCGCAACTGGCCAGTCCGCGTTGGGCGGCCTCGGCGCGCAGCAGTGCCAGCATCGCCTGGTGGCCGCGGTGCACGCCGTCGAAATTGCCGATTGTGAGGGCGCATCCCGGCGCCAGGGTCGCATGGTGCGACCCGCGAAAAACTTTCATGCGTTCGAACCCGGTTTGTTTTTGATAGCAGGCGGATCAGTTATTCCCGCATGATGCCCGTGAGCGTCATGGAAAGCAGGTATATTGTGATCCACTGTTGCACCATCCGGATTGCGGGGGCTGCGGCAGGACAGGGCGTTCCGGGTCAGCATTGCAAGGTGTTGTTGCAGGAGGCATATGTTGAAGGTCTTGAAGTTGTCAGCCCAGGGATTGCCGCAATCCTGGATTTCACTTGAGCAAGCCGTGATCCACTACGCGGCGGATGAGGTGCGCTGGGAGTCCGGGGGCGAGGTCGCCGTATTCCATGGCGGGCATAACGCCCAGACCGGCGAGCAGTCGATCATCGCCGTCAACAGCATCATTGGCACCAAGGGCGTGCCCAACATCAATCCCTTCAACCTCAAGCCGAGCCTGACCAACAGCAAGTTGTTCGCCCGGGATCGCAACATCTGCGCGTATTGCGGTGTTCAGCACGGTGAGGAAGTCCTGACGCGCGAGCACATCCTGCCGTTTGCCCAGAATGGCATCGACAACTGGATGAATGTCGTCACCGCCTGCCGACCCTGCAATCACCGCAAGAGCAGCCGCACGCCAGAGCAGGCGCATATGCCGCTGCTGTTTGCACCGTATGTGCCCAGCCTGTGGGAAGACTTCATCCTGCGCAATCGGCGCATACTGGCCGATCAGATGGAGTTCCTGATGACCCATCTGCCCAAGTCTTCGCGCCTGATGGGGTGAGGTAGCGTCAGGCCGCCTGACGCGTTGGCGCCGTACGAACGGCCGTAGCCGCCAGCGGCGCTGAACCAGTAGCGCAGCGTCGCGCCAGCAGGAAGCGCGTACGCATCAAGCCTTTGCCCTTGACGGGCACCCAGGTCGGTGCGCTGAATGAAAAATCCCGTTGCAGCGCCTGTGCCAGGGCCTCGGTCACCTGAATCTTGCCGGCTTGGCCGGTGGATTCCATGCGACTGGCGGTATTCACGGCATCACCCCAGACGTCGTAGAGAAAGCGCTTGAGCCCGATCACGCCGGCCACCGTGGCGCCTGCATGCAGGCCGGCGCGGATGTCGAGGGGGTGGCCGCTGCGCTGCCGGTACGCCTGCATGGCGTCGAGCATGTCCAGGGCCAGGTGGGCGACCGGGGCTGCATCGCCCTTGCCAACCACCATGTAGGCGTCGCCAATGGTCTTGATCTTCTCGACCTCGTATCGGTCGACCAGGGTGTCGAACACGCAGAAGATCTCGTTGAGAATCTGTACCACGGTGTCGGGTGGGCGGCTTGCGGAAAAATCGGTGAACCCGACGATATCGACGAACAGCACGGCCATGTGCGGGAATTTCTCGGCCTTGACGACGTTGTTGTTCTTGAGTTCGTCGGCGATCGACATCGGCAAGGCGTTGTAGAGCACCTTGTCGGCGCGCTCGCGCTCCTGCTCGACGCGCTGCTGTTGCTGGTACAGGGCGCGGTTCAGGCGCATCAGGTGGGTGTCGAGCAGTACGGCAACCGCGGCCAGTGCCGCCATGTTCATGGCCGCACCGCTGGTATAGAACACGTCACGCCCGTCGAGTCGGTAGATGCACAGCAGCAGCGCCAGGGCGCTGCCCAGACACAACACCATGCGCAGGCGACCGGGAACGCTGAATACGCAGACCATGGTCAGCAGAAAGACAGCGTAGATGGAAAGGTCGCCGCTCAGGCTCCAGGAAATGAAGCCAAACCAGGTAAACAGGGCGCCGGACAGCACCAGAAAGGCATTCAGACCGAACTCACGCCCATGCGCTGCTGTCGGCCGGCTGGAAAGCCACAGAAATACGGCAAAGTGCATTGCCGCACAGACATGCCAGGCGACGAGGTATCGGTGCTGTGCGTGGTGACCCCACACGCCGGAGGCGTACAACCAGGGATCGACCACCAGCAGCATCAGCAGGACTACCAGCAGGCCGATGCGGCACAAAGGTGCGAGCATCGCGAACGCGCGATCGATCGCCCAGCGCTCAAACCCGCCTGCACCGGGGGCGGACAGGCCATCGAAATCACCGCCACCTTTCGCTGCACCCATGGCGCCTCCTATAGACTGCGCCAGCGCGTCGTCAATGGATCGCCGCGTTGTCAGCCTGGGGGTGATGGTGGCGCCAAACGCCGATTTGCCAAGCCGCGCTGCGGCCAGGCGTGCACAAAAAGGTGGAGTGAACTCAGGCGAATACGCCGGCGCTGTTCTGCATGCGGGTGGAAACTTCGCCAAGCTGGAACAGGCTGTCGCCGAACAGCATCTCCATCTGTGTCAGGCTCCTGAAGTAGTGGCTGACGATGTATTCGTCCGTCACGCCGATGCCGCCGTGCAGCTGGACGGCCTGCTGGCCGATCAGACGCATGGACTGACCCAGCTGGTACTTGGCGCGTGCCATGGCCGCGCGGCGCTCTGTGGCCGGGGCATTGAGCTTGAGCGACGCGTAATAGCTCATCGACCGCGCCAATTCGAGCTGCATCTTCATGTCGGCGATGCGGTGGCGTAGTGCCTGGAAGCTGCTGATCACGACGCCGAACTGCTTGCGCGTGTTCATATACTCGACCGTGATCGCCAGCGTTTTGTCCATCACGCCCACGGCTTGCGCGCAGGTTGCCGCGATGCCGATGTCCACCGCATGTTCGAGCGCGGCCAGTCCATCCCAGCTGACCAGCTGCGCGGGTGTGTTGTCCAGTTGAAGTTCGGCCGCGCGGCCGCCGTCCAGCGTGCCATAGGCGCGCAGATGCACGCCGGCTGCGGCACGCTCTACCAGGAACAGCGCCAGCGTATCGCCCGCCATGGCGCTGACCAGGAAGGCGTCGGCCTTGTCGCCTGCGACGACCAGACTCTTGGCGCCGGACAGTGTCCACGCGCCATGGCTGTCGCTCGCCTGGGTGGCACACCGGTCCAACCGGTAGCGGCCGGCCCTCTCCTGGTAGGCCAGTGACACCAAGCGTTCGCCGCTGGCGATGAGGCCGGCCCATTGCGATGCCAGAGGCTTCGGTGCATGGTGGCCCAGGATCGCACCGGCAATCAAGGCCTGGGCCAGCGGCTCGAGCACGATGCCGCGGCCGAGTTCTTCCATCACGACCATGCCCTCGACCGGTCCCATGCCCAGTCCGCCCAGGTCTTCCGGCACGTACAGGCCGCACAACCCGAGGTCGGCCAGTTCGCGATAGGCCTCAGCGGAGAAGCCCCCGTCCTTGGCAATCGCACGCCGGCGCTCGAAGGTATAGCCCTTGTCCACCCACTTGCGCACCGCGTCGCGCAACTGTTCCTGGTCGTCACTGAAATCAAAGTCCATGTCGGTCACCTGTTGTCATGTCGATGGGGTGCTGGTGGGCTCAAGCGCTTGCCTCTCACACGCTCAGCACAAACTGGGAGACGATGTTGCGCTGCACCTCATTGGAGCCGCCGTAGATCGTGGTCTTGCGCAGGTTGAGGTAGGTCGACGCCAGCGGCGCGCAATGCAAGGCCCCGACGGCGTCGCCCTGCCAGCCCGCCTCCATGGCTTCGTGGATCAGCGGCAAGGCGTAGGGGCCTGCGGCCAGCATCATCAGTTCGCTGTATCGCTGCTGGATTTCGCTACCGCGAATCTTGAGCAAACCGGCAATGTCCAGCGACTGTTTGCCCGACTTTTCTGCTGCCAACACGCGTAGCACCATCATTTCGAGGGCAACAACGTCGACCTCGAGTTTGGCGATCTCATCGCGGAACCGGCTGTCGTCGTAGACCCCTTCGGCTTTGGCGATGCGCTTGAGGCGTTCGAGTTCGCGCTTGGCCCGGTTGACGTCGGCAATATTGGTGCGCTCGTGGCTGAGCAGGTGCTTGGCGTACGTCCAGCCCTTGTTTTCCTCGCCAATCAGGTTTTCCGCCGGCACTTCGACGTTGTCGAAGAAGACCTCGTTGACCTCGACGCTGCCGTCGAGCAGGACGATGGGGCGTACGGTGATACCGGGTGACTTCATGTCGATCAACAGGAAACTGATGCCGGTCTGCGGCTTGCCCTCGGTGCTGGTGCGCACCAGGCAGAAGATCCACTCGCCATATTGGCCCAGCGTGGTCCAGGTCTTCTGGCCATTGACGACAAAGCGATCGCCCTTGCGTTCGGCCCGGGTCTTGAGCGAAGCCAGATCACTGCCGGAGCCCGGTTCGCTATAGCCCTGGCTCCACCAGACTTCGCCGCTGGCAATGCCGGGCAAGAAGCGCGCGTGTTGCTCGGCGTTGCCGAATGCCATGATCACGGGTGCGACCATGACCGGCCCGAAGGGGACGACCCTGGGCGCGCCCGCGAGCGCACATTCTTCCTCGAACAGGTGTTTTTGAATCGAATTCCAGCCCGGCCCGCCGAATTCCTTGGACCAGCCATGGCCCAGCCAGCCTTTCTTGCCGAGGATTTTTGCCCAACGCTGCATGTCGTCGCGGCTCAGGTGCAAGGCGTTGTGCACCTTGTTCGAAATGTCGTCGGGCAGGTTTTCCGCGACCCAGGCGCGGATGTCTTCGCGGAACGTCTGTTCCTCGGGGGTGAAGGCCAGATCCATGTGGTGTCTCCAAACAGGCAGTCCCGGGTTTTAGCACGATCGTGCGCGGGGCCCTGTCCGAACTGTGACATGGTGATGCGATTTGGCGGCCAGCGATAATTTTCAGACTTATGAAAAACATCGTGATCCTGATTTCCGGAGGAGGCTCGAATATGGCCAGCATCGCCCGCTTGGCACGGCGCGACGGCTGGCAGACGCGCTATCAGGCGCGGGTTGCCGCCGTCATCAGCAATCGCCCCGAGGCGGGCGGGTTGGCCATCGCGCGTGATATGGGCATAGCCACCGAGGTGCTGGATCACCGCCAGTTCGCCGAACGCAGCCAGTTTGACGCTGCGCTGGCTGATCGGATCGACAGCCATGATCCCCAGGGTCGGCCTGCGCTGGTTGTGCTGGCGGGCTTCATGCGCGTTTTGACGCGGGAGTTTGTCGAGCGATATGCCGGGCGACTGGTCAATATCCATCCGTCGCTGTTGCCGGCATTTACCGGGCTGCATACCTATCAGCGTGCATTGGATGCCGGTTGCAAGGTGGCGGGGGCGTCGGTGCATATGGTCACCGCGCAACTGGACGAAGGTCCGATTCTGGCCCAGACAGTGGTTCCGGTGCTCGACGGCGACACGGCGCAGACTCTGGCGGCGCGGGTGGTGACCCAGGAACACCTGATGTATCCCCGGGCGATTGCGGACTTGCTGCAACGCTGACATCGCCGGGCGCGGGGCATGTCCGGCCAGCTTCGGCCCGGCCGGGGGCGCGTGGGACAATCCGGCATGCATCCTGCCCCCTTATTACAAGCCTGTACCGACCTCTTGGCGCTGGTCCTGAAGTTCGACCATCCGGCTGATGCGGTGGTCGGCCGCTTTTTTCGTGAACATCGCTCCCTGGGGCCGCGCGAGCGTGCGACGCTGACCGAGTCGGTCTACAACGTGTTGCGCAAGAAGCAGTATTTTGAGCATCTCGCGCCCTCAGGCAGCGGCTCCAAGGCGCGGCGCCTGGCCGTTTTGGGCTTTCATGGGGAGCGCGAGTTCCTTTTTGGCGCCCTTAATGACCAGGAGAAAACCTGGTTCAACGCCTGTGCCCAGGTGCGTCCGGATGAGTTGATGGACCGCCATCGCCACAATCTGCCGGACTGGCTGGCAGATAGGCTCAAGAAAGAGGTGGGTGACGACTTTTGGCCCCTGGCCCAAAGCTTGGCCGAGCCGGGCACGCTGGACCTGCGGGTGAATCCGTTCAAAGCCAAGCGCGAGGACGTGGTGAAGGAGCTGGCACGCAATAGCGTGCGCGCGGTTCCCACGCCGTATTCGCCGTGGGGTCTGCGGGTCGCGGAGAAAACTAATCTGACCCGGCTCGACGCCTTCGTGCGCGGCGATTTCGAGGTGCAGGACGAGGGCTCTCAACTGCTGGCCTTGCTGGTGGATGCCCATCGTGGCGAGATGGTGGTCGACTTCTGCGCCGGGGCCGGCGGCAAGACACTGGCACTGGGCGCTGCGATGCGCAGCACCGGGCGTCTGTACGCGTTCGACACGTCGGCGCATCGGCTCGATGCGCTCAAGCCGCGCCTGGCGCGCAGCGGCTTGTCAAATGTGCATCCTGTGGCCATCAGCCATGAGCGTGATGAGCGCATTAAACGGCTGGCGGGCAAGATCGACAGGGTGCTGATCGATGCACCGTGTTCCGGTCTGGGCACCTTGCGTCGCAATCCCGACCTGAAATGGCGCCAGACTCCGGAAGTCGTTGCGCAGATGGCGGCCTTGCAGCTGCTAATTATTCAGAGCGCGTCCCGTCTGCTCAAGCCGGGCGGTCGTCTCGTATATGCGACATGCAGTTTGCTGGAGGAGGAGAACGAGCAAGTCGCGCGTCAGTTCTCCGATCAGAACCCGGATTTCGAGGCTCTGGACGTGGCCGGAATCCTGGACGCACTGAAGGTCCCGCAGGCGCAAAGCCTGAGCCGCGGGGGCGAAGCAGGTGCTTCGCAGCTGCGGTTGTGGCCGCATCGGCATAAGGTCGACGGATTTTTTGCGGCGGTTTGGCAAAAAAAGCCGGCGTGATCGCTTGAATTGCTGCTTTTTGGGGTGAATTGAGATAAGTCATGGCCAAAATTCGCTGAACCCCATAAAATACGGGTTGTTGCGGGGCACGAGTGCTAGGCCCTACCTTTTCCTCCTTGACGAGAGAGACAATAAATATGTTGCTACCTGACTGGTCTGTTCTGAATGCCATAGTTGAATGGCTTTCACACGGGCTGTTGAACTTGTCCTGGTGGGAAATCGTCCTCTACACCTTGGCGACCACGCACATCACCATCGCCAGTGTCACGATCTATCTGCACCGGAACCAAGCGCACCGTGCGATGGACCTGCATGCGATTCCGGCCCACTTTTTCCGTTTCTGGTTGTGGATCGGTACCGGCCAGGTGACCAGGGAGTGGGTGTCCATCCACCGCAAACACCACGCCAAATGCGAAACCAGCGAAGACCCGCATAGCCCTGTTGCCCATGGCATCAAGAAAGTGTTCTGGCAGGGTGCTGAGTTGTACCGTGCGGAATCCAAGAATCAGGAAACCCTGAAGAAATACAGCCAGGGCTGCCCGAACGACTGGATCGAGCGCAATGTCTACAGCCGCTTCAGCTGGCAAGGTGTGGGCCTGATGATGATTCTGGACTTGGCCTTGTTTGGTGCAGCCGGTCTCGCCGTCTGGGCTGTCCAGATGGTCTGGATCCCGTTCACTGCTGCAGGCGTGATCAACGGCATCGGTCACTACTGGGGTTATCGCAACTTCGAGGCGGCAGACGCCAGCACCAATATCGTGCCCTGGGGCATCCTGATCGGTGGCGAGGAGTTGCACAACAACCACCATACCTATCCGACGTCGGCCAAGTTCTCTGTCAAACCCTACGAATTCGATATCGGTTGGGTTTACATCAGCCTGCTCGAGAAGGTCGGTCTGGCACGCGTCAAGAAGACGCCACCCAAGCTGGAACTGGGCAACATCCGTCCGGTGGCAGACGAGAAGACCCTGGAGGCACTGATCGCCCATCGTTACGAAATGATGGCCGGTTATGCCCAGAACATGCGCAAGGCTTGCGCTGCTGAGATAGAGGCTATCAAGGCGAAAAAGGGTGATGTGTCGGTTCTGATGGCTGCCAAGCGGTGGTTGCATCGCGACGAAGACAAGGTTCCCGCGTCTGCGGCGCCCAAGCTGGCACAGGCCCGTGCGGCCCATCCGGTGCTGGACAAAATGGTGACGATGCGTGAAGAGCTGCGCCAGCTGTGGCTGAGCAGGTCGCAATCGCGCGAACAACTGGCCAGCGATCTGCAGGCATGGTGCCAACGCGCCGAGAGCAGTGGCATTGCTGCCTTGCGCGATTTCTCATACAAGTTGCGGGCGGCCAAGGCCTGAGAGCGGCCACCTCCGCGTGACAAGAGGGCCCGGTTTTGACCGGGCTTTTTTGTGGGCGCTACACCGCGGACGGACGAAAAAAACCCGGCGCTAGGCCGGGTTCTGGAATCACGGAGTCAGGCTGATTACTTCAGCTTGATTTCCTTGTAGTCCACATGCTTGCGAGCTTTGGGATCAAATTTCTTGATCAGCATCTTCTCGGGCATGGTTTTCTTGTTCTTGCTGGTGGTGTAGAAGTGGCCGGTTCCAGCAGTGGATTCCAGCTTGATCTTCTCGCGAGTGCCTTTGGTAGCCATAACGTTTTCCTTCAATCAATGGGTTGCCGTGCGGTACTCAGCGCCATGGCGCATGGACCACAACAAAGCCGCAAATAATCAGGCTTGACCCCGTGCGCGCATATCTGCCAGCACGGACTCGATGCCGTTCTTGTCGATCAGGCGCAAAGCAGCGCTGGAAACCCGCAGGCGAACCCAGCGGTTTTCGGTCTCGACCCAGAACCGGCGGTACTGGAGATTGGGGAGAAACCGGCGCTTGGTCCGGTTGTTGGCGTGGGAAACATTGTTTCCGACCATCGGGCCTTTGCCCGTTACTTCACATACGCGTGCCATTTGGACACTCCATTGATCGGTGTGGTGACAGCCTGACAAACGCCTCGCCTGTCTTGTGTCCCGCACCTTGTTAACAGCTTTCGCCGCACCTCGCCACCATTGCGGTGGCGGTAACTTGAGTCTTACCGCCGGCTCCCCGTAAAGGGGGAGTTTTTAGTAAAGCCCGCCATTATAGGTGCATTGCGAGACATCAACGACGCGGCGTCAATCCTGTTCGAGAAAGCGCTGCGCATCCAGTGCGGCCATGCAACCGGTGCCGGCACTGGTGATCGCCTGGCGGTAGACATGGTCTTGCACGTCGCCAGCGGCGAACACGCCGGGCACACTGCTCATCGTGGCCATGCCCTTGAGGCCGGACTGGGTCACGATGTAGCCGCCAGCCATCTCCAGCTGACCCTGGAATATGTCGGTATTGGGCGCATGACCGATGGCGATGAAGCAACCCGTCAAGGCAACCTCTTCCTTGCTGCCATCGGTGGTGCTCGTGAGCCGAACGCCGGTCACGCCAGACGTGTCGCCTAGCACTTCCTCCAGCGTACGGTGGGTCTTGAGCTCGATCTTGCCGGCGGCGACCTTCACCATGAGTTTGTCCACCAGGATGGCTTCGGCCTTGAACTTGTCGCGTCGATGCACCAGGTAAACCTTGCTGGCGATGTTCGACAGATACAAGGCTTCCTCGACCGCGGTATTGCCGCCACCGACAACGCAGCACACCTGGTCGCGGTAGAAGAATCCGTCGCAGGTGGCGCAACCGGAGACGCCTTTGCCCATGAACGCGGTCTCCGAGGGCAGCCCCAGGTACATGGCTGAAGCCCCGGTGGCGATGATCAGCGCATCGCAGGTGTAGGTGCCACTGTCGCCGGTCACTGTGAACGGTCTCTTGGACAGGTCGACCTTGTTGACATGGTCGAAAACAATGTCGGTGTTGAATCGCTCGGCGTGTTGCTGGAAACGTTGCATCAGTTCCGGCCCCTGCACACCGGCGAAGTCGGCGGGCCAGTTGTCAACGTCGGTGGTTGTCATCAATTGGCCGCCCTGGGCGATACCGGTGATCAGCATGGGTTGGAGGTTGGCCCTGGCGGCATAAACCGCAGCGGAATAGCCGGCCGGCCCGGAGCCCAGGATAAGGACTTTCGCGTGTTTGTTGGGTGTCATGGTGAACTGAATGGTTGAGTGCGTCAAAGACGGTGTGGGTTTTTGCCGACGATCCAGCGAACACGCTGGCAATGGAATCGCTCACAATACGATATGGGCAAGGGCGCCAAACACAATGGATCGTGATCGCCAGCCCCGATTGTAAGAAACAGCCCATTTCCCTGAGGAACCCCGGATGTCGATGCTGAGCAATTTGGATCTGATACGACGCGTCCCTCTGTTTGCCATGTTGACGCCTGCCCAGGCAGAACTGCTGGCCGGGGCGGTGACCAAGCGGCGCTTCAAACGGGGAGAATTCCTGGTTGAACAGGGAAAAAATTGTGAGTATTTGTTCATCCTCCTGGCCGGCCGGGCCCGGGTTGTCGTGACCGATAACCGCGACCGCGAAGTCATCCTGGCCACCATGCATCCGGGCGACTATGTGGGCGAAATGAGCCTGATCGACCGTGAGCCCCATTCGGCATCGGTCGAAGCCGAAGTCCAGACGGACGCGCTGGTGCTTAACGGCGCCGAATTCACCCGCTGCCTGCTGGAGAACACGTCGACGGTCAGCGCCGTGATGCGGGGCCTGGTGTCCCGGCTGCGCAGTGCCGACCGCAAGATCGAGTTGCTGGCGCTGATGAATGTATATGGCCGTGTCGCTGCCGTGTTGATGGAAGCGGCGCCGGCCGATGAAAACAATGTGCGCGTTATCCGCGACAAGATCTCGCGCCAGGACATCGCCAAGATGGTGGGCGCATCGCGTGAGATGGTCAGCCGCGTGATGAAGGATTTCGAGGAGCAAGGCTTTATCGAGACGCGCGCGGACGGCAGTCTGCTGGTCAAGGATCGGCGCTTCAAGCCCCGCTGAGGCCGGCGCAGGCCAGGGTGCGCTTGGGGTAAGCTCACGGCAAATGGCGTTTGCATGACTTATTCTCTCGATACCCTGACCTCGTCCCGGGCCGGCGGCCCGGGCTCCCACCCTTCCGGATTGGGCCGCTTTGCGGTTGAATTGGCCTTGCTGGCCGGCGTACTGGTGCTGGGCTTCTGGTTGCTGGCACTGCTCAGTTATTCGCCACAAGACGCCGCATGGTCGACTTCCGGCCATGGCGTGGCGCTGGCCAACCGCGCTGGCCGTCTGGGTGCGTGGCTGGCCGATGCGAGTTATTACCTGTTCGGTTTCTCTGCCTGGTGGGTGGTGGCCATTGGTCTGCGTGCCTGGTTGTCCGGTCTGGCGGCCTGGCTGCGCCACGGCACCCACGCTGCGCCGGCGGCCGAGTCATCGCCAGAGCGCCATCCCTGGTTGGATCGTCGCGGCACCTTCTGGTTGGGCCTTGCGCTGCTGTTGTCCGCTAGTTGCGTGCTGGAATGGACGCGCATGTACAGCTTTGAAGCCCGCTTGCCGGATGCCAGCGGCGGCGCCTTGGGAACCATGCTCGGGCCCTTGGCAATGCGCTGGCTGGGTTTTGCTGGCTCCGGCCTGGTGGCCATCCTGATCGGCTTGGTCGGCGCAGCGCTGGCGTTTCGCTTTTCCTGGGGCACCGTGGCCGAACGCATCGGCGCTGCCGTCCACACCCGCATCAAGGCCAGCCGCAAGAAGCGCGAGGTGGTGCAGGACAAGGCCCTGGGCCAGCGCGCGGCGCGCGAACGTGAAGAAGTGGTGACCGGCGAGAGGGTCGAGAGTCGCGAGCACCACCAGGTGCCGATACAGGTCGAGCCGATTGTGCTCGAGGTGCCCAAGAGCGATCGGCTGGCCAAGGAGCGTCAGAAGCCGCTGTTTGCCGAAATGCTCGACAGCAAGTTGCCGCAGGTGGATCTGCTGGACACGGCGCAGACGCGGCAGGAAACCGTGTCTCCCGAGATGCTCGACATGACCAGCCGAATGATCGAGAAGAAGCTCAAGGATTTCGGCGTCGAGGTCTGGGTCGTGCTGGCCTTGCCCGGCCCTGTGATCACGCGCTACGAAATCGAGCCGGCGCTGGGCGTCAAGGGTTCGCAGATCGTCGGCCTGGCCAAGGACCTGGCACGCAGTCTGAGCCTGGTGTCGATCCGGGTGGTGGAGACCATTCCGGGCAAGAACTATATGGCGCTGGAATTGCCCAACGCCAAACGCCAGTCGATTCGCCTGTCGGAGATCCTGGGTTCGCGGGTGTACAACGAGGCCAAGTCGATGCTGACGATGGGCCTTGGCAAGGACATTGTCGGCAATCCGATCGTCGTCGATCTGGCCAAGATGCCCCACGTGCTGGTGGCCGGTACCACCGGCTCGGGCAAGTCGGTGGGCATCAACGCGATGATCCTGAGCCTCTTGTACAAGGCCGATGCGCGCGACGTGCGTCTGCTGATGATCGACCCCAAGATGCTGGAGATGTCGGTCTACGAAGGTATCCCGCATTTGCTGGCACCGGTCGTGACCGACATGCGCCAGGCGGCCCATGGCCTGACCTGGTGTGTGGCCGAGATGGAGCGCCGCTACAAACTCCTGAGCAAGATGGGTGTGCGTAATCTGGCTGGCTACAACACCAAGATGGACGAGGCCAAGGCCCGTGGCGAGCGGGTCCCCAATCCGTTCAGCCTGACGCCCGAAGAACCGGAGCCGCTCGACCGTCTGCCCCATATCGTGGTGGTGATCGACGAGTTGGCCGACCTGATGATGGTGGTGGGCAAGAAGATCGAGGAGCTGATCGCGCGTCTGGCGCAAAAGGCCCGCGCTGCCGGAATCCACCTGATCCTGGCGACCCAGCGTCCCAGCGTTGACGTGATCACCGGCCTGATCAAGGCCAATATTCCGACCCGCATTGCGTTTCAGGTCAGCAGCAAGATCGACAGCCGAACCATCCTGGACCAGATGGGCGCGGAGGCCCTGCTGGGCATGGGCGACATGTTGTACCTGCCCAGCGGCACCGGATTGCCGATTCGTGTGCATGGCGCCTTTGTCAGTGACGAAGAGGTGCACAGGGTTGTCAGCTACCTCAAGTCGCAAGGGGAGCCCAACTACATCGAAGGCGTGCTCGAAGGCGGCACCGTCGACGGCGAGTCTGATGGTGTCGGTGAGCCCGGCAACGGTGGCGAGAAGGATCCGATGTACGACCAGGCGGTGGAAGTGGTGCTCAAGAACCGCAAGGCCAGTATTTCGCTGGTGCAGCGCCACCTGAAGATCGGCTACAACCGCGCGGCGCGGCTGGTGGAGGACATGGAGAAGGCGGGCCTGGTCAGCGCGATGAGCGGCAGTGGCCAGCGCGAGATCCTGGTGCCGACGAGGGCCGAGTGATGGTCAGGCGCGTCGTCATGACTGGCCTGACCTTGTCGCTGGGCTGCGCGATGGCGCTGGCCGATGGCCTGGACAGCCTGGAGCGCTTCGTCAAGGAGGTAAAAAGCGGCCGGGCCGAGTTCACCCAGGTGGTGTCGGCGCCTGCCCGTGCCGGCGAGGTTGCCCGGACCCGCACATCGAGCGGCAGCTTTGCCTTTTCGCGCCCGGACCGTTTTCGGTTCGACTATCGCAAGCCGTTTTTGCAGACCATCGTGGCCGATGGAAACACCTTGTGGATGTTTGACGCCGACCTGAATCAGGCCACTGCGCGCAAGCAGGCCCAGGCTCTGGGGTCCACACCCGCGGCGCTGATCGCATCTGCACCGGATCTGGCCGCGTTACGCAACGCGTATGTGCTCAAGGGTGAGCCGGACAAGGACGGCCTGCAGTGGGTGCTGGCCACACCGAAGGCCAAGGACGGGCAGTTGCAGTCGGTGCGCGTGGGCTTTCGTGTTGCCGATGGCGCGCCCATGCTGGCAGCACTCGACATCCTTGACAGCTTCGGTCAGCGCTCGGAACTGCGTTTTGCGCAGGTCGACGTGAATCCCGCCCTGGCCGCCGATCAGTTCCAGTTCAAGCCGCCGGTCGGTGCGGATGTGATGCGCCAATGACCGGGCCTGACATGAGCCGCCGGGCCGCTCCCAAGGCGAATTCCGTAGTGCACAGCACGGAGGTCACCCAGTGAGCCGCCGTATGCTGCGCTGCCCTCGCGCTGCTTGTTCGCATGGCTGAGCTGTTCCAGTCCACACCGTCGGCCCCCTTGGCCGAGACCTTGCGCCCCGATTCGCTCGATGCGGTCATCGGCCAGTCGCACCTGATCGGTGAAGGCCGGCCCTTGCGGCTGGCGTTCGAGTCCGGCAAGCCGCACTCAATGATTCTGTGGGGGCCGCCAGGCGTGGGTAAAACTACATTGGCGCGCCTGACGGCCAGTTCCTTCGGCTACGCGTTCATCGCGTTGTCGGCAGTGTTCTCCGGCGTCAAGGAGATCCGCGGCGCAATGGAGCAGGCCGAGCACAACCTGGCGCAAGGTCGCAAGACCATATTGTTCGTTGATGAGATACATCGCTTTAACAAGAGCCAGCAAGATGGCTTGCTGCCATTTGTCGAGTCCGGTCTGGTGACCTTCATCGGAGCCACCACCGAGAACCCGTCGTTTGAAGTCAATTCGGCGCTGTTGTCGCGGGCCCAGGTGTATGTGCTGCAGGGGCTGAGCGAGGACGAACTGGTGCAATTGGTGCACCGCGCCCTGGCGCAGCAGTTGCCGGATCTGCAACTTGATGATGCGGCGATGTACACCCTTGTCGGTTACGCCGATGGCGATGCCAGGCGCCTGTTGAACCTGCTCGAGCAGACCGACACGGCCGCGCGGGCCAGTGGCGTAAGCAAGGTCGACGGTGCGTTCCTGGAAAAGGCGCTCACGCTCAATGCGCGCCGCTTCGACAAGGGGGGCGACAATTTCTACGACCAGATTTCGGCATTGCACAAGTCGGTGCGGGGCTCCAGCCCCGATGCGGCCCTGTACTGGTTCTGCCGCATGCTCGACGGCGGCGCCGATGCGCGTTACCTGTCGCGGCGCATTGTGCGCATGGCGTGGGAAGACATCGGCCTGGCCGATCCACGCGCGCTACAGATCGCCAATGACGCGGCCGCCACGTTCGAGCGCCTGGGCTCACCCGAAGGTGAACTGGCGCTGGCGCAGGCCGTAATCTACCTGTCGGTGGCGCCCAAGAGCAATGCCGGCTATGTGGCCTACAACCAGGCGCGCGCATTCGTCAAGAACGACAAGTCGCGCGAAGTGCCTGTGCATTTGCGCAACGCACCGACCGCACTGATGAAGGAGTTGGGCCATGGCAGCGAATACCGCTATGCCCATGACGAGCCCGAGGCGTATGCGGCAGGTGTGAGCTATCTGCCGCAGGGCATGGCCGAGCCACTCTGGTATCAGCCGGTGCCGCGCGGAATCGAGTCGCGTATTGCCGACAAGCTGGCCCATTTGCGTCAGCTCGACCAGGCCGCACGCAAACGCTGAGCGGCATTTTTCATGCCCTTTGGCTGTCATTTGACTGTCAATCTACCCCTGTATGCGCAAGGGTAAACCCCGGCGGCCGGGCTCCGTTCAGGGCTGATTGCGTCAGTAGAATGGTCGCAGTCGGGATGCCTTAGCAATCGCTCCTCCTGGTTCGGTTCTTGTAAAGGTGAACGTGGCGCCACAAGCACGACCTTCAACCGCGACATAACTTCAATAAGACCGGAGCATCAATTCATGGACATTTTTCTCCAGCAAATGATCAACGGGCTGGTGCTGGGCAGCGTGTATGCGCTGGTCGCACTGGGGTATACGATGGTGTACGGCATCATTCAGCTCATCAATTTCGCCCATGGCGAAGTACTGATGTTCGGGGCGCTTATCGCCTGGACCGTGGCGGGCCTGTTGCAACCCGCATTCCCCGGTATGCCGGGCTGGCTGGTGCTGATCGTTGCCGCCGCCGTGGCGTGTACGCTGGCAGCGCTACTGAACTTCACGATCGAGAAGGTTGCCTACCGTCCGCTGCGCAATTCGCCGCGACTGGCGCCGCTGATCACGGCCATCGGCATGTCGCTGCTGTTGCAGACGGTGGCCATGATCATCTGGAAGCCCAATCCCAAGCCGTTTCCAAGCCTGCTGCCGGTGACGCCCTACGAGATTGGTGGCGCTGTGATATCGCCGACCGACCTGCTGATCCTGTCGCTCACCGTGGTACTGCTGGTTGCACTGGTCTGGCTCGTCAACTACACCTCGCTGGGCCGCGCGATGCGCGCCACGGCGGAGAACCCGCGGGTGGCGGCTCTGATGGGTGTCAAGCCCGATGTGGTGATCTCGGCCACCTTCGTGATCGGGGCCGTGCTGGCGGCGATCGCCGGCATCATGCTGGGCATGAAATACGGCACGGTGCAGCACGCGATGGGCTTTCTGCCCGGCCTCAAGGCCTTCACCGCTGCGGTGTTCGGTGGTATCGGCAACCTGGCCGGGGCGGTCGTCGGCGGCATCTTGCTTGGCGTGATCGAGGCGCTGGGGTCCGGCTATATCGGTGTGCTGACCGGTGGCGTGTTGGGCAGCCACTATTCCGAAATTTTTGCCTTCGTTGTGCTGATCGTGATCCTGACCTTGCGGCCATCCGGTTTGCTGGGTGAACGTGTCGCCGATCGAGCCTGAGGAGTACAAGATGAAATTCAACAAGTGGATCCTGTATTTCCTGGCCGGTGTCGCGCTGATCGGCTTGCCCTTGGTGCTGGGCATCTTCGGCAACGCCTGGGTGCGTATCGCTGATACCGCATTGCTGTATGTACTGCTGGCGATCGGTCTGAACATCGTCGTGGGCTATGCCGGATTGCTCGACCTCGGTTACGTGGCGTTCTTTGCGGTTGGTGCCTACCTGTATGCGTTGCTGGCCTCGCCGCATCTGTCGCAGACCTTCGCGTGGATTGGCGCCCTATATCCGCATGGCATCCATGTGCCCATCCTGGTGGTGATTCCGTTGGCCGCGGCGGTGGCGGCGTTTTTCGGCGTGCTGCTCGGCGCGCCCACTTTGAAGCTGCGCGGCGACTACCTGGCGATCGTGACGCTGGGCTTCGGTGAAATCATCCGTGTGTTCCTGAACAATCTGGACCATCCGGTGAACATCACCAATGGTCCCAAGGGCATCAGCGGCATCGACGCGTTCCAGGTTTTCGGTGTCGATATGGCGCAGCCGGTCATGATTGGCAGCTTTGAGCTGACATCGGTGACGATGTATTACTACCTGTTCCTGATCCTGGTCGTTTTCAGCATCATTTTGAGCCATCGGCTGGCCTTGTCCCGCGTGGGCCGGGCCTGGGTGGCGATCCGTGAGGACGAGACCGCGGCCAAGGCCATGGGCATCAACACCCGCAACCTCAAATTGCTGGCTTTCGGCATGGGGGCCTCGTTTGGCGGCGTCAGCGGCGCATTGTTCGCATCGTTCCAGGGTTTCGTCTCGCCCGAGTCGTTCACGCTGATGGAGTCGGTGATGATCGTGTCCATGGTGGTGCTCGGCGGACTGGGTCACCTTCCCGGTGTCGTGCTCGGTGCGGTCCTGCTGGCGGCCCTGCCAGAAGTGCTGCGCTATGTGGCCAGTCCGCTGCAGGCGTTCACCGGCGGTCGGCTCGACGCATCCATCCTGCGTCAATTGCTGATTGCCCTGGCGATGATCAGCATCATGCTGATGCGTCCGCGCGGACTGTGGCCCAGCCCTGACCACGGCAAGTCGCTGCAGGCGAACAATTGAGGGCAATGCGATGACAGATACGATTCTCAAGGTCGCAGGCATCTCCAAGCGATTTGGCGGCCTGCAGGCACTCAGTGACGTGGGCATCACGATCACCCGCGGTCAGGTCTACGGACTGATCGGCCCCAACGGTGCAGGCAAGACCACGTTCTTCAATGTGATCACCGGCCTGTACTCGTCCGACAGCGGCACGTTTGAACTGGCCGGCAAGCCCTACAAGCCGTCGGCGGTGCATGAGGTGGCCAAGGCCGGCATTGCGCGCACGTTCCAGAACATCCGGCTCTTTGCAGAAATGACGGCACTGGAAAACGTCATGGTCGGGCGCCACATCCGGACCCACTCAGGTTTGATCGGCGCGATGTTCCGTACCGCCAGCTTCCGCAAGGAAGAGGCGGAAATTGCCCAGCGCGCACAGGAACTGCTCGAATACGTCGGCATCGGCAAGCTGGCCGACTACAAGGCGCGCACGCTCAGTTATGGCGACCAGCGCCGGCTGGAGATCGCCCGTGCGCTGGCGACCGATCCGCAGTTGATCGCTCTGGATGAGCCGGCTGCCGGCATGAACGCGACGGAAAAAGTGCAGCTGCGCGAGCTGATCGACCAGATTCGCAACGACAAGCGCACCATCTTGCTGATCGAACACGACGTGAAGCTGGTCATGGGCCTGTGCGACCGCGTGACGGTGCTCGACTACGGTAAACAGATCGCGGAGGGCTTGCCCGCGGAAGTGCAGAAGAACGAGAAGGTCATCGAAGCCTATCTCGGAACGGGGGGACACTGACATGGCAAACACACTGCTCAAGGTCTCCGGACTGAAGGTGTCCTACGGCGGCATCCAGGCGGTCAAGGGAATCGACTTCGAGGTTCACGAAGGCGAGCTGGTCACCTTGATCGGCTCCAACGGGGCCGGCAAGACGACGACGATGAAGGCCATTACCGGCACGCTGGGCATCAACGACGGCGACATCGAATACATGGGCAAGAGCATCAAGGGGCAGGGTCCGTGGGACCTGGTGCGTCAGGGCCTGGCCATGGTTCCGGAAGGCCGCGGCGTGTTTGCGCGCATGACCATCATGGAAAACCTGCAGATGGGCGCCTATGTGCGCACCGACCAGGAAGCGATCGACGCCGATGCGGACAAGGTTTTCACGATCTTCCCGCGTTTGCGCGAGCGGCGGGACCAGCTCGCCGGCACGATGTCCGGTGGCGAGCAGCAGATGCTGGCCATGGGTCGGGCCTTGATGAGCCGACCCAAGGTCTTGCTGATGGATGAGCCATCCATGGGCCTGTCACCGATCATGGTCGACAAGATCTTCGAGGTGGTGCGCGACGTGTATGCGCAAGGCGTCACCATCCTGCTGGTAGAACAGAACGCCAGTCGCGCGCTGAGCGTGGCCAATCGTGCATACGTGATGGACTCCGGTCTGATCACGATGAGTGGCGACGCCAAGGTCATGCTCAAGGACCCCAAGGTCCGTGCGGCGTATCTGGGCGAATAAGCCGTAGTCGCGACCATCGGCGCGGCGCTTGCCGCCGATCGCCGCGCATCCCCTCGGCGGGCGGTCATTGGTGTGCGGCAGTCAGGTCGCGGCGGCTTCGTTGTGCCGGCGCGGCAGATGGGCATGGATCAGGTGGCCGGCAATCGACAGCCCCAGCGGTGGTATCGGGGGCAAATCGTCGCGCGGGCCGAACCAGCGCGCCTCGGCGATCTCGGATCGGTCAACGACGATCTCGCCGCCCGCATATTGCGCCGTGAAGGCCAGCATCAGCGAATGCGGGAATGGCCAGGGCTGACTGCCAAAGTAGCGCAGCTCGCGCACCTGCAGACCGACTTCCTCCAGCACCTCCCGGTGGATCGCGTCCTCGATCGATTCGCCGGCTTCCAGGAAGCCGGCCAGAGCCGTGAAAAATCCGGTCGGCGAATTCAGGTGGCGCGCCAGCAAAAGGGAGTCACCGCGCTGTATCAACACCATCATCGCCGGCGAAATACGGGGGTAGGCGACGTGGCCGCAGGACGGGCATCGCATGCAACGCTCGCCGACGACAGGCGTGGTGGGTGTGCCACAACTACCGCAGAAACGATGGGTGCGCGCCCATTCGACGATCTGCAGGGCGCGGCCGGCAATGGCCAGCCAGCTGTCTTCGAGGGAGCCGAAAAGTGCGCGCAGGTTGCGAAAGACGTGGCCCGCCATGGGCGCGCTTGCGGGCTCGATCCAGGTCGCACGGACATAGCGGCCGGACAGCAAACCGACCGGGAGGAAATCTGGATCTCGCCCAAAATCGCAGGCCGCCAGATCGATGTCGGGCCTCAGGTCTGATTCACGTACCAGCAGCGCGCTGCCGGCAAAAACCAGGTTGACCGGCGTCGGGTCATGGTGCGGCAGCAACAGCGGGGTGAAGTGGTCGGGTGTTCGCAACATATGGGGCCTTGAGCGCGGATCATCGCATCAATTCTCCGACGGTACCGTCCCCGCGTGAAGCCCACCCATGGGCCAGACCGAAGTCTGGCCCATGGGTCACGCTCAGGCGGTCTTGCGCGACTTGCGGGGCGCAGATTTACCGGCTGGTGCAGTCCGCTTGGCGACTTGCTTGTTCACCTTCGCGATGGTGTCCGTCACTGTCGTGCTGATGTCGTCGGAGACTTGCGAAACCGCGTCAGCCATTTGCGCAACGGCGGACGTGGCGGACTTGGCTTTGCGCGACTTGGCAGCGCTGGCGGCCTTGCGTGCGGCGTTGGTGCTCGCCTTCTTGACGGTTGCAGAGGTGCTGGCCGTCTTGCGGGTCGCCGCGCGTTTGACGGCAGCCAATTTGACTTTCGCTTTCTTGCCGCCGACCGTATTGGCCAAACGACTGGAGCCTTGCTCGAGCTTGCCAGCCAGATCGCTGACGACGACGACTGCCGGGACTGCTGCCTTGGCGATCGTGTTCAGCGTCGTGACGCCGGTGCGTTTTTCGAATGCCTTTGCGTTGGACGCGACCTGGTGCACGCCCTTGCCGGCGATTTCAACGAACTTGTCAACGACCCGGTCAGCGCCGGCGGACGTCAAGTCGATACCCTTCACATACATGCCGCTGACGGTTTTCTGTGCTGCCAACGCGTTCTTGCGTGCTTCGATGCGCAGCCGCGCGGAGGTTTGCTGAACGGCGCTTTCCCAACGCTGATCGACAAAACGTGCCACACGCTGGTTACCGAGACGGTAGGCATGGATGACGTTTTTTGCGGTATTGCCGTAAGACTCGATCACGTCAGTCGTGACGGTGGAAAGGTTCTTTGTGTTCATGTGGACTCCTTGAGGAACTGGGATGAGGTTGTACAGGTCCGTCGTCACGGCATTGACCGCGATCTGGAACATGCGCTGATTCTCCCGATGCTCCGTAGTGACCGCACCCTAGATCTGCTCTTTTTCCTAGAGCGCACTACCTAGTGTTGGCGCCAGTCGACGATGGCCATCCGACTGATTGCACCGCAAACGAGGCTGCACCTGGGCGGCACCTCGTGGTTTCCGGACTCAGATGATCGATGTCTCACCCATGATGATTTCCACGCCGGAGGTCGCAAAATTGGCCAGATCGGCAGCCACTGCCTGGCCTTGCGCCGACGCCATGGCCGCAGCGATCGCGGCCATCGAGTCGAATTCCAGCGTGGCGATGAGGTACACAGCGTGTTTGCCGGCCATGCCCATCACATCGCCATGTGTCACCGCGTAGTTGCGCAATCCAGGGATGGTTTTGGCGAGTGGCACATGGGTGTTGAAGTAATACGCGTCGAATTTTGCCGCGTCCGCGGGCTGCTGGTAAATCGCATAAAGCTTGGCCATTCCGATTCTCCGTCGATGCCGCTCGCAGACCTTCCGCGGGCGTGCAACACCACTATAGTGACGAATCGCCAGAATGCGTACTTCGGCGGGATGGCCGGGACGCGGCCACCGCGTCCCTCAATCGGCCTGCTTGGCCCACGTGTCCTTGAGTCCCACCGACAAGTTGAACACCGGCTTGCCAGCGACGTGGTCGACCCGGTCCGCCACGAAATAGCCGTGGCGTTCGAACTGGAACTTGTCGTCGGCGCGCGCTTGCGCCAATGAGGGCTCCACCACGGCCTGGACCACGCGCAGGCTGTTCGGATTCAGGCTGGCCAGAAAGTCGCGTCCGCCGGCGTCCGGCTGCGGCTCGTTGAACAGGCGCTCGTACAGCCGGACCTCGGCCGCAACGCCGTCGGCCACCCCGACCCAGGTGATGACGCCTTTGACCTTGACCGAATCCGATCCCGGCGTGCCGCTCTTGGTGTCGGGAATCAGCGTGGCCTGCACGCTCAGGACCCGGCCATCGCCATCCCTGGTGCAGCCGGTGCACTCGATTACATGGCCGTATTTCAAGCGGACCTTGTTGCCCGGGAACAGCCGGAAGAAGCCCTTGGGCGGGGTTTCCTCGAAGTCGCCCCGTTCGATCCAGACTTCGCCGCCCATCGAGAAGTGGCGCCGGCCCATCTCCGGTTGAGACGGATGCACCGGCGCGCTGCAGGCGTCCTGCTTGCCGTGCCCGGTGGCTGCCAGGCCCATGACCTCATCCCAGTTGGTGATGACCAGCCGGATCGGGTCGAGCACGGCCATCGCCCGCGCCGCGGTGTTTTCCAGCGTCTCGCGCAGGCAGGCCTCGAGCGTGCTGTACTCGGTCCAGCCACCCGCCTTGCTGGTGCCGGAACGTTCGGCCAGCAAACGCAGGCTCTCGGGTGTGTAGCCGCGCCGGCGCAGACCGACCAGTGTCGGCATGCGCGGGTCGTCCCAGCCATTGACCTTGTGGTCGTACACCAGCGCGGCGAGCTTGCGTTTGCTGGTGATGACATAGGTCACGTTCAGCCGGGCAAATTCGTATTGGCGCGGTGGTGGCGCAGTGAGCAGCCCGCCTTCGATCAGCCGCTCGAGCAGCCAGTCGTACCAGGGGCGCTGGTCCTCGAACTCGAGCGTGCAGATGCTGTGCGTGATCTGCTCGAGCGCGTCCTCGATCGGATGGGCATAGGCGTACATCGGGTAGATGCACCATTTGTCGCCGGTGTTGTGGTGCTCGGCGCGCCGGATTCGGTAGATGGTCGGGTCGCGCATGTTGATGTTGGGGCTGGCCATGTCGACCTTGGCGCGCAACACCATGGTGCCGTCCAGGTGCTTGGCGTCGCGCATCTCGCGAAATCGCTCCAGGTTCTCGGCCGCGCTGCGGCGGCGAAAAGAGCTGTTGACACCGGGCCGGGAAAAGTCACCCCGGTTCAGGCGCATGTCTTCGGCACTTTGCTCGTCCACATAGGCATGGCCGGAGGTGATCAGGTATTCGGCCGCGCTGTACATGAAGTCGAAATAGTCGCTGGCATGGAACAGGTGACTGGTGCCATTGACGTTCCAGTCGAATCCCAGCCAGTGCACGGTGTCGATGATGCCGTTGACGAATTCCTGGTCTTCCTTTTCCGGGTTGGTGTCGTCGAAGCGCAGATGGCATACGCCGCCGTATTCCTGCGCCAGGCCGAAATTCAGGCAGATGCTCTTGGCATGACCGATATGCAGGTAGCCGTTGGGTTCGGGCGGAAAACGGGTGCGAATACGTGCCGGGTCGTCTTGTCCGGCGCCATGGTGGGCAGCGCCGCCCGGGCTGCCCGCCCACTTGCGCTGCGCATTGACACCGGACGCCAGGTCCGATTCGATGATCTGGCGCAGGAAGTTGCTCGACTTGGGCGGCTCGGTGCCAGTGCCTGGCGTGCTGGCTGTGTTTTTGGTGGAGGTCGTGGAAGGCGTGCTCATGCCTTGAATTCTAGGTGGCGCCGGGTCTCTTGGTCTATTGGCCGAAGCGCGGGCCGTCGTCCAGGAACGCCAGCTCCTGTGCGCTGCTGGTGCGACCTAACGCGGTGTTGCGATACGGGAAACGTCCGAAGCGGGCGATGATGTCGCGATGTTGCTCGGCAAAGTCGACGTTGCCTTGCAAACCCTGGCGCCGCTGCGGTGGTGCATCGGCGGCCAGCGCCTTGAAACATGCCACGCTGGTCTCCTGCAAGGCGAGGTCTTCGGCATGCATCAGCGGCATGTAGAAGAACACCGTGCCCGCCAGCGGTAGCTGTCGATCCCAGCCGCGCGCGATGCCGTCCAGCACCAGGGCCTGGGCGCGCGCGTCGCCCGAGAAGGCCTGCGCCTGGGCGCGGAACACATTGCGTGTGAACTGGTCCAGCAGGACAACCAGGGCCAGCCGGTCCAGCGCGTGTGCCTCCCACGCCAAGAGGTCGCCAGCTAACGCGCTGCGCACGCGGTCGCCGAAATCGTGCGCGATGGACTGGTCCAGCGCGGCGCCCCCTCCAAACCACTTGTCCCCCAGATTGCGGCTCGGCCAACCCTGTTGCAGACCGTCCTCGAGCCAGAAAGCCAGCACGCGGGCAGCATCGGGATTGATCGGCACGGTCGCAGTGGTGGTGGTCATGGGGCAACAATCAGAAGTGGGGGACAAGACCAGTGTTACATGGTCTTGAAGCGCTGCGCATACAGGGGCTGCCAACTGCCAGCACGATGCGACAGAACGCCGGCATGGTGGCGCGAGATGCGCGGGCGTGGCGCAGAATGCTTTGCATGGTCTTTACATATTCTGCGCTATCGGCCTGAAGAACCGCGCCGCGAGTTCCTAGAATCCAGACATGACCAAAACACGCGGATTCTTGCTGGCAGTGATCGTGCTTGGGCTCGCGGGTGCGGCCTGGTGGTGGCAGCGTCCGGGCGCCGATCTGGTGCAGTACCGCACGGCGCCGATTGAGCGTGGCAACCTGCAGGCGACGGTATCGGCCAGTGGCGCGGTGAACCCGGTCACGCAGGTGTCGGTCGGCACCCAGGTATCGGGCCAGATCCGCGACCTGCTGGTGGACTTCAACTCCGAGGTCAAGGCAGGGCAACTGATCGCCCAGATCGACCCGGAAACCTTCGAATACCGCGTGCGCTCGGCCCAGGCCGACGTCGAGGCCGCGCAGGCCGCGGTGATGACGGCCCAGGCGTCGGCCGCCGTTGGACGGGCCCAGGTGGCACGCGCCCAGGTCGACCTGAACGAGGCCCAGCGCGATTTCGACCGCAAGCAAAGCCTGGTGCAGATGCAGTTCATTGCCCAGAGCGAGGCCGACCGGGCGCGGGCGCTGGTCAACACCACGGTCGAGGCACTCAAGGCGACCCAGGCCCAGGTTGGCGTGACAGAGGCCCAGATCAAGACGGCGATGGCCAATGTGTCGCAGCGCCAGGCGGCACTGGCGCAGGCCGGCGTGGATCTGGCGCGCACGCGCATCACGTCGCCCGTCAACGGCATCGTGATCAAGCGGGCAATTGAAAAAGGGCAAACCGTGGCGGCCAGCCTGCAGTCGCCCGAGCTGTTCGTGATCGCTCAGAACCTGTCGGACATGCAGGTCGATGCCAGCGTCGATGAAAGCGATATCGGACGGATCCGAAACGGACAACGCGCCACGTTCACGGTCGATGCGTTTCCCGGCCAGACCTTCGAGGGCGAGGTGCGCCAGGTGCGCAAGGCAGCGCAGACCATTGCCAACGTCGTGACCTATGTGGCGGTCGTCGGGTTTTCCAACACCTCAGGGCGCCTTTTGCCTGGCATGACGGCCAATGTGCGCATCGTGACCGACCAGCGCGAGAACGTACTCAAGGTCGCCAATGCAGCATTGCGGGTGCGTATTGCCGGCGTGGAGCCGCCCGCTGCCGGCGCGTCGGCGCCGTCTACTGGCGCCTCCGGTTCCGCCAGCGGCGACGCGGGTGGATGGTCCTGGGTGTCGTCGGCCCATGCGCAAGCGGCAGGTGGTGGTGGCGGTCTGGCGGCGCAGAGGGAACGCCTGGTGACTGAGTTGCAACTCGATGAAGCCCAACGAGGCAAGCTCGACGCCATCAGCGCCGAGATGCGACCGCGATTCATGGCCCTTGCCGACCTGGAACAGGCAGCGCGTCAGGGCGCACGCCAGAAGTTGATGGGCGAAATGCAGCAAAAGATCAATGCGATGCTCGGTCCCGACCAGCGGGCGAAATACGAGCAGATGCAGGCCAAGGCAGCCGCGGCGCGCGCCGAGCAGTCCGGGCAGGCTGATGCGACCGGCGCCGCAACGGCTGGCGTGCCTGGCGCAACCGGAGTGCCGAAAAAGCCGGCGGCGTCGGGCGCGACTGGCGCTTCTGCCGCCACTGGCGCTTCTGCCGCCACTGGCGCTTCTAATGCCACCGCGACCGCCCACGCGGGTGGTGTTGACCCCGGCAAAAGTGGTTCTGCGACGCCGGTCGCCGCAGCCGCGCCGGGCGGTGGTCCGCTGCAGGAGTTCCGCAACCGGTTGGTGAGCGAGCTCAAGCTCGGTGCTGACCAGGCCGGCAAGATCGACAGCCTGATGGCCGAGGCGCGGCCCCGATTCATGGCCATGCGCGACCTGGCGGCCGAGGAGCGACCCAAGGCCCGTGATCGCATCATGGCCGATCTGCGGGTCCGTATCGGTGACGCACTGACGTCCGAGCAGAAGACCCGTTACACGGCACTTCTCTCGGAAGTGGGCGGTCGCACCAGCACGCGCGGTCGCATCTATCTGCTGGGGGACGATGGCAAACCCCGGGCGTTCAACGTGCGATTGGGCATCTCGGATGGCAGCAGCACCGAGTTGCTGGTGGCGCCCGGCTCACCGGCCGCCGCCGACCTGCGCGAGGGTGCGAAGCTCATCGTCGGTATCCAGACGCCGGCTGCCAATGCGGCCAAGTCTGGCGGTGGTGGCCCACGGCTGCCCTTCTAGCGCATGGATGCCGTCGTGACCGTTCCGTCCGTACTGATCGAGGCGCTTGGACTGACCAAGGCCTACACCATGGGCGATCAGACCGTGCATGCGCTGCGCGGTGTGTCGCTGAACATCGCCAATGGCGATTTCGTGGCCATCATGGGTGCATCGGGTTCGGGCAAATCCACCTTGATGAATATCCTGGGTTGCCTGGACCGGCCATCCGAGGGGCATTACCGCTTGGCCGGTGAGGCGGTCGAGGCGATGTCGGGCGACCAGTTGGCGTCGATCCGCAACCGGCGTATCGGCTTCGTGTTCCAGCTGTTCAATTTGCTGCCTCGCACCAGCGCACTGGAAAACGTCGAGTTGCCGATGGTGTATGCCGGCATTGCGGCGGCAGGGCGTCGCACGCGGGCCATGGCGGCCTTGCGGCAGGTCGGCCTGGAGCAACGTTTCGGGCATACGCCGTCGGAGTTGTCGGGTGGGCAGCAGCAGCGGGTGGCGATTGCGCGGGCCTTGGTGAACCAGCCGCAGCTGATCCTGGCCGACGAACCCACCGGCGCCCTCGATACCCAGACCAGTGAGGACATCATGCGCCTGTTGACCGATCTGAACCGGGGGGGTCTGACGGTGGTGCTGGTCACGCACGAGCATGACATCGCCGAATGGGCACGGCGCAAGATCGTTTTTCGTGATGGGCTGATCGTGCAGGACCTGCAACACGACCAACCCGGACAGGCCTGGGTCGACAGCAATCCGGCTGGCTCTTTGGCGGCGGATATGCCGCTGATTTCATGAGCGCCGCCGGGCCGCTCCCAAGGCGCTCGATCCCGCAGTCCGCAGGACGAAGGGACGTCCAATGAACACCCTGGCTGCGTTTCGCAGTGCGCTGAGAGCGCTGGCGGCCAACACGCTGCGCAGCATTCTGACCATGCTGGGCATCATCATCGGCGTGGCAGCGGTGATCACGATGATCGCTGTGGGCGAGGGCGCGACCAATCGGGTCAAGGAACAGATGCAAGGCCTGGGCTCGAACATCATGCTGATCTTCTCCGGCACCATAACCCAGGGCGGCGCGCGCCTCGGAGCGCAAAGCGGTCAGGCGCTGACCGAAGAGGATGCACAGGCGATCGCAATCGAGGTGCCCGAGGTGCAGGTCGCCGCGCCGGTGTCGCGTACTGGCGCCCAGGTGGTGGCCGGAAATGCCAACTGGAGCACCAGCGTTTTTGGCACCACCAGCGACTATCTGGAGGCGCGCGACTGGACGCTGGAGTCCGGGCGCTTGTTCGAGCCTGCAGAAATGGCCGGTTCGGCCAAGGTCGCGATCATCGGTCAGACCACGGCACGCGAACTGTTTGGCGACGCCGATCCGCTGGACCAGGTGATACGGGTCAGGAAGGTTCCGGTCACGATCGTTGGGCTGCTCGCCAAGAAGGGTCAGAACGCCAATGGCCAGGACCAGGACGATGTGCTGATGCTGCCCATCAGCACCTACCGCAACCGCATCCAGGGCGGCTCGGGTGGCAAGGCGCGGCGCATCGGCTCGATCACCGTCAAGGTGCGCGAGGGTCAGAGCATGAAAGCGGCCGAGGACAACATCAAGGATTTGCTGCGTCAGCGCTTCAAGATCCAGCCCAACGCCGACGACACCTTCACGATCCGCAACCTGTCCGAGATACTGCAGGCGCAAGAGGCGTCGAGCCGGGTCATGACCCGGCTGCTGGCGGCGGTGGCCGGCATCAGCCTGATCATCGGCGGTATCGGCATCATGAACATCATGCTGGTCAGCGTGACCGAGCGCACGCGCGAGATCGGGCTGCGCATGGCTGTGGGCGCGCGCGGGCGTGACATCCTGACCCAGTTCCTGATCGAGGCGGTTACGCTGAGCCTGATAGGCGGTGCTATCGGTGTCGTGCTAGGCGCCGCGGCGACCTGGGCCATCGGCCAGTTTGCCGGCTGGCAGGTCAGCATGACCTGGGGCAGCATACTGCTGGCAGCGGGGTTCTCGGGCTTCGTGGGCGTATTTTTCGGGTTCTATCCGGCGCGTCGGGCGTCGCGGCTATTGCCGATCCAGGCCTTGCGTTACGAGTGACGACAAGACCAGCGGCGATAATCCGCGCTCAAACCGGGAGTATGTGTGGATTGGATTTTGCTGGCCAAGGCGGCCGTAATGGGTATTGTCGAAGGCCTGACCGAGTTCCTGCCGATTTCATCGACCGGCCACCTGATTCTTGCGGGAGCCTTGCTGGGCATGGACGATGCCAAGGCCAAGGTGTTCGACATCGCGATCCAGACGGGTGCCATCCTCGCCGTCATCATCGTCTACTGGCCGAAGATCCGCGACACCTTGGTGCAGTTGCCGCACCAGGAGCAGGCCCAGCGCTTCGCACTCAACGTGCTGATCGCGTTTATCCCGGCGGTGATCCTGGGCCTGCTGTTCGGCAAGGCGATCAAGGCCCATCTGTTCACGCCGGTGGTGGTGGCCAGTGCCTTCATCATTGGCGGATTCATCATCCTGTGGGCCGAGCGTCGGCACGCACGTGAAGACACCGCGCCGCGCATCCTGAGTGTGGATGCGATGCGCTGGACCGACGCGCTCAAGGTCGGACTGGTGCAGTGTCTGGCGATGATTCCGGGCACGAGCCGCAGCGGTGCCACCATCATTGGTGGCATGCTGCTGGGTTTGTCGCGCAAGGCTGCGACCGACTTTTCGTTCTTTTTGGCGATCCCGACGCTGATCGGTGCCGGTGTCTACAGCCTGTACAAGGAGCGTGCCTTGTTGTCAATGGCCGACCTGCCGATGTTCGCGGTCGGGCTCTTTTTCTCATTTGTCAGTGCCTGGCTGTGTATCCGCTGGCTGCTGCGTTATATCGCCACGCATACCTTTGTCGGCTTTGCCTGGTACCGCATCGCGTTCGGCATCGTGGTGCTGATCACCGCCTGGACCGGGGCCGTGACCTGGGCTGACTGACCAAGCGAACGATGGCGTGAGGCCGGCACTGCGCCTGGGGCCTCACGCCATCATGTTGAGCGCAGCGGCCTCGACGGCGGCGGCCGTCGCAAGTGGCTTTTCCATCGGAAACAGATGGCTTCCGTCGAGCATGCTGATGCGGCCCTTGGTGAGTCGCTCGGTCATGTCCATGCCGACCTGTTTCATCTCCTTGGAGTGCAGGCCGCCGATGAAGGCGATCGGGCACTTGAGCGGGTGACGGCGCAGCAGTCGCTCCAGGTTGTGCGGCAGGTGGTTGTAGATGGCGGTCTCGACATCGCGGCTGAAGCTCAACACCCGTTGCCCGTCCTGGTCGTGCGTTCCGTGGCGCACATAGTCCTGCAACACCTCGGGCTCCCAACTGGCAAAAGCCTTCTTGGACTGGAAATGCGCCAGCGCGGCGTCAGCATCCGTCCAGCTGTTGCGCCGGCGCTGGCTGACGGCGCCCGGAGATACGGCGGCAACAATCTGTGTGCTCTTGATCAGCCCCAGCGTGGTGGCGCGCCAGCCACCGAGAATCGGAGAGTCCAGCATCACCACACCGCGCACCAGCGCGGGAAACCGGGCCGCCGCCATCAGGCTGAGAAACCCCCCCAGTGAATGGCCGACCAGGAAGGCCGGCTCGCCGGCCTTGTCGACCTCGGCCTGTGCGAAGTCGCCCAATTGCTGCACCAGGTGCGGCCAGTTGTTGGTCACCGGATACGCGGGGTCGTGGCCGAATTTTTCGATCGCCTTGACCGTGAACTTGCGTGCACGCAAATGCCGGAACAAGACGCGGTAGGTGCTGGCCTGGAAACTGTTGGCGTGGGAAAAAACCAGCAAGGTCATCAGATCAGCTTCTCTTGTGGCGTGCCGATCTTCTTGAGCGGCTTGTGGCGGGCGGCGTGGACCATCAACGGAATTTCGGTCTGCTCGCCATGCCACATCGGATCCTCGATGCTGTCGAATACCTCGCGCAGCTTGCGACCCCAGTTGTTGTGCATCATCTGGAAATACGGGTTGTTTTCGTCAATACAGACGATTTGGTCTGTTTGAAGCGCATCGGCTTCATAGACCACCATGTCCAGCGGCAGGCCTACCGACAGGTTGGACTTGAGCGTGGAATCCATCGATACCAGCGCGCATTTGGCCGCTTCGTTCAGCGGCGTCATCGGAGTAATGACGCGGTCCAGCACAGGTTTGCCGTATTTGGACTCGCCGATCTGGAAATACGGTGTCTCGGGCGTAGCCTCGATGAAGTTGCCCGGCGAGTAGACCTGGAACAAGCGCATGGCCTCCCCCTTGATCTGACCGCCCAGGATCATGGACGCGTTGAACTCGATGCCGGCGCTATGCAGTGCCTGGGAGTCGCGTGCATAAACATGGCGGATCGCGGAACCCAGTACCCGCGCCACGTCGTACATGCTGGTGGCGCTCCAGATCGTCAGTGGTTCGGCATCGCCGTTTTCGCGCAACTGCTCCACCTGCAGGATCTCGCGCACCGATTGCGACACACTCAGGTTGCCGGCCGACAGCAACACCATGAAGCGGTCCCCCGGCTTCTCGTAGACCATGATCTTGCGAAAGGTGCTGATCTGGTCGAGGCCGGCATTGGTGCGCGAATCGGACAAAAAAACCAGTCCGGCGTTGAGTTTGATGGCGACGCAATAGGTCATGGGATGGCCTTCAGGGTTCTATGCAGGGCAAAGGAGGGCAGGGGAATCATGCCACTGAAGGCGCTGGTCGGCGCGCTGTTTCTCAATGGGTAGCACCCAGCTTCTTGAGCCGGTACAAGGCCTCCAGCGCGTCGCGCGGACTCAGCGTGTCAGGGTCGATGCGGGCGAGTTCGGCTTCGACGGCGCTGGTGACCGCTTGCGCCGGCTCCGGCGGGGCCGCGAAAAGGTCGACCTGGGCCTGGCTGGCACTGGCACTGTTCTCCAGCGCGGCAAGCGCATGTTGTGCGTGGTTGAGCACCGACGCCGGCATGCCGGCCAGCCGCGCCACCTGGATGCCGTAACTGCGGCTGGCCGGGCCCGCCTGAACCTCGTGCAGGAACACGATGTCGCGGCCCGACTCGGCCGCGCTCACATGCACGTTGGCCGCGCCATGGTGGCTGGACGGGAACGCGGTGAGTTCGAAATAGTGGGTGGCGAACAAGGTGAAGGCCTGCGACTTGCCGTGCAAATGTCCGGCGATCGCCGAGGCCAGTGCCAGGCCGTCGAAGGTCGACGTGCCACGGCCGATTTCGTCCATCAGCACCAGCGAATGGGCGCTGGCACTATGCAGGATCTGCGCCGCTTCGGTCATCTCCAGCATGAAGGTCGACTGCGCATTGGCCAGGTCGTCGGCCGCACCGATACGTGTGTGGATGGCGTCGATCGGCCCCAGCCGGCAGGCGGAGGCCGGCACATAACTGCCAACACATGCCAGCAGCACGATGACGGCGATCTGGCGCATATAGGTCGACTTGCCGCCCATGTTGGGGCCGGTCACGATCAGCATGCGCTGGCGGCTGTTCAAACTGGTGTTGTTGGCGATGAAGGCGCCGCTGCTGGTTTCCGCCAGCCGCGCCTGCACCACCGGATGGCGCCCGGCCTGGATCTCGATGCAGGGTTCGGCCACGAACTGCGGCGCACACCAGTCCAGTGTCAGCGAGCGTTCGCACAGGGCAGCCAAAACGTCGACCGTGGCCAGTGCCAGCGCCACGGTTGTCAGTGGCGCCACATGGGCCTGCAACTCATCCAGCAACTGCTCGTACAGATATTTCTCGCGCGCCAATGCCCGCTCCTGTGCGCTCAGTGCCTTGTCTTCAAAGGTCTTGAGCTCGGGCGTGATGAAACGCTCGGCGTTCTTGAGGGTCTGGCGGCGCCGGTAGTCGGCCGGCACCTTGTCGGCCTGGCCCTGCGTGACCTCGATGTAAAAGCCATGCACCTTGTTGAACTGCACCCGCAGATTGGCGATGCCGGTGCGGGTACGCTCGCGTTGCTCGAGTTCGAGCAGAAAGCCGTCGCAGTTGTCCTGAATCGCACGCAATTCGTCGAGCTCGACATCGAAGCCGGTGGCGATGACGCCGCCATCGCGCACCAGCGCCGCAGGGGTCTCGCTGATGGCGGCGCGCAGCAGCTCGCTGCACCCCGGCGGCGCCTGCAAGTCGTGGCCGAGTTGGACGAGCCAACCGGTTTGATCCAGTACCAGCGGGGCAAGCTGCGCCGTCTTGTCCAGTGTGATTAGCAGGGCCACCAGTTCGCGCGGGCGCACCTGGCGCAAGGCGATGCGCGCGCTGATGCGCTCGATGTCGGTGCTACCCTTGATCGCTGCGCGCAGATCCTGCCAGCGTCCGCCGCGCAGGGATGTGATGGCCTCCAACCGTCGGCGCGCAGCGCTGCGCTCGCGCTGCGGCTCCAGCAGCCAGCGCCGCAGCAACCGACTGCCCATGCCGGTCAGGCAGGTGTCGAGCAAGGAGAACAAGGTGGGAGAGGATTCACCGCGCAGCGTCTGGGTCAGCTCCAGGTTGCGCCGGGTCGCCGGCGGCAGCTGCACCAAATCATCCTGCTGCTGGACCACGATGCCCTGGATATGGCTCAGTGGCCGGCCCTGTGTGTGCTCGGCGTATCCGAGCAGGGCGGCCGATGCGGCCTGGGCTAGCGGAAGGTCTTGCGCGTTCCAGGTGGCCAGGCTGGCGACCTTGAATAGCTCCAGCAGCTTGCGTTGCCCCAGCGCTGGATCGAACTGCCATTGCGGGCGTATCGTCGCCGCGACACCGTGGGTGGCGCACCAGGTCTTGAGTCGGGCTTCGAATGCGGGCGTCAGGCCGGCACTGTAAAGCAGTTCGCTCGGGTCGATGCGGGCGATCCAGTCGGGCATGTCGTCCGGCGCGCACTGCGCGAACTGCAACTGCGCCTGCGTCACGCTGAACCAGGCCAGGCCGCACTGGTTGCGCGGGCCCTGGTGCACGGCCATTAGCACCGACTCGGCCTTGTCCGAGAGCAATTCGGCATCCGTCAGCGTACCCGGTGTGATGACCCGCACCACCTTGCGCTCGACCGGTCCCTTGGCCGTGGTCACGTCCCCGACCTGTTCGCAGATCGCCACCGACTCGCCCAGCTTGATCAGCCGGCCCAGGTAGGACTCGACCGAATGGAACGGCACCCCGGCCATCACCACCGGCTCGCCGGCGGACTGGCCGCGCCGTGTCAGCGTGATGTCGAGCAGTCGTGCCGCCTTTTCGGCATCGCCAAAGAACAACTCATAGAAGTCGCCCATGCGGTAGAGCACCAGCGTGTCCGGGTGCTCGGCCTTGATGCGCAGGTACTGCTGCATCATGGGTGTGTGGGCGGAGAGGTCGGGGGCGGGTGCTGCGGGTGATAGGTTGTCTTTTTGCATCGATGATTCAGTTGCGTACAGAAAGTACACAAAACGGTCGGTCGTCAGGCATCTCGGAATTATCGGCGTCTGGCCCGTCAGGTTCGGCGGATCACGCGTATTCGGACAACCGTCAATTGCTCGATATGTTCTTGGTTGGGATCCGCAGATTTCGACTCGCCACTTCTGCCGGAGTTCGCAATATTCCTAATGACTTCTGGCGCCCTCTGATGCGCGCTGGCGTGAAATGGCTTTTGGCGCCTGTGCCTCAAGCTGCTGCGCTGCCTTGGACAAGCCCGCAAACACCGAGTCGACCACCTTCTGTGAAAACCCAACCGGGATTTGCCGTTGCACCTGCTCGATGGCCGAGGGTGTCTTCTCGATGAGCTCGCGCACAAGCTCCTCAGCATCTGCGCCGTAACCCACCCGCTTTGCGGTGCTGCTGAAGTGCCGGCGCAATATGGTGTGCATCTGATAGTGACGATTCTTGCCGTGTAGTGCCATGGCCAGCTTGATTTCCTGGTCAGCCCATTGGTTAGGCCCCGCTCCCATGACAGGGTAGGCCGACATCACATCGTATAGGGGCGTGAGGTGAAATCGGCTCGCGGCGCCAGCAAGCAACTGGATGGAGAAGTTCTTGGCGTGACCATCAGGCGCGCGCAGCATCCAAAAAAGGATTTGTGAGGCCATGACGGTACGCATGTCCTCCTGCGCTTTCGCTGACTGCTGCAGGATGGGGAAAATTTGCTTTAGCCCAGGGCCGCCTTCGCTTTCGTACTTGCGCAAGGGAGATGTTCCCGTTGCTTGGCAGAAGTCCTCTTGCACCAGGCGCAGCAGAGTCTCGCCCGAGGCCGAGAGCCGTCGGTCAAAGCGCTCGACATTGAGCACACGCTGCTGTCCGAAGGTGGCGATTTCCACATTCGTCGTCGGCAGTCCGTAGGCCTGAATCAGTTTCATGCACAACCACTCGTTGTCCACTGAGGTGCTGAAGTCCGCGCGACGCCCTCCCACCATGCCAATGGGTAGCTTGAAAATATGGGTGGTCGGTGTAGTGCCCCGAGGCTTGAGCCACTTGCCCCCCCACCGCAGATAAGCGTCCTTTTCCTGGGCTCCGGCAAGTGAGATGCGGAAGTCGTCTTCAGAGTCCGGGCTGACGCCAAAGTGCTCAGGCGATACAACATCGAGCAAATGGCGCTCAATATCCTCCTCGGACATCTCGACGCCGTCGATCATGTCCAGGCCCACTGGGTCCTCATCTTCCGCGAGCAACTGAATAGCGCCGACGCAGTCGCGCCCGATGGCGCGCAGCAAATCGAACGGCTCAAGCGAGCCCGTCTTGAACCGCAGGGCTACGCGTTTTCTGATGTCAGTGCTATCTGGCAGCAAATTGTCGAAGTAGTTGGCAACGCTGTCGCCCTTGATGGGTTCGCCATGCATGTTGAAGGGAAGGGACAGCGATAGCGGGCGGCCCAGTTCAGAGTCCTGCCAAGCGCGCTCGTACTGCAGTTCCATATCCCCGCGCGTGGGCGTCGTCCAGCGGCCCACGCACTGGCCGTTGGCCCAAAGAACAAGTGTTTGACCCTGAGATTTGCGCCTCATGTCACCACTCGACTTTCGTGTCGGAGTCGGTCAATGTGCTGCGCTCACCGAGATGCAGCGCCATCCCGACGACAGAGCACCAGGCAAGAAGCTGCTTGAAACTTATCTCATCGGGGTGCAGTTCCAGGTACGAGACGCGGTTTTGGCTAAGCCCCAGCCGACTGGCTACTGATGCCTGGCTCAGCTTGTGCCTGTTCCGGGCAGCCTTGAGCAACTGGCCCAGCTGCAAGGCGGTGACCAAGGGTTGCGCAGCAAGCTGGACCCGTGCCTGCACGCCCGAGCGGGCGCTAGGTTGGACTTTTGGGGCGGAAGTCATGGAAATAAGTCAAAAATAGCTGTTATTCAGCTAAGTGAAATTTAGCTGCAATGCGGATATATGTCAATTAGCCGGTATCGGGCTAACAGCTGATTGGCTGATATGCGAGCAACCGGACCTATATTTCCCAAGGGTTCTGATGCGTTCTTTGCTCGTCCCTGGGGCCTGGACAGCCACCATACGCCCTCTGCACAGAAACACGCCTTGCAAACGGACAAGCCTGTCGGGGTTTACACCAGGGCTTACGGACGGCACTCCTGGCGGCGGACGTGTCGCCATTTTGTCCGCCAATCCAGAGCCAAAAGAGGATTTACCCTTGTGAAAGCCGCATGAGCGCTGGTGTACCGACATGATGATGAATCATGGGTGTATGGCCCTCGTATTTTTCTACGGGTCGGTTGGAATCGTTCATTTGCGATGTGCGGCAGAAGTAGGTCTGGGCCTGCTTTGCCACAAAGTCAGGCGCGCGAAATCGATTGCGG
>Ga0105054_10000236_pt1 | contig 79024 bp, 79 predicted proteins | sample BON02_FD_78091 | JGI IMG/M metagenome (GOLD analysis project Ga0105054, IMG submission 78091) | Freshwater microbial communities from Lake Bonney liftoff mats and glacier meltwater in Antarctica - BON-02 (megahit assembly) | ecosystem: Environmental > Aquatic > Freshwater > Ice > Glacier...
GGCGTGCGCGAGATTCCGTCCAGCCGCATCGGCGAACTGGTGATGCGCGAACTCAAGAAACTCGACAAGGTGGCGTATGTGCGATTCGCCAGCGTCTACCGCAGCTTTGCCGACATCGACGACCTCAAGACACTGGTCGACGAAGTCCGTCGCTGAACAAGCGCTTCTGCCTCGCGCAGTGGCTCAAGGACAGGTCCCGGCGCCGGCGCTCTGAATGCGCACCCGGCCGGTCACGGCCAATATCACCTGACGCGGCTGGATGCTGTTGCCACTCGTTGCGGTGCAAAGCGTGAAGGTACCGGCCTGCAATGCGCCGGACACCATGCGGGTCGCGCCCACCGCGTTGTATGACACATAACGCGCCACAGGTGTATTGCCGCGTATCGATACGCCGGCCGGTGCAGCGTCCTGGGTCGCAATCAAGCGCTCATCTGCATCGTGCACTGCGTTGTGGTTGTTGTCTTCGAACACGATCCAGCCCTGCTCCCAGTGGCCGGTGGCGACACAGCGACTGCCATCGGACGACTTGCAGACCACGGTGGTTCCACCGCGCTTGACCGCATCGTTGCGGGCAAGTTGCAATGCGACCAGCAGGCTGGATGCATAGGTGCTCAGCCTCTGGTTGCTGAGCATGGCCGCCATCGACGGAAGGGCCAGGGTCATCACCACGGCCACGATGGCCGTCACCATCAGCACTTCGGTCAGCGTGAAACCGCCGCACCGAGTCGGATTTCCGGGAACTCGCCGCAACAACCGGTGTACGCACAACATGGCGGCCATGGTGCCGCCGGTGCCCGGTCAGGTCATACCCCATCGAGTGGAAACGTTGGTCGCCGCGAATCCAGCCCGAGCAGACCCACTTGCAAGGCCTGACAACTACCGCGGTGGATGCTGACGCCGAGCCAACGATCATCAGGCCAATGACCCGCCCGCAAGCCGGCCGGCCACTGAGCCGCCGACTACCGGTTCCAGCAACTTGCGGCATCGCCGCTGGCCTGCCCTTTGACACCCAGGTTGTTCAGCGTCAGATTGCCGCACAGGCTATCGACCCAACCACTGGGTGTTGCGGTCAATGTGAAGGACTGATCGGCAGGGGCAGACAGCGTGATGTCGTATTTCTTGGCACCTTCTTTGGGCGCCACCTGCAACGGCGTCGGCAAAGCAGGCGCAACACCGGCTGTGTCGCGGTATTTGAAGTTGACCGAACGAAACCGCTCCATGAACTGCGCCGCATCGAGCAAGGCCACCTTCGCGCCCGAACGATAGCCCCGCTGGATGTAGCTGGTGTAGGCGGGAATCGCCACCGCGGCCAAGATGCCGATGATCGCCACGACAATCATCAACTCGATCAGGGTGAAGCCTGCGACTTTGCGGGACTGGTAGTTCAATTTGACTTCTCCGGAACGGGACATGTTGCTTGCGGGTCGCAAAGCTTACTTCAGTTGGCGCCAGACCTGGCGCGGTATAGCGCCACTGGGGGTTCCGCTGGTCAACTGGATATTCAAAACCCGGGTGGTACCCGTGACTCCGTTGATCTTGACGTCCTGCCTTCCACTCGCATCTGCTTTAAAAGTAGTGGAGACAATGTTGCCATTGAAGATGGTCTGGCTGATGTACAGCGCAGGGGCGCCGCCGTCCTGCAATACGAACACGCCGCTCGGCGAACCGCCGGATATGCGCAGCGAATTGTTGGCGACGCCATTGAACACCCTGGAGAATCCACTAGTCATGGCATCAACCCCGGTGATCCAGGCATCGATGCCGGCGACGCAGTCGTCGGTTCCCGGAACAATGGACGTAAACAGGAACGCGTCTACCAGGCCGGGGATGTGTACCTAACCGGCGGTGCAATCACGCGCTCACCCGACTGGAACGGGGTTCCGTCAGTGGCCGTACCCTCAAATGCCAGCTTCCAGCCCTTCTTGCCCGACACGTCGTACCAGGCTGCCGCCGGGCTCAACGATATACGCTGATCGCTGGTCGCCGAAGCCATGCTCATACAAGGTATGGGCCTGACTCTCAGGCGCGGCGGAGGCCTACAACATCGGCATGAACAGCAAACTCGATCCGACGCTGATCCTTGCCATCATGGCGATCGAATCCGGGTTCAACCCGTTCGCGCAGAGCCCTGTCGGCGCGCAAGGCCTGATGCAGGTGATGACCAAGATCGATGTCGACAAATACGTCCCTGCTGGCGGCAACCTGGCGGCTTTCGACCCGCTCACCAACCTGCGGGTTGGCGTCAAGGTGCTGCAGGAATGCATTGCACGGGCCGGTTCTGTCGAAGGCGGTCTGCGCTTTTACGTAGGCGCAGGTAATCTGGACAGCGACGGTGGTTATGCCCAGAAGGTACTGGCCGAGCACGCGCGTATCTTGTCGGTGGCCAGCGGACAACGGCTGCCAACCACGCAGCCGCGCATGATTCCAGCCTCGACAGTCGACTCCACCGAGGCGAACGGCTTCGACAAGGTCGCTGCATTCTTCAAGTCCTGATCCCGCATAGTCGCCGTCCTCCACTGGGCCAGCCGTGAAGTGTCCTTTTTGCAGCCACTCGGAAACCCAGATGATCGAGACCCGCGTGGCCGAAGACGGCGGCTTCATCCGTCGCCGGCGCCAGTGCAGCGCCTGTCTGGCGTCATCAGCAGCGATGACGACCGGATGATCATCAAGAAGTTGAAACCGGCATGCCCCGCCAGCGGCAACGGATTACCCAGATAGGTCGATCAATAGTCGCAAAACGGTGCGGCCACGATAGAAAACCCTCACTGTGCCCATTGAGTGAAAGGATTTGCCGATCGCTGAGGCAACGTGCAACGCGTACCATCACGGTGCGCTCAAGGCCATAGGTCGCGGCACGCCAAAGAGCCGACTGCCTGGATCGCATCCAACGATGGCGGCTTGTCAGAAATATGGCATAGCAACAAGGCACGTCGATCGAGCTTCGTAGAAAACTCGCGACAGGCATCGCGCGCAACGGGCGGCAGTCCAAGTCGTGCCAGGCGCGCGTTGGTACTTCGAATCTCAGGTTCGGTAGCCCCACTCAAACTGAAAAAACGCGAATGTGAAGCAAGTTTGCGCACCGCGAGCCGCGCGTCCTGCAGCGTGTGGACCTGCCCAAACCATGCCACATTCACGCCTTGCAGTTCAGCCGCGATATATGCAAGCGGTGGCCGCCCAATGACGACAGCGGCACCGTCCAGCGACGCCCGAAGTTCCTGCCGAAGCACGTCCGGCATGATCTGGGTCCGAGCATCCGCTTGCTCCCCATCAAACTCCGCCGGCAGTGTCGTGAAGGCCAGCGCTACGGACACGATGAGAAAAGCGGGCAATCCACCTCGACCAAGATACCGCAAAAACCACACGAGGATAAACAGCGGCAATAGCAATTCAATGCCCACCAGGTAACGTTGGATGGAAAAGACTATCTGCCAAACCACGTACGAGAGGACGATGAAAATAGTCAGGAACTGCAGCGATGTCGGATTCCGCAGATGCCATGCACGGCGATGGAAGACGGCAGTCCAGGCGGCCCGCGTGGCGAGACACAGCACCAATAAGTAAGCAGCTAGAAATCGAAAATCACGGAACTTCACCTCAGCCGTTTGGTGATTCCATGAGAAGTACAAGGGATATACAAAAGACTGTTTGATGCTCCATGGCTTGAAACGAACGTCGTAGCAACTGGCCGAAGTGAACAACGGGGATTCAAACCAGCGATTGAAATATGGATAAAACGGATTGCCGGTTTGCTGCCACAAATGCCAGGCCCACCAGCCATACGCAATCACGAATCCGATCGCGACAGCCCAGTAGAACGCAACAACAGTGCGCCATTCGCGTCCCGAAAAATGCCATCCGACGGCCACGGCAAGTCCAATCAGCATCGTGGCATTGGTCAGCTTAATGCCCGTCGCCACACCAATCAATAGACCGCCCCAGGCAACCATCTGAACGCGTGTGCGGTCCGGCTCCTCTTGCAAGGCGCGAAGACACAACAAAAGCGCTCCCAATACCAGAACCGAGGTCGTGAGGTCCCCAAAGGTCTTCCCCAATTCGGCCTGCACAAAAGCGCCGGTCATGCCAGAGAGTGCCACCAAGAGCGACAACATCACCCGCGTCCGTCCGGCGAGTTCGGCCACTGACCTGAGAAAGAACATGGCTATGGCGAACAGAACCACAAAGTTCAACCCCTGCAATCCGCCCAGAACCGCTGACATTCCCGCCAACCCAAGCCCCCGCTGCAACGGATATGTCAGCAGCAAGTCCAGGGTTGGATTCAGATAGCTGTGAATGTCTGCTGCGTTGTGATCGATCTGGCCGCGGGACTCCATCACCGAGTACGGCAGGTATAGGTGGTAGTGCCGCAAGTCCCAGTTATTGTCAGGCCCGAACGCAACACCGGCCGCCGCGCAAACACCGATCGAGATCACCAAAAGCATCCACCAGAAGGTGGAGCCTTGCATGTCGCCCGGCTCTGATTGCGTCTTGGTCTGCACAGGGCCTTGTCAGTTGCCAGGAATACGCGACCGAAATACAAACCGCGACCTGACCCCGTAATTCCAGACAAAAACCAAGCCTGTCGCGATCAATTTACAGAGCACCATTTCGACACCTATCAATTCGATGCCCACGTACAACACTCCCTGGTTGATGACGAGTCCCACCAGGCTTACCAAATACACCAGCGCGATTTCCATACTGCGCCCAAAGCGAATACCACTGGTGAAAGCAAACCGCACACTGAGCACGTAATTGACACAGGTGGCCAGCACAAAACCAGTGGCGGCAACCAACAGGTAGTTCAGGCCCAGCATCTTTGCGAAGATAACAAAAATGCCAATGTCGATCCCGGCTGCTACACCCCCCACCGCAAGGTAGCGCAAAATAATCATCGAAATACGTTGTATTTGACAATGCACCAGATAGCGCGGACACCATCCTTCCAGCCGATCTTCTTCCCTTCCTCGTAGGTCCGGCCGTAATAGGAAATTCCGACCTCATAAATCCTGCAGCCCATTTTCGAAACCTTGGCGGTGACTTCCGGCTCGAATCCGAAGCGATCCTCTTCGATCTTGATCGACTGGATTATCTCCCTGCGAAAAGCCTTGTAGCAGGTTTCCATGTCAGTCAGGTTCAGGTTCGTGAACATGTTCGACAGCAAGGTCAGAAAACCATTACCCACACGATGCCAGAAGTACAACACTCGGTGGGGTCGGTCGCTGATGAAACGCGACCCGTATACAACATCGGCAATTCCACGCGCAATGGGATCGACGACCTTCGCGTACTCCTGCGGATCGTATTCCAGGTCCGCATCCTGGACGATAACCACATCCCCGGTCGCCCGCGCAAATCCGGTGCGCAGCGCAGCACCCTTGCCGCGATTGATATCGTGGTAGATCACATGCGCCAACTTTCCATCGATTTTTTCCCGAAGCAGTTCACGGGTGCCATCAGTCGAGCAATCGTCAACGACCAGCACCTCCTTATCTGCATAAGGAGACGCATGCACTGCTTCCAGCAAACGCTCGATCGTCTTGAGTTCATTGAAGCACGGAACGACGATGGACAGTTTCATATGCGGTAAGTTGCAAGCCGTCAAACAGACTTGCACAGCCAAATGCCGCGGATGTTACATCAGATGACCGACGCAGTAACTGAATGTTGCCACTCGGTGTCCGCAATGCGCGCGCAGCTATACGGCACACCTTGCGCCAATGGAATTTCAATCCATGTTCACGTCGATAATCTGCCCGTTTGCGCCTACGATTCGTGATCCGACCCGAATCAGGTTGACCATCGCAGGCATATTGGAGCGGTTATGGCAAGCAAAAGAATACTCGTCACCGGCGGCGCCGGCTTCCTGGGTTCTCACCTGTGTGAGCGCCTATTGGCCGACGGCCATGAAGTCGTGTGTGTCGATAACTTTTTCACCGGGCGGCGCGCCAACGTCGGCCACCTCACATCCCATCCGCTGTTCGAGGTACTACGGCACGATGTGACGTTTCCGCTGTATGTTGAAGTCGACCAGATTTACAACCTCGCCTGTCCAGCCTCGCCTGTGCATTATCAGCATGACCCGGTACAGACAACCAAGACCAGTGTCCATGGTGCCATCAACATGTTGGAATTAGCCAAACGAACCGGCGCGAAAATTCTGCAAGCCTCAACGAGCGAGGTTTACGGCGATCCGGACGTGCATCCCCAACCGGAAACCTATTGGGGCAAAGTCAATCCCATCGGCATTCGCAGTTGCTACGACGAAGGCAAGCGCTGTGCCGAAACCCTGTTCTTCGACTATTTCCGGCAATATCAATTGCGCATCAAAGTAGTGCGCATATTCAACACCTACGGCCCGCGCATGCATCCAAACGATGGGCGGGTAGTCAGCAATTTCATCGTTCAAGCGCTTACAGGCCAGCCCATTACGCTGTATGGCGATGGCAGCCAGACCCGATCGTTCTGCTATGTAACTGACTTGATTGACGCCATGGTCAATATGATGAACACGGGGGACGACTTTCCAGGACCCGTCAACATTGGGAATTCAGATGAATTCACAATGCTACAACTTGCACAAGAAGTGATTCGCCTGACCGGATCACGCTCCGAAATGATCCACCTGCCTCTGCCCTCTGATGATCCCCGGCAGCGCCAGCCTGACACGACATTGGCACGACAGAAGCTTGGCTGGCAAGCCAGCACTGGCCTTGCAAAAGGCCTCGAAAAGACAATTCAGTACTTTGAAACACGCCTCAGGTTGGAGGGTACGATTCCTTGAGAACAAACCATGCAAAGCGCACTTGAAGAGGCGCTACCGCCGTCAACGATTCCAGCAGCTGGCGGCATCACCGCTCGCCTGCCCTTTTTCACCCAGATTAGTCAAGGTCAAGTTGCCACACAGGCTATCTACCCAGCCGCTGGGTGTGGCGGTCAACGTAAACGACTGGGCCGCAGTCGCGCTCAACGCGATGTCGTAACGCTTCGCCCCCTCCCTCGGCGCCACCTGCAACGGAGCGGGCAATGCCGGGGGGTTGCCGGCTGTGTCCTGGTACTTGAAGTTGACCGAGCGAAAACGCTCCATGAACTGTGCCGCATCGAGCAAGGCCACCTTCGCTGCCGAACGATAGCCCCGCTGGATGTAGCTGGTGTAGGCCGGAATCGCCACCGCAGCCAGAATACCGATGATTGCGACGACAACCATCAGCTCGATCAGCGTAAAGCCTGCAATTTTTTTGCGGGACTGGTAGTTCAATTTGACTTCTCCGGAACGTGTCATGTTGCTTGCGGGACGACGCGCTTACTTCAGTTGGCGCCATACCTGACGCGTAATCGTGCCGCCGGGGGTTCCGCTGGTCAACTTGATCCCGAGAACGCGGGTCTGGCCGGCGGTACCGTTAATGGAGACCGATTGCGAGCCTCCAGCGCTGGTCTGGAACGTGGTGGACACGACGTTGCCATTGAAGATGGTCTGGCTGATGTACAGCGCCGGAGCACCACCGTCCTGCAACACGAACACACCGCGCGGTGATCCGCCTGAAATACGCAGCGAGTTGTTGGCCACACCGTCGAACACTCTGGAGAATCCGCCCGTCATGGCATCGACACCGGTAATCCATGCATCGATACCGGCGACGCAGTCGTCCGTTCCCGGAACAATGGACGTAAACAGAAATGCATCCACCAGGCCCGGTGCGGTATAGCGAACCGGTGGCGCGATGACCCGTTCACCGGTCTGGAATGGATCCCCGTTGTTGGCCGTACCTTCGAATGCCAGCTTCCAGCCTTTCATGCCCGCCACGTTGTACCAGGGTGATGTCGGGCCTGACGAGATGCGCTGATCGCTGGTCGCGGTCGCCATGCTCAGCGTCGAAATGGTCAGGTCGATTTCAAGCACCGCAGGCGTCAAGTTCGATGTCGAGGTCAGGCTGTCGTAAATGCCATATAAGGCCTGTGAAGCGGTCGTCGTCGGGTCTGTGGCACTGAGGTAGGAACCCGTACCGAAGTACACCATTTTCTTGCCGATGATGGCGGCGTTCCCGGTCGCGGCCCCCACCTTGATCTCGGCCGTGATCGGGCGCCCGGTCGGTGTGGTGTAGACCAGGGCCGCCGTGGCCGGCCAGAGGTCGGGATCGGCGGCTGACAGATTGAAGCGCCAAATATTACCCTTGTAGTCGGCGCCGTAGACGTATTCGATCGTGTCCTGGTTGCCCGAAGTGATACGCACGATCTCCGAACTTCCCAGGCCGTTGCTGGTGAACGGGGGCGAGTCGTTGGTGGGGATCTGCTTGATGATGGCGCCAGTTTCCAGGTCTACGACAAACAGGCTGGCAGTGCCTGCCGGGCTGTTGTAGCCGTTGCCAAAGATGGCGACCCATTTACCATTGGCCAGTTTGCCAATGCCCGGCCGGTCCATCACGTTGCCCAGTCTGTCGGGGGTCATCGCGGTGGTGGTGTTGCCATTGATCTCCCACAGGATGCTGTCGGCGGTATAGGTCTGCGAACTGGCGTTGATCGCAAACACCGTCCTGGCGCCAGCACCGCCGGCTGCCACCACCATCGAGCGCCAACCCACCGCCGTCTGCGCCGGCACACCGCCGGCCGGAAGTCGAATCTTGGCGTGTCCCAGACCAATTGCACCGTCCACAAAATAACGATGGCTGTAGGTGGTCGACGCGAGGTCCTTGATATTGGCCCGCGCGGCTTGCGGCATGAAGCCGAGCAATTCGCCGCCGCCAGACGTGGTGGCCGCTGCGTCGAAGATATGGAAGAAACCATTGTTCGAACCCACGGCCAGCGATTCGGTCGTCAGGGTGGCCAGGAACGTGGCGTACTGGGCGTCACCCGCACCATAGCCAAAATCCTTGCGCGAGATGATCTGCGGGTCGGAGTTGACGATATCGCCCAACACAGAGCCGAACCCGGCGGTATCCGTCGTTCCCCGGTTGCGCAGATTACCGCCCTTGCGCTCCTCGCCGGACTTGTCGCCAATAAGGTACTGATAAATGGCCTCGCTGCCGAAGTCCTGCTGCTCGATCGCGCCGAGCGAGGCATAACCAGTGAAGGTCAACTGCACGGGCTGGAAGGTGCCGCCACGCCCCAGGAACAGTTTGGTACGCAAGGAAGGCAGTTCCGGGATCTTGGCTGATGCCTCCCACAAGGTGGTGTCTGACACTACTCCGGTGCTCTGCACACTGAAGGCATACAGACGCGAGGACCAGGTCAGCGAGTCGTAGTTGGCCTGGTAGATGGCCGCATTGCCCAGGCTTCGTTGACCGACACCCACCACGCTGGTGCTTGCGACGGCAGCCAGGGCGGCGGCGGCCCTGAACGCCTTGCCAATCTGGGCTGGAAGATTTGCAGGATTCGTCACCCGAAAATAGTTCAGTGGGTCGTTGTTGGGAGCGGGGCCGACCAGAGGCTCGTTATCCTTATCTCGGGGGCCACCGTACTTCGCCGCATACCACAAGGGGTCCCGCGGCACATAGGTTCCGCCGGTTGTCGTCGTCGACAGTGCAAAAGTGCGGGTAGCACTGCTGTTGGAGATGGCAGTAGCGTTGGCGGTCGCGCGGCCTGCAGCAGGTGCGGGATCTTGCCCGGGAAGCGTGTCGAGGTAGTACACCTGGCTTCCGGCAGACACACCACGCACTTCGAGGTAAACACCGTCCTTGGTCGTACCAGAGATGACATACCCCATGTTTTGCTGGGCACAGGTGGCCTGGTAGTAGCTGTCCATGCGCACATCAAGATCGCCGCTCGCATTGATCGCCATCGTGTAATACACGTTGGCATCCGCCTCGTTGTCGCCCCCTTGGTCGCCGTCGGAAAAACTGACCATGAACCGGGCAAAGGGCCTGCCACCATTGATTGCCGGATCACTGTCCAACATTGGCGTGTTGGCAATCCGGTCAATGAACACGCCCGTGATCAAACCGGTAGGCTGAAAACCTGAGGGCACCCGGGTCGGCGATGCGGGGTTGCTGCATCCACCCACCATCTTGGAAAATGGCACCAAAGACACCGTCTTGCCCGCATAAGACATTTGAAGTCGGGGCACGACACTTCCCAACGCCACCGCCAAGGTATCAACCTTGGCGTTCACGGCGGTTGCGGTACTGCTCGCGCGGATATCAACACCCGTCTCACGTGCAAACTTTGCCACGCTGGCCGAGTAGTAACTTCCCTGTGAGGTCGTTTCATCCGGCGCATGCCCACGGATAGACTTGAAAGAAGTCGCCGACTTGGACGTCGGATTGCCATCGTAATTTGTCGCGGACGACTGCCCGACAAAGAATTGCCTTGAAGCTGCGGTGCCGAACTCCTTGTTCCAGATCTCATCGGCCTGGGTGGAAACATTCAGGCCGGCAATATCGCCGGTAATGGACCCGCCATAGCCTGCGGTCGGGGAATAATCTGCACCGGGAAGCTGGTCTGAGTCGAAGCTGGTGATCGGGTCGGCAATCACCATTTGAACTGGCCGCGAACAAATCGGGCTACCGCCACTCGCTTTCGGCCGAAACGGATTCTGCCAGGAAGTAAGCGTCGGAAGCGTCAGTTGGGTGTCGGGGCTCGACGCTCTATTCACGCCTGTAACGAACGCAGTTGTCGGCTGCTTGTCCGTGAAGTACCTCAGCCCCTCGTACATCATTTCGCCGACAGGGGCCCCCCACATGTTGCACTCACCTTGATTGCGCAGTCTGTTCCACCGAAAGCCGCAACCATAAAGCTGATTCGAGATCTCGAATCCATAGTTGGTGAGCCTGTCAATCGTCTTTGCAATACCCACGACGCCGCTGAAGGAACCATCGGTGGTCGTATTGACTTCGTCCTTGAAGCTGCCGATGTCCTTGCGCAAGACGCCGCCAGAGTAGTTGTTCAAGTAAGAGCCCGTCAACAATCCGAACTTCAGCGAGTCACTGACCGAGTACTCATGCAAAACCCCAGTGGGCTTCCAGCTGGTGGGGCTGGTCGAGTTCAATGGATACCCAACGCAACCCGGCTCCCGCACACCGCCTATCAGGACACAGGCCTCAACCCGGATCGCGGGGGGCGCCACGAATGCTGAAAAACTTGTACCCGTATAGGAAGTCCCTGTGGAAGGGTAGCCCGGCAAACCATAACCGATGACCGCTGGTGTCGGATTGTTCAACCTCGCACCGGGTCTTGTGTACCCCGTCGAGCCAGCGGCACCACCCACCGGGCGCTCACTGGAAGCCCACAGCCAAACCCGGTCGATATAGATATCGACGTCCGCAATGGCGCGCATCGTGGGTGCAGCCAGATTGATGTAAGTGGAGGCAGACGAGCCTTCGCTCTTCATCAGGAAGATATGCATCTTTCCCGAGGCAGGCGCCGACATGGGGGTGTAGTTTTCGATCTTGTAGGTGTCGGTGCCCACAGGCGCAGGGCGAAACTCCTTACCCCAGATATGCGCATCGGGCGGTATATGCGCCGCCTGCAAAACCGTTGTCGACGAAGTATCTGATACGCGTTGCCCACCATAGAGGACCTTGCGCAGAGCGTCCATGCGCGATGTGGCCATCCAGTTCATCCAGTTACCGTGCCATCTGCCGGTCGAAACGGAGGCGCATCCATCCAGCGAACCTGCCAGCGCCACTGGAACGAAACGATTGGGCGTTACCGATGTGTCATATTTGTAGCAACGGTCCGACACGAAATATCCGTAATACGTGATCGCCGGCTTGAACCCGACGTCAATCACGTTGTCGCCATCTATGTCGGTTGAGTCGTTATAGGCCGCGTAATACAACCTGTGATCCCGGCTCATCGTGAGCATCACCAGGCCTGGTGCGCTCTTGAGCGCCAGCAAGGGCGCCTGGGCCAGCGCTACCGTCGACTGTGCCTGTGCCACCGGTGCCGCGAGCAATGCCAGCGCCGCCAACAAGGCGCTGGCCAACCAGGAACCGGGCGATCTGCCCTGCCGTAGCCAAGTACTGACGGCCCTGCTTCGCAGTTGGATGTTCATGGCGGGTTCTCCTGAAAATTCGTCGTCAAGGCGTGGTGGTTCGCACGTAAAGTGTCTGCAGCACCACATCTGCATTGCCTGAACCGCCGGTACTGCGCGAGGTCACGCGGTAGGTCGAGGTTGTGCTGCCACCGCTGGAATTCTGGGTCAGCCGCTCGATCACGTACTGCGCGTTGTTTGCGTTGTTGGCGTATTTGGTTCCCACGTCCGCTGCGCACTTCACCGTCCCTGTGCTGAGCCAGCGAAACGGCGCATCGACGTTACACGTCGTAGCCTCGGCGCCGTCGCCCTGCGTCCAGTGGGTTGTAGTACCCCCTTGCGCCAGCGGCGTGTCATAGTGACCAGTGGTGGCCACACTAAAGGCGCCCGTCTCGATCACCTGCAGCGCTTCCTTGCCTGCACTCTCGGCCGACTGGAACGCCACATTGCGGTCGACCGAATTGCCCGTCATGCGTTCGGACATCGTGGTGTTGTGAAAACCGATCGTGCTGATCACCGTCAGCAAGAGCAGCAGCATCAGACCCACCAGCAAGGTCATGCCGCGTTGGCGAGCGCGGGAAGCAACCGAACTTGGTCGGCGCAGAAATTTACGTGTCATGCGAATCCCCGTCCTCAACGTGGTGCGATGCGGTTGCGCAAGACTACCGTGGTGGAGAATTCCTTGCGCAAGCGCGTGGCCGATTTGCCCACCGGCCCGGTATAGGCTTCGCCCAGCAAGGTGGGTACGGCAGCAACAACATCCAGATTCGCGGCGTTGTCGTCGCTGACCATCATCAAGCCGATACGCACCGCCACCACACGTGACCAGTCGGTCACCGTCGCTGCCGTGGTACGCCACACGTCGGCCTGCATCGTCGGCGCACCAGTAACTGCGTCGTTCGCGGTGTTTTCACCATAATGCAGCCGCATGCTTTCGACGTTCGAGACCAGCTCCTCAGCATTGCCGCGGGCGCTGCCGTCGTACTTGATGCGGTACAGACTCGGCGTGGCCGCGCCGGCACGGGTCGCAACATAGTAGAAACTCCATTCCAACGGCATCACCAGCGCATCGACACCGTAGATCGGCGTCGACGGAAACGATGCCGCAGCGTTGGTACCCACGGTGGTATTGCCGATGGCCGTGGTATGAACAATCTGCGTGCCGCCCCCGCCCAGCTGACCGGCAAACAGGCTCGACACGTTGCAGTTGGCGACCACCATGTTGTAGGTCTTGGCCGCATCCAGAAAGGCAGCCGATCCTGCGGCAATCGTCAGCGGATCGCCGACCACGCCCATCGCGGCCGTGACCGACACGGCCCTTTCGCTACCACCCGACAGGAACAGGCTATTCGTCGCGCTGGAGGTCGGCGCCGTAGCGAACATCAAAGCAGGGACATTGTCAAAGCCGCGCACGAAGTTGAGCGGCGACAAGGGCTTGAGCACAACCTCCGGTTCGCCGGCTAAAACAAACGCCATCGGATTGGGACCATTGATGCCGCTGGGCGAGCCAGAAGTCATCCCCAGCTCCGGATAGTAAGTGTCAACACTGGCAATATTGATCTTCTCAACTCCACGGCAACCGGCAAAACCCGCCATGCGCAGTTCACGTGAGATCGTCTCGAGCGCGAACATCGCGTCTTCCTGCATGCGCCCGCCGGTTTCCTGGAAACGGAACGACTGCTTGGCCGCCACATACACCGCTGACAGGCCCACCAATACCGCCAGGCCGAGTGCCAGCGAGATCAGCAGCTCGACCAGCGTTACACCACGCTGGTGACGCGCACGGCGCATGCTTGCAAGCTTTGCAATGGGACGCTTCATAGTCTCAGTTCAAAATTGATCAATCGGAAGGCAGTGGCCGAGTTGTCCCGGCACTTGGTCTGATCCGCATCGCTGAGCGTGCCGAAACAGCTCGACCACGCAATCTGGATGTTGACCTGGCGCGCACCGCCGCTGACCGTGCTGTAGATACGCCCGCGCCCGGACGGCAACTGGGTGGCAATCGCATTCAACCAGGCATTCAAATCATTGATCGCGATCGAGGTGCCCACCGGAGCCGGATCGCTCCAACTCTGCGGCTGGCCCTCATTCGCGACGTTCTCGTTGTGCAGATATTCACCGGTTGCATTCAGCGCTATTGCCGGGTTGGCGCGCATCCGGTCTGCCATCTCCGACGCCAGCTGATTGGCCTTGTTCAGCGACTCGGAACCGGCGGCATTGGACACACCACCGACCAGCAGCCCGGCCACGCCCAGCAAGCCAAAAGCCAGGATCAACATGGTGACCAGCACTTCGATCAGGCTGAAACCGGCCTGCCGCGCAGCAGGTTTATCGCCACGCTGCGGCGGACGGGAACGAGGAAAAGTTGCAGACTTCATAGTATTCGCGCTCAATCATCTTCTGGACAGGGCGTGGCAATGGGCGAACGCACCGCGCGGGCACGGCCGGTAATGGTGACGATCAGGCAATAGCGCTCGCTGCCCGTATCAGAAAACCAAGACTGCCGCTTACCGGCTGCTGCTCCGGATGCGTCGACCAATCGGCCCTGGCCGTTGTAGCGGAAATATTTCGTCTCGGTGGTGGGGGCGGGGTTCTGCGAATATGTCAGCGGGCCGGTCGGAGCAGCGACGACTTCGAGCAAATTGGCACTGCCGGCAACCGGCGCCACGCCACCGTTGCCATCGGTGGTGGTGTCGACAAATACCGACCAGCCATTTTCCCAAGCACCCGCGGTGCCGTTGGCGGCCACGGTGACCCGGGCGTCAGAGCCGCGCTTGATCGCCTCCGAACGCGCAATATTAAGCGACACCTGAAGCGCCGACAACGCCGCCGACAGACGTGTGCTGCGATACATTTCGACCATGGACGGCCCGGCAACGGCGGCCAGGATCGCCACAATGACCACCACCATCATGGTCTCGATCAAGGTGAATCCACGCACGCACAGCACGGCAGTCTGGCGTCGGGCGATCACACGTACGCTGGCGTTGGCAACAACGGGAGACAGGTCGAGGAATGACATGGGGACATCCTAGGTCAGCGATCCGCCCCCGCTCCTAGAATGCGGATCAACGGTCGTTTCTGTCGGCCAGACGGCGCAAAAACCCATGATCAACGGCAACGACCGGAACAATTTCACGCTCCCGGCACCCATGGCATTGGCCCTGGACCTGGCCGCGGCAAACCGCAATGCCACCCCGCCCAACCCGAGCGTCGGATGCGTCATCACCTCGGCCGACGGCGCCATGCTGGGCCATGGCTTCACCCAGGCCACCGGTGGGCCGCACGCCGAGATCCATGCCTTGCGGGACGCACAGGCCAGGGGCAACGCCGTGGTCGGTGCGACCGCCTATGTCACGCTCGAGCCCTGCGCCCACCATGGCCGAACCGCCCCATGTTGCGACGCACTGGTCGCGGCCGGCATCGGCAAGGTGGTCGCGGCCATCGCAGACCCGAATCCGCAGGTAGCCGGGCGCGGCTTTGCCCGCCTGCAGGCGGCGGGTGTGGTGGTCGAGGTCGGTCCGGGCGCCGAAGCCGCGCGCGAGCTCAATCTGGGCTTTTTCAGCCGCATGGTGCGCAAGACACCGTGGCTGCGCATGAAGATAGCCGCATCGCTCGATGGCCGAACCGCGCTCAACGACGGAACCAGCCAATGGATCACATCCGACCCCGCTCGCGCAGACGGTCATGCCTGGCGCGCCCGCGCCAGCGCCGTGCTCACGGGCATCGGCACGGTGCTCGAGGACGACCCGCAACTTGACGTGCAGCTGGTGGACTGCAGCCGCCAGCCGATGCTGGTCATCGTGGACAGCGCCCTGCAGACCCCGCTGGATGCCCGACTCTGGCACAGCAAACGACCGGTGCTGATCTATGGCGCCGTGCCCGACGCGCCAAGGCAAGCCGCGCTTGCCGAGCGTGGCGCCACTGTCGTCCTCTTGCCCGGTGCGACGGTCGGCGGCCGGAGCAAGGTCGATCTCGCCGCGATGCTGGCCGATCTGGCGGTGCGTGATCCTGTTCGGCGCCAGGGCGCAGAAAATCATCCTGCGCGGCGAGGGCCGGCCGCGCACCCACAAAGGCCGCGCCAGCTATCGAATTTCCTGAATCGTCTGTGGCTGCACCCACCCATTGCAATCACTCGGAGTAAACTGCAAAAATGGAAAACGTTGAAAGCATCATCATTGAGCACCTGCGCGCGATGCGCGCGGACGTTGCAGGAATCCGCGAGGACATGCGAGAGGTGAAGCAGCGCCTCGCCAGCGTCGAAACAGGCATTGGCGGGCTGAAGCGTGACGCCGGCGACCTCTATACGGAGAATGCGGCGCAGCACTCGCGATACGACCGACTTGCGGAAAGAATCGAACGTTTGGAAAGACGATTGGAAATCGCAGATTGACTTAGGCCCTTGGGCCCTTGGGGTCGGGTCCTGCCCTTCGCCCCCTGCGGTTGCACATGCCGCGCCAGAACATGTGGCGTTTTGTGGCAGCATCCGCTGCAATATCGCCGGGCGACAATAGCGCATGGCTTTGCCCTATCCATCCAGCGCGCGCGGCGGCAAACGATGCCCCGGCGCTGCACCCATACCATGCCTGTGAACGACGCCGATCTGCCCGAGCCCATGCGCCAGGCGCTTGCGCTGGCACATTGCGCGGTCGGACTGTCCGAGCCCAATCCGCGCGTCGGCTGCGTGCTGATCGGCGCCGCTGGCCAGTTGCTTGGTCAAGGCCACACCCAGGCAGTCGGTGGCCCGCACGCCGAGGTCATGGCGCTGCGCGACGCGCAATCGCGCGGGCATGCCACCCGGGGCGCAACCGCCTACGTGACACTCGAACCCTGCGCCCACCACGGCCGCACCGGCCCGTGTTGTGATGCCCTGATCGCTGCCGGCGTGGCGCATGTCGTGGCCAGCCTGCAAGACCCCAACCCACAGGTGGCCGGACAGGGCCTGGCGCGCCTGCGCGCGGCCGGCATCACTGTGACACTGGGCCCTGGTGCAGTCCAGTCACGCGAGCTCAACATCGGTTTCTTCAGCCGCATGATCCGCCGCGCACCGTGGCTGCGCATGAAAGTCGCAGCATCGCTCGATGGCCGAACTGCGCTTGACGACGGAACCAGCCAATGGATCACATCCGAACAAGCACGTGCAGACGGCCATGCCTGGCGCGCCCGCGCCAGCGCCGTGCTGACCGGCATCGGGACAGTGCGCGAGGATGACCCGCAACTCGACGTGCGACTCGTGGACTGCGCCCGCCAGCCGATGCTGGTTATCGTGGACAGCCAACTGCAAACCCCGCTGAGCGCGCGGCTCTGGCAATGCAAACGGCCGGTGCTGATTTATGGCGCCGTGCACGATGCGCAAAGGCAAGCCGCGCTTGCCGGGCGTGGCGCCACACTCGTTCACATGCCCGGTGCGCCGGTCGGCGGCCGAACCAAGGTTGATCTCGCCGCAATGCTGGCTGATCTGGCGGCACGTGAATGCAACGAGATCCATGTCGAAGCCGGCGCCAAACTCAATGGCTCGCTCATACGCGAGGGCCTGGTGGATGAGATGCTGGTGTACCTGGCCCCCAGCCTGATCGGCCAGGGCCGACCCATGGCCGAATTCGGCCCCCTGACATCACTGACAGACGGCCTGGCACTGGAGTTTCATTCAGTCGAGCGCATCGGCCCGGACCTGCGCATCCTGGCGCGCGTCCGCGGCAGCGCGCAGTTCTGAAGCCGCGAATCGCCGGCTGACGCCTCGAACCGCAGGCTGACTGTGATCGCGCGTGCCGATGAAGCTCGCACCTTGCTGCGTCAGGCCGCCTTTTCCAGCAGGGAATCCGGCATCAGCCTGTTCTGATACAAATCGGCGATAGCAAACCGGCTGGGGTCAGGTCTTGCCTTTTGTCCCCTCCGACTCCCTCGCGTGAACGATGGATATCGGTGTAGCCTGATCAGACGCAGGGCAAAACGCAATACTGACCTGACCCCGCCCGTGACCCCCCAGCAAGCCACCGAGATGATTTGCCGATAATATAATTTATACCTACAATCGGTATTATGCAAACACGCACCTCCCGCGACGTACAGACCAATTACGGCAGCTTCACTGAGGCCGTGACCGACGACACCGTGTGCGTCACGCGCCACGGGCGGCCTTTGTACTACGCCATATCGGCCCGCCAAACCAACCCGGAACTGTTTATCGGCCGCATGCTGCTGACGTTTGGACAAACGCATACCGATGGCGCTGCTGATGCCGGTGATCGTTTTGCGGGCTTCGTTCAAGCCCTCGGCCACACAACGCCTGCTGGTCATGTGGCCGGTGACGCGCTCACAGAACAGGACGTTGCGCAAATAGTTGATGACCACCGCCTTTAAGCGCGGCGAGTTGTCAGGCGCTAGCGCATCAGCGGCCCTTAAATCAGCGACCAAACCAGCCATCGTCATAGACACCAACATCATTGTTAGCGCCATCGTCTTCCCAGCATCTGGCGCAATGGCGGTTTTGATCAAGGCGCTTAACCGTTACAGCGTCGTTGTCTCAGGCAGCACCTGGGACGAGCTGGCCAGCGTTTTGCAGCGCCCCAAGTTTGACAGCCGATTGCCATTGGCCAAGCGGCTACTGGCGCTAACCGAACTGGCCCGCAACGTACGCGAAGTCAAGGTCACCTCTGTCATCACCGATTGCCGTGACCCGAAAGACAACAAGTTTTTGGCGCTCGCCATTGACGGGGCCGCCACCGTTATCGTCACGGGCGACAACGACTTGCTGGTGCTAAACCCATACCGCAGCATCGTTGTCTGCAAGGCAAGCGACTTTTTGACGGCGCAGTTTTGAGTGAGTTTTTCGGCCGTGGAGTCAGCCATCAACCACGGCTGGGGTCACCACGGCTGGGGTCAGGTCTTGCCTTTTGCCCCCTCCGACTCCCTTGAGTGAACGATGGATATCGGTGTAGCCTGATCAGACGCAGGGCAAAGCGCAAGACCCAACCCCGACCCCCCGACCCCGGCCAGGCAGCGGGCGCGGCCGACAAGGTCGACCTGCGTGCCATGCACCTTGCTGCGTGCGCTTTACGCCAATGAAGCCGATCTCATCCCTGACCTGAAGGAGCAAACGCTGACGGTACGACTGCACCAGATGTCTCAACGCAGCTCGGATGTCGCGCTACAAAAACTGTGCGACGAGCTAAGAAAAATCGCCATCGCGATGACGCGGGGTTTCAGGATTCGGGGTGCGTCTATTAATTGGGAACAATCTGACCCCAATTACCCTTGGGGAATTGCTGTCTTGCGTGAACCACGTTTACAACCTGGATCTGGGATTCCGTAACACGATAGAAAACGATGTAGTTCGGATGGACCACAATTTCCCTTGTGCCGGCAACGCGCAAGCTTGGTTTAAAGATATACGGGTGCTCGGAGGCGGTCTCAAGAGACCCGGAAATCAAGCTGTAAAGGCGGTCGGCGGCCTGTTCGTTCCGGTCACTGATGTAATCCAAAATCTCCATCAAGTCGGCATCCGCCGATGCAAGCCACTCAATCGGCAGCACGCACGATCTTCTTTTCGTCGAGCATCGCACGAACTTTCTCCATCACTTGGTCGTGAGGAATGCCTGGCCGTGGATCTTCCAAGCTGGCCTTCACCTTGGCATTTAGCCAAGCGTTGTAACTTGCTTCTTGCTCGACGGTTTCAAACTCAGAAACCAAAGGTGAATTGGCGATACTCATGCGGCCAGATTATCACAATTGAGGAAGATGATGTTCGGGTCAACGGGAATGTCACCCACTGCTCTGTTGCGGCTGGGGTCTCCAACGGCTGGGGTCACAACGGCTGCACCCACGGCTGGGGTCAGGTCTTGCCTTTTGCCCCCTCCGACTCCCTTGAGTGAACGATGGATATCGGTGTAGCCTGATCAGACGCAAGGCAAAACGCAAGACCTGACCCCGCCCCCTCCCCAGGCCCAGGCTATTGGTCTTTGGGCACGGATCGCCACGGCCTGCGGCCTCGCGATGACTGGAAATTACCCTCATTACACGGGTGCTGCAGCCAAATCGCGCGCAGCCTCCTGCAGCACTGCTTCGGGCACACCGCGCTTTTTTAACGCTTCAATCAGCCGTGCCGTTGGACTAAATGCGAACTGTGTTTCATCGCGTCGCAAGCCCTCGCTCAAGTACGACTTGAGAAGCGTCTGATATCCCGAGAAACCCTTTTTTGGGGCAATTTCCTTCATCGATTCCACAACATCCACAGGAATGCGCAGCGTGATCGAGGTCATGGGTCGGTCTTTCGCAAGCCGGGTGCGAATGCGCTCAGGAATACTCATAGTGGTGCCTTTCTTCGTTGCTTGCCTTGCGGGCGGAAATGATGCGGATGGACGCGCCTTCAATCTCAATATGAACCACAAACAGTAGCCTGCCCTGTGCGTCGAAACCCATCACAGCATCGCGTGCCTGATCTTTTCGGCTGGCATCCACCAGACGGAAGAAGGGATCAAAAAATACCGTGACTGCCTGCTCAAAGGTGACCCCGCCATGCTTTGCGGGATTGGCCACTGCCTTTTTGTCGTTCCAGACAAACGCCATGCCGTTAATCTCAAGGTGAATGTCCATGGCTGAATGTCCATGGCTGAATGTTATTGAAAATATTTACATTGTCAATACAAAATTAATCTTGGCTGGCTCAAAGTTGCCGCCGTGTTTTACCTGGCATTGCCGCTTCTGCAGCGTGGTGTCAGATGCCGATTAATTGGGTAGAGTAGAGAACAGGCTCATCGCCGGCCCTCCCTCATCAAACCGTGCTTGCGATTTTCCCGCACACGGCTTTCCGATGTTCTTCATGCCGAGGCATGCACAGTTGACGCCGCAAGCCGCAAGCTGACGCCGCGAACCGCAAGTCTCGTGCGGCGCGCAGTGCGGCGCAACTAAAATAGCCCGATGTTCACCGGAATCATCACCGGCATCGGGCGCATCAGCGCCGTCGACGCCCTCGGCAGCTCTTTATCCCATGGCAGACGCCTGACCGTCTCCTGCCCGTCCGGTTACCTGGACGACGTCGGCATCGGCGACAGCATCGCCATCAACGGCGCCTGCATGACCGCCACCGGCATCGACCTGACTGCCGGCAGCTTCACACTCGATGTGTCGGCCGAGTCGCTGGCCAAGACGGCCGGTCTGGACCAGATCGGCCCCGTCAACCTGGAAAAGGCCTTGCGCGCAAATGACCGCCTGGGCGGCCATATCGTGGCCGGCCATATCGATGGCGTGGGCACTGTTTTGCGCATGGCCCAGGTCGGCGAGAGCTGGGAATTGTGCATTCTGGCGCCGCAGGCGCTGGGTCGCTTCATGGCATTCAAGGGTTCCATCACGGTCAATGGCGTCAGCCTGACCGTCAATCGGGTCACCGACCTGCCAACGGGCTGCGAGATCAGCATCAACCTGATTCCGCATACCGTGCACAACACCGCACTCGGGGCGCTGGTCGCCGACTCGCGGGTCAATCTGGAGATCGACTTGATCGCACGTTATGTTGAACGCATGCTGGGCGAGCGGCCCAGCGCTGAGGTACGAACATGAGCGCCGCGCCGGGCCGCCCCAAGCAAGCTCGTACCGCAGCACAACGTGCGGAGGTCACTGTATGAGCACGCGCCCACCCGCCCCGGTGTCGCCGGTCGAGGACATCATTGCCGACCTGGCGGCCGGTCGCATGGTCATCCTGGTCGATGAGGAGGACCGGGAGAACGAAGGCGACCTGATCCTGGCGTCCGACCATGTCAACGCGGCTGCCATCAACTTCATGGCCCGCTACGGGCGCGGACTGATCTGCCTGACGCTGACGCGCGAACGCTGCGCCCGGCTTGAGTTGCCGCCGATGACGGCGCGCAACGGCGACAAAAAAGGCACAGCGTTCACGGCCTCGATCGAGGCGGCCGAGGGCGTGACCACCGGCATCTCTGCGGCCGACCGTGCGCGCACGGTCCAGGCTGCGGTGGCGCCTGGCGCGGTGCCCGCCGACCTGGTGCAACCCGGCCATATCTTTCCGCTGCAAGCGGTCGACGGCGGTGTGTTGATGCGGGCCGGCCACACCGAAGCTGGTTGTGACCTGGCCATGCTGGCCGGTTGCAGCCCGTCGGCGGTGATCTGCGAGATCATGAAGGACGACGGCACCATGGCGCGACTGCCAGACCTGCAGTTGTTCGCCGCCGAACACGATCTGAAGATCGGCACCATTGCCAGCCTGATCGAGTACCGCAGCCGCGTCGAGTCCTTGCTCGAAAATGCCGGCGAGCGCGAGATCGACACCGCCTTCGGCCGGTTCTCGGCGCGGGCCTACCGCGACAAGCCGGGCGGCGGCGTGCACCTGGCCCTGGTGCGCGGCCACTGGAATGCCGACGACAGCGTGGCCGTGCGGGTGCACGAGCCCTTGTCGGTGTTCGATGCGCTGGAAGTCAACCGGTCGATGCACTCCTGGAGCCTGGACGCCTGCCTGGCGCATATTGCGCAAAAGGACCAGGGTGTCGTCGTGCTGCTCAATTGCGGGGAAACGGCCGAGCAGCTGCTGGCCCAGTTTGCCGGCACCGCCCGCTCCAGTCACGGCCCCGAACGTGGCCGCATGGACTTGCGCACCTACGGCGTGGGGGCTCAGATCCTGCGCGACTGCGGTGTGCACAAGATGGCGCTGCTGGGCAACCCGCGCCGCATGCCCAGCATGGCGGGTTACGGCCTCGAGATCACCGGATACATCACCCCATAAGCCCCGAACCGGGGCAGGAACACATCATGTTTGGCGCAGACAAGGGAAAACTGGAATCCTCCGACAAGCGGCTCAATGGCAAGAAGCTGCGCATCGGCATGGTGCAGGCGCGTTTCAACGAGGCCATCACCAACGCCCTGGCCGAGGCTTGCGAGACCGAGTTGCGCGCGCTGGGCGTGCTGCCCGAACACACGGTACGGGTGCAGGTGCCCGGCGCACTCGAGGTGCCCGTAGCCTTGCAGGCACTGGCCGAAAGCGCGCAATATGATGCACTGATCGCGCTCGGATGCATCATCCGCGGCGAAACCTATCACTTCGAACTGGTGGCCAACGAGTCCGGCGCAGGCGTCAGCCGGGTCGCGCTGGACTACCAGATCCCGATCGCCAACGCGATCATCACAACCGAAAACCTGGAGCAAGCCATTGCGCGCCAGAGCGACAAGGGGCGCGACGCTGCCCGGGTCGCGGTTGAAATGGCGAACTTGATGGAAGATATCGGATGAATGACGACAAGCTCGTGCCCCCAGGCACCCGCCCACCGAAACAAAGCCGCACCGGCGTAACCAGCACCGGCGCGCGCAAGGCCGGCAGCAAGTCGGCCCGCACCCGCGCCCGCGAATTCGCATTGCAAGGCCTCTACCAGCATCTGGTGGGGCGCAACCCGGTGCAGGACATCGATGCCTTCACGCGCGACCTGGCCGGATTCGGCAAATGCGACCGGGTGCATTTCGATGCGCTCTTGCGCGGCTGCATCGCCGATGCGCAGACGCTGGACCAGTTGATTGTTCCGCGGCTGGATCGCAAGCTGGACGAGTTGTCGCCGATCGAACGCGCGGTGATGTGGATCGGTGTCTACGAGTTCCAGCATTGCCTGGACGTACCCTGGCGCGTGGTGCTCAACGAATGCATCGAGCTGGCCAAGGAATTTGGCGGCACCGACGGCCACAAATACGTCAATGCCGTGCTCAACGGCGTGGCGCCGGAGCTGCGCACGCAGGAGGTCGCCAGCGACAAGGGCCGCAAGGATCGGCCCTGATGGCGGCTCCGATGCGCATTTCCAAGCGGGCGCAACGTATCGAGCCCTTCCATGTGATGGAGATCGCCAAGGCGGCCGCCCTGCTCGGCCAGGCCTCGGCGCAATCGGACAAACCGATGGTCTACCTGAACATCGGCGAGCCCGATTTCACGGCGCCGCCGCTGGTGCAGCAGGCCGCCGAAAAGGCGATTCGCGACGGCGTGACCCAGTACACTGCCGCCACCGGCATTGCCCCGCTGCGCGAACGCATCAGCCAGTGGTATTTGAGCCGGTTCGGCCTGACCATCGACGCCGAGCGCATCGTCATCACAGCCGGCGCTTCGGCCGCGCTGCAGCTGGCATGCCTGGCACTGATCGACGCAGGTGACGAGATCCTGATGCCCGACCCGAGTTACCCGTGCAACCGCCAGTTCGTCAGTGCGGCGGACGGCAAACCGGTGCTTATTCCCGCATCGGCGGCCGAGCGATTCCAGCTCAGCGCAGCCTCGGTGGCCGCGCACTGGAAGCCGGGCCGAACCCGCGGCGTGCTACTCGCCTCGCCGTCCAACCCCACCGGCACTTCGATTCACCCGGATGAGTTGCGGCGCATCCATGGTCTGGTGGCCGAGCGCGGTGGCGTGACCATCGTCGACGAGATCTACCTGGGTCTGGGCTTTGATGCCCAGTACGGCCACAGCGCGCTGGCGATCGACGAATCGGTCATCAGCATCAACAGCTTCAGCAAGTACTTCAGCATGACCGGCTGGCGGCTGGGCTGGATGGTCATTCCCAAGCAGTTGGTCGCACCGATCGAGCGGCTGGCCCAGAATCTGTTCATCTGCCCCAGCACCATCGCCCAGCATGCGGCGCTGGCCTGCTTCGAGGACGACAGCATCGCCGAATACGAACGCCGGCGCGATGCGTTTCGCCAGCGCCGCGACTACCTGGTGCCGGCGCTGAACGGGATCGGCCTGCAGGTACCGGTGATGCCCGACGGCGCCTTCTACGCCTGGGCCGATTGCAGCCAGGCATGCGCCCGACTCGGCGTGGCCGACAGCTGGGAGCTGGCATTTGCACTGATGGAGCAGGCCCATGTGGCGGTGACACCCGGGCGCGACTTCGGTCAGGCCGAGACCGGGCGCTTCATCCGTTTTTCCAGCGCCAGTTCGATGGCGCAGCTGCAAACGGCGGTTGCGCGCCTGCAGACACTGTTGGGATGATCGGGCACGCGCTTCATCCGACCGCGACCGATGCCACCCTGAAATACCACAGGCCGGCCCGGTTGGACGACCAACTCCTGGTTACCACCTGGATGCAGGAAGCCGGCCGTGCATGCATGACAATCGGACAGCAGGCGCGACTGGGCCCTAACCCCGACGGCGTTGTCCTGTGCGATGCCAGCATCCGCATCGGCTGGGTCCGCGCCGACAGTTTCAAACCCGCAAGAATTCCTTCCTCGATCGTGAAAGCCCTCTCATGAACCAAGACATGTCGATCCTGCATCTGGTGCTCGGAGCCAGCATCGTGGTGCAGCTTGTCATGCTGCTGCTGCTGGTGGTGTCCGTTGCCAGCTGGGCAGCGATATTTCGCAAGATGTTTTCGCTCATCCGCGTCAAGGCGCTCAACGAGTCCTTCGAGCGCAATTTCTGGTCGGGCACCAGCCTGAACGACCTGTATGCCGCAGCTGCACAGAACGCGCGCCTGTCCGGCCCGATGGAGCGCATCTTTGCCAGCGGCATGCGCGAGTACCAGAAACTGCGCGAGCGCCGCATTGCCGACACTGCCAGCCTGATGGACGGCGCACGGCGCGCCATGCGGGCCAGCTTCCAGCGCGAGATGGACGAGGCCGAATCGAATCTGTCCTTTTTGGCGTCGGTCGGATCCGTGTCGCCCTATGTTGGCCTGTTCGGCACGGTCTGGGGCATCATGCACGCCTTCACCGGCCTGGCCAACATGCAGACGGTGACACTGGCTACGGTTGCGCCCGGTATCGCCGAGGCGCTGGTGGCCACCGCCATCGGTCTGTTTGCGGCGATTCCGGCCGTGGTGGCCTTCAACCGTTTTGCGCGCGACATTGACCGCATCGCGATCCGGCTGGAGACCTTCATGGAAGAGTTCTCCAATATCCTGCACCGCAACGTGGGCGCGCAATCGGCGCCCGGACACTGACGCTCGGAGGTCTGGATGGCATCGACTATGCAGCGCGGCCGCGGCCGGCGCACCATCAACGAGATCAACATGGTGCCGTTCATCGACGTCATGCTGGTGTTGTTGATCATTTTCATGGTGACCGCGCCGTTGATCGCGCCCAGCGTGATCGACCTGCCCAGCATTGGCAAGGCGGCGCGACAACCCGATCAGGTACTGCAGATCGTCATCGACAAAGATGGCCTGCTCAACCTCAAGAACGAGGACAAGACCGCGCAACTGGGGCTGCGCGAAATCGCCGGCGCCGTGCGCCAGGCGCAACTGGGCAAGACCGACACGGCCGTGGTGATCAGTGCCGACCGCAATGTGCGGTATGAAGTCGTGGTCCAGGTCATGGACACCTTGCAGCGCAATGGCATAGCCCGGGTCGGGCTGTCGGTGCAACTGGCCAGCCCATGAAGTGAAACTGCCATGAACGCGACCGCAGACTGGCTCGATTTTGCGCCGCCCAAGGCCAAGGGTATGGGGGGTGCGTTCGCGCTGGCGATCGTGGCGCATCTGGTCCTGGTGGCGGCCCTGACGATGGGGGTGCAGTGGAAGCGCAATGCGCCGGTCACCACGGTCGAGGCGGAATTGTGGTCGGCCGTGCCCAAGGCGGCGGCCCCCAAACTGGTCGAGGCGGCGCCCCCGCCGCCCCCTGCGCCAGCGCCCGCGCCCAAACCCCCGCCGCCGGCGCCTGTGGTCAAGACACCCGACGCCGACATCGCACTGGAACGCGAGAAGCAACAGCAGCTGGAGCAGGAAAAGCGACTGGCGGCCGAGAAACTGGCGCAACTGAAGTTGGCGGCCGAGAAGCTGGCCAAGGACAAGCGCGAACAGGAGAAAAAGCTCGCGCTGGAGAAAAAACGCCAGCAGGACCTGAAGTTGGCGCAGGACAAGAAGCAGCGCGAGGAAGAAGCCGCGCAGCGTGAAGCGCAGGAGAAAAAACGCCAGCTCGCACTCAAGACCCAACAGGATGCGCTCAAGGCCCAGCAGCAGGTGGCGCTGGAGAAGCAGGAATCGATCAAGCTGGAGATCCTGCGCAAGGACAACCTGCAGCGCATGGCCGGTCTGGCGGGTGCCACGGGCGGCGCCGCGTCGGCCGGTACGGCGCAGCGCGCCAGCGGTCCGTCAGGCAGTTATGGCAGCCGCGTCAGCGCCATGGTGAAACCCAACATTGTGTTCATCGACGACACACGCGAGAACCCGGAGGCGCTGGTCGAGGTGCGTGTCGCGCCCGATGGCACCATCGTCGCGCGCAAATTGAAAAAGAGCAGCGGCAACAAGGCCTGGGACGACGCGGTGCTCAAGGCCATCGACAAGACCGCGGTGTTGCCGCGCGACGTCGACGGCACCGTACCGCCACTGCTGGATATCAACTTCCGCCGGCGCGACTGAGGGGCGACCGGGACCGCACCGGCTCCGACCCAGCCCGACCCGGCGTCCTGATCGCGCGCGACACGGCGGCAAGCAGCCCCTGGCGCAGCGCCGCTCACTCGTAGACGATCACCGCCTGCCCCTGATCCGAGTGGGCACGCCACTGCGCCAAGGCCGCATCGGTGGGGTAAAACCGCATCGCGTCGGACAGCTGCAACTCGGCACTTGCACCGCCTTCGACGCCGCGGCGCGTCACCATCAGCCGCACACTGAGTCCGCGTACCAGTTCGCCATGCTCGGTCTGCTCGGTGCGGGCCGGGAACTCCTGCAACAGCAGCGCCACGTCGGGCGCTTGGCCATTGACCGGAACGCGCAGGAACTTGCCGAAGCGGCAGCGCGCCTGGTCCAGGTCCCAGATCTGGTTGACGGTGAGCTGAATGCCACCGCTGAAACGATCGGGCTGCACCTTGCCCATCACGATGATCAGCTGGTCGTCCTTGAGCAGATCGCGGTGCGCGTTGATCAAGGCCTCATCGGCGCGCGCCTCGATCACGCCCGACTTGTCGTCCAGCTTGAACAAGGCCAGCTTGCCGCGCTGACCATTGATGATGCGCAGGTCATTGACGATGCCAGCGAGCAACTGCGGTTCGCGCGTGTCGATCAGATCGTCGATCTGGCGCTTGGCAAAACGCCGCACCTCGAGCGCCACTTCATCAAAAAGGTGACCTGACAGGTAAAAACCGATGGCGGTCTTTTCCTGCGTGAGTTGCTCCTTGATGCCCCAAGGCAACACAGCGACCAAATTGGGCGGCTGCGAACTCGACCCGTGGTCGTCATCCCCCATGTCGAACAGGCCACCCTGGTTGGCATTGGCCTCGCAGGTGTTGGCAAATTCGAACGCCGGATCGATGGTGGCGATCAGCGATGCGCGGTTGCGATGCAGGTTGTCGAATGCACCGGCCTTGATCAAGGCCTCCAGGCATCGCTTGTTGAGGCGGGTGCGGTCGACACGCTGGCAGAAATCGAACAGGCTGGTGAACGGGCCACCCGACGCGCGCGCCGCCACCAGCGATTCGATCGCCAGCTGGCCGGTGCCCTTGACAGCGCCCAGGCCGTAGCGGATCACCTTGTCCGACACCGGCTCGAAGCGGTAACGGCCACGGTTGACGTCTGGCGCCTCGAACGCCATGCCCATCTTGATCGCGTCCTCGAACAACAGGCGCAGCTTGTCGGTGTTGTCCATCTCCACCGTCATGTTGGCGCAGAAGAACTCGGCGGTGTAATGCACCTTGAGCCAGCCGGTGTGATAGGCCAGCAAGGAATAGGCGGCGGCGTGCGATTTATTGAAACCGTAGCCGGCGAACTTCTCCATCAGGTCGAACACTTCGTCGGCCTTGTCCTGGCCGATGTTGTTCTTCGCGGCGCCATCGCGGAAAATCTGGCGGTGCTCGGCCATTTCCTCGGCCTTCTTCTTGCCCATGGCGCGGCGCAGCATGTCGGCGCCGCCCAGCGAATAACCGCCCAGGATCTGCGCGGTCTGCATCACCTGCTCCTGGTAGACCATGATGCCGTAGGTCTCGGACAGCATGCCAGCTACCAGCGGATGCGGGTACTCGACCACCTCGCGCCCGTGCTTGCGCGCCACGAACGACGGAATCAGGTCCATCGGGCCGGGCCGGTACAAGGCGTTAAGCGCTATCAGATCTTCCAGCCGGGTCGGCTTGGCGTCGCGCAGCATGCCCTGCATGCCGCGCGATTCGAACTGGAACACGGCTTCGGTCAGGCCATCGGCAAACAGCTTGTAGACCCGGGCATCGTCGAGCGGCAGGTTCTCGAAGGCAAAATTCTCCTGGCCCTTGTGGCGGCTGCGGATCAGCTCCTTGGCGATCTCCAGGATGGTCAGCGTCGCCAGGCCCAGAAAGTCGAACTTGACCAGGCCGATGGCCTCCACGTCATCCTTGTCGTACTGGCTGACCGCCGAATCGCTGCCAGGCTGCTGGTACAGCGGACAGAAATCGGTCAGCTTGCCCGGCGCGATCAACACGCCACCCGCATGCGTGCCGACGTTGCGCGTCATGCCCTCCAACTTTTGCGCCAGCGCCAGCAGCGTGCGAACGTCCTCTTCCTTCTCGAGCCGCTCGGCCAGGATGGGTTCGGCCTTGATCGCGCCGTCGATCGTGATATGGGTTCCAGGCTTGTTCGGTATCAGCTTGCTGATGCCGTCACAAAAGGTGTAGCTCATGTCCAGCACCCGGCCCACGTCGCGGATCGCGGCCCGCGCGGCCATGGTGCCGAAGGTGGCGATCTGGCTCACCGCGTTCTTGCCGTACTTCTGCTTGACGTAGTCGATGACCCGATCGCGGTTGGCCTGGCAGAAGTCGATGTCGAAGTCGGGCATCGACACCCGCTCCGGGTTCAGGAAACGCTCGAACAGCAGGTTGTAGCGCAGCGGGTCGAGGTCGGTGATGCCCTGCGCATAGGCCACCAGCGAGCCCGCGCCGGAACCCCGGCCCGGCCCCACCGGGCAGCCATTGTTCTTGGCCCAGTTGATGAAGTCGCCCACGATCAGGAAGTAGCCCGGGAATCCCATCTTCACGATGGTGTTCATCTCGAACTCGAGCCGCTCGACGTACCGCGCCTGCTGCTGCTCGCGCTCCGCCGCAGCCGGATACAGGTGCGCCAGCCGCGTCTGCAGGCCTTGGTGCGACACATGGCGGAAATATTCTTCCGGCTCCATCTGCCGGCCGTCGATCAGCGGGATCGGGAAGTCTGGCAGGCGCGGCTTGCCCAGCACCAGTGACAGGCTGCAGCGCCGGGCGATCTCCAGTGTGTTGGCCACGGATGAAGGCAGGTCGGCAAACAGCTGCTCCATCTGCGCCGCCGACTTGAAATACTGCTCGCGGGTGAAGCGCCGCACGCGCCGCGGATTACCCAGGATTTCTCCGTCGGAGATACATACGCGTGCCTCGTGCGCCTCATAGTCGTCAGGGAGTGTGAATTGCACCGGATGGGTCGCCACCACGGGCAGATGCAAGTGCGCGGCAAGTTGCACGGCCGCCGTCACGTGGCGCGCATCGTCGGCTCGCCCGGCGCGCTGCAACTCCAGATAGAAACGATGCGGAAACGCGGCGGCAAGCTCCAGCGCCAGGCTGTGGGCCCGCGCGGTGTCGACCTGCAGCAGGGCTTGGCCGATCGCACCGGACTGGGCGCCGGACAGGACGATGAGTCCCTCGGCCAGTTCCACCAGCCAGGGCCAGCGCACGACCGGCTGGCCGCGACCGGTGTTCTGCGTATGGGCCCTTGCCAGCAGCTCGCAAAGATTGAGGTAGCCCGTGTGGTTCTGCACCAGCAGCACCAGCTTTGACTGCGCGCTGGCGTCGGCGCCCAGGCCTTCGAGCAGGATCTCCGCGCCGATGACCGGTTTGACGCCGGCGCCACGCGCCGCCTTATAGAACTTGATGGCGCCAAACAGGTTGCCCAGGTCGGTGATGGCCAGTGCAGGCTGACCATCGGCTGCGGCCACGGCCACGGTGTTGTCGATGCGGTTGGTGCCGTCGACGACGGAAAACTCGCTGTGCAGGCGCAGGTGAACAAACATCGCCCCATTGTAGTTTTCGCAGCGGCGCCGGCGGCCCGGCGACAATCAAGGTCGCCGGGCCGAAATGGCCGAGTATGAGACGAGCCAAATGGACATCTGGGAAACCCGCAGCAACAACCGCCAGCAAATCGTTATTTCGGTGGTTTGCCTGATCGTCGGCGTCCTGTTGACCGTCGCCTTGCGCGACTACGGACCGTCCGGTTCGAACCGGCAGGCCGGTTTTCTGTTCGGCGTGGTGCTGCTGGGCCTGGGTATCGCCACCTTGTTCGCCGGTGGCAGCCAGGCGGTGCAGGTTGACGTCGACACGCGTGAGATCCGCATCCTGGACCGGCGACTCATCGGCAGCCGCACGCAGACATTGGCATTCGACCAGGTGCAGCGCGTCGAAGTGGCCTGTCTGCAAACCCGCTCACAACATGCGCTGCGCTATTTCCTGCAACTGCAGCTGATCAGCGGCGAAGCGGTCCCACTGTTCTCGCCCGAAAAGGCCTACCCGCTGGCCTCCGATCCAGCAGTGGTGGCGAGCTGGAAGCGCCGCCTGGACATCATGCTGGCGACCGGCGCGCAAGACCCGGCGTAAAAGCCGATCTGCTGATCAGGGCGGCCGGTAATTCGATCCGTTCGCTCTCGCCCCGGGGCAATGCCGAAGGCAACACTCGTTGCACGACGAATCCGCCGCCCAGATCCCGCGCTTGGCCGAGGATGCGTTGTTGTATGGCCAGGTCATGCTCCTCAGGGTTCGGGACTCGACAAAACTCAGTCGCGCAGGCGGGCTACCTGAGCGGCCACCCGCTGGCCGAATAGCCGCGCGGTTTCGAGGTCGCCATCCGACATGTCGGCAGCGCCCCCATCGGACGGCGACTGCGCCATCGCGCCACTGTACGACACCAGGTTGTTGATGTCCTGGCGCGTGCTGGCCTTGGTATTGGCCGGCATGAGGCCCTGGCTGACCCACAACATGCCGTGTTGCATGGCCAGTGTGAACATGGCGTGCAGCGTGGACAGCTTGTCACCGTTCAGACCCGCGCTGTTGGTGAAGCCGGCGGCCAGCTTGTCTTTCCAGGCCTGTGCGTACCAGGGCTTGCTGGACGCGTCGGCGAACTTCTTGAACTGCCAGCTTACGTTGCCCATGTAGGTGGGCGAGCCGAAGATGATGGCTTTGGCCTGCGCCAGGCTGTCCCAGCCCCCTTTGGGCAGGTTACCGTCCGCGTCGATGGCCAGCAACTCCGCGTCGGCACCCTGCGCCACTGCCTGGGCCATGCGCAAGGTGTGACCGTATCCTGAATGAAAAACCACAATGATCTGTGTCATGAATTCCTGTCCTTGTATTCGATTGCCATGGTGTCGAGCGTACCCGGCCGGCACTGTCCGCTCACGCCATCAAAGCGTGGCCCGGCGTGCATCCAGGCTCAGCTTGCCCGCGCCCAACGCGCCCAGCGCGCACAATCCACCCAGCAAGGCCAACAGGACACGGCCGATCAGGGCCAGCGAATTTTGCAGTGACGCGTTCATCAAAAGTTCCTTGAAAAATGGAAGAGAAAAGTCAAACGATAAAGAGGTGATCTCCCGCGCCGGCCCGTCAAGCGGCCAGATCGAACACCAGCACCTCGGCGTCCTGCCCCTGCTCCAGCGTCAGCATCAGCGAGTCGACGCCGTCGAGCATCAACGCATCGCCGCCGTGCAGCGACTGACCATTGACGTGCAGGTCGCCGCGCACCAGATGCACATAGGCCTTGCGCCCCGGCGCCAAATCCAGCATGGCGCGTTCGTCGGCGTCGAACAGCCCGGCATACATGGCCGCATCGGCCTGCATGCGCACCGAGCCCTCGGCACCGTCGCGCGAGGCCACCAGGCGCAACTTCCCGCGTTTTTGCGCGTCCGGGAAAGCTTTTTGCTCATAACCCGTTTGCACGCCCCTGCGGTCCGGCTCGATCCAGATCTGCAGAAAATGCGTCGTCGCATCGGGCGCGGGATTGAACTCGCTATGCTGCACACCGGTGCCCGCCGTCATGCGCTGAACGTCCCCTGGCGGAATGCCTTTGACGTTGCCCAGCGTGTCCTTGTGCGCCAGTTCGCCACTGAGCACATAGCTGATGATTTCCATGTCCCGGTGGCCATGGGTGCCGAATCCCCTGCCCCGGGGCGATGTGATCCTCGTTGATCACGCGCAGATTGCCCCAGCCCATGTACTGCGCGTCGTGGTATTCGGCAAACGAAAAGCTGTGTCGCGACTGCAACCAGCCATGGTCGGCCAGGCCCCGTTCATTGGATTTGCGAAGTTTCAGCATGTGTACTCCTGGTGAAGTCGTTGCGGTATGAACAGGACTGTAGGGCGCGTTGCGGGTCCGATGGTGCGACCGGATTGATGGCATCATTCAAATTATTTGAATGGTAAATGACCGATGGCCGACGCCCCGGAACCGGTGACCGACGCGATGCTGCGCCAACATCGGGCGGTGGCTGTGGCCGACTCGGTGCCACGCAGCAACGGGTACACCGTCGGCCTGCTCGGCGGCCAGAACGTGTTCACGGTCGCATCCATGCACGCCAAACTCGACACCCGGTTGCGCGGTATCGGGGCCGGTTGCGTGCCCGAGACCATGGCCTGCGTATTCGTCGAAACCGGGCGCATGATCGTGCGCCAGACCGAACGCGCGCAGCGTGTCTCGCGCTTGCACTATGCCTGGCGCAGCGCGCCCCGCCAGGAGCAGGGGCGTGCGCTGCAATGGTGGCTGAGGCAACTTGAAAGCGCGGTGACGCGCGAGGCCTTGCTGACCCGCCATCAGCATGCCTGAGCCGGCCTTCGCTGGCACGCCATTTCGCTGCGCCATCGCCGGCACCACAAGCGCCTGGATCATGCAGGCGTGTACAGTCCCCCCATAACACCCAATGGAGACATCCCCATGCCCCAAGCGCGCCACTTCGCCGTCGTCGGTGCCGGTATCGCAGGCCTGAGCTGCGCACGTACGCTGGTACAGGCCGGCCACCGGGTCACGGTGTTCGACAAAGGCGGGCGCGCCGGCGGCCGCATGGCCACGCTGGACAGCCCGTTCGGAAGCTTTGACCATGGCGCGCAGTACTTCACCGTGCGCGACCCCCGTTTCAAACTGGCGCTGCAAACCGTGGCCGGGGTTTGCAAGCCCTGGAGTGCCAACACCGTGCGGGTACTCGACGCACATGGCCGTACGGTGGCTGCCGGTCTGCCAACGCAGGAACCCCATTGGGTTGCGACGCCAGGCATGAACGATCTGCCCCGGCATTGGGCACAGCCGCTGCTCGAGCACGCCATGGTGCGCACCCTTAACCGGGTCACGCGGATCGAACGCCGGGCCGATGCCCGATCGCCCTGGACCCTGCATGCTGTCGGACCGGACGTCGGCGGCCAGCATGAGCGCCATACGGTCGACGGCTTTGACGCGGTGGTGCTGGCACTGCCCGCACACCAGGCGCACGAACTGCTGGAGAACTCCGACCAGGCCAACGACTGGGTGACACGCATCGACGCCGTAAAGGTCGCCCCGTGCTGGTCACTCATGCTGGCGTTTCCGCAGGCGATGCAGCCCGGGCTCAGCACGCTGGGTCCGCAATGGAACGCCGCGCGCAGCACGCACCACCGCATCGCCTGGCTGGCACGCGAATCGTCCAAGCCGCAGCGCGAGGCGGTCGAGCGATGGACCGTGCAAGCCAGCGCCGACTGGTCGCGCGAACACCTGCACGACGAGCCGGCGCGGGTCCAGGCCAAACTGCAACGCGCCTTCGCCGAAGTCACCGGCATCCGCGCGGAACCCGCCCATGCCCAGGTGCACCGCTGGCTCTATGCCAAGACCGAAAAGCCGCTGGGGCAGAGCCACCTCTGGAACGCCCAGACCGGGCTGGGCGTATGTGGTGACTGGTGTATCGGGCACCGGGTCGAAGACGCCTTCGTGTCCGGCCTGGAAATGGCCCTGGCAGCGGTCTGAAAGTCGGCGATCGGCCGGTCGCCACCATGCTTGACCGGGCGTCCGATCGGTATGTCGGTCGCTTTGCTCCCTCGCCTACCGGGCCACTGCATGCCGGCTCGATGGTGGCCGCGCTTGCGAGCTGGCTGGACGCGCGCGCCTGGAATAACGGCTTCGGTGGGCGCTGGCTGGTGCGCATCGAGGATCTCGACACTACGCGTTGCCAGGATGGCGCGGCCGACACGATGCTGCGCCAGCTTCACGACTGCACGCTGGTGCCCGACGAGCCGCCCGTCTACCAGACGCAGCGGCGCGACCGGTATGCGCAGGCGCTGGCACAACTGGCGCGCGTAGATCGCGCCTACCCCTGCGGCTGCTCACGCAAGGACATCGAAACGGCGCTGCTGGCACAAGGCATTGCGCGGCCACGCCATGGCGAGCGCATTTATCCGGGTACCTGCCGCGACGGTTTGCGCGGCAAGCCAGCCCTGTCACGGCGCTTTCGCGTGACGGAGTCGGCATGCGCCGACGACAGCGGCGCCCAAGTGCGCTGGGCCGATCGGTGCCTGGGACCCATGGAACAGGATGTCGCGACCGAGGTCGGCGATTTCGTGCTGCAGCGGGCCGACGGGCCGTTCGCCTACCAGTTGGCCGTGGTCGTCGACGATGCGGCGCAGCAGGTCAGCCACGTGGTGCGGGGCGCCGACCTGGCCGACAACACGGCGCGCCAGGTGCTGTTGCAGCGCGCGCTGGGCTTGCCCACGCCGCGTTATCTGCACACGCCGCTGGTGCTGGGTAACGACGGCCAGAAGTTGTCCAAGCAAAACGACGCGCAAGCCGTCGATACGCGCCAGCCATTGGCGGCGCTGGGTCCGGCCGCTGCCGTGCTCGGCCTGCCTACCCATGGCGGGCCGGTTGGCGAGGCACTGGCTTGCTGGGTCGCAGCGTGGCGTGATCTCTACAATCCGGGGCAGTGAACCCCGCCATAGATCCCCCCACCGATTCCGCCACTGGCCGTGCACCGGCCGATGTCGCCCATCCCAAGACCATCCGCAGCTTCGTGCGCCGCGCTGGCCGCACCACTGCCGGGCAGACCCGTGCGCTGCAGGACCTGGGGCCGCAGTACCTGATCGCCTACCAAAGCTCGCTCGAACCGTTGGCCGCGCTCTACCCGCAGCTGGCACCCGGCGCCGCCGCCAGTACGCCGCGCCCGCTGGTGATGGAGATCGGCTTTGGCATGGGCGAGGCCAGTGCCCATATCGCGCAGGCCTTGCCGCAAACCGACTTCGTGTGCTGCGAGGTCCATGAACCCGGAGTTGGCGCCCTGCTCAAGCGCATCGGCGAACAGGACCTGCACAACATCCGCATCCTGGCCCATGACGCGGTCGAGGTGATCGACCAGATGCTGCCGAGCTGGGACGCCGCGCAACCGGCGCGCGGTCTGGACGGCGTACACATCTTCTTTCCCGACACCTGGCACAAGACGCGCCACAACAAGCGGCGGCTGATTCAGCCGGCGCTGGTGCAGCGCCTGGTGCGCCGGCTCAAACCGGGTGCCTACCTGCATTGCGCCACCGACTGGCAGCCGTACGCCGAGCAGATGCTCGAGGTGCTGGAGGCCGAGTCTTTGCTGGTCAACCCCAACCGGCAAGACCACCCCGATCTGGCCGGTTATGCGCCACGTCCCCACTACCGGCCATTGACCAAGTTCGAACAGCGCGGCGTGCGACTCGGTCACGGCGTCTGGGATCTGGTGTTTCACCGGGCCTGATCGACTGGCGGCAGGCACAGCCCACATCGCCCATGCGACCCAAGCCAGCCAAGCACATACCTCCTACCCGCAATGGTGTGGGGCCCAGTCGTGTCGGCCTGCCCGGCGGCCACTGGGACACCGTGCTGGACTTCCTGGTGCAACGGTTTCCGGCCCAGCCCCGCGCTATATGGCAGGCGCGCATGGAGCAGGGTCTGGTGCTGGACGACCAGGGCGTTCCGGTGGGCCCGACGCAGCCCTACCAGGGCCACACTCGCATCTTCTATTATCGCGACTGCGAGGTGGAAACACCGATCCCCTTCGAGGCCACCGTGTTGTACCGCGACGATCACCTGCTGGTGGTCGACAAGCCACATTTCCTGCCGGTGACGCCGTCGGGCCAGTACCTGCAGGAAACCGTGCTGGTGCGTCTGAAGCGCGCGCTCGGTCTGGACGACATTGCGCCGATTCACCGCATCGACCGCGACACCGCCGGACTGGTGATGTTCTCGCTGCAGCCGCGCAGCCGTGACGCCTACCATGCGCTGTTTCGCACGCGCCAGGTCGAAAAGACCTACGAAGCCGTGGCACCCTGGTGTGCCGATCTGGCCTTGCCTTTGATACGGCAAAGCCGCATCACGGAGGGAACACATTTTCTGCAGCAATGCGAAGCGCCGGGCGAACCCAACACCACCACCCATGTCGCGTTGCTGCATCGCATGGGGCCCTTGGCGCTTTACCAGTTGCGCCCGGTGACCGGTCACCAGCACCAGTTGCGCATACACATGGCGGCGCTCGGCATCCCCATCGTCGGCGATGGCATCTATCCCGTGTTGACACCCCAGGGCGCAACGGTCACCGACCCGCCGCTGCAGTTGCTGGCACGCGCCATCCGCTTCACCGACCCCTTGACCGGGCAAGTACAGGAATTGCGCAGCCAGCGCACACTGGCCCTTGCGGCTACAGCGTCAATGCACGTGGGCCAGGCTGCTGACGCCGCTGACCAGGGCCATTCCGCCCAGTAGCCAGGCGATCTGGGCGGCGGTCTGACGCGCGCTGAGTCGGGTCTGCAACTGCGGTATCAGGTCGGCCAGCGCTACGTAGATGAAACTGCTGCTGGCCACGACCAGAAAATACGGCAGCAGATCGTGTACCGGCACGACCAGGGCGTATCCGACCAGGCCACCGAGCATGGTGACGGCACCGGCCAGCGACACCTTGACCAGCGCCGTGCGTCGGCTGCCGGAACCCGCACGCAGCACCACCAGATCACCCATGTGATGGGGTACCTCGTGGGCCAGCACGGCCACGGCGGCGATGAGACCGAGTCGCATGTCGGCAATGAAGGCGGACGCGATCAGGATTCCGTCACCAAAGCAGTGGACCGAATCGCCGGCCAGCACCGCCCAGCCGCCGCCCTGTCGTGCGGTCGGCGCCGCACCATGGTCGTGGGCCGCACCATGTTCATGTCCATGCCCGTGCGCATGCGCTACCTCATGTCCATCGGCGTGATCTGTGTCGGAACCATGGTGATGGTGTTCATGGCCGTGGTGCCACAACTCGGCCTTGTCGAGCAGGAAAAAGAACACCAGCCCGAACAACAGCACGAGGAACAGCCGGTCCACCGCGATGTCGCTCTCAAACGCTTCGGGCAGCAGGTGCATGAAGGCAGTGGCCAACAGTGCGCCGGCGGCCATGCTGAGCATGTGCTGGGTGTAGCGCGCCAACGCGCCGAAGCTCAGAAAAGCGGCAAGCCAGACACTGCCGATACCGGCAGCCAAGGTACCGAGCAGGATTGCGCCCAGGGTCATGGATGAAAACTCGTTGATGGGTAGGTCCGCACCAAACGGACCTGGATCAGGTCGGCGCCCGGCTCAGCTCGCCGGCCCGGCCGGTTCCGAAGCCGTCGCTGAGCCCGAGCCGGCCGCAGATCGGTTACCGGACAGGGAAGTGTCGCAGATTTCAATGCGCTTGATCCCAGTTTGCCCCGACGCCAATCTCCGCCAGCAGTGGCACGCGCAGCGACGCCACCGACGCCATCAGGGCCGGAATTTCGCTGCGCAGCCACTCCACCTCGGCCTCGGGCACCTCGAACACCAGTTCGTCGTGCACCTGCATGATCATCTTCGTGCCGCGGCCCTGGGCATCCAGCACTTGCTGCACCTTGACCATGCTCAGCTTGATCAGGTCCGCCGCGGTTCCCTGCATCGGCGCATTGATGGCCTGGCGCTCGGCGCCACTGCGCCGCGGTCCGTTCGGCGAGCGGATCTCGGGCAGGTACAGGCGTCGGCCGAACACGGTTTCGACATAGCCGTTTTCGCGCGCCGACTCGCGGGTTTCGTCCATGTAGCGCTTGACGCCCGGATAACGCTGAAAGTAGCGCTCGATGTAGTTCTTGGCCGCGGTGTTGTCGATAGCCAGGCTGCGCGCCAGACCAAACGCGCTCATACCGTAGATCAGGCCGAAGTTGATGACCTTGGCGTAGCGCCGCTGCTCGGTGCTGACCTCCTCGGGCGTGACGCCAAACACCTCGGCCGCCGTGGCCCGGTGCACGTCCATGCCCTGGGCAAACGCCTTGACCAGGGCCTCGTCTTCGCTGATGTGCGCCATGATGCGCAGTTCGATCTGGCTGTAGTCGGCGCTGGCGATCACATGGCCACTTGGCGCGACGAAGGCTTCGCGCACGCGGCGCCCTTCGGCCGTGCGGATCGGGATGTTCTGCAGATTCGGGTCGTTGCTCGACAAGCGGCCGGTCACCGCCACTGCCTGCGCGTAATGGGTATGAACCCTGCCGGTGCGCGGCAAGGCCAGTTGCGCCAGCTTGTCGGTATAGGTGCCCTTGAGTTTGGCCAGGCCACGGTGTTCCAGAATTTTGGCTGGCAGCGGAAAGTCTTCCGCCAGCTTCTCCAGCACCTCCTCGTCGGTGCTCGGTGCGCCGGTGGCGGTTTTCTTGACCACCGGCAGGCCGAGTTTGCCGAAGAAGATCTCGCCGATCTGTTTCGGGCTGCCCAGGTTGAACGGCTGGCCGGCGAGTTCATGCGCCTCGGTCTCGAGTTGCATGATGCGCTGGCCGAGCGCGTGGCTTTGCGCCGCCAGCGTCGGCGCATCGATCAACACACCGTTGCGCTCGATCCGATAGAGGGCCTCGCTGCTGTCCATCTCCAACTGGTAGATGAAGGACAACTTTTCGTCGGCCTGGATACGCGGCCACAGCACCAGGTGCACGTCCAGCGTCTGGTCGGAGTCTTCACACGAATACTCGGCGGCTCGCGCGATATCGACCTGGTCAAAGCCGATCTGGTGCACACCCTTGCCACACAGGTCTTCGTAGCTGATGCCGCTGCGCCCCAGGTGGCGCTCGGCCAGGCTGGCCAGACCATGCGGCCGGTGCACCTCGAGCACGTAACTCTGCAGCATGGTGTCGTGCACATAGCCCTGCACTTCGATGCCGTGGTTGGCAAACACATGGCGGTCGTACTTGACGTGCTGACCGAGCTTGCGACAAGTGCCATCTTCCAGCCAGGGTTTGAGGCGGGCCAGCACCGCGTCGCGCGGCAGTTGCTCCGGCGCGCCGGGATAGTTGTGTGCCACCGGCACGTAGGCCGCTTCGCCCGGATGGATGCTGAAACTCACCCCCACGATCTCTGCCCGCATACCGTCCAGCGAGGTGGTTTCGGTATCGACTGCGGCCAGCTCGGCCCCGCGCAAGCGCTCCAGCCAGCCATCGAGCGCGGCCCAGTCGAGAATGGTCTCGTATTGCACGGCGCTGGTGCGCGGCGCTGGCGCCGGTGCATCGGTCGGCTGCGCTGCGTCCCCGGCGTCTTCGCCCGCCGCCTTGGCGGACTTGGCGCCAGCCTTCGGCGCCTCGGTCAGGGAGCGCACCAGGCCTTTGAAACCATAGGTTTCATAGAACTGCCGCAGCCCGTCCATGTCCTGCACACCGATGGTGATCGCATCCAGCGCCGGCAGGCCGTCCACCCACTGCGCCAGATCGCAATCGGTCTTCACGGTGAGCAGGCTGCGCCCGGTCGGCAGCCAGTCGAGCGCCTTGCGCAGGTTCTGCCCCGCCACGCCCTTGATAGCGTCGGCATTGGCGACCAACGCGTCCAGCGATCCATACTCCTGCAGCCACTTGGCGGCGGTCTTGGGGCCTACCTTCTCGACGCCGGGCACGTTGTCGACCGTGTCGCCCACCAGGGTCTGGTAGTCGACCATCAGCCGCGCCGGCACGCCGAACTCCGCTTCGACGCCGGCCAGATCGCGCCGTTTGCCGTTCATCGTGTCAACAATCGTGATGTGCTCGTCGACCAGTTGCGCCAGATCCTTGTCGCCACTCGAAATGATGACCTCGATGCCCTGCGCCGCGGCCATCACGGCCAGGGTGCCGATCACGTCGTCGGCTTCGACACCGGGTACATCGAGCACGCTCCAGCCGAGCAGACGCACCACGTCGTGGATGGGCGGAATCTGGGCGCGCAGATCGTCGGGCATGGGACTGCGCTGCGCCTTGTACTCGGGGTAGATCGCGTCGCGAAAAGTCGGGCCCTTGGCGTCGAACACGCAGGCTGCGTAGTCGGCGGGCACCTCCTTGCGCAGGCTCTGCATCATGTTGATCATGCCGCGGATGGCGCCGGTCGCCGCACTGGTCGGATCGTCCGGCACCGCCCGCAGATCGGGCATGGCGTGGAAGGCCCGGTACAGATAACTCGATCCGTCCACCAGCAGCAACCTGCGTTGCTGCCGCGGTTGTGCCGGCATGTCGATCGTGGCTTGTTTCTCGCTCATGGGGTTCCTTGGGGCTGATTTGCGTCGTGTCTTGCGCCGGGAATGGATTCCGGCAATGCTCGTGTGCATTTTGCCTGCCACGCGAACGGATCGGTGGTTCTACAATCGCGCCATGCGCCTCCCACGTCCCCTAACCACGCTCCTGCTGGCCTTGGCCATGGGTTCGTCCGGCCTGTCCATGGCCCAGACACCTCCCGCCGAAACCGCTGCCCCGACCGGGGCGCCGCGAACCGAACAGCGTATCGAGCGCATCCGCATCGAAGACGCCGGTTCGCGTATCGACGAATTGCGCGTCGGCGGCGAAACCCAAAGCATTGTGGTGTCCCCCAAAGGCGGCATGCCGGCCTACGATGTGATCCCCGAGCGCGGCAACAGCCAGCTGATGCGCGGCGAGCGCAGCAGCACCGGCAATACAGGCGGCACGCGGGTCTGGAAGGTACTGGGCTTCTAAGATTCATGGCGGTCTACACAGAGGTCGCGCCCGCAGAGGCCGGCGACCTGATCCATAGTCTCGGACTCGGACAACTGCATGGCATGCAGGGGTGCGCGGGCGGCATCGAAAACACCAACTACTTTGTCAGCACCGACCAGGGTGAATACGTGCTGACCCTGTTCGAACGGCTGAGCTTCGCACAACTGCCGTTCTACCTGGCACTGATGAAACACCTGGCCGGTCGGGGCATTCCGGTGCCCAACCCGGCCGAAGACGCCAACGGCGTCTACCTGCACCAGCTCAAGGACAAGCCGGCGACGGTGGTCAACAAGCTGCCGGGCAAGAGCGCGCTGGCTCCCGGTGTCACGCATTGCGCCGCGGTCGGCGACATGCTCGCGCGCATGCACCTGGCCGCTAGCGACTTCGAGCCCGGCCAACCCAATCTGCGTGGCCTGGCCTGGTGGAACGAGAACGTGCCGGTTGTGCTGCCGTTTGTCGACACCGCCCAGGCCGCGTTGCTACAAAGTGAACTGGCCTACCAGAATCACGTGGCGCAATCCTCGGCCTACAGCGCCTTGCCGCGCGGCACGATCCACGCCGATCTGTTCCGCGACAACGTGTTGTTCGAAACCGGCGCCGACGCGGGTGATGACGCTGCGCCGCCAGTGCTCAGCGGTTTTTTCGACTTCTACTTCGCCGGGGTCGACAGCTGGTTGTTTGATATTGCCGTGTGTATGAACGACTGGTGCATCGACCTTGCCAGCGGCGTCGCCGATCCCGTGCGCACGGCCAGCCTGCTGCAGGCCTATGGCAAGGTGCGCCCGCTCAGCAACGCCGAACGCACACTGCTGCCGGCCATGGCGCGTGCGGGGGCCCTGCGCTTCTGGATCTCGCGCCTGTGGGACTTGCACCTGCCGCGCGAAGCATCGATGCTCCAGGCGCACGATCCCGAGCATTTCGAACGCGTGCTGCGCCATCGGGTTCAAACCCCATTGGTCATTTGCGGCACCTGATGCGCCGGCTCGGTGCCGCGCGCGGGGCGTGCGGCGGTTTCGCTGACAATAGGCGGTTGAATCAGGTGCCTTCGGCGCCAGCGGATACCAGTCACCGCGCCATCTCAGACTGGCCCATCACACCATGAAGCTCAATATCGTCCCTGCCCGCACCGGAGTCCTGTGGGTCCGTCTGGGTATCCGCACCTTTTTCCGCCAGCCGCTGGCCCTGTCTGGCCTTTTCTTCATGTTCCTGGCGATCATGTCACTGGCCAATCTGGTGCCGGTGATCGGACTGGCGCTGACCATGGCGTTGCTGCCCGCTTGCACCCTGGGATTCATGGCGGCCACCAAGGAGGCGGATGCCGGGAAGTTCCCGATGCCCATGGTGTTTCTCAGCGCGTTCCGGGCCGGCCGTCAGCAATTGCGCTCCATGCTGATCCTGGGTGTGATGTATGGCGCAGGCCTGTGGCTGATCATCGGTGCCACCAGCCTGGTCGATGGCGGCAAATTCGCCAGCGGCTATATCGCAGGAACCACGTCGCCGGTCGATATCGCGCGCGATACCGAACTGTGGAGCGGCATGTTCACCTTTCTGGCGCTGCAATTGCCGCTGTCGCTGATGTTCTGGCACGCGCCGGCGCTGGTGCACTGGCATAAGGTACCACCGCTGAAAAGCCTGTTTTTCAGCCTGATCGCCTGCCTTCGCAACTTCTGGGCCTTCACCCTTTTCGGGCTGTCCTGGATGGGCTTGATGGTGCTGCTGGTCCAGGTGGTCTACCTGCTGGCCGGGCCGATCGGCAGCCCGCCACTCGCCGGCATGGTGTTTGTGCCGGGCACGCTGATGATCACCGCGATGATCATGACCTCGACCTACTTCACGTTCCGCGATTGTTTCGAGACCACCGAGACCACCGAGGCCAGCCATGAGCCAACACCACCTGCTTGACCGATCTGATCTGGAGGTGTGCTGGCATCAGCGCCGCAGTTTCCTCGCCGCTGCTGCGGCCTGGCCCGCCTCGCCGGTGAGCGCACCGCATGGCAGATCAAGGGCCGCAAAGGCCAACGCGATGGCCGTGGCTACATGGACATGAAGTCGACCCAGCCGCATCCGCTCCCGATGCCGCGCCGCTGAGCGGCATCGGGGTGCAGACTCAGTTGCCGGCCTTGTAGTCGGCGATCGATTTGGCCAGGTCGGCGTATTCCTCGCAGGTCGTATTGCCACAGATCTGCGCCAGCGTCGCCAGGTGCTTTTGTGCTTCGACAGGCTTCTTGTCCATCAGATAGGCCTCGCCGATGTACTCGTGGGCCCCTCTGTGACGCGGATCGAGCCGGATCGCAGTGTTGTAGTGATCAAACGCCTTGGCCAGATCGGGGTTGGCCTGCTTGCGGTAGCTATAACCCAGCAGGTTGTGGATATCGGCGTTGCGCGGTTCGTCACGTACGGCCATGTTGAGCTCGGCCAGGGCCTTTTTCCAATCCTTGGCCTGTATCGCATCGCGCGCCATCTTGATGCGTTCGCCGGCGCCCGGAAAAGTGGCCACGGGACCAGTGTCTGCCGCCTGCGCGGCGAAGCCGGCCAAAAGCGTGCACAACAGGAAAGTGGCGATACGGGTCTTCATTGTGTTTCTCCAGAAAAGCGGGTTGGATGTGCTTCGGTGCCCGCCAGTTCCACGCATCGTACGACGCTGGGCAGGGGCGAAAGTTCAGGGCACTGGCGTGAGCTTGGCCACCGACAAGGCTAGCCACTTGATGCCATGGCGTGGAAAATTGATCTGCGCCCGCGCATCGTTGCCCGCGCCTTCGAGCAGCAACACTGTGCCTTCGCCGAACTTGGCGTGGAACACCTTCATCTTCACGCGCAGTCCGTGGCCACCTTCCGATGCCCGTGCCACCGGCGCAGGCGCCTGGTGCGACGGAATGCCACGACTGATCCCACCGGATGACCAGCCGGACGAGCCGGCGCCGCCGGTGGCGCCGGCAAAGTCGCCAAAGCCGCTGCGCTTGGGCGTGATCCACTTGAGCGCAGCCTCGGGCAACTCGTCGAAAAAGCGGCTGCGCATGTTGTAGCGCGTCTGCCCGTGCAACATGCGGGTCTGCGAGTGGCTCAGGTACAGGCGCTGGCGCGCGCGGGTGATCGCCACGTACATCAGGCGGCGCTCTTCCTCCAGGCCGTCATGGGCGCTCATCGAGTTCTCGTGCGGGAACAGGCCCTCCTCCATGCCACCGATGAAGACGCAATCGAATTCCAGCCCCTTGCTAGCGTGCACCGTCATCAGTTGCACTGCGTCCTGGCCTGCCTGGGCCTGGTTGTCGCCCGACTCGAGCGCGGCGTGCGTCAAGAAAGCGGCCAGCGGCGACAAGGTCTCGCCGGTCTCGGCGTCGGGCGGCGGCGCCAATTCGTCGATCGGCAAGGCCACGGCGTCGCGCCCGAAACCCTCCTGGGTGACGAAACTCTCGGCCGCGTTGACCAGTTCTTCCAGGTTCTCGATCCGGTCCGCGCCTTCGCGTTCGCCCTGGTAATACGTGATCAGGTCGCTGTGCTGGAGCACCAGCTCGATGATTTCGCGCAACGACAGCCCCTGGGTCTGCTCGCGCAATACGTCGATACGCGCAACGAACGCACCCAGGTTGGCGCCGGCCTTGCCCGACACGGCGCTGGTCGCATGGTGCAGTGATTTGCCGGAGCTGCGCGCCGCGTCCTGCAATTGCTCCAGAGAGCGTGCGCCGATGCCGCGCGGCGGAAAATTGACCACGCGCAGGAAACTGGTGTCGTCACCGGGGTTCTCGAGCAGGCGCAGATACGCCAGCGCATGTTTGATCTCGGCGCGCTCGAAAAAGCGCAGGCCGCCGTAGACCCGGTACGGCATGCCGGCATTGAACAAGGCGGTCTCGATAACCCGGCTCTGCGCATTGCTGCGGTACAGCACTGCGATTTCCTTGTGGTCGATGCCGCCCTGCACCAGTTGGCGCATCTCGTCCACCATCCACTGGGCCTCGGCAAAGTCGCTCGGCGACTCGTAGACCCGCACCGGCTCGCCCGGCCCCTGGTCGGTACGCAGGTTCTTGCCCAGACGCTTGGCGTTGTGGCTGATCAGCGCATTCGCGCTGTCCAGGATGTTGCTGTAGCTGCGGTAGTTCTGCTCGAGTTTGATCTGATGCTGAACACGAAACTCGCGCACGAAGTCGGCCATGTTGCCGACCCGCGCGCCGCGGAACGCATAAATGCTCTGGTCATCGTCCCCCACGGCCAGCACACTGCCGGTCGGGTGAAAGGCCGGATCGGCCGCCATCGATGCGCCGACGCCCGAGCCGGCCAGCATCTTGATCCAGGCGTATTGCAGCTTGTTGGTGTCCTGGAACTCGTCGATCAGAATATGGCGAAAGCGCCTCTGGTAGTGCTCGCGGATCGGGTCGTTGCCCTGCAGCAGCTCGAAACTGCGCAGCATCAGCTCGCCGAAGTCGACCACGCCTTCGCGCTGGCACTGTTCCTCGTACAGCTGGTAGATCTCGATTTTCTTGCGCGTATCGGCATCACGCGCATCGACCATGTTGGGGCGCAGCCCGTCCTCCTTGCAGCCGGCGATGAACCACAGGGTCTTCTTGGCCGGAAAACGCTCGTCGTCGATGGCGAACTGCTTCATCAATCGCTTGATCGCCGACAACTGGTCCTGTATGTCCAGGATCTGGAACGCCTGCGGCAGGTTGGCCATGCGGTAATGCGCGCGCAGAAAACGATTGCACAAGCCGTGGAAGGTGCCGATCCACATGCCGCGCACGTTGACCGGCAACATGCTGGAGAGGCGCGTCATCATCTCCTTGGCGGCCTTGTTGGTGAAGGTCACCGCCAGCACGCCGGCCGGTGAGACCTGGCCGGTCTGCAGCAACCACGCAATGCGCGTGGTCAACACCCGCGTCTTGCCCGAGCCAGCCCCGGCCAGGATCAGTGCATGTTCGGCGGGCAAGGTGACCGCGGCGCGTTGCTCCGGGTTGAGGTGGTCCAGCAGTTTGCCGGCAGTGTTTGAATCAGTAACCATGGCGCAATTGTAGGAACCGCGACGGCCGCAGACATGCTGCTAAACTCAATCACCGGGCCCAAGCATTTGTGGCCCGGTTTTTCGTTTCTACGCCAGCCATTGGCGCAGCAAACCGACCGACCGGGCCCAATCCAAGCGCTCACCTGTTCACGCCAACAGTCCGCTAACGCTTGAGAGAAACCATATGGAAATATTTGACTACGAAAACATTCTGCTGCTGCCGCGCAAGTGCCGCGTGGAAAGCCGTTCGGAATGTGATGCCAGCACCGTATTGGGCGGGCGCAGCTTTCGTATCCCGGTCGTACCGGCCAACATGAAGACCGTCGTCGACGAGACCATCTGCGTCTGGTTGGCACAAAACGGCTACTTCTATGTGATGCACCGCTTCGACCTGGACAACGTCGCCTTCGTGAAGTCCATGAAGGCGCAGGGTTTGTATTCCTCGATCTCGCTGGGCGTGAAGAAGGCCGACTATGACACCGTCGATCAGTTTGTCGCCCTCGGCCTGACCCCTGACTACATCACGATCGACATCGCGCACGGCCACGCCGACAGTGTGAAGAACATGATCGAATGCCTCAAGGCCAAGTTGCCTGCGGCCTTCGTGATTGCCGGCAACGTCGGCACGCCCGAAGCCGTGATTGATCTGGAGAACTGGGGCGCCGATGCGACCAAGGTCGGCATCGGCCCGGGCAAGGTCTGCATCACCAAGCTCAAGACCGGTTTTGGCACCGGTGGCTGGCAGTTGTCGGCGCTCAAGTGGTGCGCCCGGGTGGCGACCAAACCCATCATCGCCGACGGCGGCATCCGCGATCATGGCGACATCGCCAAGAGCATCCGCTTCGGTGCCAGCATGGTGATGATCGGCTCCATGCTGGCCGGCCATGAGGAAAGCCCGGGACAGACGGTTGAGGTGGACGGCCACCTGTTCAAGGAGTACTACGGCTCGGCCAGTGACTTCAACAAGGGCGAATACAAACATGTCGAAGGCAAACGCATTCTCGAGCCGATAAAGGGCAAGCTGCTTGATACCCTGATCGAGATGGAGCAGGACATTCAAAGTTCAATCAGCTACGCCGGTGGTCGCAAACTGATGGATATACGCAAGGTCAACTACGTCACGCTGGGCGGCGACAACGCCGGGGAGCACCTGCTGATGTAACCGTGCTGGCGCGGCAACGGCGCCGCGCCACACTCCCGCCTGTGTCAGAGACCGAGCAGTTCGTTGCACATTTGGTGCAGCCGACTGTCGGGGTCGACCAGACTGCCCAACACACTGAAATGGTTCAGTCCGGGTAAGACCTCGCAGACCGGCACAGCCTTGAGTCCCCATGACCCCTGGATCAGCCGGTTCTGACGGACAAATTCCGCACTCTCGTCGCCGCCACAGACGCTGTGAAACACCCCATGGGCAGGCTGCGGCATCCAGGCCGGGCTAGCCTTGACCGCATCGTCAAGCGTGAGACGCAGCGACTCCTGCAAAAACGGTGTGCGGCGGATCGCATCGAGCTCGTACAGGCCGGAAATCGACAGCGCATTCTTGACCAAATCTTCTGGCAGATCTGCAGCAACCGCCTTCCAGACGCATGCCAGCATCATCGCGGCCAGATGCCCGCCAGCCGAATGCCCGGCCACCGTGATGCGCGTCGCATCGCCGCCGTATTGGGAAATGTTGCGCCAGGTCCAGACCAATGCCTTGACCATCTGCAACGCGATATGAGGCACCGTCACCGGGTGTTCGTCGGTGCCGGGACACAATGCGTAGTTGGGCACCACGACACAGGCGCCCGCATCGGTGAATTCCGGGGCCACGAACGAGTGATCGGACTTGTCGAGCGAACGCCAGTAACCTCCATGCAGAAACACCAGCACCGGTGCCTTGCCGGCGGCCCCGTCGCCCTCGGCGCGCGGACGAAAGACATCGAGTGTTTCACCCTCCCCCAGACCATACGGAATGTCCAGATGGGCACCCGGCAACTGGCGCGCCACGATCGAGTGCACCGTCCACGTCGACAAGTGGTGCGCAAAATCGGGCACCAGCGCACGGTTGTTGTACATGCGGTCGTACCACTGCGGGTCGTGTTGTTCTGCCATGGATGTCTCCCGTTCCGTGAGGTCGCCATGCGCGACCCTGGAATCCTTTGCGGATGGGTCACGCTGGACAATGGTAGCGTGCCGTGGCATGCCCGTCGGCCGCATGGCGAAGCATCCCGACGCCTTGCCACGATCCCCCTGCAGTTCCAGCCCTGCACCACTCCGGGAAGCCGCAACGCGCATGTCGCCGGCCTCTGGGCCAAAGCAGGGCTTGCCATCGGCCACCCATCGTGGCTAGAATTATTTCTGGTTGGGGGGGGTAGCTCAGCTGGGAGAGCGCTGCGTTCGCAATGCAGAGGTCGGGAGTTCGATCCTCCTCCTCTCCACCAACCAAAATCTCCCCTCGGAGATCGTGTAAGTCGTTGATTTTGTATCGTTTTTTCAATTTGCTACACAAGAGTGCTACACCGCACTCGAAATCATGACCTGCATCCACCCCTACATGCTGCACGCGAATAAAGAATACCGTGGGCCTGCACGATCAAGCTCGCTGACTGGTTTTGACAGCTGGTTGGGCTGGCCCGAGCTTGTGGCGCCGCGGCAACCCGTCCGATCCCACTGTTGTACTCAAAAGCGCCGCCCACTGAATGCTGCCTGCGGTCGCAGATTTGCTCCATGCCGGCGACCATGCACTTGCGCAACTAGGGAGAAAACGGCGAGAAATACAGTTTCATGCGATGGGACTCCGGGTTGAACGGTAAGGAAGCCGCTGCCTGGTGCCGGGTTCAGGAGGCTGGAACCGGGCCGGTGGAGGCGCGCACCACCAGCTCGACATCAACCCGGGTAGCAGCCTGGACCGTCTGTTTCTCCAGGCTGGCAATGATCCGGTCGGCCACGGTTTCCCACATCTGCTGGGTTGGTACATGCAAGGTCGTGAGCGCAGGATGGATATGGCGCGCCATCTCCAGGTCGTCGAAGCCCACGATCGACAGTTGGCGCGGCACGTCGATGCCCATGGCTGCGGCTTCCAGCAATGCGCCAAATGCCAGCACGTCATTGCCGCACAGGATGGCCGTGGGCTGCGGCGTCGTCTCCATCAGTCTGCGAAATCCCTCTCTGGCCTGCGCCAGACCATATTGGCGCTCGACCAGATGCTGCGAGGCAAGTTCCAGACCAGCCTGCGCCAGCGCCTGACGCACGCCAGCCACGCGGGCAGCGGCGCGGTCGTTGTCCTTCGTCACGCCGGCCAGCATGGCCATGCGGCTATGCCCCAGGTCCAACAGGTATCGCACCGCCTTGCCGATAGCCAGGGCGTTGTCGAAGCCGACGCAGATTCGGCCTGGCTCGGCCGCGTAGGTCAACGCGTGCACTGTCGGCAATTCGCGCTGGCGCAGGAATTGCAGCAGCTCCGGGCTCTGCCTCATGCCGCACAGTGCCAGTGCATCGGCGCCGCGCGTAACCAGGTTCATGGCCTGGCGCATCTCGGTGGCAATGTCATAGCCGGAGGTCGCGATCAGCAGCTGCAGCCCTGAATCGGCCAGCCTCTGTTGCAGCGCGTCGATGGCCTGCGCAAAGATCGCGTTGTCGACTGTTGGAAAGATCGCACCCACGGTCCCACTGCGCTGCAGCTTCAGCGACCGCGCCCCGGAGTTGGGCACATAGCCCAGCCGCGCAACCGATTTGAGCACGCGTGTCCGAAGACCGTCACGTACGGCTTCCGGCCGGTTGAGCACGCGCGACACCGTCGCGGTGGAAACCCCGGAATCGTTGGCCACATCTTCGATCGTTGGCGGGCCGGCATCCTTGGACTGCATGCTGGTGAATGTAATCGGTTTCCTATTGCGGTTGTATCGCATCAGGATGGTTTTCATAAGGGAAAACACTGATGCAACCGCCCTTGACCATCAAAAATCAGAGTTTTATAATAAATTTTTGAAATCGATTACAAATCGTCTCATAGCGATTCACGGCATTGCCGCCCGTCGCCGGAACCTTGAACCGCCCATGGAAGGAACTGCTTCATGCCGATCGAATATCTGAAGAAAGCCAGCAAGACTGCCGAGACCGAGACCGCGACAGCACAGAAGGTCGTCACCGAAATGCTGGCCGACATCGAGCAACGCGGCGAAGTCGCTGTGCGCGAGTACGCCAGCAAACTGGACAAATGGGATGGCGACATCATCATGTCGGCGCAGGCGATCGACGCGGCGATCAAGGACATCCCTGACAGCGTCAAGCGCGACATCGAATTCGCATCCAGGCAGGTCTACAACTTTGCGGCGGCGCAGAAAAAAAGCGCGCTCGATTTCTCCACCGGCCTGCACGAGGGCGTCACCGCCGGGCAGAAGGTGATCCCGGTCAACGTGGTCGGCTGTTATGCGCCGGCCGGTCGCTACGCGCACATCGCTTCGGCCTACATGACGGTGGCCACAGCCAAGGCGGCAGGCGTCAAGACCATCATCGCCTGCTCGAGCCCGTTTCGCGGCGGCGGCATGCACCCTTATTTGCTGTATGCGTTCAAGACCGCGGGCGCCGACATCATCATGACGCTCGGCGGCGTGCAGGCGATCGCCACCATGGCATACGGCCTGTTCACCGGCAAGCCGGCCGATGTGGTCGTTGGGCCGGGCAACAAGTTCGTCGCCGAGGCCAAGCGCACCTTGTTCGGCAAGGTGGGCATCGACGTATTCGCTGGCCCCTCGGAGATCGGCATCATCGCCGACACAAGCGCCGACCCTGCCATCGTCGCCAGCGATCTCGTGGGCCAGGCCGAACATGGCCATGAGTCCCCGGCCTGGCTGTTCACGACCGACAAGGCCCTGGCCCGGAAGGTGATGCAACTGGTGCCGGAACTGATCGAAAAGCTGCCGCCCACCGCCAGGGACGCAGCCGGGTCGGCCTGGCGCGACTACGGCGAGGTCATCGTCTGCGGCACCCGGGAAGAAGTAGCCGAGATCTCCGATCGTTATGCCAGCGAGCATCTGGAGGTGCATGCCGAAGACCTCGACTGGTGGCTGGAAAGGCTCACCTGTTACGGCTCGCTGTTCCTGGGCGAGGAGACCACGGTCGCATTCGGCGACAAGGCATCTGGCCCGAACCATGTGCTGCCCACCAAGGGGGCGGCTCGCTATTCGGGTGGGCTGTCGGTGCACAAGTTCATGAAGGTGCTGACCTGGCAGCGCATGACCCGCGAAGCCAGCAAGGAAATCGGCCTGGTGACCGCGCGCATCAGTCGGCTCGAAGGCATGGAAGCCCATGCCCGCACCGCCGACGACCGCCTGGCCAAGTATTTTCCGGGTCAGTCGTTCGAACTCGGCGAGCCGGTCTCGGTTTGATCGCGCCGGTACCTGCAAATCTTTCCATGCTTGCTCCCGCCGCCCTCGCCGCCTTCTCGCTGACCGGCCTGCGTGCCGTCGTCACCGGGGGCAACGCGGGCATCGGCGAAGCCATGGCGACCGCGCTGGGCCGCGCCGGTGCCTCGCTGTTGCTGGTGGCGCGCCGCGACACGGAACTGCAGGCGGCGGCCAAGCGACTGCGCCTGCAGGACATCGTCTGTCATACGCTGGTGGCCGACCTCGGCCTCACAAAGGACCAGCCGGGCATCGGCGCGCGGATCGCGGACAGCGGCCCGGTCGATATCCTCGTCAATGCCGCCGGCGTGAACCTGCGCCAGGGCTTTGGCGAGATAACGCCAGAAACCTGGGAACTGCAGATCGCCCTGCATCTGGGCGCGCCGTTCTTCCTGACCCAGGCACTGGCGCCCGGCATGGCTGAACGCGGCTTCGGGCGCATTATCAATATCGCCTCGCTGCAGTCGACCCGTGCATTTTCCGACAGCGCCCCATACGGCGCCGGCAAGGGCGGGGTCGTTCAGCTGACGCGCGCCATTGCGCAGGAATGGTCTTCCCGTGGCATCACCTGCAACGCGATCGGGCCCGGTTTCTTCCCGACCGCGCTGACCGCGCCGGTCTTCGCCGACCCGGAACTGGCCGACAGGCATGCCAAGAGAACAGCGATCGGCCGCAACGGCCGCCTGGAAGACCTGCACGGCGCCACGGTATTCCTGGCCAGCGCGGCCAGCAGCTACATCACCGGCCAGACTCTGATGGTCGACGGCGGCTACACGGCCCAATAAACCCGAATCGAACCGATACTGAGCAACCCACCATGCAATCCCTGGTCTATACCCAGCCCAACGAAGTGCAACTGCAGGACCGGCCCGCGCCGGTACTCGCCGACGGCGAGGTCGTGCTGCGCATCGACGCGGCTGGCATCTGCGGCTCCGACATGCATGCCTACCATGGCCACGACCCGCGCCGTAATCCCGGCCTGGTGCTGGGGCATGAGTTCGCCGCGACGGTGCTGCAATCGGCCGCGCCGCTGTGGCGCGTGGGCCAGCGCGTGACCGGCAACCCCTTGATTACCTGCGGGCGCTGCGACTACTGCCTGCAGGGCCGCGACAACCTGTGCGTCGACCGGACCATGGTCGGCATGAGCCGGCCCGGCGCGTTCGCACAACAGATGGGTATTCCCGGGCGCTGCCTGATCGCGCTGCCCGACAGCCTGAGCGCCGTCTCCGGGGCGCTGACCGAGCCGGCGGCCACCGCCCTGCATGCGATCAACCTGTCGATGCGCGCGCTGGTGCGGCCGCTGCCCGAGTGCCGGGTGCTGGTGATCGGTGGCGGCGCCATCGGCATGCTGTCGGCTCTGCTGCTGAGAAATTACGGGGTGGACCAGCTGCAGGTGGCCGAAGTCAACGATCTGCGGCGCGCATCGCTCGAGCGCCACGTGCGCTGCGGCACTTTCGATCCGCGCAGCCACACGCCCACCGAGTCGGGTTTTCACTTCGTCATCGATGCCGTCGGCAGCGCCATCACGCGCACGTCCGCGCTGGCTGCCGTCGCCCCTGGCGGCGTCGTGATGCACATCGGCTTGCAGGACTGGGCCAGCGAGATCGACATGCGCAAACTGACACTGGCCGAGATCACACTTCTGGGCACTTACACCTACAGCATGGCCGACCTGCGCGCCACCGTGGACGCGCTGGCGCGCGGCGCTTTTGGCGACCTGTCGTGGGTCGAGCGGCGGCCCCTGGCCGATGGCGCGCAGGCGTTCGACGATCTGCACCAGGGCCGCACCGCTTCGGCCAAGGTCGTGCTCGAGCCGAGCCATTGACACTGCGCCTCAAAACTGCAAACCTCTCCAGGAGCACACCGCATGGCACCATCGACAAACCCACCACGCAGGCTCGGCCGAGTCTGGCTGGCATTGGCGGCCCTGTTCACCTGTCTTTACGCGATCAATGTGGCATTGCGCATGCTGCACATCAAGCAGGGCATCACGATCTGGCGCGTCAACGATGTCGGCGAGTTCGTTCTGGTACTGATCGCGATGGCATTCTTCGTCGCGGGTTTCCTCGCGATCGAGAAGGCCTCACGCTGACGTTTCTAAGCTTTTCCCACCCACCACCTAGGAGACACACATGAACAAACCCAATCACATCTCTGACCTGCAGTCAGCCGAGCGCCGCCGCTTCTTCGAAGTCACGAAGCGCTACGGCTTCACCACAGCGGTGCTGGCCGCCACCGGCGGCTTCCTCTGGTCGAATCCGCAAGTTGCCCATGCGGCCGGCGACGAGGCGGCCAAGGCGAAAGCAGCCAAGCACAGGATGATATTCGGCACCGAGTACAAGGAAGACGCCTTCCACACCTACCCGATCATGCAGACCCAGTTCAAGGACAACCTGGAGGCGCTGAGCAAGGGCGAGGTCTATGTCAAGTTGCATCCGGCCGGCCAGCTCGGCGTCGGCGGTGCGCTGGCGCAGAAGGTGCAGGCCGGCACCATCCAGGGCGGCGCAGTGTCGCTGTCCAACTTCTCGCCCTTCACTCCGGTGGTCGACCTGATCAACATCCCGTTCTGGTGCGGTGAGAACCAGAGGTTCGCCAACCTGGTCACCTCCGCCGCCTGGAACAACGAGATCACGCCCAAGGTCACAGCCAAGGGCTACAAGCCGATGTTCTATTTCACCGTCGACCCGCGCACGGTGGCAGTGCGCAAGGGCTTCGGCAAGATCGTCAAGACGCCGGACGACATGAAGGGCATGAAGATGCGGGTTCCGGGCTCCAAGCTGCTACAGCAGTTTTACCGCCTGGCCGGAGCCAACCCGACCGTTGTGGCCTGGGGCGAGACGCCCAGCGCACTCAAGCAGGGCGTGGCCGATGGCCTCGATCCGGCGGTCGGCGCGCTCTATACCTTCGGCTTCATCGACATTCTGGAGGCCATCACTTTAGTGGAGTCGGTGCCGGACGCACAGATGTTCGCGGCCAACTTCAAGTGGTTCGAAAGCCTGCCCAAGAACCTGCAAACCGTGTTCGACGACGCCAGTGCCAAGACCCAGGCCGAGAGCTTCGCGCAGATCCTGGTGGCGCGCAAGAACTCGATGGACGCCATGGGCAAGGCCGGCGTCAAGTTCTACACACCCACCGCGGCGGAAAAGCAGAAGTGGGTAGAAGCCTGCGGCGAGCAGCGCGCGGATTGGAACGACATCAAGAAGGAGCTGGCGGGCTCGATCGAGATGTTCGACAAGCTCAAGGTCGCCGCCAATACCAAGGGTCCGATCACCGTCGCCGGCTGACCTCCCTGGACAGGCAACAAAGGGTGGCCTTTGCCACCCTTTTTTCAAGGCAAATCCCATGCGCAATCTGCTACGGCAACTCGACGACAACGGTGAACGCTACCTGATGCTGGTGTTCTATTGCTTTATTGTGTTCGTCATCGTGATCGAGGTGTTCCGGCGCTTCGTGCTCGACTTCTCGTCACTGTGGGGCGAAGAAGCGGCGCGCTACGCCTTCATCTACCTGGGCTGGATCGGAGCCTCGCACTGCGTCAAGCAGCGCGCCCACATCCGCTTCGATGTGATGCTGCACATCTTGCCGAAGCGCCTGCATGGCTACCTGTATCTGTTTGGTGAGTTCTGCACCCTGGTGTTCGCCGGCTTCGCGCTGTACTGGTCGATGGAGACCATCGCCACGCAGATCCAGTTCGACACCCTGACACCGGCGCTGCGCATCAGCCAGGTCTGGTTCGAGGCGGCGATTCCTCTGGGCTTCTCGATGATGACGGTGCGCCTGTTCCAGTCCGTCCGGCGCGACATCCAGGACATCCGTGCCGGCCGTGAGGCCTTCGCAGGCACGCTGCTGTTCGATTGACACTGACCGGTACATCACACCATGCTTGTCACCCTGAGCCTTGTTTTTGTCCTGCTGCTGCTGTTCCTGGCAGTACCGTTCTGGGTCGCGCTCGGCCTGGGCACGATTGTGCTGCTGCTGAGCACCGGTGCGCTGCCACTGTCGCTGCTCGGCGAGGCCTTGTTCCAGGGCGTCGATTCCTTCGCCCTCATCGCCATACCGCTGTTCGTGCTCACCGGCGACGTCATGGTGCGCTCCGGACTGGCCTACAAGTTGCTCGACTTCGCCGAAGCGACGACCGGCAGCTTGCGCTCCGGCTTTGGCACCTCGACGGTGCTGGGCTGCGGTTTCTTTGCCTGCATTTCCGGCTCGGACGCAGCGGACGCTGCCGCGATCGGCCGCATCACGATGAAGCGATTGGTGGAGCTGGGTTATCCCAAGCCCTATGCCTGCGCCCTGGTGGCCAGCGGCGCCTGTACGGGTGTGCTGATTCCGCCCTCGATCGCCTACATCATCATCGGTCTGGTGCTGGGCATTTCCTCATCCACCCTGTTCATTGCCGCTGTGATTCCCGGATTGCTCGTGCTGATGAGCGTGGTGGTCACCAACGTGGTGATGAACCGGATTCACGGCTACGAGCACTCTGTGGGCCAGTTCTCGCTGCGCAAATGGTTGCGCGCCTGCAATGAGGCCAAATGGGCCTTGTCGATTCCCTTCATCATCCTGGGCGGCATCTATTCGGGCATCTTCACGCCCACCGAGTCTGCTGCGGTGGCGGTCGCGGTCGCGCTCTTGATCGGCATGTTTCAGCGCACGATTTTGCTCAAGGACTTCCCCGCCATGCTGGAGACCTCGGCCCGCGTGAACGGCGTCATCCTGCCCATCATTGGCGTGGCGATGCTGTTTGCGCAGGCGCTGACCATCCTGGACGTGCCGCAGGATTTCGTGCGCACGCTGACATCAGTGACCAGCGACCCAGTCGCGTTGACCTTCGTGATGCTGCTGATCTTCATCATTGCCGGCATGTTCATGGAGACCACGCCCAACATCGTGATCCTGGCGCCTCTGCTGTACCCGGTGGCAAAGGAAATCGGCATGGACCAGATCCATTTCTGCGTCTTCATGATCACCTCGCTTGGCCTGGGCTTCATCACCCCGCCGATGGGGCTGAACCTGTTCGTGATGGCCGGGCTGACTGGCACGCCGATCATGTCGATCGCGCGCCGCGCCATCCCGTTCGTGATCACGATGGTCGGCGTCTCGATCCTGGTCGGCTTCGTTCCCGGTTTGTCGCTCTGGCTGCGGCAGTGACGGAATCGGTGCCCGGCGCATCCGACTGTGCGGGGAACGTCACCGACTCAACAGCCGATCCCAATAGCCGTCCGTGGAAACGGGTCAAGACCAAAACTTGAATGTACGGCCTGTTCGGCTCAGTCTGATCCCTTGCCGGCCAGCGTGGCCAAAGCAACCGAAGCGACACGCGCCAGCAAGGAGTCCGCACGCGAGGTCAACACGATGGGCACCTTGGCGCCCAGAACCAGGCCGGCGCATTCGCCGCCACCCACGTAGACGAAGCTCTTGTAGAGCATGTTGCCGGCGTTGAGGTCGGGCATCACCATCAGGTCGGCGTCTCCGGCCACCTGGGACTGCATACCCTTGATGCGTGCGGCCTCAAGAGAGAACGCGTTGTCGAAACCAAACGGCCCCTCTACCACTGCGCCAGGCCAGGCGTTTTCTTTCGCCTCGTTCACAAGCGCCTGCGCATCGAGCGTGGCGGGAATGGCAGGGTTGACCGACTCGAGCGCCGACACGATGGCCACCTTGGGCGCCGGCACACCGAGTTTCTGCAGCAGCGTCACCGCATTGCCCAGCACGTCGCGCTTGGTCTTGAGGTCAGGTGCAATGTTGACCACGCAGTCGGCCAGTGCCAGCAGCTTGTGGTAGCGCGGCAGGTCAAACAGAAATGCGTGGCTGATCCGTTTGCCGGTGCGCAAACCCGTTTCGCGATTGACCACGGCCGACATCAGTTCATCGGTGTGCAGCGAGCCCTTCATGAGCGAGGTCAGCGCGCCGTCGTTGACCATGCGCACGGCATGGGCGGCGGCGGCCGCCGGCTCATCCGAGGCCGGCTCCACACACTCAAACATCGCCAGATCCACACCGGCCGCCTGTGCAGCACGCGCCATCGCCGCGCGCGGGCCGATCAGGACCGGACGCGCAATGCCATGGCGGGCGATCTCAGCGGCGGCCAACATCGCCAGCGCGTCGCAGGGATAAACCAGGCCCAGTGCAGGGGCGGCGGTTGCAGCCTGCTGACTGGCTTGGCCAATCAACCCCAGCAGCCGGGGGTGTTGCGCCCCCAGCTGACGGGTGTCGATGGGGCGGGACTCATGCGTTGGAGTCATGGTCTTGCGCCCCGGGTTCAAACGTAGTCTTTGTACTTGTCGAGGAAGCGAATTGGTTTGGCCAGCGCATCACGGCGGAAAGGGTCACCCAATTCGCGGGTACACATGATCTCGATGACGCAGGTCTTGCCTTCGTTCATCTGCATGTCGGTCGCCTTCTTGAGCGCAGGACCCACATCTTCCAGCTTGTCGACCACGATCGCTTCTGCACCCATGGCCCGGGCCATGTCCGACCAGCTTTCGTTTTCGAGCTCGTCAGCCACGAAGCGGCGGTTGTAGAAGTCGACCTGGTTCTTCTTCTCGGCGCCCCACTGGCGGTTGTGGAAGACCACGGCGGTCACAGGAATGTTGTGGCGAACCGCAGTCAGGAGTTCGACCATGCTCATGGCCCAGGCGCCGTCACCCGCGTAAGCGATGGCAGGACGATCCGGCGCAGCCAGCTTGGCGCCAATCATGGTCGGCAGGGCGTAGCCACAATTGCCGAAGCTCATCGGTGCGAAGAAGCTGCGTGGCTCTTCGAAACGCAGGTAACTGTTGGCCACCGAATTGATGTTGCCGATATCGGTGGACACCATGGCGCGTTTGGGCATGGCCTTTTCCAGCTCGCGCAGCACCTGGCGGGGGTGCAGGAAGTCGCCACCGTTGAAGGTTTTTTCCTTCTTGTTCTCTTCGATCATGTCCAGGCTGTACGCATCCTTTTCGTGCGTCCACTCGTCAAGTTCCTTTTCCCAGGCTGCTTTCTCGCTGGCGATGGTCTTGGCGCGCTCGGCCTTGTTGGCGTCGCAAGCCAGGGTCTTGCCGTTCAGGCGCTTGGTCAGTTCAAGGGCGGTCGCCTTGGCATCACCGCAGATACCGACGGAGATCTTCTTGACCAGACCCAGGTTGGTGTGATCGGTTTCGACCTGGATGATCTTGGCGTTCTTGGGCCAGTAGTCCAAGCCGTGCTGTGGCAAGGTGCCGAACGGGCCCATGCGCGAACCCAAAGCGATCACCACGTCGGCCTGCGCGATCAGCTTCATGGCGGCCTTGGAACCCTGGTAGCCCAATGGACCCGCCCACAACTCATGGCTGGCGGGGAACGCGTCGTTGCGCAGGTAACCAGTCACCACAGGGGCGCCCAGGCGCTCGGCCAGTGCCTTGCACTCTTGCACCGCGTTGCCCATGACGACACCGCCACCGGCGAGGATGACCGGGAACTTGGCCGTGGCCAGAAGTTCGGCTGCAGCGGCCAGGGTGGCTTCACCACCGGCGCCGCGGTCCACGCGCATCGGTTGCGGGATCTCGCACTCGATTTCGCCGTAGAAATAGTCGCGCGGGATGTTGAGCTGGGTCGGGCCGTTGTCGCTCATGGCGCGGTCAAAGCAGCGCGCCGTGTACTCGGCCATGCGCTTGGGGTGGGTCACGTGGCCCTGGTACTTGGTGAACTCCTGGAACATCGGCAGTTGGTTGGCTTCCTGGAAGCCGCCCAGGCCGATGCCGGTGGTGCCGGTCTCGGGCGTGATCATCACGACCGGGCTGTGTGCCCAGTAGGCGGCGGCAATCGCCGTCACGCAATTGCTGATGCCGGGGCCGTTCTGGCCAATCACGACACCGTGACGACCGCTGACGCGGGCATACCCATCGGCCATATGGCCGGCGCCTTGCTCATGCACCACCGGAATCAGCCGGATGCCGGCCGGTGCGAAGATGTCCATCGCGTCCATGAAGGCGGAGCCCATGATGCCGAACATGTCGGTCACGTTGTTGGCGACCAGGGTTTCGACAAAGGCCTCGGACGGGGTCATTTTTTGCACGCCGGTCACGGCGGTGCGGGCTGCCGGCGCGACGGGCTTGGATGTGGTCTTGGTGTTCATGAAATGGGTCTCCTGCACGGTGTTGGGGGTCGGGCACGTGGCCGGACGGGTGTCTGGCTTGGTGGCAAATATAGCAGCGGCAATCCCACGGGTCAACACAAATATCAAAAATTGATACGTGGTGTACAAATATTCGGAATATGATTACATTTGAAGCACCATGAAGCTAGTACGAAACAACACCACGTCGATCGCCGATTCAGCCTCGGATACGCCGACGCTGCGCCTGTTTGCGCTGCTCGAACTGCTCGCCGCAGGTGACCGGCGCCACTCGCTGCAAAGCCTGGTCGATGAAACCGGCATGCCCAAACCGACCTTGCACCGGATGCTTCAGCAACTCGAATCAGCCGGGTTACTGCAACGCGACAGCGACGGCCGGCACTATGGCACCGGCTCGCGCCTGCGCCGGCTGGCCGAGAATTTGCTGTTCCATGACAGCCAGCATGGCGCGCGCCATGCGATGTTGCGTCAGCTGGTCGAGCAGGTGGGCGAGAGCTGCAACATTACCGCCCTGTCCGGCAGCGAGGTCATCTACCTGGACCGGGTCGAGACTGCGGCGCCGCTGCGCTTTTACCTGCATGCCGGTTCGCGGGTGCCGGCACATTGTTCGGCCAGCGGCAAAGTGTTGCTGGCGCAGATGCAACCGGCGCAACGCAAACGACTTTTGGGTGAAGCGCCGCTGGAGCGCTACACCGCCACCACGATCACCGCGCTGGAACAATTCGAGAACGAAATTCGCCAGGTCCGCAAGCTCGGCTATGCGCTGGACAACGAGGAGTTCCTGCCAGGCCTGCTGTGTATCGCGGTGCTGGTGCCGCGCCAGGACGGGATCTCCAACCTGTGTATTGCCGCACAAGCGCCGATCATGCGGTTGACGGCCGACAAGGCGCGCTCGATGTTGCCGGCCTTGCAGCAGGCTGCCGTCGCACTGAGCCGCATCGATGCCGAAACCTCTGCCAACCGCAGCGTTTGACGACGCTCCATCTATTGCTTAGCGACCGAAGGACACCATGACCCCATTGACCGAGCAACAGCCCACCCTGCAACTTTCCGTGCGCGAAGTATTCGGCATCGACTCCGACCTGACGGTGCCCGCCTTCAAGGAACGGGACGAACATGTACCCGAGATCGACCCGGTCTACCGCTTCAATGCGGACGTGACGCTGGCCATACTGGCGGGTTTTTCGCGCGACCGGCGTGTCATGGTTCAGGGCCTGCACGGCACCGGCAAGTCGACCCATGTGGAGCAGGTGGCAGCGCGGCTGAACTGGCCGTGTGTGCGGGTCAACCTGGACGGCCATATCAGCCGGCTTGACCTGGTGGGCAAGGACGCGGTGGTACTCAAAGACGGCCAGCAGGTCACCGAATTCCAGCCCGGCATCGTGCCCTGGGCGCTGGAGCGGCCGGTGGCGCTGGTGTTCGACGAATACGATGCGGGACGTCCCGATGTGATGTTCGTGATCCAGCGGGTGCTCGAGCGGGACGGCAAGTTCACGCTGATGGACCAGAACCGGGTGTTGCGTCCGCATCCGTATTTCCGCCTTTTCGCCACCGCCAACACGGTCGGCCTGGGCAACCTGAACGGGCTCTACCACGGTGCGCAGAAACTCAACCACGCGCAAATTGACCGCTGGAACATCGTCGCATCGCTGAACTACTTGCCGGCGGACGAAGAGGCGGCCATTGTGCTGGCACGCGTGCCGTCTATGGACAACGACAAGGGCCGGGCGCTGGTGCGCTCCATGGTCGCCGTGGCCGACCTGACACGCAAGGGTTTCGCCGCCGGCGACATGTCCACACTGATGTCGCCGCGCACCGTCATCACCTGGGCCGAGAACGTCGAAATCTTCCAGGACACGGCACGCGCGTTCCGTCTGTCCTTCGTCAACAAATGCGACGAGGCCGAACGTTCCATCGTGGCCGAATATTTTCAACGTTGTTTTGATCTGGAACTCGGTGAGTCGTACGCATTGGGTGGTCAGGTAGCGTGAACGCCGATCGGCCGCACTCAGCCAGCGCAAACCGCAGCCTGCTTCTGGAGGCACGCCTGTGAGCCAGGCACAGGCGCTCGCGCGACACCAGCAACGTGTCGAAGAGCTGTGCGCGGCATCTATCCGCGCGCTCAGCGCGCAGGTGGATCTGCATTTCCGCGGCCGGCGTCTGCACCGCGGCCAGAAGGTGTTGCCGCTGTTTGCACCGCACCTGCATCCGGCACTGGAGTCGGCCGACTTTGCGTCGTTCCGTGGTGCTGCCGACGGGCTGGCACTGCGCCTGCGCCTGAGTGACGGCGCGCTGCACCAAGAGCTGTGCCCGTCAGATCCGGTGGCGCGGCTGGTATTTGAGTTGCTGGAGCAGTTCCGCGTCGAGGCGCTGGTGCCCGATACCATGCCTGGCGTGCGACGCAACCTGCACCACTGTTTCAATACCTGGGCGCAAGCATTTCACGATGGCGGCCTGACCGACGGCGTCAGCGGCATGCTGATGTTCGCCGTCGCGCAGGTCTGCCGGGCACGCGTCACCAACGAGCAGATTCTGGAGCAATTCGAAGACATGCTGGAGTCCGCGCGCGGCGACCTCAGCGGCTTGATCGGCGCGCAACTGGCAGTGTTGCGGCGGGCGCGGCATGAGCAGGCCCACTACGCCGTGCATGCGCTGGCGATTGCTGCGGCAGTGGCGGGTCGGCTGCAGGATCTGGTCGCGCAGGCCGGCCAGTCGCAGGCGAGCGGCGAGAACGACGCCGTGTCGGCGTTCGCGCTGCTGATGGACATCCAGGGCGAACTGACGGAACGTTTCGCCACTGCCGTGTCGGGGCGCTCCCGGGTGCTGGAGGCTGCTGGCGGCGGCTACCAGGTATTCACCACCGCCTATGACAGCCAGCGCGATGCAGCATCGCTGGTGCGCAAGGATTTGCGCCTCGAATACCGCGAACGGCTGGACAAGCGCATCCGCGAACAGGGCATCAACCTGATGCGGTTGTCGCGCGAGTTGCGCGCCTTGCTCGCGCTGCCGGCGATCGACGGCTGGGATGGCGGCCAGGAAGAAGGCCAGATTGACGGTCGTGCTCTGGCGCAGTTGGTGGTGTCGCCGACCGAGCGGCGCCTGTTTCGCCTGCAGCGCGTCGAACCCCGGGCCGATTGCGTCGTGACTTTCCTGATCGACTGCTCAGGATCGATGAAGCAGCACATCGAGACACTCGCAGTTTTGTTGGACGTGTTCGTACGGGCGCTGGAACTGGCCGGTGTCTCCAGTGAGATCCTGGGCTTCACCACCGGCGCCTGGAATGGCGGGCGCGCGCACAAGGATTGGCTGGCTGGCGGTCGGCCCGAACATCCGGGCCGGCTCAACGAGGTTTGCCACATGGTGTTCAAGGACGCCGACACTGCCTGGCGCCGGGCCCGGCCCGACATCGCCGCCATGCTCAAGGCCGACCTGTTTCGCGAAGGCGTCGATGGCGAAGCGGTGCAGTGGGCCTCCAGCCGGCTGTACGCGCGCACCGAGGAGCGCAAGCTGCTGGTGGTGGTGTCGGACGGCTCGCCGATGGACAGCGCGACCAACCTGGCCAACGATGGGCATTACCTCGATCATCATCTGCGCGACGTGGTGCAGGCAATCGAGTCGGGTGGTCGCATCGGCATCTACGGGCTGGGCGTCGGCCTCGACCTGAGCCCCTATTACAGCCGCAGCCATGTGCTGGACCTGGAAATGGCCACGGCCAACCAGTTGCTGCGTGAGATCGCGATGCTGATCGGGAGTCGGGCCCAGCGCTGAGCGGAGACCCGAATGTGTGTCGCGCGGCCTAAAGTGTCGCGCGGCCAAAGATGGGCTAACGTTAAAGTAGCGTCGCCATCCGATCCGCCGCCGCACGCAGCGCCGGCAGGCGCGCCACCAGATCGTCAATCGTGACCCGTGTCGTCGGTGCGTGTACCGCGATCGTGGCGCGCACCGTGCCCTTGGTGTCTCGCACTGGCACCGCCATGGCGATCAGTCCGGTGACGAACTCCTCGCGGTCGAACGAATATCCCTGCTTGGCGATCGTCTCGCACTCCCGATTCAGCGCATCGATCGAAACCAGAGTGTGGTCGGTCATGGCCTGCAGCTTGAGTGCCTCCAGGAGCGTGCGACGTGCCTTGGGCTCCATTGCCGAGAGAAACAGTTTGCCGCTTGCGGTGCAGTGAATCGGAACATGCACGCCGACATCGAGTGTCAGGCGCCAGGGCCAGGGTGCCTCGACCCGGTCGAGGTAGAGCACATTGGCGCCGTCGAGCGTCGTGAAGTTGCAGGTCTCCCCGACCTCGGACACCAGCGCGGTGAGCACCTCGTGGCGCACACCACGCACGGTCCCGTGGTTCAGCGTGTCAAGCGCCAGTTTTCGCAAGGCCGCGCCGACGACGAATGCGTTTTCGTCGACGTCACGGGCGACGAACCCACATTCCTGCAACTGGGTGCAGATCCGGTGCACGGTGCCCTTGGGCAGGTTCAGCGCGTGCACCAGTTCAGCCAGGGTCATCGGTGTGCCATGGTCGGCGAGTACCGCCAGCAGTCGCAGACTGCGTTCGGCGGAGGAACCGGTGGCTGCGTCAGGTTTAGGCAGAAATGAGATCGACATCAGGGGAAACACCAATAGTGGAACGATTTGCTCCGTAAATAATACATCCAAAGAATCTTAACTGGAACGTTTCGTGCCGTTTTTCTAAACTTCGCGTTTCCGTACTGAAAGCCAAGACAAGGAATTCCCATTGTGACCGCGGATGAGTTTGACTACATCGTCGTGGGCGCCGGTTCGGCCGGTGCCGTGCTGGCGGGCCGTCTGAGCGAAGACGCGGCCACCCGCGTGTTGTTGCTCGAAGCCGGTCCGCCCGACAACTCGTTCTGGATCCACCTGCCGATCGGGTATGGCAAGACGATGTGGAGCAAGACCTACAACTGGTGCTACCACACCGACCCGGACCCGAACATGAACGGGCGCAAGATCTACTGGCCGCGTGGCAAGACGCTGGGTGGATCGAGTTCGATCAATGGCCTGATCTATATTCGTGGCCAGCACGAAGACTACGACGACTGGGTCAGCCAGGGCAACCCGGGCTGGGGCTCCAAGGATGTGCTGCCGTATTTCATCCGGTCCGAACGCAACCAGCGCGGCAAAAGCGCCTACCACGGCGACGGCGGGCCTTTGTCGGTGTCCGACATCGGGGCACGCGACCGGCTGGTCGAGGCTTTCATCGGCGGCGCCGGCCAGATCGGCGTGCCGCGCACCGAGGATTTCAATGGCGCCACCCAGGAAGGTGCCGGTTACTTTCAGCTCACGACCTGGAAGGGCTGGCGCTGGAGCACGGCCAAGGGGTATCTGCGACCGGCGCGTGGTCGCTCCAACCTGCAGGTCGAGACCGGCGCACAGGCCGCTGGTGTCGTGATGCAGGGCAAGCGCGCGGTCGGGGTTCGCTATCGGCAGGGCGGCGTCGACAAGACGGCTGCCTGCAAGGGCGAGGTGCTGTTGTCGGCCGGCGCGATCCAGTCGCCGCAGCTGTTGCAGTTGTCGGGCATCGGTCCGGCCGATCTGCTTAAGAAACACGGCATCGCCCTGGTCCATGAGCTGCCGGGTGTGGGCGAGAACCTGCAGGACCATCTGCAGATCAGACTGACGTTCGAGGCCAACATCCCGACCACCAACAATCAGCTGAATTCGCTGTTCGGACAGGCCAAGCTTGGCTTGCAATGGCTGCTGCACCGTTCGGGTCCGTTGGCCGTGGGAATCAACCAGGGCGGCTGCTTCATGCGTGCCTTGCCAGATGAGGCGACCCGCCCGGACATCCAGTTCCACTTCGCCACGCTGTCGGCCGACATGGCGGGAGGCAAATTGCATCCCTTTTCCGGCTTCACGATGTCAATCTGCCAGCTGCGGCCTGAGTCGCGCGGCCATATCCGCATCCGCTCCAGCAATCCGTTCGAGCCACCGGAAATGCAGCCCAACTACTTGTCCACCGATCTGGACCGGCGCACCGCAGTTGCCGGCCTCAAGGCGGCGCGCGCGATCGCGGCGTCCGACGCGATGCGACCGCTGATCAAGCGCGAGGTCAAGCCCGGGCCGGACGCAGCTGACGACGCCGCGTTGCTGGAGTTCTGCCGCAACAACGGCGCCACGATCTTTCACCCCAGCGGCACCTGCGCCATGGGGCCGGACCCAGCCAAGGGCGCCGTGGTGGATGCGCGCTTACGCGTGCACGGCGTCGAGCGCCTGCGCGTGATCGACTGTTCGGCCATGCCGACCCTGGTGTCCGGCAATACCAATGGCCCGGTGGTGATGATGGCCGAGAAGGCCGTCGACATGATCCGGGAGGACGCCCACCAGCGTTGACCGTGTTTCGTGCCGCGCCAGGGTCGAAGTCGGCCTGGTGCCTCGTGTGCACATTTCCTCCGACCTCAGGTAACCCGTCGTCGTTTTCCACTTCGGCTATTTTTTCAGGAGACATTTCATGGCAAAGACTACCCCCTTGGACCGCCGCGGCTTCATGCGCATCGCGGGTACTTACGGCTTGACGTCCACCGCCTTCGCGGTGGCCGCCTACGTCGGACCACTGACGCTGGAAGGCGTTGGCAAGGCTGCCGCGCAAACAGCGGCATCACGCTCGGGCGCATCGGTGATGAACCTGAAGTTCGGCGCCGCCGGATTCAACGAAGACAACCTGAAGATCCAGGAGTCGGGCCAGCTGTGGTTCGCCCAGCAGCTCGAGAAGCGCTCCGAAGGCGCGCTCAAGATCGAGTTCATCGGCAACAACGCGATCTGCAACCAGGGTGACTGCATCAAGAAGACCCAGCAGGGCATCGTCGACATGTTCACCGCCAGCACGCAGAACTCGGCCGGATCGGCGCCGTATTACAACGTGCTCGATTTTGCGTACATGTTCCCGACCCGCGCGGCGCAACACCACTTCCTGTACAGCAAGAAGAGCGAGAAGCTGCTGCGTGAGCCGATGCGCCGCCTGCACAACATCCAGTTCCTGTACAGCCACTGCGAGCTGCGCGGCCTGATGATGGGCAAGAAGTTCGAAGGCAAGCCGCTGATCACCAGCGTAGAGCAACTGGCCGGCACCAAGAACCGGGTCACCGGCACCCAGCTGGGCCGCATTGCGATGACGCTGATGAACCTGAACCCGACGCCCATCGCCTGGGAAGAGACACTGGACGGCCTCAAGCAGGGCCTGATCGACGGTGCCGAGACCTGGATGGGCGCAGCGGCCTATGCCAACATGTCGCCGGTGTTGTCGCAGGCGGTGGACCTGCGCTTCTTCTGCGGCACCGAACACACGGCGATGAACTACGCCACGTTCAAGAAACTGCCAGCAAAACTGCAGGACCTCGTGCTCGAGACCTCCTACGACGCGCAGCAGTACACGCAGAAGAATCAGGAGCGTGCGCTGGTCGAAATCGTCGGTGCGGTGCCGAACCCCGGTCCCAACACCGTGTTCGGCAAGGCCGGCGTCAAGGTGGCCACGTTGTCGGATGCCGAATTGAAGAAGGCCGAGATGATGTGTTCGCCCGAGTTCCAGCCCAAGCCCTGGGAAGAGTGGCGCGAGCGGCTCAACAAGATGTCCGGTGGACACGACGTCTACAAGGAAATCTACGGCATTGCGCGCGAGATCCCGGCCACGATGGCTGCGGTCGACGTCAAACCGGTCAAGTGGTGGAAGAGCTGATAAGGCTATGACACGCTGCTGATGCAACGGGCGGTGCGGCTTCGTCGGAACCGCCCGTTGCTCATCCAGACTTTCAACAAGGAGTTCCCGTCGTGAACCTGGTCCTGGCCCCCATTCGCTGGCTCGACAAGCATGCCGAACGTTCGCTGATCCTGGTCGCCTACTCGGCGATGGCGTTGATCATCATATTCGCTGTGTTCGAGCGTTTCATTCTCAAACACATGGTGCCCTGGAGCACCTCGATACCGATCTACCTGTTCCTGTGGGTGACCTGGATCGGTTGTTCGCACAATGTGCGCCAGCGCACCCACCTGGTGTTCAACGACATCCGTCTGCGCATGTCCTACGGCAAGCAGTTCGCCTGCCTGATGCTCGATGCGCTCCTGTGGATCGTGTTCGGCGCCATCGTGTTGTTTTACACGATCGAACAGGTCCGGTTGGTCGAGATGAACTTTGCCATCGTGCAGGGTACCGACAACGTGATGCAGTGGTGGTTTTACCTGGCCACGCCGCTGGCCTGGACCTTGCTGATCATCAGGGTGTTGCAGAACGTGGCCGACGACATCGGCCGCTACCGCCGGCACGAGCCGTTTCTGGTCGATATCCAGGCCATCGGCCAGGGCTGAGGAGGCATCATGGATCAAGGTTTATTGCTTGGCCTGCTGTCGGCAGGCGTCGTGGTTCTCTTTCTGATCGGCGTGCCGATCTTCCTGGTCCTCGGCTACTGGGTGGTCGGCGCCTCGCTGATCATCGACTTCACACTGGCCAACGTGGGTGTGACGCTGTTCGAGGGCCTGAACTTCTTCGGCCTGCTGTCGTTGCCGCTGTTCATCCTGACCGGTGACCTGATCGCAGCGGCCGGCATCGCCCGGCGGCTGGCGGACTTCGCCCACTCCTGCGTGAGCTGGATGCGCGGGGGCCTGGGGTTGGCGACGATCTCATCCTGCGGCCTGTTCGCGGCGATCTCGGGCTCGAACTCGGCCACCACCGCCACCATCGGCGGCATCATGCATCCGCTGCTGGAGAAAGACGGTTACGACAGCAAATTCGCCGCGGCCACAGCGGCTGCCGGCGGCACGGTGGGCATCATCATTCCGCCGTCGATCATTTTTATCGTTTACGGCTTCATGATGAATCTGTCCATCTCGGACCTGTTTGTCGCCGGCATCCTGCCCGGCCTGCTGATGGTGATCTCGATGATGGGCGTGTGCTGGTTCATGTCCCGGCGCAATGGCTGGGGCTCGATCGAGCCGCTGGATATGTCGCGGGTATTGCGCACGGCGCGCCGGGCCTACCTCGGATTTTTCGCCATCTTTGTCGTGATCTACGGCATTTACTCGGGCACGTTTTCGCCGACCGAGGCCGCTGCCATCACGGTGGGTTTCTGCCTTCTGGCGGGCTTGCTTCTGACCCGTGAAATCAAGTGGCGCCAGTTGCCTGACATCCTGCTGCGCTCTGGGCAACTGACTGGCATGCTGGCGCCCATGATTGCCATCTCCATCGTGATGCAGCAGGTGTTCGGCCTGCTCGGGGCCGCCGAGTCGGTCGCTGCCTTCGTTGCATGGTTCGGCGACAGCCGGACCATTGTGTTGCTGGTGTGCATGGGCATCGTGATGGCGGCCGGCTGCATCCTGGAGAGTCTGCCGGTGACGGTGATCTTCGCGCCCATCCTGGCGCCCATCGCGGTGGCGCATGGTGTCGACCCGATCCACTTCAGCGTGATCTTCCTGGTCGGCGCGGCGATCGGCTTCATCACGCCGCCGTTTGGTCTGAACTTGTTCGTAGCCAGTGGCGTGACCGGCATTCCTTATTCAAAGCTGGTGCCGTTCGCGCTGATGTACCTGGGCGGCCTGCTGGTGGCCTGGTTCCTTACCGCCTTTGTGCCGTGGTTCTCACTGGCGCTGTTACCCAACATCGGTGGATGAGCAAGCACCGCCGAGACGTCAGGATCCTGTTCTGACATGACGCTGGCCACCCCGCTGACCACGCTGATCCTCATCGGGCTGCCGGTGGCGATCGGTGCTGGTCTGGTGCGGGGGTTTTCCGGTTTTGGTTTTTCTGCCCTCACCGTGGCCGGCGTATCGCTCTTCATGGCCCCGGCGCCGCTGGTGCCCGCCGTGCTAATTCTTGAAGTTGTGGCCAGCCTGAGCGTCTGGCGCTCCGCGGTGCGCGCGCTGGATGCGACGTGGCTGCGGCCCCTCATTGTGGGCAACTTGTTTTTTGTTCCCCTGGGTGTGCTGATGTTGGCCTATCTGCCCGGTGTGATGCTGCGCCTGGTGGTGGGACTGGCCTTGCTGCTGACGGCACTGGGCCTGCGGGCGCGCGGTGACCACCGCATCGACCCGACCCGGTCCGTGAAAGGCGCGACCGGCGCGCTCTCCGGCTTGCTCAATGGACTGGCCGCCAGCGGTGGTGTGGCGGCTGCGCTCATGATGACAGCCACCAACGTGCCGCCATTGGCCCTGCGCGGCACCATCATCACCTTCCTCGTGTTCGGCTGCAGCTATACCCTGCTCTGGGCCGGGCTGATCTCCGCAAGTGCCGGCGCCGGCTTCAATCTGTTTGGACCCGATACCCTGATCTGGGTGGCGGTGCTCGCGCCGGGCATGTTTCTGGGCATGTGGATCGGGCGCAAAGCTTTCGTCGTCGCCAACCCCAGGCGCTTTCGCCAGCTGGTGCTGAACCTGCTCATCCTGATGTCGGGCCTGGGCGTGGCACGCGCGCTATTCGATCTGATGCAGCAAGGCTGACCAGGCAAGCGCCTGGCCGAAGCGCGACGCGTGTCAGTGTTCACAGTTCCAGTGCTGCGGCGAAACAGGCGCTGCCACACCAAATCGCTGGTGCGTGCGGTGCAGGGCATGGTGGAGCTGGGATCGGCTGTGGCATTCTGGACTTAAGGAAGCACTGAAATTGGCACTACCGTTGAATGCGCGTGCCTCCTACGATCTTCCCATCCTGTCACCCTGGCGTCATGGTGCCAATTCACCAATCAAAGGAGCCCCATGGCCCAGTACCTGAAGAAATCGAATCCTCCGCTGGAAAAGATTGTCACCGAAACCGGCGCCACGGTACAGCGCATGCTGGCCGAGATCCAAGCCGGAGGCGAAGACGTGGTGCGCCGCTATGCGCGCGACTTCGATGGCTGGCACGGTGACATCGTGCTGGGAGCAGACGCGTTCGCCAAGGCCGAACGCAGCCTGTCCGAAGGAGTCAAGTCCGACATCCGCTACGCCCGCGACCGTGTCTGCGGATTCGCCCAGCTGCAGCGCGATTCATTGCACGAATTCCACAGCGAATTGCGGCCTGGCCTGCGCGCCGGCCAGAAGCTCATTCCAGTGGGCACGGCGGGCTGTTATGTGCCGGGCGGACGCTACGCCCACGCGGCCAGCGCGGTGATGAGCGTGGGCACGGCCAAGGTCGCCGGCGTGAAACACATCGTGGCCAGTTCGCCAGCGCACAAGGATGCCGGCGTGAACCCCGCCATCCTGTACGCGATGCAGCTCTGCGGCGCCCACACGGTGCTGGCCCTGGGCGGCGTGCAGGCGGTGGCCTCGATGGCGTTCGGCTTTTTCAGCGGCCACAACGCCGATGTCATCGTGGGCCCTGGCAACCGCTTTGTGGCCGAGGCCAAGCGCACGCTGTTCGGCCGGGTGGGTATCGACGTGGTGGCCGGTCCGACCGAATCTGCCATCATCGCGGACGAGACCGCCGACCCCGACATCGTGGCGGCCGACCTGGTAGGCCAGGCCGAACATGGGCCGGATTCACCCGTGTGGCTTATCACTACCTCACGCGCCCTGGGCGAAGCGGTGATCGAGCGCGTACCGGCCCTGATCGCCGCCCTGCCCAATCTGGCGCGCGAGGCGGCCACCGTGGCCTGGCGCGATTACGCCGAGGTGGTGGTCTGCGACAGCCGCGACGAGGCAGTGGCGGTGAGCGACCGTTATGCCTGTGAGCACCTGCAGGTGCTGGCGCAAGACCTCGACTGGTGGCTGGATCGCCTGACCAATTACGGCTCGCTGTTCCTCGGCGAAGAAACCACGGTGGCCTACGGTGACAAGTGCGCCGGGCCCAACCACATCCTGCCAACCAAGGGTGCGGCGCGTTACTCGGGTGGCCTGTCGGTGGGCAAATTCATCAAGACGGTGACCTGGCAAAGGCTGGACCGCGCCGCCTCGCGCGAAGTTGGCCAGGTGGCGGCGCGGATCTCGCGGCTCGAAGGCATGGAAGGCCACGCACTCACCGGTGACATCCGGCTCAAGAAGTACTACCCTGACGAAGCCTTCGAGCTGGGCACGCTGGGTGGCCACACACAAAACACCTGAACACCACAGCGCTATCGACATGGATCGAACGACCGCACATCCACCCGCTGCCGCCACAGAAGACGGTCTCTGGTTCGGCAAGGATCTGAGCCAGCCCGAGGCCATCCCCGAATCGGGCATCGCCCGTGCGGTTGAGCTGATGCGCAGCGGCCGGTTGCACCGCTACGGCGAAAACGGCGGCAGCGAGCCCGAACCCTCTCTGCTGGAGCAGGAGTACGCGGCCTATGTGGGCGCGAAATACTGCGTGGCCTTGAACTCCTGCGGCGCAACCCTGTTTGTGGCGCTCAAGACACTCGCTGTAGCGCCGGGGGACAGGGTGCTCACCAGCACCTTCACCCTCGCGCCGGTGCCCGGCGCGATCGCCCACGCCGGGGCCGATCCGATATTGGTCGAAACCACCGCCGGCTACACCACCGACCTCGCCGACCTGGAACGCAAGGCCGCACGCAGCGGGGCGCGGGTATTCCTGATTTCACACATGCGCGGCCACATTACCGATATGCAGGCGGTACGCGAAATCTGCGACGCACACGGCATCGCAGTGGTCGAAGACTGCGCGCACACCATGGGCGCGCGCTGGGACGGCCGCGCCAGCGGCACCTGGGGCAAGATCGGCTGCTACAGCACCCAAACCTACAAGCACATCAACTCGGGCGAGGGCGGCCTGCTGGTGACCGACGACGAAGACGTCTGCGCCCAGGCGATCCTGTTCTCCGGCAGCTACATGCTCTACCACCAACACCTGGCCCGTCCGGCCGACGCGGTGTTCGATCGCTGGCGCTACACGACCCCGAACTTCAGCATGCGCATGTCCAACCATGCGGCGGCGATGTTGCGCCCGCAGCTGGCCGATATGCCACGCCGCGCCGCCGCCTGGAATGCGCTTTACGCCAAGCTGGTTCGCGAATTGAGCGGCGTGCATCAGCTGTCGGTGCCTGCCCGGGACCCACGCGAAGAGTTTGTTGCCAGCTCGATCCAGTTCACGCTGGCCTTGAGCGCCGAGCGCATCGAGCGCTTTCTCGCTGGTTGTGATCGACGGGGTCTGCACATCAAATGGTTTGGTCGCAGTGAGCCGCAGGGCTTCACCAGCAACTACACGCACTGGCGTTACCTGCGCCAGACGCAGGACGTGCCGGCGTCGCTGCCCCTGATGGCCGGGCTGTGCGACATGCGCATTGCGCTGTCGCTGACAGATGACGACTGCGCGCTGATCGGGCGCATCGTGCGCGCCGCCTTGACCGAGTCTTGATCGCCACCGCCTGAACTTGAGCATTGGGCGGAGGCTCACCTCGTGAGTTCACTTGCTGCGGCCAAACAGCAGGGGTTGCTCGATAGGCTGGTTGAGTGCACCCTGAGCAACGACATCGCCCCAGCACACCCGATAGGGAAGTCCATCTGCTGCCAGCGTTGGCGGCCCGAGGGAATCCGCTCGGCTTGGCAACCACGGGCACACCATTTGCCCGAAAATGGCATTTCGCCAAGGGCAAACAGCCGCCACATAACAACCAGAAACATTCATGGCTCAACAACTGCAAGGCGCAATGTGGAAGCAGCTGATGCTGCGCTCCGCCAGGGAAAACCTGACACTGCAGGCCCAGATTCGGGAGATGCTGGTTTCGGCCATTCTGGACGGTCAACTGAAACCAGAAGAGCCCGTGCCATCCAGCCGCGAGCTGGCCAGCCACCTGGGCGTTGGGCGCATCACCGTGGTACTCGCTTATCAGCAGTTGGCCGACGATGGTTACCTGGAGTCGCGCGAACGCAAGGGGCACTTCGTCAGCGCGGCGCTGACCGACAGGCTTGCCAGGCTACCGGTTGAGTCGGCGGCGGACTCTGCCCATTCACCCACAGACTGGTCCAGCCGGCTGCGCCTGCATCCGGCCGCGCAGCGCAGCATTGTCAAGCCGGCCAACTGGCAGCAGTACCCCTACCCGTTTCTTTACGGCCAGTTCGACGAATCGCTGTTCCCCACCGCCGCCTGGCGCGAGTGCTGCCAGAAGGCGCTGAGTGTGCTTGACATTCGGGAATGGGCGCCCGACCAGATCACGCGCGACGACGAGTCGCTGGTGCACCAGATCTGCACCCGTGTGCTGCCGCGCCGCGGCGTCTGGGCCACGCCAGACGAGCTCATCATCACGGTGGGCGCACAACACGCGCTGTACATGGTGGCCGACCTGCTGATGCGCAGCGACACCAAAGTGGCGATTGAAGATCCTGGATATCCGGATGCACGCAACATTTTTTCCTGCCGTACGCAAAATCTGAGCCCTTGGCCCGTTGATGCGCAAGGCCTGCCGGTGGACGATCGCCTGCGTGGCGTCGACTACGTCTACACCACCCCCAGCCACCAGTGCCCCACCGGCGTGACCATGCCGCTGGAGCGCCGCGAAGCCTTGCTGCGCGTGGCCAACGAATCGGATCTGGTGATCATCGAAGACGACTTCGAGAGCGAAAACAATTTCGAAGGCAACCCGATTCCCGCGCTCAAAAGCCTGGACCGCAGCAACCGGGTGATTTACATCGGCAGCCTGTCCAAGAGCATGGCACCGGGCCTGCGCATTGGCTACATCGTGGCGGCGCCCGAGTTGATCGCCGAATTGCGGGCCCTGCGCCGGCTCATGATCCGTCACCCGTCCACGTTTATCCAGCGCAGCTTGTCCCTGTTCATTTCACTGGGGCACAACGACGCCCAACTCAAGCGGCTGGCCGTGGCACAGAAAGAGCGCTGCGCCCTGGTACTGGAGGCTCTGGCACGCCATGCTCCATGGTGCACTGTCACGGTGCCCAGTGGCGGTGGCTCCTGCTGGGTGCGCCTGCCCGATGACCTGCCGGCCCCGGCATTGGCGTTGCGTGCCGAGAAAAGGGGCGTGATTCTGGAGCCCGGCGACGTGTTTTTCCACGCCGACAAGCCCAGCGGAAATTACCTGCGCCTGGGGTTCCAGTCGATCAGCGCCGGCGTCATCGACGCGGGCATTGCCACGCTGGCGCAGGTGATGCGCGAGATGCGATCGAGCCAGGACCTCAGCCCGCAATAACCGGGCGGTCCTTTCGGTAGGCGTTTTTGACGGCGATCTTTCCATTCTTGAAGGTGAACACGTCCACCATGCGGGCCACCACGCGCGAACCATCCGCCTTGGTGCCACTGAAGGTGCACTCGGTGACACCACGGTCGCCGGCCACGAAGTGATCCGCATCCAGCCACGCGGCTTCAGGAAAGGTCTGCCAGGCCATTTGAAATCCTTCGCGCACCGCCTCGCGCCCCTTGAAGCTGCGGCCCAGCTCGTCGGGTCCCGCCACCGCGTGAAATGCACAGTCGTCTGTCATGAAACCCATCAGGGCTTCGATATCGTGGGCATTCCAGGCGGCGCCAAAGGCTTCCAGGGTTTTCACGTCTACGGGTTGGGCGGTTTGGGTCATAGGGTTTCCAATGGTTGCGTGGCACGCATGGTTCTTTCGAACCGTGAGACACCGACAATACCCGCAATGGGTGATCGCGAATTATGTTCAATCAGGCAATGGCGCATATAGATCCAGACCGGTACAACCGTTAAGACCAAAGGATCGGCTCGGTCGTTGGCTCCATGGAAAACGCAGAACTGGCACTAGCCCAACGCTCTGCGCCGTGTCTATGCTCCAACACAGAGTCCCTTGCCCGTTGCCGCAGAAAACGGGACTGCTACTTTTGCCGAAGCCTTGGTCGAAAACCCCAGCACACGCGCCAGCGCGGTACACCCCGGAGATTCCTTTGATGACCGCCACACAAAAGCGCAGCAGCGTGCTTGGGCCCTACGTGCCCACCTACGACCCCTTGGTCGCCAGAGACCCAGGCCATGGGTTCGACTACTCGCCTACCTATTGGGTGGCCACGGCAGGTGCACCGCCCGAAGACGACGGACCCATTCAAGGCGATACCGATGCCGATGTGGTGGTGATCGGCGCTGGCTCCACGGGCATGTCGACCGCGATGTATCTGGCGCAGGAACACGGCATCCAGGCCACCGTGCTGGAGGCCAACCAGTCCGCCTGGGGCTGCTCCAGCCGCAGCGGCGGCCAGGGGCAGAACGCCAGCGGGCGTCTCTCGCGGGCGCAATGGATTGAGCGCTGGGGCGTGGACGTGGCCAAGCGCCTGGATACCGAAATCCGAACCGGTTTTGAAAACTTCAGGCAACTCACGCAAGAGATCGATTGCGACGCATTTGATGGCGGTCATCTTTATCTGGCCCACCGCCCGCAGAAGCTGGAATACCTTGCCAAGATGAACCAGGTGCGCAAAGAGGTGTTTGGCTACCAGTCGACCATGCTCACAGCGCATGAAGTGCGCGAGCAGTATTGCGACGAACGCGAACAGTTGGGTGCCCTGCACGAAAAGGAGGGCATAGGCATCCACCCGCTGAAATTCACTTTCGGTCTGATCCGCAAGGCCCGCGCTCTGGGCGCCAAGCTACACCCGGCCAGCCCGGTTCAGGGCTGGTCAACCATCAACGGCGTACACCACCTCAAGACGCCGGGTGGCACCGTCCGTGCCAAGCGCGTCGTGGTGTGCACCGGTGGCTACACCGGGCAAAACCTCAACCCGATGCTGAAGAACAAGATCTTGCCCATCTTGTCCAACTCGGTGGTCACACGCCCGCTGACCGAAGCTGAACTCTCGGCCTGCAACTTCAAGTCGCAGGCCTTCATGACCGACACACGTACGCTGCGTTTCTACTACCGATTGCTGACGGACAACCGACTGCAAATTGGCAGCCGCAGTTCGATCACCGGTGCCGATGCCGAAGACCCGGTGCATCTCAAGCTGCTCACCGACGCCATCGCACGCAAGTTCCCGCCTCTGGCCGGCATCCAGATCGATTACTCGTGGTGGGGCTGGGTTGACGTGAGCCATGACATGATGCCGCGCATCGCACGCCCGGACCCCAAGCAGACGGTCTGGTACGCGGTGGGTTATGGCGGCAACGGCGTATCGTTCTCCACCTGGGCTGGCAAGCGCATTGCCGAACGGGTGGTCGGCAAGGACGCCGGCCGGGAGGTCTTCAATCTGCCCATTTACAGTTCGAAGCTCGAATACCCGAACGTATTCAACCTCATCCGCTCGGAAGCGTTCGCGCCATTCCGGCGCTTCGGCCAGTTCTTTCTGTACAAGTGGTACTGGATGCAGGACGAAAAGGCCTGAGCCTCATAGTTGGCAGCCCGACCGGCCAAACGCCATCCCAAAAGCGCTCCGCTTGCGGGGCCGTGCTTCTTCCAACCGGGCGAAAATCCGATCAGTCCCCGGAGCTGAGCCGCCAATCTGCCGCATCGATGGGCAAGAAGGCCTCAACCGCCGCGGCGGCGATCACGTGCGTGGTACCTTGCTCCGCATCGTGCACATTGAGTCCGCCGTGCACGGCCGTGACCTCGGCGCGGCCACGCGGCAGTTCGGCGGCAACCACAGCAAGGTCCACCTTCTCAGGCTCCTGCACGCCGATGGTGACCTGCACGCGCATGTCGCGATGGTCGTAGCCAAGGGACTTGAACAACACGATAGACGAATGATGCAGTGCGTCCTGCACGGCGCGGCATGCGGCCTTGGTGTAGTCGAGGCCGTAAAGGTCGTTGCCGGTACCCATTTCCAGGATGATGCGCTTTTCAGGCATGGCTCGGCTCCATGTCGAATGACACAACGATCGCGGCATTGGCAATCACGCTGATTCCGTCCTTGTCGCGCCGGGGAACATCCAGGCCACCCTTGACCACGGTGACCGCCAGCTTGCCGTACGGGAAGATTTTCAGCAAAGCCTCACAGTCCACAGCGTCCGGTTGTTGCACACCGATTTCGACGTCGATGATCATTTCCTCGCGCGGAAATCCAAACGCATCGGCGACGTTCAGCGAGTTGTGCCACAACGCATCGCGGATGGCGCGCGCTGCGGCTTCGGTGTAGTTGCGGCTGCGGATCGACGTGCCCATGCCGAACTGCGTCACCACTCTCTTCTTGGCCATGGTTCAACCCTCTCGTGTCTGATGCAGCCACGCTGGCGGAAGGGTCGCCTGCAGCTGCGGGTTACTGGAAGCCCGTGCACGGATCCACGTCGGGCACACGCGTTGGAGCATCACTGCGCCTGGTAGCTGCGGGTCGCCACCGACCACGCGATCCGGCAGGTCTGCCAGGCGCCGTGATTCTTGTTGACCGCTGTCTTTTCCGAAATCGATGACCTTGACGATCATGGGGAGAGTCCTCAGGTTTGTAAAAAAAAACGGCGAATGAGGCAATCGAGAGGACTGCATTTGCGAGCGATCACGTCGCGCACAACCCACGACAGACCCCCGAGCTTACCCTAGGTACCCCACGGCATTCTCCTCTGGAGATCGATCTTGGCTCTATTGAATTGCGAGGCTTGGCTCTACCTTGAAAAGACCGGTGGGAATGCTTTCGGGTTGTCGTCGACGAGGAACGCAGCTGGCTGAACCAGCATTGGGCAGGCCGCTCGATAGACAGTCGCAAAGATAGTCAACGCAACGTTCAAATCCAGGAGTCAACATGGCAAACACCTTCACCAAAATCGCCCTTGCAGCCGCAATTGGCGTAGCCGCAACAGCCAGTCTTGCGCAGCCGAAACTTACATTCCGCAGGTCGACAGACCAATATCCGTGCAATTTCGTTGCCAGCATTTTTTCAAGTTTTCCGTGGAGCGTTGGCGTCGATGAGACGTTCCGTTTCTATCTCCCAATCGCGTAGCA